>PVBE011649237.1_pt1 | contig 19445 bp, 21 predicted proteins | sample 1631181 | NCBI WGS metagenome assembly PVBE01 (sample SAMN08397723, study PRJNA350692) | Marine metagenome, whole genome shotgun sequencing project. | isolation source: water | place: Pacific Ocean | collected 2012-04 | reverse complement strand
CGAGACACTCGACCAACGCAAGGACGATGAGAGGTGATGGCGAACCGGTCAGACCGGGGATGGGGACACCCCGATAAATGTCTAGGGCAAGACAGCCCGCAAAGCAGAATGGGACCCGATCCGCGGAATTCATCAAGGCCAGCGGTTCCAAACACCGCATCAACAGGCCGGACACAAGACTGCATCCGACCAAGTCGTCAGACCACCCAAAAATCCTTGCAACACGGGAGCCATCCACACAAGACGTAAATCACCACCCAGCCGAAGGTCTGCTCATAACCAACAGCGGACATTCCAGCGGTGATAAGCGGGAAAGCTTCGGTTTTGACGTGCCGGAGTGGACATACCGGCGCCAGTTCGGAAAGCCTGACCAATTTGCCCTTGCTCAAAGCACGCCTCCTGTGCCGGCATTGGCCGTCCTCAAGAAACCTCGCACCCCGGCAGGCCACAGGAAATTAAATGGTCGCTGGGATAGTTGGTGATCACCTCGCAGCCGTCCTTGGTGACCACCACTTCCTCCTCGATCCTTGCCGCGCCCGAGCCGTCCTCGGCACCCTTCCAGCATTCCAGGGCGAACACCATGCCTTCCTTGAGGACGGCGCTCTGGCCCGGGTATCGGCGCGAAATGATGGGCCGCTCCCAGAGGCTGAGGCCAATGCCGTGACCGTATTGGAGGAGGAACGCCTCTTCCTCGTCCTTGTAGCCGAAGTCCTCAGCCCCCGGCCAGGAGCGGCTCACCTCGTCGATGGTCACGCCGGGCTTCACGGCGTCGATGGAATCGCTGAGCCACTTGGAGCACAGCTCGTAGGCCTCCTCCTGGTCCTTGTTCGGCCTTCCGCAGATGAAGGTGCGGTAATAGCACGTGTGGTAGCCGTTGACGGAATGCATGATGTCGAGAAAGACCATGTCGCCGGGCTGGATGACGCGGTCGGAAAAGGTGTGCGAATGCGGTTTCCCCCGCGGTCCCGCCACCGAGTTTACGCACTCCACCCGTTCCGAGCCCAAGAGGAAGAGTTTCTGGTGGGCCAGGGCGACCAATTCGTTCTCGCGGGTACCGGGGCGGATCGCCTTGGCGATATCCACATAGGCGGCATCGACCATCGCCGCCGCCTGCTTGAGGATCTCGATCTCGTCCGCGGTCTTGACCTCGCGGGCGTTGAGCATCGCTTGTTGGCCATCGACGAGCTCGATTCCCTCTTTTTCCAGGGCCCGCATCATCGGAAGTTCCATGATGTCGATGCCTAGGGGCTCGCCAGTGATCCCATACTCGGCGAGCATCTTCTTGACCTGCTTTGCGAAATCGCCCTCGATCCCCATCTCGGGAGGAAGCGCGCCCTGCATTGTGCTGACGGGTGCCGCGACCCGCCCGCCGAGCCACGGTGAGCTAAGGCGCTTGGCCGGCGGCGCCGGGTCCCAGAGGAACGGCGGGCCGTCCTTGGGGCAGATGGCATAGCGGTCGAACTTGTCCCGCGCCCACTCGCCGATGTGGGTGCCGGTGATGTAGCGGATGTTGTCGAAGTTGAAGCAGAGGGCGGCACCCAAACCGGCCTCCCCGATAGCCGCTTGGGCCCGTTCCAAGCGCTCTCGGTTGAGCCTCTCGTAGTTGACCCCGGATTCCCAATCCTTGGCCATGGTTCCCCAGGTCGCGGTGGCGTGGGGTTGGTTGTAATGCATGGGATCCTCCCGTTTCTTGGCAAGGTTGGTCGATGGTCCCGACGTTAGGTCCGTTCTACCCCAAGAGCAACGCGCCAAGCCAGCCAGGTGCGCTTGGATCGAGGATGATCAAGGCTAATAACCCGCCGGCGATGGAAACGTTCTTCGACACCTGCACCATCTGGGGGAAGTTGATGGTTCCGCCGGCAATCATGAACCGGGCATGATAGATCGCAGTCGCCGGGATCATGAACAGGATCCACGCGATGGAGATCACCCAGACGAACTGGTCGGCAATCATCATGGCGGAGCCGAGCAGTTCCATGATGAGGACCGGCACCAGGGCAACGGACGCCATGGGAATGCCCAACTCCGTCATCTCGGCGGCGGTCTGGTCGAAGTGAAAGGCCTTGTAAAGGCCGGCCGCAAGCCATACGCCGCACGAAAGAACCCGAATCAGCAAGTACGCGAAATCAGCGCTTCCATCCATGACCTTTTCCCCACATGGATTGTGAGCAGCGGTGCGGCGACGCGCGGGGTTCTGGCCCGGTCCCTATTCGGCCGCCTGGCGACGATCCGGAAAGACCTCGGGGCGTATCTTGGGGTGGCAGGGCATGGACTTGGGCGCATAGGGCGTCTCCGCCCCCAAATCTTCGGCCGCATGCCAGACCCAGCGCGGGTCGTACATCATGCCGCAGGCCAGCGCCACCAGGTCGGCCTGCCCCGAAGCGACTATCTCCGGGTTGACGTCGGTCTCCTCCGTCATGACCAACCCCGCCGCGCCCAGCGCGAACTGGCCAAGGTGCATCAGGTGCCAGCCGTTGGCCGAGTCGTCGTCCGATGCGTATTGGCACATGGGCAATACGACGACGTAGTTCGGTAGCGTCAGCCCCCTAAGGGAGATAGGTGAAAACATTGCGCTGCTCATCGTTTCCTTCTCTTCCTTATCTTTCTGAGTTCTTTCTGCATACCGCCGCGGGACGGTTGCCAGGCAGCAAACCATCGCCGTATCCCCTTAACCCAACAAGCCCGGCCCCGCCTCCCGCAGGATTTACCCGCTTTCGGCCAGCTCTCGTGTTTCGCCGGCGGCCTGGACTCTAAAAGACCCGAGGGCCCGGCGACCTTGATTTACGTCAATTATTTCCCTGGGTGCAATGAAACCCGGGAGCGGCGGCAATTAGTCCGGCAGTAAGGTGAATGCGTCCCTATCGCAACCCCGGATAATTTGACTGCTGGCGTCAAGGCAAGGTTAGGCTCATGACGCGTAATGTCCGCAATGGGTCCAGGCTGTGTAAAAACTAATTTAGAGGTTCAGCGGCGCAAAATTGTTTCACGGAGTCTCCGTTCTCAGCACTAACAAAATAAATTCGGGATCACGTAGATTCGATTGTTGCGCCGACTCGCCGCCCTGGGTCTCAGGGCAGATCAGGCCGCCGGCGACGGCGCTCAGCGCCCCGCCGAGGGCGAGCTCGCCGAGCGGCGCGTAAGGGTCGAGGGTAGCGCCAGGCCCATGGCGTGGAGCGCGGCGCGCACGCGCTCGCGGCTCTCGGCCACCGCCTTGTCGGGCAGCCTGACCACGGTGAAGGCGGGCAGCCCCGACGACACCTGCACCTGGATATCGACGTCGAGGACCTCGATCCCGGCAAAGGCGACGGTTTGTACGCGCGCGACCATGGGGCGAGACGCTTCCTCCCTATGCTCGCGGAGTGTAGGGGGCCTTCGGGAAAACGCTACATCGATCGGCAGGGTGCGTCGCGCCGCCTCACCTGAAAGCGCTTCTCGATGGCGTCCCAGATGCCGGCTTCCAGGCACGACCCGTCGAAGTGGTCGATCTCCTGGATGCCGGTCGGCGAGGTGACGTTGATCTCGGTCAGGAACCCCCCGATGACGTCGATGCCGACGAAGATGAGGCCGCGTTCGCTGAGCGCCGGGCCGATGGCGGCGCAGATTTCGTGCTCGCGCTCCGTGAGTTCGGCCTTCTCGGTAGCGGCGCCGACGTGCATGTTGGCGCGCGCCTCGCCCTCGGGCGGCACCCGGTTGACGGCACCCGCCGCCTTGCCGTCGATCAGGATGATGCGCTTGTCGCCCTGGCGCACGGCGCCGACGTAGGCCTGGACGATGATGGGCTCGCGGTAGAACTGGGTGAACTGTTCGAGGAGTGCGTTAAGGTTCTCGTCCTCCGGCGTGATGTGGAAGACCCCGGCGCCGCCGTTGCCGAACAAGGGCTTGATGATGATGTCGCCATGCCCGGCGCGGAAATCGGCGATGCGCGCGCGGTCCGAGGTGATCAGGGTGGGCGGCATGAGCTCGGGGAAGTGGGTGACGAACAACTTTTCCGGTGCGTTGCGCACGTGCACCGGGTCGTTGACCACGAGGGTCGCCGGGTGGATGTGCTCGAGCACGTGGGTGGCCGTGATGTAGGCCATGTCGAACGGCGGGTCCTGGCGCATGAGAACGATGTCGAGGGCCGCCAGATCGAGGCTCTCGGCGTCGCCGAGGGTGTAGTGGTCGCCCGCCTTGCGGCGCACCGAAAGCCGCCGTCCCCGGGCCAGCACGCGGCCCTCGGCGAAGGCCAGGTCCTGGGGTTGGTAGTGGTAAAGGGCGTGGCCGCGGCGCTCCGCCTCCAGGGCCAGGGCGAAGGACGAATCGGCGTCGATGTCGACCGATTCGATGGGGTCCATCTGGATGGCGACCGTGAGGCTCATGGCGGATGTCCCGAACACTAACTGAGGTGGCCGCGCAATTCCTGCAACAGGACGGAAGTGCGGTATCGGGCCGCGTCGGCGGGCGTGCAGCTCATGTATTCCTCGAGCAAGGCGACCGCCGCCTCGACCCGTTCGAGGCGGGCGTTGAGCAACTCCGCCTCGCGCCACAGGCGAGCCACGCCGGGGGCGAACAGCAGCATGGTCTCCACCACCTCCAGCGTGTCCTCGAGGCGTTCGCGGCGCAGCAACCGCGCCTTGTAATCGCCATGAAGCCTGAGCAGCATGTCGCGGTTGCTCGCCGGGCGGTAGTGGTCGGGGGTCATTTCGACGTCGTTGCCGGCGGCCCCCTCCAAGAGGTCGCGCAGGTCCCGGGCGGCCAGGGAACGGCCGCTCGCCGACGGATCGAGGATGAGGCCCGCCAAGCCGTGCTCGAGGCGCACCAAGAAGCGCGCCGGAAAGTCGATGGCGGCGACCGGCCAGCTGAGGGTCCGGGCCACGTGCACGTAGGCCACTCCGAGGGCTACCGGGGTCTCCTGGCGGTTGTTGATGACCCGCGTCAGAGTGGCGCAATCAGGGTCGTCCTCGTCTTCGTCCTCGGCGCGGTAGCTGTAGCGCTTGGCGATGACCTGGCCGTCGGGCAAGGTGGCGGGACGGGCCAGCGCGGCGCGTATTTCGGTCGCCGTTCTCACGACGCGCCTTTGACGCGCACGTGGCTGATGACGTTGCGCACGTACTCGATGTCGCGGGCGTGGCCGACGACCCGCTCGAGCTCGGCCTGGTTCTGGGCGGTGCCGATCAGGTAGACGACACCGTTGACCGTTTCAATGGCGTAGTTGATGGCCAACACATCCTGGTCGAACGTGAGCTTGGACTTGAGTTGCGTGGTGATCCAGATGTCGCGGGCGAGGTCGATGAGGTCGGTCCCGGCGACGATCTGGATTTCATTGAGAACGTCCTTGATTCCGGCCACCTTCCACGCCATGCGCACGGCATCGGCGCGCACGGCCTCGCCATCCACCGCCCCGGTAAGAAGGGCCCGCCCCTCATAGACCTCGACGTCGATGTTGATCACCAGCTTGTTGTTGTGGGTCAGCCATTGGGCGACAATCTCGGCTTCGAGCCGGGTGTCGCGGGCGGCGACCTCAAGGCCGCGCTCCTGCAGGGCGGCGACGCCCGTGGTGGTGCCGGCGCCGACCACGACGCCGGCGCACCCGCCGAGCGCCAGGGCCGCCGCCAACACCATGGCCAGCGCCACGGTGGTGGCACGGCCGGAATTCACCGCATGGATCGCTCGCGTCATCGGTTCGGCTTTCCGTTGCCCCCGCCAATCTAGGGTATCTAAGTGGTTATTCTCAATATCGGCGCGCCGTGTCAAACAAGAATATCCGCCGCCGTCCATTAGGGCGTGGTCCGCCAGGCGTTCCTCGTGTGCACCGGCAAACGCCTGGGCACGACCACCATGAGGTCGAAACACACGTCGAGGCCGTCACACCTGGGACGTTGGCGGAGGAAGGCCTCGGCGGCACGGACGATGCGTCGGCGTTGCCGGGCGTTCAGGGCCTGGGCGTCGTCGTCCCGCCGCTCGTGGGCCTTGACCTCGACGATGGCGAGGGTGCGGCCACGGCGCGCCACGATGTTGATCTCGCCGACCGGGGCGCGGAAGCGGCGGGCCAGGATGCGGTAGCCGCGGGGTCTCAGATGCCACGAACAAAATTCCTCGGTCAAACGGCTGAATGCCCAGGCGCGCCGCTTCTTGCGCACCGCGTCGGGCCGGATCATGGGCGCGAGCCCCTGACCGTGCGCATCTCCAAGGCGCGGGCATAGACCCGGCGCCGGGGTACGCCGGTGGCGGCGGTCACCCGCTGCACCGCGTCGCGCACCGAAGTTTCGCCGAGAGCCTCCTTGAGACGCCGGTCGATCTCGGCGCCGCTCGCCGGCGCCTCCTTGGCGGGTGGCGCCACGATCACCGTGACCTCTCCCGCGGGCGCGCCGGCGCCGTCGTAATGGGCGGCAAGTTCGGCCAGGGGGCCGCGGCGCACTTCCTCGAACATCTTGGTGAGTTCGCGCCCGACCGCCGCCTGGCGCGGTCCCAGGATGTCCGTCATGTCGACCAGGGCCCGGGCCAGCCGGCGTGGCGATTCCATGAAGACCAGGGTGGCCGGCACCGCCGCCAGCTCCTGCAGCGATTTGCGCCGCGCCACCCGTCGCGGCGGCAAGAACCCGGCGAACATGAAACGATCCGTTGGCAGGCCCGACACCAGCAAGGCGGCAAGCACGGCGGACGGACCGGGAACGGCGCTAACCGGCAGTGTTTGGTCGATACAGGCCTGCACCAACTTGTAGCCGGGATCAGAGATCAACGGCGTGCCGGCGTCGGCGATCAAGGCCACCGTTTCGCCACCTTTCAGGCGTTTGATGAGCTCCGGGCGTACCTTGGCGGCGTTGTGTTCGTGGTAGGGAGTGAGCCGAGCCGTGATGCCGTGGATGGCCATCAGCTTGGCGCTCACCCGCGTGTCCTCGCAGGCGACGACGTCCGCCGCACTCAGGATGTCGAGGGCGCGGCGCGAAATGTCGGCGGCGTTTCCGATGGGGGTGGCGACCAGGTATAGGCCGGGCTCCGGGCGCCCCGCCGGTGGTTTACTCCGCACCGCCCGGCCGCTAGGGTCTCCATCGGCCCCAGCGTGTGGCCGCTTGGAAGGCTTTGGACCGCCGCATGATGAGATTGCGTTCTTGCGTGCCACGTTTCGCCGCCGCCCCCTTGCTGGCTGCCGTGGGGCTGTTGCTCGTGGCCTGCCAGTCTCCACAACTGTCCACATGGATGCAAGGCGAGAAAGCCGGACCGAAACCGGCGGCGCCGGCTGCCGCGCCTGCGCCGCCACCTTCTCAGCCAGCGGCCGAGGCACCTCGACCGGCGTCCCCGCCCCCGGCGGCGGTCGCCGCCCCGGTTCACGTTCCCGCTCGCGCCCCGTTCGCTCTGCCCTCGGCGGCTGACACGCCACCCTCGTCGCTGGCGCCTTCGCAGGCGGAGACATCCTCCCTGGCGCCTCTCCTTTCGGGCCGCCCTTCGCCGCAAGGTGGCATGGCCCTCAAGGAACCGCCGCCGCCCCCGACCCTCGCCGCGTCGACCAACCGGGTGGCCCTGCTGTTGCCGCTCACCGGCGTCAATGGACGCCTCGGAACGGAGCTTCTGGACGCCGCCCAGCTCGCCTTTTTCGATTTCGCCGACGAAGATTTCGAGCTGGTGGTTCACGACACCAAGAGCACCGCGGACGGGGCGGCCAACGCGGCGGCGCTGGCTATCGGCGACGGCGCGTCCTTGTTGCTTGGGCCCCTGGTGGCGGCCGAGGTCAGGGCGGTGACGCCGGCGGCGCGGGCCGCCGGCATCAACGTGATCGCCTTCTCCAGCGACCGCTCGGTGGCCGGAAACGGCGTTTACATCATGGGCTTTCTGCCGAGCGCCCAGGTTGAGCGGATCGTCGGTTACGCCCGCTCCCGGGGGCTCCTCAGGTTCGCCGTGTTCGCGCCTGACGACGACTACGGGGCGGCCGTGGTCGATGCGTTGCGCGGTAGCGCGGCACGGGTCGGTGCGGCGGTCACCCGAATCCAGTATTATGACCCGGCGGCCGGCGATTTCTCGGACGCGGTTCGCCGGCTCGCCGATTACGATTCCCGCCGCGGGGCGTTGTTGGCCCAGCGCGCCGCGCTCGAGGCACGCGGCGACCAGGTCGCGGGACGCGCCCTTAAGCGTCTGAAAAAGCTGCAGACCATCGGCGATCTTCCGTTCGACGCCCTGCTGCTGCCCGACGGCGGCAAGCGGCTGCAGGCCATCGCCGCCATGTTGCCTTTCTACGATGTTGATCCCGCCAAGATCCGCATGCTCGGCACCGGCCAATGGGACGAACCGGGGATCGGTGCCGAGCCGGCGCTGCTCGGCGGCTGGTTCGCGGCGCCGCCGCCGGCGGCCCGCGCCGAGTTCGAGGCCCGCTACGCCAAGGCCTACGGGCGACGGTCGCCACGGCTGGCCACCCTGGCCTACGACGCCACGGCGCTTGCCGCCGTACTGGCGCGCGGCGAGGAGGGAGCCGACTTCGGTGAAGAGATGTTCACCGCGGCCACCGGGTTCCTGGGCCGCGACGGCATTTTCCGGTTTCTGGAAGAAGGAGTCGCCGAGCGCGGCCTCGGCGTGCTTCAGGTGCAGCGCCGCGGCGCCAAGGTCATCAGTCGAGCGTCCGAGGCCTTCGGCGTGCCCACGAATTAGGCAAGCAGGGCCGCGATCAGCGCGTTGAGCCGGGGCCGCCCGAGCGGCGTGGCGCGCAGGCCCCGCGAGTCGAGGGTGAGGTAACCGGCCCCCGAGAGACGCGCCAGCGCCGCCTCGTCGACGGCGTCCTCCAGGGATTGGCCAGTTTGCTGGCGGAAGCGTTCGCGATCCAGGCCGGCGCCGAGGCGCATCCCCATCATCACCAGCTCGTCGCGGCGCTGGCCCGCATTCAGGGCGCGGCGCTCCTTCGTGCCATGGCCCCTGGCCTCGACAGCGCCGATCCAAGCTTGGGGAGCGGGGATCTGGCTGACGGCGTCGGTGCGGCCGTTTGCCGGGAGGCGGCCGTGGGCGCCCGGGCCGATGCCGGCGTAGTCGCCGCCCAGCCAGTAATTGAGGTTGTGGCGGCTCTCGGCCCCGGGGCGCGCGTGGTTGGAAATCTCGTAGGCCGGCCGGCCCGCGGTGGCGAGTACGTCCTGGGTGACGTCGAAAAGGCGCCCCCCCTGCTCATCACCGGCCGCCTCGATCCCGGCCTTGTGGAACGGCGTGCCGCGCTCGATGGTCAGCTGGTAGAGCGAAAGGTGTTCGGCGCCGAAGGAAAGGGCGTCGCGCAACTCGCCCCGCCACGCCCCCGCCGTTTGTTCGGGTCGCGCGTAGATGAGGTTGAGGGAGACGCGCCGGAAGTGCCGCCCGGCCAACTCCAGGGCGCGGCGCGCCTGGGTCGCCGAATGGGCGTGACCGAGGAAAGCGAGGGCCGCGTCGTCGAACGACTGCACGCCGAGCGACAGGCGGTTGACGCCGGCCTCGGCGAAGGCGGCGAAGCGTCCCGCCTCGACCGACGAGGGGTTGGCCTCGAGGGTGATCTCCACGTCGTCGGCCAGGGACCAATGGGCACCGGCGGCCTCGAGGAGGGCGGCCACCGTCGCCGGCTCCATGAGGGATGGCGTGCCGCCGCCGAAATGGACGCTGGTCACGGTTCGCCGCGCCGCTTCCCCTGCCGTTTCGCTAGCGAAATGAGATAGTTCAGTGCAGAGCGCACGGCGCCAGCGCCCGTGGTCGACATCCTCGGCCACATGGGCGTTGAAGTCGCAATAGGGGCAGCGGCTGAGGCAGAACGGCCAATGGATGTAAATGGCGAAGCCCGGCTGCATGGCGTGTCGCTCCAGGGTTGACGCCCGGAGTCTACGCTCCGAAACACGCCGCCACCAGCTTGTGAAAGGCGTCGGCGCGGTGGCTTATGCGGTGCTTTTCCTCGGGCGCCATCTCCCCGAAGGTGATGGTGTAGCCATCGGGTACGAACATGGGGTCGTAGCCGAAGCCCCGGTCGCCGCGCGGTGGCCACACGAGCCCGCCGTGGACGGAGCCTTCGAAAAATTCGACGTGACCATCCGGCCAGGCGAGCGCCAAGGCCGCCGCGAAATGGGCGCGGCGGTCCTGCCCGCGCGCAGTAGCGCCGGCTTTGCGCAGCTCCTCCTCGACGCGCCGCATAGCCAGTGCGAAGTCCTTCCCGGGCCCCGTCCAGCGCGCCGAGCGAATGCCGGGCGCACCGCCAAGCGCCTCGACCACGAGCCCCGAATCGTCGGCCAGCGCCGGCAGTCCGCAAGCGGCGGCGGTGGCGTTTGCCTTGATCTCGGCGTTGGCTCGGAACGTGGCGCCGGTCTCCTCGGGCTCGGGCAGGCCGAGCTCGGCGGCGGAAGTCACGTCGATCCGGTGGTCGGCCAACAGGTCGCCGAATTCGCGCACCTTGCCCGAGTTGTGGCTGGCGACGACTAGTGTCATCCCATCGAACCGACGCGCCGTCCGCCCTGCCGTCGGCCCCGCCATCCGCCGGGCGCTCGGCTACCGGGAGAGCGTCGCGTCGAGGGCCTCGCGCTGGAGAACGACGAGCCGCGAGATGGCTTGGCGCGATAGCACCAGCATTTCCAGCAGCCGGCTTTCGGGAAACGGCCGATCCTCGGCAGTGAACTGGATCTCCACGATATCGCCGCCACCGGTGAGCACGAAGTTGCAGTCGGCCTCCGCCGCGCTGTCCTCGGCGTAATCAAGGTCGAGGATCGAGGCCCCCTTGTAGATGCCGCACGAGATGGCCGCCACTTGGTCGCGAATGGGCAGGCTTTTGAGGATACCGAGGGACACCAGCCGCTCGCAGGCCATGTGCAGCGCGACGTAGGCCCCGGTTATGGCGGCGGTGCGCGTGCCGCCGTCGGCCTGCAGAACGTCGCAGTCGATCCTGACCTGAATCTCGCCCATGGCCTTGAGGTCGACGACGGTGCGCAAAGAACGCCCGATGAGCCGTTGGATCTCCTGGGTGCGCCCCGACTGGCCGCCGCGCCTTGCCTCGCGCTCCATGCGCTCGCCGGTGGCGCGCGGCAGCATGCCGTACTCGGCGGTGATCCAGCCGTGCCCCGAATCGCGCTGCCACCGCGGCACCCGCTGTTCGACGGTGGCGGCGCACAGCACGTGGGTGTCGCCGAAGCGCGCTAGGCACGAGCCCTCGGCGTACTTGCTGTAGCCGGGTTCGAGCACGACGGCTCGGCACTCGTCGACGGCGCGGCCCGATGGTCTCATCAACAACCTTTCAGTCAAATTGAAGGCGCGCCAAGCTAGCGCGGGCACCGGGTCGCGTAAACCCTCGGATCCCGGCTCCCGGACGTAGTTGCGTTGACGACACCCCATGCGGTTACTAGATTCAATCGGCACCGACAACAAGGGCCGGGACCATGGTTCTGGAACTGAACGAGCGCTCGCAGGCGATATTCCGCCAAATCATCGATGCCTTCGTCGAGACCGGCGAGCCGGTCGGTTCGCGCACCCTGGCGCGGCGCCTCGACGGGGCACTGTCCCCGGCGACCATCCGCAACGTCATGGCCGACCTCGAGGACGCCGGCCTTCTGTTCGCGCCTCACACCTCGGCCGGCCGCCTGCCGACGGATGCCGCCCTCAGGCTGTTCGTCGACGGATTCCTAGAAACCGGCAACCTCACCGAGGACGAGCGCAAGGAAATCGAGAGCCAATGCGCGGGCACGGCGTTGAGCCTGGAAGAGTTGTTGGAGGACGCCACGTCGGCTCTCTCTGGTTTGTCGCAATGTGCCGGCCTGGTGATGGCGCCGAAGGCGGAAAGCCCGCTGCGCCACGTCGAATTCGTCAATCTCAGTCCGGGGCGCGCCCTCGTGGTTCTGGTCACCGAGGGCGGGTTCGTGGAGAACCGGGTCATCGAAACCCCGCCCGGCTTGCCGCCGTCCGCCCTGGTCGAGGCCACTAACTACCTTGGCGCGCGGCTGGTCGGGCGCACCCTCGGCCAGGCCATTGACCGCACCAAGGCTGAGATTGCCGAGCACCGCACCGAGCTCGACGACCTGACCAAGCGGGTTGTCGAGGCCGGTCTCGCCACGTGGGCCGGCGGTGAATCCGAGGGTTCTCTCATCGTGCGCGGCCAGGCCCATCTTCTCGAGGACGTGACGGCCATCGCCGATTTGGAACACATCCGCGCCCTTTTCGCGGCGCTGGAGACCAAGGAGATGATGATCAAGATTCTCAGCCTTGCCGACAGCGCCGAAGGCGTGCAAATTTTCATCGGCGCCGACAACAACCTCTTCAATTTGGCGGGGTGCTCCATGATCGTGGCACCCTATAACAGCTTGCGGCAGAAGCTCGTCGGCGCCATCGGGGTGATCGGGCCGACCCGCATGAACTACGCGCGCATTATCCCCATGGTAGACTACACGGCGAAACTGGTCGGTCGGTTGATCGGATAAAGGAGCAATACAAGAACATGTCGCAAGGCAAACGCAAAAAGCGGGAATCAGTGCCCAAGGATAAGAAAAAGGGCGCCAAGGCCACGGCAGCGGAACAAGCGGAAATCGCCGGGGAAGACGAGAAGGCTCCCGAGGCTGCCCCCGAGGAAGCGCCGGAAACCGCGCCCGATGCCGCGGATGCAGACGCCGCGGAAGAGGAAGTCGTCGAACTGGTGGACCCCCTCGAGGCGGCGCGGGCTGAAGCGGCGGAGCTCAAGGACAAGCTCCTGAGGGCCCTGGCTGAAACCGAAAACGTGCGCCGCCGCGCCCAGCGCGACAGGGAAGACGCCTCCAAGTACGCCATCACTAATTTCGCCCGCGAAATGCTGAAGGTGGCCGACAACCTGCGGCGCGCCCTGGACAGCATCGGCGACGAGGCGCGCCGGGACAGCGAAACCGTCGAGAACCTGACCGTCGGCGTCGAGATGACCGAGCGCGAAATGCTCAACACCTTGGAGCGCGTCGGCATCAAACCGATTGAGGCCCTCGGCCAACGCTACGACCACAATCTCCACGAGGCCATGTTCGATGTCGAGGACGCCACCCAGCCCGCGGGGATGATCATCCAGGTCCTCGAGAGGGGCTACATGCTGGGGGAACGTCTGTTGCGCCCGGCCAAGGTGGGGGTGGCCAAGGGCGGTTCGAGCGTCGCCGAGGAAACGCAACCCACGCAGCCCACAGCGACCGCAGACGAGGAAGCGCCCCAACCTTCCGCGCAATCCGCTGCGGCCCATGAAAAGCGGCCCAAGGCTGACGGCCCGGCCGGCTCCAAACTGGACGAAAAACTCTAATCGGCGGCGCCCTGCGCCAATTGCCGGGCGGGCGGTGGAAACAGGTAATCCCCACCGGGATCGTGTTGGCGGTGGCGCCCCTTGGCGCGGTCCTGGCTTTCCACGGCGTAGCACTAGACGCAACCGTGTGGGCAGGTGTCGTAGGCGCCGATATCGCGCGAGGCGACGCAGGCGCACGTCTTGCGGTGCGACTTGGCTTGGGCGGCGATGGGGCGCCCCGCCGCGTCGCCGAGGCGCCGGGCGTCGATGCACCGGGCCTCGGTGGCGCCGCCGGCGATCAACTGGGGCTGGCCACACAGGCTAAGGGTCATTCCGTGGGCGGCGGCGGTATCGGCGAACGCGGCGAGAAGGTGACGTTTTTCCTCCGCCTCGGGGTCGTTCCACGCGAAGTCCCGGGCACTCGCCGCGCGGTCCATGTTGCGGGCCGTCTTGCGATAAATTTGGGCGAAGGAGACCACCACCTCGTCGACCACCCCGGTCAGCTCCCAAGCCAGCTCGGCGAAATTGTGGAGGTGCCATTCGGGCGGCGTCAGCGACGTGGAGACGACCGGATCGTAACGCCACACCGGCACTCTTTAGCCGAACCGCTGGCCGACGCGGCGCAGGTGGTCGACGGCGCGCGCCGCCCCGATGGTCGAGGCGTCGAGGGCGCGCGGATATCCGGTGATCGTCTGGTGGACGACGAAGGGGTAGCCGCGGTCGCGAACCTCGGAGAGATGGCCGAGAAAAGGCTCCAGGTTGCGCGTCCAGAAGACGAAGCCGTCGACCGCGCCGACATCCAACGGCACCCGGCAGACCTGCCCGCCGTAAGGGTTGACCATGCGGCAATGCTCGGCCTTGAAGCGCTCCATGAACCATTCTCCGTAGAAGGCCGGGATGTCCGTCTTGTAGCTCGCCGAGATGATCACTCTTCCAGCCTCCGGCCGCTCTCCGTCCGCCGCCGCCGTGGAAATGCGCCTGGGCGGTTGCGCCACCCGGAACGCCGACCTATATAACGGCCACTGGCATTAACCATTGGCGCACCATGGATATTTTCCGGGCGCCCAGTGAGCACGAAGGGGCCGAAATGAGCAAGGTAATCGGTGTCGACCTGGGGACCACGAACTCCTGCGTCGCCGTCATGGAAGGCATGGAGGTAAAGGTCATCGAGAACGCAGAAGGTATGCGCACGACGCCTTCGATGGTGGCTTTCACCGATTCCGGCGAGCGCCTGGTCGGCCAGTCCGCCAAGCGCCAGGCGGTGACCAATCCCGAGGACACGCTGTTCGCCATCAAGCGCCTGATCGGCCGGCCCCACGACGACCCCATCACCGAGAAGGACCGGGAACTGGTCCCCTATAAGATCATCAAGGCCGACAACGGCGACGCCTGGACGGAGGCCGCCGGCGACAAATACAGCCCCAGCCAGATCAGCGCCTTCATCCTGCAGAAGATGAAGGAAACGGCGGAGGCCTATCTCGGCGAGGACGTCTCTCAGGCGGTAATCACGGTACCGGCGTATTTCAACGACTCGCAGCGCCAGGCTACCAAGGACGCTGGCAAGATCGCCGGCCTCGAGGTGCTGCGCATCATCAACGAGCCGACGGCGGCGGCCCTCGCCTACGGGCTCGAGAAGAAGGGCACCGGCATCATCGTCGTTTACGACCTCGGCGGCGGCACCTTCGACGTCTCCGTCCTGGAAATCGGCGAGGGCGTTTTCGAGGTGAAGTCCACCAACGGCGACACTTTTCTCGGTGGCGAGGACTTCGACAAGGCGATCATCGACTATCTCGCCAACGAATTCAAGAAAGGGGCCGACATCGACCTGCGCCAGGACAAGCTCGCCCTGCAGCGCCTCAAGGAGGCCGCCGAGACGGCCAAGATCGAGCTCTCCAGCGCCATGCAGACTGAGGTCAACCTGCCTTTCATCACCGCCGACCAGAGCGGCCCCAAGCATCTCAACATCAAGCTCACGCGCGCCAAGCTGGAAGCCTTAGTGGAAGACCTGGTGCAGAAGACCGTCGGTCCCTGCAAGGCGGCGCTGAAGGACGCCGGGTTTTCGGCCGGTGAGATCGACGAGGTGATCCTCGTCGGCGGTATGACGCGCATGCCCAAGGTCATGGATACGGTCAAGGAATTCTTCGGCCGCGAGCCCCACAAGGGCGTCAACCCGGACGAGGTCGTGGCCGTCGGCGCCGCCATCCAGGGCGGCGTGTTGAAGGGCGACGTGAAGGACGTGCTTCTGCTCGACGTCACGCCGCTGTCGCTTGGTATCGAGACCCTGGGCGGCGTGTTTACACGGCTCATAGACCGTAACACCACGATCCCGACGCGCAAGAGCCAGGTCTTCTCGACTGCCGAGGACAACCAGAGTGCTGTGACCATCCGCGTCTTTCAGGGCGAGCGCGAAATGGCTGCCGACAACAAGACCCTGGGCCAGTTCGATTTGGTCGGCGTTCCCCCGGCGCCGCGCGGCATCCCGCAGATTGAAGTCACTTTCGACATCGACGCCAACGGCATCGTCAACGTTTCCGCCAAGGACAAGGCGACGGGCAAGGAACAGCAGATCCGCATCCAGGCCTCGGGCGGTCTCGCCGACGACGATATCGAGCGCATGGTCAAGGAAGCCGAGGAGCATGCCGTCGACGACAAGAAGATGCGCGGCTTGGTGGAGGCGCGCAACCACGCGGATTCCTTGCTCCACACCACCGAGAAGAATCTCAAGGAGTTCGGCGACAAGGTCTCCGAGGACGAAAAAAAGGCCATAGAGGATGGTCTGGCGGCGCTGCGCGAGGTCATGGACGGAGACGACACCGAGGCCATCGAAAGCAAGACCGAGGCCCTCATGGAGGCCGCCATGAAACTCGGAGAGGCCATGTACAAAGCGAGCCAGGCGGAGGCCGCCGAGGCTGGCACCGCCGAGGCCGCCGCCGCCGAGGGCGAAGCGCCCGCCGACGCCGCGGAAGGCGGTGTCGAAGAGGCCAAGGTCGTTGACGCCGATTTCGAGGAAGTAGACCCGGACAAGGACGCCAAGGACAAGTAATCCGAGACAGTCCATAGGCTGGGAACAAATCTAAGGCCGTCCCGGTGGACCGCAACCCGACGCGCGACCGACCATTTCTTGCGGGATTAATCTGATGGCCAAGAAGGACTTCTACGACATCCTCGGTGTTGAACGCGGTGCTGGTGCAGATGCCATCAAGAAGGCATACCGCAAGCTGGCCATGGAACACCATCCCGACCGCAACCCCGACGACAAGGACGCCGAGCGCAAGTTCAAGGAAGCCTCGGGGGCCTACGAGGTCCTCAAGGACGACGACAAGCGCGCCGCGTACGACCGCTTCGGCCACGCCGCTTTCGAGCAAAGCGGCGCCGGCCCGGGCGCCGACGGTTCCGGATTCGCGTCCGGATTTGCCGATATATTCGACGAAATGTTCGGCGACTTCGCCCAGGGCGGCCCTCGCCGTGGCTCGAGCGCGGCGGCGCGCGGGGCGGATCTTCGCTATAACATGGAGATCTCCCTCGAGGACGCCTTTAGCGGCAAGAAGGCGGCGATTCGTGTCCCCACCGCCGTTCAATGCGGCTCTTGCAACGGCTCGGGCGCCGCCGGCGGCGCCGGACCGGTCACCTGTCCCACCTGCCAGGGCCAGGGCCGCATCCGCAGCCAGTCCGGCTTCTTCACGGTGGAGCGCACGTGTCCGTCATGCCAGGGCGCCGGGCAGGCCATCCGCGACCCGTGCAAGGCGTGTAGCGGCTCGGGCCGGGTGCAAAAGGAAAAGACCCTTTCCGTCAGCATACCGGCCGGCGTCGAGGATGGCACGAGGATCCGGCTTGCCAACGAGGGCGAGGCGGGGCTGCGCGGCGCCCCACCCGGAGATCTTTACATTTTCATCTCGGTGGCACCGCACCGCTTTTTTCAGCGTGACGGCGCCAACATCCACTGCCGTGTCCCCTTGCCCATGACCACGGCTGCGCTCGGCGGCAGTATCGAGGTGCCCACCGTGGGCGGCGGCCGGGCGCGCATCACCATTCCCACCGGCACCCAGACCGGAGACCAGTTCCGCCTCAAAGCCAAGGGCATGACAATTCTGCGCAGCAAGGCCAGCGGCGACATGTTCGTGCAGACGGTCGTGGAGACGCCCGTGAACCTGACCGAGAAAGAAAAATCGCTGCTGCGCGAATTCGACAAGAGCGCCAAGCCGGAGCGCCACAGCCCCGAATCCCACGAATTTTTCACCAAGGTCAGGGAAGTCTGGGAAGACCTCAGGGAATAAAGCGCACGGCTTTCAGTGCGCTTTCCATTGCTGTAGGCTGACCGCTGAAAGCTAAGCGCTGACCGTTCTTGGGGGGATTCATGAAAATTGGCGTCGTCGGATGTGCCGGACGCATGGGCCGCATGGTGGTGGCCGAGGTGGCCGCCACCGCCGGCTGTGATCTCGCCGGCGGCACGGAACAACTGGACTCACCGTTCCTCGGCCAGGACGTCGGCACCGTGGCCGGCGTCGAGCCCGCCGGGTTGGCCGTCGGCTCTGACGCGGACGCCCTCTTTGCCGTGTCCGACGCGGTCATCGATTTCACGCATGCCAGCGTCGTTTCCGAGCACGCCGAACAAGCGGCGCGCCACGGCACCCCTCTGGTGACAGGAACGACGGGGCTTTCGGGGGACGGGCAAGGCGCGCTTGAGACGGCGGCGCGGAAGGCCGCCATCGTCCAGGCCGCCAACATGAGCGTCGGCGTCAGTGTGTTGTTGGGCATTACCGAACGGCTTGCCACCATACTCGGCGACGAGTACGACATCGAAATTCTCGATATGCACCACCGCTATAAGGTGGATGCGCCGTCGGGAACCGCCCTGGCGCTCGGAGACGCGGTAGCGCGCGGACGCGGTGTCGACCTTGACGCCGTGGCCCAGCGTGTGCGCGACGGCGAGACCGGCGCCAGGCGCGCTGGCGACATCGGTTTCGCCACCCTCCGGGGCGGCGACGTGGTCAGCGAGCACTCGGTAATCTTTGCGGCGGACGGCGAGCGTGTCGAACTCATCCACAAGGTGTCCTCGCGGTCCATTTACGCCCGTAGCGCCGTCCGCGCCGCGCTGTGGACCAAGGACAAGCCGCCGGGCCTGTACACGATGGCCGATGTTCTGGAATTGGTCTGAGGCGGTTCCGCGAAAGGTGGCGTCGGCGTTTCTTTCAGGTGGCGGGCATCGGTCCCGGGCCGCGCCGTCCATCGGTCATCCCGACAGTCGGCCCCGGTGCATTGCGATTGCCGGGCGCCCTGACTGGTGCTTGATAGGGGATGAGGGCGCGGGGAACGGTTTGTCCAGGGTAAGGAAGGGTGAGCGAGCATGAAACGAGCTGAAATCGAGGAAATGTACCGCCGCTTCTGCGACGCCGAGGCAGAGCCGCGGGGCGAACTCAAGGCAGTCAACCCCTATACCCACCTCGTCGCCGTCGTGCTTTCGGCGCAGGCCACGGACGTTAGCGTCAACAAGGCGACACAGAAGCTGTTCAAGGAGGTGGGCTCCCCCGAAAAGATGCTGGCGCTCGGCGAGGCCCGGCTGCGCGAACACATCAGGACGATCGGCCTCTACAACGCTAAGGCCAAGAACATTATAGGGTTGAGCCGCATATTGGTGGAACGTCACGGTGGCCAGGTGCCCGGCGAGCGCGCCGCCCTTGAGGCCTTGCCGGGTGTTGGCCGCAAGACCGCCAACGTGGTCCTCAATGTCGCCTTCGGAGAGCCCACCATCGCTGTCGACACCCATATTTTCCGCGTTTGCAACCGCACCGGGCTGGCGCCGGGAAAGGCTCCCCTGGAAGTCGAGAATAAACTGGTCAAACGGACCTCCGAGCAGTGGAAACTCCGTGCCCACCATTGGCTCATCCTCCATGGCCGCTATGTGTGCAAGGCGCACAAACCCGATTGTCCCAACTGCGCGATCGGCGATCTGTGCGGTTACAAGGCGAAGACAAACGTCTAGCAGACTTATTATAATTTCGTTATTTCAATGATTTAACATCACACTCGTTGCATCAGGTGCGGACGTACGGCATAAAGTGCGGCACAATCACTCTAAGTTTCCTGGTGTGAAGATCGACAGCATCTCCCATTGGCCTCTCGTGCGCGTTCCCTATTGCCCATCTATGTTCCGGCCATTCACAGCGTTCTTCGGGAAGCCAGGGTGTATGGATGATCGGTAATTGCCATACGCGCGAGAATGTCCGCTTTACCCCCGAAAGCAGATGGGGTGGATGGCTCTCGCTCTCGG
>PVBE010436234.1_pt1 | contig 19448 bp, 20 predicted proteins | sample 1631181 | NCBI WGS metagenome assembly PVBE01 (sample SAMN08397723, study PRJNA350692) | Marine metagenome, whole genome shotgun sequencing project. | isolation source: water | place: Pacific Ocean | collected 2012-04 | reverse complement strand
ATCGACGAGGAAATCCGCAAGATTATCCAGGCTGCGGAAGACAAGGCGCGCGAGGTCCTGACCGAGCATTTGGACGATCTGCATAAAGTTGCGGAAGCGCTTCTCGAATACGAGACCTTGAGCGGCGACGAGGTCTTTGCGGTGATGGCCGGGGAGCCGGTCCATCGCGAGGACGTCGGTGGATCCCCGGACGATTCTTCTCACAGCACCTCGGTTCCGACCGCCGGCAAGAAAGCCGACGATCGCGGCGACAAGGAGAGCCCGGGCGGGCTGTCGCCGGAGCCGCAACCCGAAAGCTGACGCGACGGCTCGTTCCGGGCGTCGCAAATGAGCGCCGACCCTCGACAACCCGTGCCGCCGAGCGGCATTGCCTTCGAGGCACCACTGCTATTGCGCCCGATCCCCAAGGTGGCCGGAGACGCCGGCGGCGAAGCTCTGTCGCTCGCGGGTGGCCCCATGGTCTTCGACACCGCGGAGCTGATCTCTCGTTCGGCGACCGGTCCGGCCGGTTGGACGGCATCGCTGCCAGGGCTTCGAGCGTGCGCGCGGTCCGTCGGTGGCCGGGCGGTGCAACATCTGGAAACTGCGTTGGCGACGCTTCACCAATCCAGACCGCCGATCCTCGGGCTCGGCTTCGACCGGCCGCGCCTGATGGGGATTGTCAACGTCACGCCCGACAGCTTCTCCGACGGTGGCGACCATTCGGATGCCGGGCGGGCAGTGGCGCATGCGCAGGGTCTGGTCCGGGCTGGCGCCGACGTTCTCGATATCGGCGCGGAATCGACCCGACCAGGCGCGGTGCCGACGCCGCCGGCCGAGCAACTCCGCCGTCTCTTGCCGGTGCTGGTTGGTATCGCCGACGCGGGCGTGCCGATCTCGGTCGACACTCGCTCGGCCGTGGTGATGCGCGAGGTGATCGCGGCGGGCGCTTCCCTGATCAACGACGTCAGCGGCTTTCGCCACGACGCGGATGCTCTCGGCGTGGTCGCCGAGGCGGGCGTGCCCGTCGTGGTGATGCACAGCCGCGGCGGCCCGACAGAGATGCACCGGGCACCTGCCTACGAGGATGTCGCGCTCGAGGTCCACGACGAGCTGGCTGGTCGCCTGGAAGTCTTGGTCGCGGCCGGGGTGGAGCGGCGGCGGATCATCCTCGACCCCGGTATCGGCTTCTCGAAGACGGCGGCACACAATATAGACCTGCTCTCACGCCTATCGCTTCTCCTGGGGCTCGGTTGCCCGCTCATGGTCGGTCTCTCCCGCAAGAGTTTCATTGCTGGTTTCAGCCGCGACGAGGCGGTGGGGGACCGGCTCGCCGGCTCGCTCGCCGGTGCGCTCTGGGCGTTGCAGCAGGGCGCGCAGATGTTGCGCGTCCACGATGTCAGGGAAACCCGGCAGGCGATCGCGCTTTGGCGCCGGCTGGTCGGCGCGGACGAGGGCGGTTAAAAGTTGTCGCCGGCGGTCACAAGTTGTTAGAATCCGGTGATTCCGGCGTTCGTCCGCCTGGAAAAGGATAGTTCTCGATGCAGCGGCAATATTTCGGCACCGACGGGATACGGGGCACCGCGAATTCGTTCCCTATTACCGCCGATGTCGCCCTCAGGGTAGGCATGGCGGCGGGCAAGCAGTTCACCTGCGGCGAGCACCGCCACAAGGTGGTGATCGGCAAGGATACGCGGCTTTCCGGCTATATGTTGGAGGCGGCGATGATGGCCGGCTTCACCTCCGTCGGCATGGACGTGGTGCTGTTGGGGCCGATGCCGACGCCGGCGGTTGCAATGCTGACGCGAAGCCTGCGGGCGGACCTGGGCGTCATGTTGTCGGCTTCCCACAATGCTTACCAAGACAACGGCATCAAGCTTTTCGGTCCCGACGGCTACAAGCTTTCCGACGAGATGGAACTTCGGATCGAGGCCGGAATGAACAACGGCCTAGAGGCCGCGTTGGCGCCGCCGGCGAAACTCGGCCAGGCCCGTCGCCTCGACGACGCCCTCGGTCGCTACATCGAATTCGTCAAGCGAACCTTCCCTGGCGATCGGCGGCTGAACGGCCTGAAGATCATCGTCGACTGCGCCAACGGCGCCGCCTACCGGGTCGCGCCCACGGTGCTGTGGGAGCTCGAGGCCGAGGTCGTGCCGGTCGCGGTCGATCCCGACGGTTTCAACATCAATCGCGGTTGCGGCTCCACCAGTCCCGACTATCTGTCGGAGCAGGTCGTGGCCCACGGCGCCGATCTCGGTATTGCCCTCGACGGCGACGCGGATCGCCTGGCGATGGTCGACGAGAACGGCATGCTGGTCGATGGCGACCAGATCATGGCCGGGATCGCCGATCACTGGCACGCCCAAGGCCGTCTCAAGGGCGGCGGCGTGGTCGCCACGATAATGTCTAACCTCGGCCTGGAGCGCTATCTGGGGGAACGTGGGCTGAAACTGCTGCGGACCCCGGTCGGCGATCGGTATGTGGTCGAAACCATGAGCGAGCACGGTATCAATCTCGGTGGCGAGCAATCGGGCCACATCGTCTTGAACGACTTCGGCACCACCGGCGACGGTCTGATCGCCGCGCTGCAGGTGCTGTCGCTGATGGTCGAGGTGGAGCGGCCGTTGAGCGAGGTCTGCAACCGCTTTCAGGCCATGCCCCAAATTATGCGCAACGTTCGCTTCGAAGGCGCATCGCCCCTGGAGAGCGAGGCCGTGGTTGCCGCGATAGACGCTGCCCGCCGGCGCCTCGACCAGCGGGGCCGGCTGGTGATCAGGCAATCGGGGACCGAGCCCCTGATCCGCGTCATGGCCGAGGGCGAGGACGATGCCCTGGTGCGAGATGTGGTCGATTCCCTGGCTGAAATCATTGCCCGGGCGACGGTGACCGAGGCGGCGGAGTGAAGGGTCGGGTGCTCGTCGTCGCGGGCTCGGATTCGGGTGGCGGTGCCGGCATTCAGGCCGACATCAAGGCCGTGACCGCGCTTCAGGGCTATGCCGCTACGGCGATCACCGCGCTGACCGCGCAAGACACCCGCGACGTCCACGCCATACACGAAGTGCCGCCCGACTTCGTCCGCCGGCAGATCGAGGTCGTGCTCGACGACATCGGCGCCGACGCGGTCAAGACCGGCATGCTGCATCGGGTGGAAATTCTGTCGGTCGTGGCCGAGACGCTGGCCGCCAAGGCGCCGGGCGTGCCGCTGGTCGTCGATCCGGTCATGGTCGCCAAGGGCGGTGCGCGCCTGTTGCAGGACGACACCATCGACATCTTGCGCCGACGCTTGCTGCCGCTGGCCAGCGTCCTGACACCGAATGTCCCCGAGGCCGAAATCCTGGCGGAGATGTCGATCCAGAATTCCGCCGATCTGCGGCGGGCCGGCGCCCTGCTGCTGGAACAAGGCCCGGACGCGGTGTTGATGAAGGGTGGCCACATGGCCGGCGAGACGGTTCGCGACGTCCTGATCGGGCCGGATGGTGTTGAAATCTTCGAATCTCCCAGGATCGACACACCACACACCCACGGCACCGGTTGCACCCTGGCCTCGGGTATCGCTGTGGGGCTGGCCCAGGGACTCGGCTTGCGCGATGCCGTGGCGCGGGCTCGCGAATACGTGAGGGAGGCGATCCGCACCGCGCCCGGCTACGGTTCCGGCCACGGGCCCTTGAACCATGGCCATACCGTCGGCCGATTTCCGCCGGCCGGCGCGAGGTCCGAATGAGCGACACCGTCGAAGGCCGCACGCGGCGCTACGACTGGGCCGATCCGACCCAGGCCTGGAGCCGCCTCGACCGCGTCGACGGCTATGCGTATCTGGCCGGCGAGCTTCGGGGCGAGGTGCCGTCGCTACCCATTTGCGCCACCAATCGAATGCGCTTGGCGGAGGTCGAGCGTGGCCGGGTGGTCTTCGTCGGCCAGCCGGGAGAGGAACACGCGAACGCCGTCGGCACGGTTCAGGGCGGTTGGACGACGTCGTTGCTGGACGCGGCGATGGGCAGTGCCGTGCATTCGATGCTGCCGGCCGGCGTCACCTATGCCACCATCGACATCAAGGTAAATTTCGTCCGTCCGGTCTTGATCGATGCGGGGGAAATGAGGGCCATCGCCGAGACCATTCACGTCGGCCGCCGCCTCGCCACCGCCGAGGGCCGGGTCGAGGATGGCGAGGGCCGCATCCTGGCACACGCCACGACGACGACGCTGATCCTGCCGCTCGATTGACGCAGTCGTCTTCGAGAAGGAGGGAAAAGCCGATGCGAATCCCGATCTACCAGATCGACGCCTTCGCCGATCGCCCCTTCGCCGGAAACCCCGCCGCGGTCTGTCCGCTCGACGACTGGTTGCCGGACGAAGTGCTGCAGGGTATCGCACTCGAGAACAACCTGTCGGAGACCGCTTTCCTGGTGCGCCAGGGCGAGAACGGTTATCGGCTGCGCTGGTTTACGCCGGCGCTCGAGGTGCCGCTCTGCGGCCATGCGACGCTGGCTTCGGCCTATCTGGTGTTGAACCGGCTCCGGCCCGGCGAGGCCTCGGTCGCCTTCGACACGCTTTCCGGCCGGCTGGTGGTGACCCGCGAGGGCGAGCTGTTGCGGATGGACCTGCCGGCGAACCCGCCCAGGCCGATCGAGCCGCCGGACGGCTTGGTGGCGGCGCTCGGCCGGACCCCGGTCGAGATCCAGCAAGCGAGCTATTTCATGGCGGTCTACGAGAGCGAGGCCGAGATCGCCGCCCTGACGCCGAATGTCGGCGCGCTTGGCCAAATCGGCCCCGGCAACGTCATCGTCACGGCCCCCGGCGCCGAGGTCGACTTCGTCTCCCGCTTTTTCGCCCCCGGCTCCGGTATCCCCGAGGACCCGGTGACCGGATCGGCGCATTGCACGCTGGTGCCCTATTGGGCGGCTCGGCTCGGCCGGGACCGGCTGGAAGCGCGGCAGATCTCGGCCCGTGGCGGCCGTCTCGTCTGCGAGCTGGCAGGCGAACGCGTGCACCTCTCCGGCGCCTGCGCCTTCTACATGGAGGGCACCATCGAGCTGCCGGGATGAACCGGCCCGTCATTGCCGTCGCGCCAGCGACGGGCGTGGACGACATCGCCGCCGCCAAGACGCTCTGCCGGGCCTACGCGGGGTCGCTCGGCTTCGATCTCGGCTATCAGGACTTCGAGGCCGAGCTGGCGGATTTTCCGGGCAAGTATGCGCCGCCCGGCGGTGCCCTGCTGCTGGGCCGGCTGGAGGGTGCGGCGGCCGGCGTCGTCGCGATGCGGGACCTCGGCGACGGGATCTCTGAGATGAAGCGGCTCTATGTCACCGACGAGGCGCGCGGCAGCGGTCTCGGTCTCGCCTTGACCGAAGCGATCATTGCCAAAGGCCGCCGCCTCGGCTACCGGGCGATGCGCCTCGATACCGTCAGCGGCCAGCACGACCGCGCCATCCGGCTCTACCAGGGTCTCGGCTTCCGGCCGATTCCCGCCTACTACGACAGCCCGATCCCCGGCACGATTTACCTGCAGCTCGATTATTAGCGCAGGTCTTCGATCAGCTTGAAGAAGCGGTCGATCTCGGCTTCCGAGTTGTAGTAGTGGACGCCCAGGCGGTTGACGAGGGCGAGGCCGCGGGCCTCCATGTCGAGGCGGGTCGAGGCGGCGCCGGAGGTGTTGATGTTGATGCCCTCGGCGGCCATCGCGGCCTTGAGGGCGTGGGGGTCCTGGCCCGGAAGCGTGAAGCTGACAATGCCGCATTTCTCGACACCCTGGTCGTGCACGGTGGCGCCGGGCAGCGCCGCCAGCCGGTCGCGGATCTCGCCGGCGAGGGCCTGCACCCGGTCCCGGATCGCCTCCAGCCCCCACGCAAGCGCGTAGTCGACGGCGACGCCGAGGCCGATCTTGCCGCCGACATAGTTCTCCCAGTTCTCGAAGCGCCGGGCGTCGGGGCGCATCTGGTAGCTGTCGCGGCCGGTCCAGGTGGCGGCGTGCAGGTCGAGGAACGGCGGCTCCAGCCGCTCCAGCATCTCGGACCGGACGTAGAGGAAACCGCTGCCCCTGGGTCCGCGCAGGTATTTGCGCCCGGTCGCGGACAGCATGTCGCAGCCGATTTCGGCGACATCCAGCGGGATCTGCCCGGCCGACTGGCAGGCGTCCAGCAGGAACGGCACCCCGGTGGCGCGGGCGACGCGGCCAATCTCTGCCGCCGGGTTGACGAGGCCGCCGCCGGTCGGCACATGCGTCACCGAGATCAACTTGACCCTGTCGTCGATCAGGCTTTCGAGCGCCGCGACGTCGAGCTGGCCTGTTTCGTCGTCCGGCACCACCTGGATCTCGACGCCCGAGCGTTTTTGCACCTGCAGGTAGGCGATGTAGTTGGAGGCGTATTCGGCCGCCGCGGTCAGGATCCGGTCGCCCTTCTCGAAGCGCATGCCATAGAAGGCCATGTCCCAGGCGACGGTGGCGTTCTCGACGATGGCGATCTCGTCCCGGCCCGAGTTCAGCAGCTCGGCGATCGCGTCATAGCTGCGCTCGATCGCGGCGGCCGCCCGGGCCTCGGCCTCGTAGCCGCCGATCTCGGCCTCGAGGCTGAGATGCTCGACGACGGCGTCCAGCACCGGTGTCGGCATCAGGCCGGCGCCGCAGTTGTTCAGATGCACGACGCGGTCGATGCCTGGGGTTTCGGCGCGGGCGCGGGCGAGGTCGATATCGTTGTCGTTGCTCATGTCCCTCTCAATCGAGTCCCATCTGGGGGAGTGGCCGGTAGGGCGCCTCCAGTTCCGCGATCTCGTCGTCGTCGAGCGCGACCTCCGCCGCATCGACCAACTCCGCCAGTTGCTTGACCCGGCTGACCCCGATCACGGGGGCGGCGACCGCGGGCTTGCCCAGCATCCAAGCCAAGGCCACTTGGATCGGCGAGATCCCGCGTCGGCGGGCGATTTCGGCGGCCTTGTCGGCGATTTCGAAGGCGGCATCGTTGAAATAGTAGCGCTCGGCCTGCGGGTCGGACCGCGAACGCAGCGTATCGCCGCCGCCCTGGCGGTGCCGGTTGCCGGCCAGGAAGCCGCGCGCCAGCGGGCTCCAGGGCGTCAGCGCGACGCCCTGGTCGAGGCAGAGCGGCACCATCTCGCGCTCGTCCTCGCGGTAGACCATGTTGTAGTGGTTCTGCATCGAGACGAACCGGGTCCAACCGCCCAGGTCGGCGGTATAGAGCGCCTTGGCGAGTTCCCAGGCATGCGTGCTGGAGGCGCCGATATAAAGCGCCTTGCCGGCCTTGACGACGTCGTGGAGGGCTTCCAGGGTCTCCTCGATCTCAGTTTCCGGGTCCAGGCGGTGGATCATGTAGATGTCGACGTAGTCCATGCCGAGCCGGCGGAGCGAGGCGTCGATCCCTTCCATGATGTGTTTGCGCGAGAGGCCCTGTTGCGTCGGCGCCGGGCCCATCGGTCGGAAGACCTTGGTGGTGAGGACGATCTCGTCGCGCCTGGCCATCTCGCGCAAGTGCTTGCCTGTAATCACTTCCGAGGCGCCGTCGCTGTACATGTCGGCGGTGTCGAAGAAGTTGATGCCGGCATCGAGCGCCGCCCGAAAGAAGGGCCGGGCCCGGTCGCCGTCCAAGACCCAATCGCGCCAGCCGGGGTCGCCGAAGGCCAGCGTGCCGAGGCAGAGCCTGGAGACCTGGAGGCCGCTTCTGCCGAGCCTGACGTAATCCACGCGGGGGCCCCCTCAGAGCGCCCGGCGAAGCGCCGCCAACAGGCGCTCCACGTCGGCCTCGTTGTTGTAGACGTGCGGCGTCACCCGCATGGAATCGCCGCGGATGCTTAGGTGGACGTTGTCTGCCCGCAGTTTTTCGAGGATGCCGTCGGGCGGCCCTCCCGGAAAGCGGAGACCGAGAAAATGCCCGGCGCGGCCCGCCGGGTCGCTGGCGACCAGACCGAGGGCGGCGGCCTCATCGGCGATCCGTCGGGTGGTCTCGGCGATGGTGGCTTGAATCTTCGCCGGGCCCCATTCGAGGAGCTGGCGCATCGCCGCCACCGCCATCCCCATCAGCGCGAAGTTGGCACTTTCGCCGACGTCGAAGCGCCGCGCACCCGGCTGGAAGTCGTCCTGGTAGTCGACCAGGCGGGCGAAATCTTCCGAGCCCCGCCGTGCCATCCAGTTGTGCTCGATCGGCCGGCCGTCGTGGTGCTTCGGCGCGACATAGACGAAGCCCAGCGAATAGGGGCCCAGCAACCACTTGTAGCAGGCGCTGATCGCGAAATCGGGCTGCACTTCGCCGGCGTCGAAGGGCAGGGCACCGAGCGACTGGGTCAGATCGAGGACCAGTGCAGCACCGACCTCGCGGGCCCGGGCGCCGACCTCGACCAGGTCGATGATGGCGCCGTCGGTCCAGTGGCAGTTGGCGGTGGCGACGACGGCGGTGCGTTCGTCGATGGCGTCGACCAGGGCCTGCGTCCAACCGCCTTGCGTCGGCTTCGATACGGTGGCGACCTCGGCACCGTTCTCGGCCGCCAATTCGCGCCAGTGATAGACGTTGGAGGGGAACTGGTCCTGCATCACCACGATCCGTTGGCCCTTGGCCACGGGCACGTTGGCGGCGGCGACGGCGATGCCGTAGCTGGCGGCCGGAATGCTGGCGATGTCGTCGGTCGTCCCGCCCACCAGCCGGGCGAAGAGGCCGCGCGCCTCCTCCAGCGTCGGGAAGAAGTCGGCGGGCGAAATCGTCCAGGGCCGGGCCTTGCGCCCGACGCTCTCGCGCCCGACCGCGACGACCTCGTTCATCAGCGGCGACATGTAGGCGCAGTTGAAATAGGCGACATCGTCGGGCAGATTGAAGAGATGGCGCTGACAGGGGATCATCGGAGGCATCCTGGAACGGGAGACAAGGAACGGCGCAACACAGCCCGATCCGGGCGCCGGTGTCAACGGTCTCATCGGGGCCCGATCGGGCTTGGTCCGGGGCGTGTCGATATGTCCCGAAGTCGAAGGTTGACAACGCTTGCCCGCCGCCTAATATCCGCGCGCGCCCAGCCCGTCGAGGGCGGACCTCGACGACGGAGTGTCACCCGATGAAGCCGACCGAGAAGCCCAGAAGGCCCCACTTTTCCTCGGGCCCTTGTGCCAAGCGCCCGGGCTGGTCGCCGAACGTGCTGGCTTCCGCCGAACTCGCCCGATCGCATCGTTCCGGCCCCGCCAAGGCGAAGCTGGAGGCGGTGCTCGACGGCACCCGGCGCCTGCTTCGTATTCCCGAAAGCCATCGGATCGCCATCGTGCCCGCCTCCGACACCGGCGCCGTCGAGATGGCGCTCTGGTCGCTGCTGGGGGCACGCGGCGTCGACGTGCTGGCCTGGGAGAGCTTCGGTCACGGCTGGGTCGGCGATATCGTCAAGCAACTCGGGCTCGTGGACGTGCGGGTGCTGGAAGCCGAATATGGCGCCTTGCCGGACCTCGGCCAGGTCGACTTCGACCGCGACGTGGTCTTCTGCTGGAACGGTACCACCTCGGGCGTGCGGGTGCCGGACGGCGAGTGGATCCCAGACGCGCGGGCCGGCCTGACGATCGCCGACGCGACTTCGGCCGCCTTCGCCATCGATCTCCCTTGGGAGAAGCTCGACGCCACCACCTTCTCCTGGCAGAAGGCGCTGGGCGGCGAGGCCCAGCACGGCATGTTGGTGCTGGGGCCGCGCGCGATCGAGCGTCTGGAGAGCCACACGCCGCCTTGGCCGCTGCCGAAGATCTTCCGTCTCACCAAGGGCGGTAAGCTGATCCAGGCTATTTTCGAAGGTGCCACCATCAACACCCCCTCGATGCTGGTGGTCGAGGATTTTCTGGACGCGCTTCGCTGGGCCGAGGAGATCGGTGGCCTTGACGCGTTGCGCCGGCGGACCGAGGCGAGCCTCGCCCATATCGCCGATTGGGTGGCGGCGACCGATTGGGTCGACTTCCTGGCCCGGATGCCGGAGACACGCTCGCCGACCTCGGTTTGCCTGACGATCGTCGACCCTTGGTTCGCCGCCTTGGCGGAAGCGGAGCGAAAGGCAACGACGAAGGGGATCGCGGCCAGGCTGGAGGCCGAGGACGTGGCCCTCGACATCAACGGCTACCGCGATGCGCCGGCGGGTCTCAGGATCTGGTGTGGCGCCACGGTCGAGAGCGACGACGTGCGCCTTCTTTTGCCGTGGCTCGACTGGGCCTTCGCCGAGGTCAAGGCGAGCTTTCGCCCGGCCGCGTGAGGCGATGGGGAGAATCGAACGCATGGCGAAAGTCCTGATCTCCGACAAGATGAGCCCGCGCGCGGCCGAGATCTTTCGCGCCCGTGGGCTGGAGGTCGACGAGCGTCCGGGCCTGGCGCCCGACGAGCTGATTGCTCTCATCGCCGGCTATGACGGCCTCGCCATCCGCTCGGCGACCAAGGTGACGGCCGAGGTCTTGGCGGCGGCGGAGCGGTTGCGGGTGGTCGGCCGCGCCGGTATCGGCGTCGACAACGTGGATATCGCCGCCGCCACGGCCCGTGGCGTCTGTGTCATGAACACCCCCTTCGGCAATGCCATTACCACGGCGGAGCATGCGATCGCGATGATGCTGGCGCTGGCCCGCCAGATCGCTCCCGCCGACCGCTCGACGCAATCCGGCAAGTGGGAGAAGAGCGCTTTCATGGGGGTCGAGCTCTATGGCAAGACGCTCGGCATCATCGGCTGTGGCAATATCGGCTCGATCGTGGCCGACCGGGCGCTCGGCTTGAAGATGCGGGTGGTAGCCTACGATCCCTATCTTTCGGACGAGCGGGCGCTCGATCTCGGCGTCGAGAAGGTGACGTTGGAGGCGCTGTTTTCCCGCGCCGACTTCATCACGCTGCACACGCCCTTGACCGAGGCGACCCGGGGCATCGTCGATGCCGAGGCGATAGAGAAGATGAAGCCCGGCGTCCGCATCATCAACTGTGCCCGGGGCGGCCTGGTGGACGAGGCGGCGGTCGCCGAGGCGTTGGAGCAGGGCCGGGTCGCCGGTGCCGCCTTCGACGTCTTCACCGAGGAGCCGGCCCGCGAGAGCCCGCTTTTCGGTCGCGCCGACGTGGTGGCGACACCGCACCTCGGCGCCGCCACGACGGAGGCGCAGGAAAACGTCGCCGTCCAGGTGGCCGATCAGATGGCTGATTTTCTGCTCGACGGTGCGGTCGCCAACGCCATCAACATGGCCTTGGTAACGGCCGAGGAGGCGCCGAGATTGCGCCCCTATATCGCGCTGGCACGCCAGCTCGGCAGCTTCGCCGGGCAACTGACCGAGACCGCGATCACCGAGGCCCACATCCAGTACCAGGGCCACGTCGCCACCCTCAACACCCGGCCCTTGACCTCGGTCGTCCTGGAGGGGCTGTTGAGGCCGCTGCTGGACAACGTCAATATGGTCAACGCCTCGGTGATCGCGAAGGAGCGCGACATCGACGTCAAGGAAACCAGGGACGAAGGGCCGGGCGACTATCAGACCCTGATCCGCCTCACCATCACCACCGAGCGCCAGACCCGGGGTGTCGCCGGCACGCTCTTCGCCGAGAGCCGGCCGCGCATCGTCGAGGTCAAGGGCATCAAGCTCGACGCCGAATTGTCGGAGCACATGCTCTACCTCACCAACGAGGACAAGCCGGGCTTCATCGGGGCACTGGGCACCACCCTTGGCGAGGCCGGCGTCAATATCGCCACCTTCCATCTCGGTCGGGCGCAAGCGGGGGGCGATGCCATCGCGCTGATCGCCGTCGACGAAGAGATCCGGCCCGAGGTCCTGGCCCGGGTCCGCGCCTTGCCGCACGTCGTCCAGGCCAAGTCGCTGGCCTTTTGAGCCGGCTCGAAGCGATGTCGTTCCGCCGCCACCGCCCCCTGCTGTCTCGCGCGCCCGAGCTGGGCTACACTCCGGGCGCCATGACGATCGACAAGAGCTTGGGATTGCTGCCGGAAGGGCTGCACGACGACCTGCCGCCGGTGGCGGCGCGGGAGGCGGCTGCCATCGAGGGCCTGATGGGCTGCTTCGCCGGTCATGGCTACGAGCGCGTCAAGCCGCCGCTGATCGAGTTCGAGGAGAGCTTGCTGACCGGGCCGGGGGAGCCGCTGTCGCGCCACATGTTCCGCCTGATGGACCCGATTTCGCAGCGGATGATGGCGTTGCGCTCGGACATGACGACGCAGGTCGCCCGCATCGCCGCGACCCGGTTGGCGCACATCACCCGGCCCTTGCGGCTTTGTTATGCGGGCCAGGTCTTGCGGGTCCGCGGCAGCCAGCTTCGGCCCGAGCGCCAGTTCGCCCAGGCCGGTGCCGAGCTGATCGGCGCGGATTCGATTTCGGCGGACGGCGAGATGCTGTCGATGGCGGCCCGGGCGGCGATCGCGATCGGGGTGCCGGAGCTTTCCATCGACCTGACCGTGCCGGGCCTGGTGCCGATCCTCTGCCGGCAATTGGGGCTGGCCGACGACGTCGCCGAGACCGTGCGCGTCGCCCTCGACCGCCGCGACGCGCCGGTGCTGGAGGGGCTGGCGCCGGAGCTGCGCCGCCCGCTGACCGCATTGCTGGAGGCGGCGGGCCCGGCGGAGACGGCGCTGCGGGCGCTCGGGCGGCTGAAGCTGCCGGAGGAGGCGGGCCGCCTGGTGAATAGGCTGGCCGAGTTGGTGGCGCTGCTGGGCGACGAGGCCGAGATGCCGCCGCTCACCATCGATCCGGGCGAGAGTCGGGGTTTCGAGTATCAGACCGGGGTCAGCTTCACCCTCTTCGCCAAGGGGGTGCGTGGCGAGCTGGGTCGGGGCGGGCGCTACGAGCTGGTGACGGGCGAGGCCGCGACCGGTTTCTCGCTCTATCTCGACAGCGTCCTGCGCGCCTTGCCGGTGCCGCCGGCGGCGGCCAAGATCTACCTGCCGTTCGATGCGCCCGCCGGCGAGGGGCGGCGCCTTCGGGCAGAGGGCTGGCGCGTCATTCGCGGCCTGGCACCCGAGGCCGAAACCGAGGCCGAGGCTATCCGAATGGGCTGCGGCCACCTTCTGGTCGATGGCCGGATCACCGAAATCACCTGACACACTAGCAAGCGGGTTTGAGGAAAAGCATGGCAAACGTCGCGGTAATCGGCTCGCAGTGGGGTGACGAGGGCAAGGGCAAGATCGTCGATTGGCTGTCGGAGCGGGCCGACGTGGTGGTCCGGTTCCAGGGCGGCCACAACGCCGGCCACACCCTGGTGATCGACGGCACCACATACAAACTCAGCCTATTGCCGTCCGGCATCGTGCGCCCGGGCAAGCTTTCGATCATCGGCAACGGCGTCGTCGTCGACCCGTGGGCGCTGTTGGAGGAGATCCGGCGGCTTGCCGGTCAGGGCATCCGGGTCGGGCCGGAGAATTTGCACATCGCCCACAACGCCAGTCTGATCCTGCCGGTGCATCGGGAACTGGACGCGCTGCGCGAAGAGGCGGCGGGCGGCATTGCCATCGGCACCACGCGGCGCGGCATCGGCCCCGCCTACGAGGACCGGATCGGGCGCCGCGCCATTCGGGTCTGTGACTTGATGGATCTGGCCGGGCTGGAGGCCAAGGTCGAGAACCTGCTGGTGCACCACAACGCGCTTCGCCGCGGCCTCGACCGCGACGAGGTCGACGGCGCCGCTCTGATCGAGCAATTGCGGGAGATCGCGGTCGAGATCGCACCCTATTCCCGCGTCGTCTGGCGCGACCTGGAGGCGGCGCGGAAAGCCGGCAAGCGAATCCTCTTCGAGGGTGCCCAGGGCGTCATGCTGGACGTCGACCAGGGCACCTATCCCTACGTCACCTCCTCCAACACGGTCGCCGGCCAAGCCGCGATCGGCACCGGCATCGGCCCGGATGCGATCCACTTCGTGCTCGGCATCACCAAGGCCTACACGACGCGGGTCGGCGCCGGCCCCTTTCCGAGCGAGCAGGAAAACGAGATCGGTCGACTACTGGGCGAGCGCGGCCACGAGTTCGGCACCGTCACCGCGCGGCCCCGGCGCTGCGGTTGGTTCGACGCCGTGATGGTGCGCCAGGCGGTCCGCGTCGCCGGCATCCACGGCATCGCGCTGACCAAGCTCGACGTGCTGGACGGGATGGCGGAGTTGAAGGTCGCGACCTCGTATCGGCTCGACGGCCAGGAACTCGATTACCTGCCGGCCGAGAGCAACAAGCAACACCGGGTCGAGCCGGTCTACGAGACCCTGGAGGGCTGGAGCGAGAGTACCCGGGGCGCTAAGCGCTTCGCCGACCTGCCGGCCACCGCGATCAAATACATCGTTCGCATCGAGGAGTTGATCGGCGTCCGGGTGGCGCTGCTGTCGACCAGCCCCGAGCGCGAGGACACCATCCTGGTCCGCGACCCTTTCGTCGATTGAGGGGGCGCCCGTGGTGCCTTAAATTTCCCCCTCCACCTTCAATTTACGATAGAGATCCTTTCTTCGAAGCCATTCGTCCCGTGCCTCGGCGGTCTTCCAGGGCTGCTCGGCGGTGAAGATCTTGTCTTTCCATTCGTCCCCGCGACTCCAGCGGAACGGCGCCGTCACCGTCGTTCTGGGTTCGACCGCCGATTCCAGGAGATCCAGCGCCATCGAGACGATGCTGCGCTGCATCTCGAGATCGCCCGGCTCGCCGCAAGGGCTGCCCAGCGGAAAGTCGGTAAAAAGCAGCCGGGCGACGCCGCAGTTTTCGACGATATCGCGCGCATTGCCGATGATCACCGTCGGGATGCCGTTCTCTTCCAGGTGCCGGGCAACCAGACTCACGGTCTGGTGACAGACGGGTCAGACCGGCGTCAACAGGGCGATGTCGACGGCCTCGTCGCGGCAGCGGCGCAGCACCTCGGGCGCATCGACGGTGCGGGTCTTGCGCTGGCTGTAGGCGTTGTAGAGCGCCTGCGCGTTCGGTGCCAAGGCGCCGATACGGCCAGTCGCGAGCAACTCCCGGAGCCGCGTCAGCGGAAAAAACGCGTTGACGTCATCCAGCGTCGTCGCATGGCTGTCGTAGCTCTGCGAATGGCTGTAGAGGTCTTCGACCGGTGTCTCGATCGGGATCGAATAGACGCTGCCGACCTCGCCGCGCTCTAACGGGGTGCTTTGGTCGGCCCAGCTGCGATCCGCGATTTCGCTGGTCGAAATCAGCGCCAGGCGGCTCTCCGCCAATGTTTTCCGCAACGGCTGGAACGGCACATCTTCGAATTGCGCCCAGCGATAGGGTTTGTCGTAGCCTTGCGAGCGATAATAGTCGCGGGTCTTGTCGATGTAGCGAACGTGGGACACAGGGGGCCTCCTCCAACCGGACAAGCGTCCGTTCGTGCGCGCGGGCCGCCGGCCTATTCGGCGGCGTCCTGGGCCAGGCTGATCGGCTCGCCGTCGACCCGGACCTCGCCGGCCGCGTTGTCGAGGGTGACGTAGTGGTCGTAATAGATCAGCGTCGGCCTGACGCCGAAGCGCTTTTCCATCATCGGCCACCAATCGTCGTTGTACCAGGCGTCGGCCGCTTCCCGGGATTCCCAGAGATAGATCCCACCGCCGCCAGCCTCGCCGTTCAGATAGTCCTTGCGAAGCAGTCCCTTCATGCCGAGATACATCGGCGCCGAGGCCTTGGCCCCCAGAATTGCTTCTTCCTTGCTGCGCTTGCTTCCGGTCGGGATCTGCACGATCGCGATCAGCATGTCACGGCCTCCATCGCTAGGGGCGAATATCACCGCCGCCATTTGAGCCCTTGGCGGTCCGGGATGCAAGGTCTCGGCCGGCCGATCGAGGGTGACCGCGGGGTCAATTCCCGGCCGGCGCCTCGGTGCCGAGGAAGACGGCGCGGACGAAGGCCCGATAAAGCATGATCTGGTCGGCCAGCACCGCCTTCTCGCCGACCACCTTGGAGACGATGATGCCGCCGTCGACGAGAGAGGAGACCATATCGGCGAGGGCCGAGAGGTCGACCTCGACTTTTGGCGGGTAGCGCTTGGCGATCAGTTCCAGGCGTTCCAGAAAGCGCCGCCGCCAGCCGAGCACGCCGGCGGCGTTGAGATCGCGGACCTCGGCGTTGAAAAGCTGTTCCTGATAGCAGAACGAAGCGACCAGGCAGCCCGGGTGGGTCGCGGGCAGGTCGGCCATCATCTCGGCGAGCAGCTTCAGGCCGATCAGAAAGCCGTGCAGCGGGTCCTCGTGCAGCTCGTCGGCGCGGGCGAAGAGGTCGTCGAACAGCACCTCCTCGCGCTCCAGATAGCGCTCCAGCAGCGCCTTCGCCATCACCCCTTTGTCGGGAAAGTGGTAGAAGAAGCCGCTCTTGGTGATGCCGGTCGCGGCGATCAACTCCTCGATCGAGGTCGCGGCGAAACCCTTCTCCAGGATCGAGGCTTCCGCCACGTCCAACAGACGCTCGCGCGTGTCGCTGCCCCGGCGTGGTTGCGCTTCGCTCATCGGCGAACTGTACCACAGGTAAAGTTGTCGCCAATCGGAAAGGCGCCGCGCGCCATCTTAGGCTTCAAAATCTCCCCTAGGCGCTTGATATCACGCCGAAATCGGCAACTGCCCCAAGCTGGACCATGGGTTTTCTGGAAGCGGCGGGCAACAATCCCGATCTGTTGGGGAGACGGGCGCCGCACCGGCCGCCCCGAAAAACCCGAGGGGAGTTGGAGAGATGGCCAAGTACCGAGACCACCTGCCGCAGTTGGATGGCGGCCTGTTCCTGACCGATGGCGGCCTGGAGACCACGCTGATCTACCAGAACGGCCTGGATCTGCCCCATTTCGCCGCCTTCGATCTGCTGCGCGACGTCGCCGGCCGGCAGACGATCCAGGACTATTACCGCCGCTACGTCGAGGTCGCGGCCGAGGCCGGCCGTGGTTTCGTGCTGGAGAGCGCGACCTGGCGGGCCAGCCCCGATTGGGGCGAGAAACTCGGCTATTCGGCCGAGGCGTTGACCGCCGCCAACCGGGAATCGATTGAGGTCATCGCGGAGCTCCGCCAGGAGTACGAGGCGGGCGGCGCGGGCGGCATCGGCGCCCTGGTGCTGAGCGGCGCCATCGGGCCACGCGGCGACGGCTATGTCGCCGGCGAGGTGATGAGCGAGGCGGAAGCCGAGGCCTACCACGGCCTCCAGGTCGCCGCCTTCGCCGAGGCCGGCGCCGACATGATCTCGGCCGTCACCATGACCAATACGCCGGAGGCGATCGGCGTGACCCGTGCCGCCCGCGCCGCCGGCATGTTGATCTCGGTCTCCTTCACGGTGGAAACCGACGGCCGCCTGCCGACCGGGGAAGCCTTGGGCGAGGCGATCCAGGCCGTCGACGCCGCCACCGACCAGGGCCCCGCCTACTACATGATCAACTGCGCCCACACGACCCATTTCGATGCCACCGTCGACACCGACGAGGCCTGGATGGGCCGGGTCCGGGGCCTGCGCGCCAACGCCTCGCGGCTCAGCCACGCCGAACTGGACGCGTCGGTGGAACTGGACGACGGCGACCCGGCCGAGTTCGCCCGCGACTACCACGCCCTGGTCCGCCGCCACCCCCAAATCACCGTCCTCGGCGGCTGCTGCGGCACCGATCACCGCCACGTGGCCGAGGTAGCGGCGGCTTGTGGCGCAGGGTGAGGGGGGGCCCGACACGCAAACCGCCGTTCCCACCTCTACCGTCATTCCCGCGAAAGCGGGAATCCAGCACCACCGAATATCCTGGGTCCCGGATCGGCGCCATAGCGCCGTCCGGGATGACGGCTTGCTGGTAATCTAGCTGGATTCCCGCTTTCGCGGGAATGATAGGAGTGGGGCAATCCCCCTACCGTATCCGCGCCTCAACCGCCGCCTTCTTGATCGCGCGCTGTAGCTTCTCGAAGGCGCGGACTTCGATTTGGCGGACCCGTTCGCGGCTGATGCCGTATTCCTGGCTCAGCTCCTCCAGCGTCGAGGGGCTTTCCTGCAGGCGGCGTTCGGTCAGGATATGGCGCTCGCGGTCGTTCAGGCCGCCCATCGCGTTCTGCAGCAGGACCCGGCGCTGGCCCAGCTCCTCCCGCTCGGCCAGCACGGTCTCCTGGTCGGGCGTCTCGTCGACCAGGCAGTCCTGCCACTCGCCGTCGGCGTCGGCGCGGACCGGCGCGTTCAGCGAGTTGTCGGGCGCGGCCAGGCGCCGGTTCATCGAGATCACGTCCTGTTCCGGTACGCTGAGCTTGGTGGCGATCAGGGACACCTGGTCGGGGTGCATGTCGCCCTCGTCGATCGCCTGGATCTGGCCCTTGACCTTGCGCAGGTTGAAGAAGAGCTTCTTCTGCGCCGCCGTGGTGCCGATCTTCACCAGCGACCAGGAGCGCAGGATATATTCCTGCATCGCGGCCCGGATCCACCACATCGCGTAAGTGGCGAGGCGAAAGCCGCGTTCGGGGTCGAAGCGCTTGACGGCCTGCATCATGCCGACGTTGCCCTCGGCGATCAGCTCGCCGACGGGCAGGCCATAGCCCCGGTAGCCCATCGCGATCTTCGCCACCAGGCGGAGGTGGGAGGTCACCATCTGGTGGGCGGCGTCGGAATCCTCATGCTCGGCGAAGCGCTTCGCCAGCATATATTCCTGCTCCGGCTCCAGCATCGGAAACTTGCGGATTTCCTGCAGGTAGCGCGACAGGCTGCCTTCCGGGCTCGGTGCCGGCATCCGGCTCGCCGGGGTCTTTTCATCGCTCATGCGCGCGTCCTCACTGTTCCTGCGCGGTGCTCGGCCGGGTGGTGACGGGGTTTGAAGAATCGCCGAGATGTTAGGCGAAAATAAGGCGAAAGGTCAATCTCTAGGGTCATCTCCAGGGTCGACGGGTCGGCCCCCGATGGCAAAACTTGCTTCGCGATGGGCCGGAGATCATTTAAGTTCAAGACGGCCATCGACGCCAGCCAGGGGAGACAGGGGAATGCAGGTAAAATCACTCGGACACGTGGTATTGAAAGTGCGCGACCTCGAACGATCGGTCGGGTTCTACAAGGACATCCTCGGCCTCGAGGAGGTCGCGCGGCTTCCCAAGTACCGCATGGCCTTCTTCTCGATCGCCGGCAACCACCACGACATTGCCCTGGTGGAGACCGAGGCGGACGCGCCGGCGGCGCCGAAGCAAGCGCCGGGCCTGGCCCATGTCGCCCTCAAGATCGGCGACAGCCTGGAGGAGTTGCGCGAAGCCAAGCGCTGGCTCGACCAGAACGGCATCGAGATCGACCACACCAGCGACCACAAGGTCAGCAAGTCGATCTACTTCCACGACCCCGACGGCAACTAGCTGGAGGTCTTCGTCGACGCCGACCTCGCGCTCTGGCGGGCGGACCCGACCCTGGTCGCCACCGGAGAGCCGCTCGAACTCTGAAAACTCGGCTCTAACCTTATCCCGGATTTCCCGGATGGAACCGACAATTGCTGACCTTTTGAGGCGATTCTGATATAAGAATCAATAAGTTGATACCGTGATGGGAGGTCGGCGGTGGCGCACCCGACGGGTGAAGCGAAGCGGGGGCCTCTCAGGGTT
>PVBE012950834.1_pt1 | contig 19452 bp, 18 predicted proteins | sample 1631181 | NCBI WGS metagenome assembly PVBE01 (sample SAMN08397723, study PRJNA350692) | Marine metagenome, whole genome shotgun sequencing project. | isolation source: water | place: Pacific Ocean | collected 2012-04 | reverse complement strand
GCCCACAGACGTCGGGTGCGCTCCGTCAAAAGCGGAGAAAGAGACTCGTATTTCCTTCGGAGCGTTTCGATATCCACGCTCCAAACATGACTCCAACTACATCATGAAGTCTAGTACTTATTTCTCGGAGAGCCCTAAGGGGTGGAAGAACCGGCACTTCCGGCGAGAATATCGAGACGGGCGACATCGATCCAGATCTGGTCTTCCAGGGACATCCTCAGGCGCTTGATGAGCGTCTCCATACGGAATCCCGCAAGTCCCGACCGCGCCGATGCCTCCGCCTCCTCGAAGTTGAGCAGTCTCCCCTTCTGGATGTCGAGTACCTCGAACACCGAGTATCCCCCGGGAACCTTCAGCGGCGGATGGAGCCCCGGACCGCTCTCCAGTCCGGCGACGTAGATCTTGCCGCTCCGGGGGTCCCGTGGTCGCACATCCTCCCAGAGTCCCCCCAGGCTGGCCAGGTCGGTGCGCACCGAGTGCTCCCGTGCCAGCTCCGCCATGTCCTGACCGGCCACGACGAGCCGGTACAGCGAATCCGCCGTCGCCGCCTCGTCCACGAGGATCTCGCGAACTGTCAGCGACTGGTGGGACCGGAAGAGCTCACGACGCTCTTCGAAGAAGGCCAGCACGTCCTCCCGGCCGAGCTCGGGGGTCGTCTCAGCTTTGAACAGGTGCTCACCAATGATCCGGAACCGCTTGTCCCGCAGCTTTTTACGAATATCGCGCAATTCCATATAGCCGCGGGTCTCTGCCGCTCGAGCCGCCAGCTCGTCGAATACCAGCCCGGATGCCAGACGCCGCATTCGGGCCGTATCCTGCGATACCGGATCCGGCACCTGCACGCGCCGGAGGAAACCCGCCAGGTCCAGTCTCCCCCCGCGCCAAGTATACAGTGGCCGTTCGCCGGACAGCGTGTCCTGCAGGGCGGCGACGGCGGCTGTCGTTTCCGAGTGGTAGACCACTTCGTACGAGGCCCGCAGCTCGGCGCGGAAACGGTCCTCCGCCCTCTGTCGCTGCCGACGCTCACATTCGTCGACGAGAGCAGGCCGCTGTTCCACGATCGTCAGCGTGCGTCGGTCATACGCCAGCACGACATGCCAACCCATCGCGGTGTGTACCGGCACCAGCCCATGGTCGCCGACTCCGAGCGGCCAGATGGCCTCGGCGAGGGCGGGCGGATACTGACTGCGCCGCAGGTAGCCCATGACACCCCCATGGGGCTGGCTCGCCGCGTGCTGGGAGTGGCTGCGGGCCAGTTCGACGAACTTCACGCCCTCTTCGAGCCGGTCGATCATCTCCCCCGCCTCCTGTCGCGTGCGCAGCAGGATGTGTGCTCCCTGCACCAGTTCACCGCGCCCCCACTCCTCGTACAGCGCCGCGAGGTCCTCCTCTGGTGGGGGCGCCAGATCGGCGTACACATCCCGCTCGTAGATCGCCTCCCGCAGCAGAATGGCACGCAGGGAATCAAGAGTGCTGAGCAGACCAGCCTCCTGGTCCACTCCCCGGCGTTCGGCCTCGAGCACGAGCACGCGGGCCGCGATCAGGGCATCGACAGCGACATCCAGTTCGGCGCGACTGCGATTGGCCGGCGTGGCGTCGTCGCCGAAGATGGCGTTCACAGCCTGCTCGAGATCGGCCACCAAAATCGGATAGTGACCGACACGGGCGATCTCGTCGGCTGGACCAGGCGTCTCCGGGGCGGTAGCCCCCTCGGCGTTGGTGTCGCGGGACAGAGCGATCAGCAGCAGGAGCAGAGCGGTTCGAAGCAAGGGAAGATTCACCAGAAGAAGAGGTGGTTGCCGGTCATGCCGGTGAACCCATCGATCACACACCACAGGCCACCGGCGGCGTAGTGCCCGAGGATGAGTCCGAGGAAGAAGGGTCGTGTACGCCGATAGAGGGTGACGCCTCCGTAGCGGAGGACCACCGACTTCACCAGCCAGGCGATGAAGATGCTCGGCATCAGGTGGTGCGTCGTCCACATGGCGCTGATGGGAAAGGCCACAGGGTGAATGGGGAACCACAGCCATCGCTTCGAGGCGAGGGTCAGCATCCATTGGGCGGCACCGCCGAGGCCGGCGACGCCGAAGAAATCCCAACTCGCCTCCGTGGGGTTCGTCAGATGGTAGGCGGCGAACTTGTACGGTGCGGTGGCGGCTCCCTCGCCGAAGAACCATACACTCAGGTTCAGGGCCCCATGGCGGTAGCCCACCTGCAGGATCGTCACAGCCGCCGCCGTCGATGCGGCGATGACGGCGATCAGGATGGCAAAGAAGAGACGCCGACGGTGGGCGGTGACGTAGTGCTCGGCCAGCCGCAGGCCGTGAATGACCGCTGCCATCAATGTCACCCGCATGGCGTCGCCCCAGGGAAAGGCCAGACCCATGGCGCCCAGATTGGCGTGACCAAGGGAACTGGAACCCACCGAACCGATGGCGGCGTCCACCGGGTACAACGGGGCCTTCGTCACCGCCAGCCCGCCCTCGGCGACGATCCGGGTGAGACCGAACATGACGCCGAGAGTGATGAGGACGAGAAAGGGTGCCAGCCACCAGCTCATGCCGCTGAAGTACAGCCACACGCACATGACCACGGTGCAACCCAGCAACAGGCCGACGGCCTGTCTGTAGGAGAGAATCTCGTCGCCGTCGTCGATGCTATCGGTACCCGTGACGACTTTCTGCCAGATGATGGACAGATGCGGTCTGGCCACCCACAGAGCACTGGCGGCCAGGACCATCAGTGCACCGAAGCCCTGATAGGCCAGGTACGTTGACCCCAGAGCGATGCCTTCCACACGCTGCGTGCCGGGAATGGCGTAGTGCAGCAGGACGGCTCGCTCCAGCGTTGTCAGCAGGCCGAGAAACCACATGCTGAAGCCGAGCTTCGTGCTCAGCAGAAAGCCGAATCCCACCACGGCGTGACTGATCGACCAGCGCAACTGGAATTTCCCGTCCCAGAAGTAGAAGTACTTCCAGATGGGCACACCCTCCGGCACCGAGGGATAGTAGTTGTGCAGAGCCCGCAGCGAGTATTGCAGCAGGGGCAGCAGGATCCCCATCCAGGCTGCCGGCGAGCGGAAGAAATCACCGAACAGGGATGAGTTCTCACCCTCGGGCTCGCCGATCATGGATATGGGCACCTGCGCCAGGGGGAAGGTCAGCCGCTCGTGCTCGATCCACTGACGACGTACCAGCACCATCAGGCAGGTCATGGACCCGTAGGCGGCCAGCAGCATGGGCATCCAGCCGAGTAATGGCATCGCCCAGGCGTGCCATGGCACGGGCGTTCCCGCCGGCAGACCCTCGTAGAACCACTTGATCGCCTTGGGGTCGGTGACGCGCATCCACTCGGGGACGAAGGGCAGGATCTGCTCCGCCCAGCCGTTCTCCGGTGTAGAGAAGTACGTCCCGGCGGAGATATGGGGCAGCAGGTTGGCCACCAGGCCGCCCGTGGGCAACGTGCAGGCCACGGCGGCCATGATGTACACTGTCGCCAGCTCCGCACCGGAAAAACGCCAGCGCCAGCGGAGCAGCGCCGCCACAGGATTGACGATGAGGAGAAACAGCAGAAAGAAGAAGACCGCCGCCGGCGTGCTGTAATCGAGATGCAACGGCGACCCCGAGACCAGCAGGTTCTCGTAGGGTGCGGCCACCCCGAGGGTTGCTGACAGGAGGGCACCGCAGACCAACGACCGGATGGTTACCGCCCCGGGGTCGCGGCCGTCGGCGTCGGTGGCTGGCGTCTGCGTGTGCAATTCCGTCGCGTCGAGATCGAGGTAAAATGGAGCTTGAGACAATAGCCTCGAGATGACGTAAGGTCAAAGAAATTCAACTGGATGCAGCAGGTCTGCGTCGTCCGCCACCTGGCGTCTGGGAGTGGGTCGTCCTACCCTTGCCGGGTCATGACCGACCCCCTGTCCGAAGTACACGAGAGGGCGCTGATTCCCGCCGGGGTCACCCACATCAACTCACAACCCGGAAAGGGCAGGATCCGATGAATCTGATCACTACCGGCGATCGCCAGCGCCGTGTCTTCGTCGGCGACCACACACGCAAGGAGTTCCGCGACAAGATCGAGGCCGGCACCATCGAGGCCGCCATCGTTCCCACGGCGGCGACGGAGCAGCACAACGAACATCTGGAGATGATCCACGATACGTTGCATGCCACATGGATGGCCGAGCAGGCGGCGCTGCGCCTGTTCCCCCGCGTCGTCGTCACGTCGCCGGTGGCTGTGGGTGTGTCCGAACACTGGATGGCCCAGATCGGGACGCTGACGGTGCGTCCCGAAATCTTCTGCGAGTACGTCTTCGACGTCTGCCATTCGATGGTCCGCGCCGGCGTCAACAACGTCCTCATCCTCAATGGTCACGGTGGCAACGTAAAACCCCTCATGCGCCGGATCGACGAGTTCCGTGACCGACTCGGCCAGGATGTCAACATCCGCTTCCAGTCCTACTGGGATGTCTATGACCCTGAACTGGTGCGCGAAACGATGGACAACGACCGTCTCCCGGGACACGCCGACGAGTACGAGACCTCGACGATGCTCGTCCTGGCACCCGAGCGTGTGCACGCCGAGGACATGGACAACGAAGCGGCAGCCTCCGGAACGGAAGCGAAAGGCAACCGACTCCTCGAGCCCGCCGTCGACGGCGTGGCCGGGATCCTCGAGAAGATGATCGCCAGAGAAGAGATCAACCAGCCGCCGGTGACTTTCCGGCAAGATGGCCGTATACACATGATCACCGGCGATCCAGTGTAGACTCGAAGTCATCGGGCTCGGCGGTTCAGGGAATCAGCACGACACCGAGGGCTTCCTGTGGCCGTTCGACGAGTTCGTCCACGGCGTCGCCGATCCGATCCAGCGGCAACCGGTGCGTGATCAGTTCAGCCACGTGCAGCCGTTCGGCGGCGATGGCCCGCAGACACTCGGCCAGATTGCGGCGTGTCGGCCACTCGACGAACACGGGCGGGTACGCGGCGCCATGCTCCCAGGCCTCGTCGTGGTAGCCCGGACCGGTGCGGGCCGCGCTGCGCACGTCGACATTGCCGAGAGCAGCGGCGAAACCGTGCTCGATCCGGGCGCCTCCGACGATGACGATTCGTCCCATCCGGTGCGTGTCCGGGGCTCTCTTCAGGCTGGCGGCGATCTGTTCGAAGGCGGCCGTCGCCTCACCACCGAAGGCGATGACACCGAAGTCCATGCCGTAGCCCCCCGTCACAGTCGACGCCTGCGCCACGGGGTCTTCCCCTTCGGCACCGACGACGGTCTCGACGCCGCAGTTCAAGGCGAGTCGACGTCTGTCGGCGAAGCGATCGACACCCATCATGTGGCATCCGGACAGCTGGCCGAACTGGGACGTCAACTGTCCCACGAGCCCGAGACCGACCACCATGCCATTCTCACCGAAGACCGGGGCGGCTCGGCGGATGGCGTGCAGGGCGGTGGCCGCCAGGTGGGCGAAGGCGGCGGCCTCGAAGTCAACCCCCTCGGGGACGGGTGTCGTCAGATTCACCGGTACATTCACCAGATCCGCATGCAGGGCGTATCCCCCGCCCATGCAGGCTACCGGGTCCCCCGGGGAGACGTCATCGACACCATCGCCGACGGCGGTGATGACACCGGCGTTGGCATAACCGAAGGGCCTGGGAGGCTGCGTCGCATCGCCAGAGTTTGCTTTGTCACGTAAGGCGCCAACCCTTCCGAGCTCGGTGCCGGGCGAGATGAGGGAAGCGCGCACCTCGACCTGGACCTGTCCAGGGTCCGGAGGGCCGATTTCTTCCTTGATGAGTACTCCAGCGCCATGCTGATCGATGCAGGCAACCCGCCGTTCTGCCATTTCCTGAGCCACTCCTGTCGTATGGGTTGAGAGGCCGGGAAGCTAACCGGCGGTAGAATCCCGTGCCAGCCGTCGGTTGCCGGACAGACGGGTTTCGTTATCTTTGCATGCCCCCACCCGACGGCATTGACCTCCCCATCAACGTCCGTCACCAACGCACCCGATCGCCGCCATCGTGACAACTATCATCGCAGCCATTGCCGTCGGTGTCCTCCTGCTCTGGGGAGGGATCGCCGGGCTTCTGCATCTCGTTGAACTCTTCGAGCGCAAGCATGTCCTCGCCCTCGGTGCCTACACGACGCTGGTGGCGGGCCTGGTGATGGGCCTGGTTCTGTTCAACGCCCACGAGCGGCAGAAGGAACACCAGCTCCAGCTGCAGGAGCAGATGGCCGCCGTCACCAAGCGCCTGTCGGACCTGAGCGAGCGTCTCGTTGGCCAGCTGGCCGAAAAAGCGGACCTTACGGCCAGCGAGTTCGAGATCCGCGCCAAGCTGCAGACCGAACGTGCCAATCACGTCAACACCCGCGAGGAACTCGCCGACCGGGATCGCCAGTTCGACCAGCTCAAGGTCACCCTCGGCCGGGAGCGAAAGTCGCGTCTGACCTACCAGGATCAGACCGACCGCAAGCTGGAGGAACGCTTCACCCGGCAGGACGAGCGCTATCAGGACATTCGAGATTTCCTCGATGTCCACCAGCGCGTCGTCCAGGGGATCCAGAAACAGCTGGCAGGCGTCCAGGATGATGTGACGAAGGCCAATACGAAGGCCTCCGAGATCGCCACAGGTCAGACAAACCTGCTGGGCAAGGTCACGGCAGCACGTGAAATCGGTGACCTCAGCGCGCAGAAGATCGAGGCTCTCGCGCGCAGTCAGGCCGCCCTCTACGACGATCTCGTGCGCACGATGGCGCAGGTCGACAGCCTTTACTCATGGAAGAAGAAGTAGTGGAAGGAGAGCGTAGTCGCATGACCCCGAGAATCACCCGCTCCAGGCGTTCCCCGGCCCCGCTGGCAGCCGTCGCGGCGGCCTGCGCCCTGGTCGCCAGCAGCGCCTGTGGTCCCAGCGAGGAAGAACTTCAGCTCGTGGCGCTGACCGCTGACCTGACGGTGGCCAATACTACCATCGACTCACTGAACTACACGATCGAGTCGTCGAACCTGCTCATCGACGAGATGCGGGCCCGCGTCGACTCACTGCAACAGGTTGACGAGAAGCTCATCGCCTCCATGAACCGGCTGAACCGGGAGGTCAAGCAGTGGCGTGAACTGGCCGGCGAGCAGAAACGGATGAACGAGCAGCTCACCGCCGAGATCGAACGCATGAAACGGGACAAGCAGGGCGACCAGCGCGCCATCGCCAGCCTGCGTTCCCAGGCGGACAGCATCAACACCGCCCTGCTCGACGCCCACACCAGCATCCGTCGCCAGGAAGACCACATCAAGCGCATGGAGATCGACCTCAGCCAGTCGCGTGACGAAGTCGCCATGTTGCGTCAGGGCCAGACCTCGGTCCGGGTCTACGCGGCCACGGAAGACTACCTGAAGGAGAACGGCTACCTGGAGACGGATCGCATCTTCGGCCGGGCCTTCAAGAAGTCCTTCAAGCTCATCAAGCGGCTCGATCCCGCCGACCCCCGCGTACAGCTGGCCCCCATCGGCGAGCCCCTCCACCTGGAGGGCAAAGTCGACGCCTACGTCGACCGCTTCGGCGAGTTGAAGAAGGGCAACAGCTACACCACGACAAAGGCCGAAACAGGAGCCGACGTCATCTTCACCGACAACCTGCTCGGTGGCTCCGACGTACTGGTCGTTCTCAAGAACTGACCCGCGCTGGACGACCGATCAGAGCAGAACCAGCGAATAGAGAAAAAGGGGGCTCCCAGTAAGGGAGCCCCCTTTTTCTCACAAAGCAGTTTCGCCAGGGGGCCAGCAGTCCCGGCCCCCTGGCGAAACTGCTCTACCACCCATGCATGTACACAGCCGTACGCACCTTGTTCCCGGCGCCATCGGTCGACAGCAGCGAATCAGCCAGCGCCGCATGGCGAACGACGGTCTCGCGACTCCCTCCCTTGTTGATCAGATGCAGGTCGGTCTCCGGTTCCGAGACCAGGGCCGCCAGCCTTCGGCGAAAACTCCATTCATTGAGTTCACTATCGACGGCGATGCCGTCGCGGGACAACCCGTAACCGTGCTCGGTATAGACGACGACGACGTCCCCCTCCTCCGGGTCGTGCTGATGTACGCGCCACACGGGACTGGCCACATTGAGGATGAGTATCCCCAGACAGAGCATCAGCATCATGATGCCGAGGAACAGTTCCTTGCTGACATCGTGCTCTTCGGCTTCTTCCTCGACTCTGTGAAGAAAGCTCATCTTTAGCCCCCGACATCCTCACGGGCTGCCAGCCACTTTTCTTCCAGTGCGCCCAGGCGCTGGACGAGGTGATCGGCGGCTTTGCGCAGCGGCAGGAAAGCGACCAGGGCAACCAGGGTCGTCTGGAAGGCGAGGACCAGACCGGTAGCCATAGACGCCAGCACCTTGAAGGTTTCCGTGGCCTCGTTGATGCGCCCCAGCTCCTCCGCCATGAGCAGGATACCGGCCACCGTTCCGAGGTACCCGTAGAACGGCAGACGCGACTGGTCGCGGCGGGCGTTGAGCAGCGGTGTGCCGAGAACTCCGACGATCTCGGCCAGCAACTCGTCGTCGCGGGTCTTCAGATCGATATAGTGGCGGAAGCGGGAGCGCAGCCCTGCGAGGCCTTCGCGGCGCCGGGCACCCAGGGTATCGGCAGGCGGCCGTGGTCCCCAGGCGCTCTCTTCGATTCGGATCAGGAGGAAGAGCCGCACAAGTGTGAAGAGTTGAACGCCGACACTGGCTCCCACCAGCAGATACGACGCCCGGCCGATCCATTCCACAGGATGGAACCGCGTGGCATAGGAGGCGAAGTAGAGCAGGAGGAAGCCCACCACGGCGCCCGTGACGGCGCCGCAGGCGATGGCCATGTGTGGGAGTCTGGGTGTGGCGATCCCGTAGACTGCCTCCGCCTGGCGCAACCGGCGCGCCCGCCACAGGAACAGCACGCCACCGGTCGCCCCACAGGCCAGGGCGAACAGTGCCGCCACAACGATTGTTAGTCCACTCATCGGTATTCCGCCTCCGGCTTCCAATCTACGCCACGCCACATCTGCCACCCACGCCAGCCGTGGAGGCCCGTCCAGCTCAACAGCAACAGGGTGATCGCCCCCATGCGCCAGAGAAACTGCGACGACGGTCTCAGGGTCACACTCGATACCCCCCCCGGCCCTCCTCCACCGGGGCTGTCCCCCCGCCCATCACCGGGCAGGTTCCGATCTTCGGGGGGGACGTAGTCGACGCGCCTGTCCTGGGATCGAGACGGTGTCGGGCCGACAGCCTCGGCTGGCTCCAGGGGGGATGCCGCCGTGGCCGCCCCCGGACCGCGCAGCACCCGGGCCTCGTGCAGTATCTGCTTCTGCTGCGCGGCGGGCAGTCTTCGCCGCCACCGCGTCAGGGCCTGCTCGACGGCCAGATTCGTCGCTTCGGCAAGGGGCCGGGACTTACCCAGAGTGTAGCTCAGCCCGCCGAGGCTGGCCCCCCTCCTGGCGCGCAGTTGTGGATCCATGCGTGTTCCTCTGGCCAACAGTTGCACTGACAGCTCCCGACGTCGCTGCTGCAGGCCCACCAGTCGCGCCATCGATTCGTGGAACTCCATCCTCTTCTCCTGCATGGCGGGAAGGACGGCCCCATCGGCCGTCCGACGGGCAGCCCGAAGAACGTCCTGATCGGTGAATCGTACCTGCAGGTCGACGGTACCGAACAGCTGTGGTCCCCACATCACTTCGGCGCTGGGCAGATCCGGTTGAGAGTGGGCATAGAAAATCTCCTGGGCCGGTGTGCCGGCGTGCTCGCCGCTGGCCACCTCCCAACCCAGACCTTCCGCCGTCGTCAGTATGGGTCGCAGACCCTCGTCATTCTCCAGGTAGAGCCCGGCCATGAAGCCACTCTCCACTCGATCCGTATCCCAGCACTGGGCCGTAAGCACGTTGTCGGCTTCCACGTAGACCTCGGGGATCTCGATCCGCGTCGGCGTCAAACGGGTCTCCCCGACCGGGACGCCGTTGAGGAAGACCCGGGCTTCGTCATCGGCCCAGATCAGCAGTACGATTCGCGACCCTTCCAGCAGGTGTACACCGCGTGACGTGGCCGGTGCCGCAAGCCGGTTCAGCCGCGCCGGTGTGTAGAGCCTGACGAGAGTATCGATGGCGGCTACCACACCGTTGTAATCGCGACGTAGAGCCAGCGCCGCGCGAGAAGGTGTGCCGCTCGGTGTGACAGAGCGCTCCTGGGCCCCCGAGTCGTGGCCGTAGAGAAACAGCAGGAGCAACAGCCACCGGTGTCTCAAGGAGCGGTCGCCGGGCTCTGTGGGGCTGGCAACTGCTTCTGCAGGTCCTCGCGCAACACCTTGAACTCCTCCATGGTCTCTTCGATATCGGCCTGTTCTCCCAGGGTGGGTGCTACCGATGCCCGCACGCTGAGGTCGGCGAGATGGCGCCCCATGGAGGCCAGTACGGTGCGGGCCCTCATCGTGTCGGCGCGGTCGATGTAGGCCTGAAACAGCTGCAGGTAGTCCTCCTGCTGAGCCCGGTAGAAATCGACACGCAGCTGCAGGACCCGCACCCGCTCCTGCTCCGAGATATCTTCGTCCGCGACCGGTTCCGGAAGGGGCGCCGGCACTGACGCAGTCGGCACCGTGATACCGGCGATCTGCAACTCCCCCAGCAGACTCTCGCCGAGCTGATTCCAGCGCTCAGCCTCGTCCACCTGGGCACTGCGGCTTGTTCCCGAGACCATTCGCGCCCGTTTGAGCATCATGCGAGCGCGCTCATGGGCCACGGCGACCAGATCGGTGGCGCTGTCCTCATCCTCGAGGAACAGGTACAGACGAAAGAGGGAGAACACCTCCTCCTGTCCCGTCGAGTAGAAGTCGATCTGCGCCTGCTGCTGCAGGGCACGCTTGCGGATCTCCCACTGGAGGCTGGCGATCAGGGGCTGCCAGAGTTTCGCCGACAGATCCGGCATCAGCGCCTCGGCCCGTTGCAGGGCATCGCGCGCCGCATCGGGGGATTTCGTGTAGAAATACGCCCGTGCCAGATACACCCAGACCTCGGCCTTGTAGCGAAACTGACGTACCCCCAACTCGAAGCGCTGTGCCGCCTCCTCGTATTCACCAGGCAGATAGGTCAGACGCTTGTCGACGCCGAAGCTCAACCCCACACCCGATTCGATGTAGGCGCCCTCGTCGAACAGATCCGACTCCGGAATCCGCATCCGCTCGTTGACGAACTCGATCCCGGGAACGCGCTCCTGAGCCCCGGAAGCGATCGCCAGCAGCAGTGTGAGGAGAAGGTACGGCAACCGTATCATACCCCGGTTATCGGCAAGGACGGCGGCCCCCGCCGGCCTCAGAAGTTGGCCTTTGACTGGCCACCGTCGACGTTGAGACAGGCACCCAGCACCCAGCTGGCCTTCGGCGAAGCCATGAAGGTGACCACGGCAGCGACCTCTTCGGGCGTACCGAAGCGGCCACCCGGGATGTTGTCCTCGACGAACTTGGCCATTCCCTCGGGGTCGGCCTTCTGCCGGCGCTCCCAGCTGCCCCCGGGGAAAATGATCGAACCGGGCGCCACGCTGTTGACGCGAATCCCCTTCTTCGTCGCCTCGATGGCGAGGTTCGACGTCATGCTGATCATGGCTGATTTGGCGGCATTGTAGCTGATGGGTCCCCCGTTTTCGCGGCCGAAGATGCTGGACACATTGACGATGCTGCCCCCTCCCGCCTCCAGTCCGGCGAAGGCGGCACGGGACACGCGCACGGCCGAGAAGAAACTCAGATTGAAGACGTCGAGCCACTCCTCGTCGCTGATCTCGGCGAAAGGCGTCCAGACGGAGCCACCCACATTGTTGACCAGCACGTGGATCTGGTCGCCAAAACGGGCCTTGGCGGCAGCGACGAAGGCGTTGGCTGCTTCGGTCTCGGTGATGTCGCCGACGAAGGTCTCTACCTGGACGCCGGTCTTGCCGATCTGTTCAGCCGCACTGGCAAGGGTCTCTTCGGTGCGACCACAAATACACAGATCCGCCCCCTCTTCGGCCAGGGCCAGAGCGATGCGGTTGCCGATGCCACGGCTGGCTCCGGTGACGAGGGCCACCTTGCCTTTCAGTCCCAGGTCCACTTTCAGTCTCCTGTTGGATGGATGTCCGGCGGGGCCGCTTGTACGCCTCCCGGATCGATGATGAGAACCGCGACGATGTAGCCGCAGCACATGACGAGTAGAACCACACCTTTCCAGCGCTCGAACCGATGCCCCCAGCGCATCAGACCCAGCATAGTAAACACGATGATGAGCATCGCGGGGAACATGAAATGGATGACGTCCGTGGGCACGACGAGATCCTGGACGGTGGCTGATGCCCCCGCGATCCAGCAGATATTGAGGATGTCGGCACCGAGGATATTGCCCACCGCCAGGCTTCCCTGACGTTTGCGCGCTGCCGCCACACAGGTGGCGATCTCGGGGATCGAGGTGCCCAGAGCGATGACGACGAGAGCGATGATGACGTCGGAGACGCCCGCGGCCGTGGCCACGACCGGAGCTGCCCGGACGATACCGTCGCTGCTCACCAGCACGCCGGCAAGTCCCCCCGCCAGCAGCCCCAGCGTCGCCCCCCATGAACGCGGGGCGGTGTCGAAGTCGACTTCCTCGGTCATCACCGGGTGCCCGCGACGTTGCTCCCAGTAGGCGTAGGCCAGATAGACGAAGAACCCGCAAACCAGGACGGCCCCCTCGACGCGTGCCAGCGTGCCGTCAGCACACATCCAGTAGGCCCCCAGATGGGCGATGATGAGAAAGAGCGCGGCGGACCTCAGGATCACCCGGTCGATGACGACGACGATCGGTGACAGCAGGGCTACAAGGGGCAGGGCGATGCCGTCATCGTAGATCACGGAACCCACAGCGTTGCCCAGGGCGATACTCGCCTTGCCAGCCAGAGCCGCCTGCACCGACACCGCCAGTTCGGGTGCGGTCGTGCCGACGCTGACGATGACGATGCCGATGAGGATCGGCGGCAGACGCAGCCGCCGCGCCAGGTCGGCGGCGCCCTCCACCATCCAGTCGGCGCACTTGACCAGCAGCACGAAAGCCGCCACGAGAAGGGCCAGCGCGCCGTAGACGCCCTGCGAGACGAGCCACTCCATCAGCATCTCCGTCTCAGTCCAGGTAGTCGGCCAGCAGGCGCCGGGCGTTGTCACAGGTGATAGGCGGGAACACGAGGCGGACCTTCAGTTCGCTGGCCAGTCGAATCCCGTGGATCTCCACCGCGGCCTTCAACCTGCGGTCGGCATCATGGCCGTGCCAGTTCGGATGGTTGTGGGCGTCGATAATCATGTCGTTCTGGCCGGCACGAACCTATCCCGGATCAGAAAAAGTGTCAAGAAAGCCCCAGGCTTGCCGATAGAAGCATTATGTGATACCATGTAATACGGTTATTGTTTAAGAATGTGATCTGGATCACAAAGAGATCACCATCATCGTCCGATCATGAAGAGGTAGAGCGAAACAACGGCAGACGGAGACGGCGGGTCTCCGGGGCGCCGGAACAACACTCAGAGACAGAGGATCCCATGCTGAACGAATTCCTCACCAGCACCCTGCAGATCGTCATCGTCCTCGATGTGGCCGGCGTCATCGCCTGGTTCGTCCTGGCTGCCCGGCGCGCACCAGCCAAAATGGCCCCCGCCGTCGCCATGACGGCCGCCTCCCCAGACCAGCCCACCCTGTGGGGCAAACTGACCGGGCCCCGGACCCAGCACCAGTGGCGGACAGCCGACGCTCAGCCCACAGGGCAGAGCCTGGAGAAGTCCCTCCAGCAGTTGCGCCGAGTCCTGGACGGCTATCGCAGCAGCCTCGCCTGACGGTTTCCGCTCAACCAACCTGCTTCGGCCTCCATCCCCTGTTTCGGTTCGGCCCTTTCCTCCAGCCCCGTCGGCTCGCCGACTGGCTGCAGGTGGTTGAACTCGCGACCTCCCGGGGGGATGGGGGCCGTTTTTCTGTCATACGGTGGTAATATTTATTACTCCTTGCAGAATAAATATGCCTGCCCTACTTTCTCCGTGGACAGGACAGCCAACCTCTACGAGCGCGGAGAGAGAATCCAATGTACCTGCATGACCTCAAGGGGCAGACCCTTCTCATGGCGGTGTCAGGCGGCCTCGACAGCTGCACGATCACCCACTGGTTGACCGCCCACGGTGTCGATGTCGTGGCCTACACAGCTGATCTCGGGCAGCCTGACGAAGAGGACATCGAGGACGTCCGCACGCGTATGCTGGCCTCCGGGGCCCGCGAGATGATCGTCGACGACCTCAAGGAGGCGATGGCCCTGGCCGGGTTTCAGCTGGTGCAGTCCGGCGCCCGTTACGAGGGCGGTTACTGGAACACCACCGGGATCGGTCGACATGTGGTGGTGGCCGGCATGGTGCCCGAGATGCAGCGTCGCGGGATTACGATCCTCGGTCACGGGGCCACCGGCCGTGGCAACGATCAGGTGCGCTTCGAACTGGCGGCCGAGATGCTGGATCCGAAAGTGCAGGTCTACGCCCCCTGGCGGGACCCGGCCTTTCTCGCCGATTTCGGCGGCCGCAAGGAGATGATCGCCTACTGCGAAAAACACGCGATCCCGGTGAAGGCCACCCTGTCAAAGCCGTATTCCACCGATTCCAACGTGCTGGGCCTGACGCACGAGGCTGGCGAACTCGAATCACTGGAGACGCCCGCCTCGCGCGTCGATCCCGGCATGGGCGTCTTCCCGGCTGACGCCCCCGGTGAGGCCGTGTCCGTGTCGATTCGCTTCGAAGAAGGAGTCCCCGTCGCCATCGACGGCGACACCCTCGATGCCTTCGACATGATCCTTGCCGCCAACCGGATCGGCGGCGCTCACGGCGTCGGCATCGGCCTGCACGCGGTGGAAAACCGCTTCGTCGGTATCAAGTCCCGCGGCATCTACGAAGCCCCCGGACTCGAGCTGCTCAGTCGCTGTTATGAGTTTCTCCTGCAGCTGATTCTCGATCGGCGCAGCCGCCGACTGTACGATCAAGTGAGCACCTGGATCTCTGAGCAGATCTACCAGGGATACTGGTTTGACCCGGCGACACAGGCGTGCCGCGACTTCGTCGACCGCTTCAGTCGCATGGGTACGGGTACGGTCACCGTGTCGCTGTACAAGGGCAACGTGCTCTTCGAGAGTATCACCGATGCCCCCCACTCGCTCTACAGCGAAGACACCGCATCGATGGAGGATGTCGGCGAATTCGATCACAAGGATTCACAGGGTTTCCTCGGTGTTCTCGGTGTCAGCGCCAGAGCTCTGCACACGGCAGGACAGATACGCGACTGACCGCTGGTCCTGTCGACATCGGTCAGTCGAGGTGGGACTGACGATACTGTTGCAGGCCGGAAGCGGGATCTGCGGGAAAGCCGGTGATGTTCCGCGAGCGGTCGAACTGGTAGATCCGGCGCAGCGGTCGCTGCTCGAAGGGAAGGGCGCACAGGTCTCCGTCCTCGTCGAGCGTCCCTGCCGCCGTCCCATCTGACAGATAGGCCGCCGCCGCGGCGCGCAGGCGGGATGCAACCTCGGGCTGGCTGGCGTGCAGCTGCCGCAGCTCCTGCGGGTCGGCCTGCACGTCGAACAGCAGTTCTCGACCGCCGTTGGCGCAGAAGATGTACTTCCACCGGCCCTCCCGCACCATCACCTTGAAGCGTGCCGTCCCCGGGGCGCCGTACAGGCCGAACAGCTGCTGCCGCGCTTCCGCCTCGCCGCGCAGCACGCCGAGTACGTCGGCCCCGTCACGCAGGTCGGGCTCCCCGGCCGCCCCCGTGCCGATGCCGAACAGGTCGATCAGGCTCACCAGCTCATCTCGTCTGTCACCGGCCGCGATCCCCCCTGCCGGCCAGCTGACGAGAAAGGGCACGTGACAGGAGGCCTCGAAGAAGCTCTCCTTCTGCCAGGCTCGATGGTCACCGAGGTGATCACCGTGATCGGCAAAGAAGCAGATCACCGTGTTGTCCGCATCCTGGCGGGCGTCCACGGCATCGAGCACCCGCCCCAGGCAGTCGTCGATGTAGGTCAACTCGCCGTAATACCGGGCCCGCACCATGCGCGCCTGGGCATCGCTCACATCCTCTGCCCAGACGCCATAGTTCATGTTGGGGATCTGTTCGTCAGCGTGGTCCACCTCTATGTCCCCGACCACCGGATTCGGCATACGGTCCGGGTTGTAGAGCCGGTTGAATGGAATCGGCGGCGCCATCGGTGGATGGGGACCGATGAAGGACAGGAAGCCGAAGAAGGGCTTGCTGCCCTGGCTGCCGTCGTCGGCCTCGATGAGCTCGACGGCCCGGTCAGCCGCCCAGGACTCAACCGTGAGCTCTGCTGGCAACGGACTCATCTGCGGCATGTAGTACATCTCGGTCCGCTCGCCGTGCAGCCCTTCGACGAAATCGAAATGAGGGTGCTGTCTGGCGATGAAGCTGGCATAGGCGTCGGTGGCCCGTCGTTCTGGTGTGCCGAAAAGCTCCTCGGAATGCAGGTGCACATCGTATCCCAGGTCTTCGTCCCACGGATGGGAGTGAAACTTGCCGACACCAAACGTGCGATACCCCAGCTCCCGCATCCGTGTGCCCAGGTACGGCCCGCAACGCTCCACCATGTCTTCCGATTGCCCCTCAGCGGGCGGCACGCTGCCGTTGCTGAAGACCCGCGTCGTCAGCGCCGACCGGCCCGTGCGGATCGCGTAGCGCGCCGCTACACACACCGGCGTCGGCGAGTAGCCCTGGGTGAAGGCGGCCCCACGGGCGACGAGCCGGTCGAAGTTCGGGGTGTGGATTTGGGTGTTGCCGAGAGCGGCGATCGTGTCGCCGCGCTGCTGGTCGGTCATGACGAAAAGGACATTCGGTTGCCGTGACATCTGTTTCCTCATATCTGGATGCGGAACAGGGACTCCACCTGCTCGAGGGCAGGATCGAGCTCGCGGTAATCGTCGTCGTCGAGTCCGGCACCGGGCGCACGCTGTGCCGAGCTGGTGAATATGCCACGTCGCTTCAGTACCTCTTTGTAGACCGCCACCCCGTAGAGCCGCTCGAAGACCATCAGCGGCAGCAGTTGATGGAACATCTCCCGCGTGCCTTCCAGGTCTCCCGCCTCCAGTCGCTTCCAGAGGTCGACGAGGACATCCGTCGTATGCGCCCCGGGCATGTTGCCCACAGCCCCACGGCGATACTCGTCGATCAGGTAGATGCCTCCCTGACCGCCGAAGATCCCTTTACAGGCATCACCTACCGCCGCCAGCGTGGCCGAGATCATACGGGGCTCGGGCGGTACCTCTTCCTTGATGTATTCGATATTGCCGACCTCGCAACAGAGCCGAGCCAGCACCGCGGCCGGCATCGGTGTGCCCAGCGGGGCCGCGTAGTTCTGCAGGATGACGGGGATCTCCACGGCACCGGCAAGGAAGCGGAAATACTCCACACACCCTGCCACGTCCGGCTTCAGGATCGGTGGTGGCAGGGACATGATACCGTCTACGCCAACTGCCTGTGCCGAACCTGCCAGGGCTGCTGCCGCCCGCGCGTGACCGGACGTGACGGAGGCGACCACCGGCACGCGGCGGTCCACCTGTTCGACGACGATCTCGATCCAGCGTCGCCTCTCGTCGTCTGACAACGTCGAAAACTCGGAGGCATTGGCCGGTCCCACCACCCCCGTCGCCCCTGCTTCGAGGCAGAAATCAACCTGCCGTCGCAGACTCGCCTCGTCCAGTTGCAGATCGTCGGTGAAGGGTGTGATGAGGATCGGAAAGATCCCCCGCCAGGTCTCGGTCATGACAGTTGTCCTCTGGACTCGCACCGTGCGCCGATCCGATGACGCGGCACGGAGGGGTGAATTCGGGCGACGATCTCGTAGTGGATGGTGCCCGCCCACTCGGCGAACTGTTCGGCTGTGACGCTGGCCTCACCATCGGCACCCAGGAGTGTCGCCACCTCCCCGGCCTGTATCGATGAGCCGGTGGCAGCCTCCACATCTGTCACCTCCACCATCGTCAGGTTCATGCACACGCGGCCACGCACCGGCGCTCGCTGGCCGCGGATCAGGACATGTCCCTGGTTGGAACGGGCCCGGGGGAAGCCCTCATAGTAGCCCACCGGCAGAATGGCCAGGCGACGCGGCTTCGATCCCCGAGCGTGCCAGGTACGTCCGTAGCCCACCGAGCCGCCGGGTTCCATGCCTTTCACTTGCGCGATCCGAGCCCGCCAGGTGAGTGCGGGGCGTAGCTTCAGGCGCGGCATGCTGGCGCCGCCGATGTCTTCGATGTCGGCAGAGGGCCACAAGCCATAGGCAGCGATGCCGACACGGACCAGGTCTGCCCGGCTATCCGGCAGCACGATGGTTGCCGCCGAACTGGCGGCGTGCCAGACTTCGATCTCGATGCCGGCAGTTGTGAGACGCTGCCGTGCTACCTCGAGCGTACGCAGCTGCTGTCGGGAGAAATCGTGCTCGGAGCCATCCTCGACGTCGGCCAGGTGCGTGCAGGCACCGGCCAGGTGCACGCCTTCGGTAGCCTGCGCGGCCAGCGCCAGATCGACGACGGCGTCGATGCCGATTCCCTGACGGTGGGTACCTGTCTCAACTTTCAGATGCAACGGCACAGAGCCATGAGCGCTCTGTCCTGCCTGACCGAGAGCCTCGATGAGATCCCTGTCCCAGGCGACTGCGTGCAGGCCCATGGCGGCGACCAGCGGTTCCTGGCCTGGATGGATCGGTCCACATACGAGGAGGGGTGTCGTCAGTCCGATCTCGCGCAGAGCACCGGCTTCAGCAACCGAATGAACGATGAGCCAGTCGGCGCCGGCCGCCACGAATCGACGCGCACAGTCGACGAGCCCGTGGCCGTACGCATCGCTCTTGACGACGATTCCCAGTCGTGTGCCGGTGCCCAGGACGCCCCGCAGTCCGGCCACATTATCGGCCAACGCGTCGTCGTCGATCTCGCACCAGGTCGCCTCTGCCCGTTCTCCCGCCATGGTTGTCACTGCGCCTCCGCCACCCAGACCTGCTCACCGTATCCGGCGTATGGGCCTGCCTCGAAATCCCCTGCTAGGGACACGATGCTGAACCCGGCCAACCGCAGCAGATGCTCCATCTCAAAACGGTAGGTATAGCGCAGCATCAACTCGCCCTGCTCGATGTCGACGACACTACCACCGTCGAGGATCTCGTAGAAGAACACCTGATGGAGGATCTGGGCCTCCAGGGCGTAGCCGCGACGGTAGCGGACCCGCACCCTCCGCTCGGACTCGGGTTCGTCGAACTCCATGTCGATGGGAAGGTCGGTGATGTCGTCGGAGGGTTCGGGCTCATTGAGCACGCGGACCATGTCAGCGGTAGGGTCGAACAGGTTGAGGACCAGACGCCCACCCGGAGCAAGCCGCTTTCGAAAGCCGTGCAGCGTGGTGAGTTGATCTTCGGTGGT
>PVBE011262604.1_pt1 | contig 19453 bp, 20 predicted proteins | sample 1631181 | NCBI WGS metagenome assembly PVBE01 (sample SAMN08397723, study PRJNA350692) | Marine metagenome, whole genome shotgun sequencing project. | isolation source: water | place: Pacific Ocean | collected 2012-04 | reverse complement strand
TTTGCCGCGGCAACCTATATGCGTGGCATCGATTATGTTCAGATTCCGACGACCCTACTCGCAATGGTGGACGCCTCGATTGGAGGCAAGACCGGAGTCAATCTGGCGATACCGAAGTCAGATCGACTGGGGAAGAACCTCGCGGGAGCGTTTTGGGCCCCAAAAATGGTGCTTGTCGATCCTGAAACACTCGAAACGCTTCCGGTCCGAGAGTTGCGAAGCGGGCTGGCGGAGTGCGTGAAACACGGCGTCATTGCCGATCATGGCCTCTTGGAACTTATTTCATCCCGAGCTTCGTTATTGGTGTCCGGTGACGTCGATGCCGTGCTGGAGCTGTTGCCCCGGTCTATCGATGTGAAGCGTGATGTGGTGCAGGCGGATGAGCGGGAGCGAGGATGCCGCATGCTGCTCAATTTTGGACATACGTTTGCGCATGCCATCGAACCGATCGAAGAGCTCGATCTCACGCATGGAGAAGCGGTATCAATTGGAATGTGTGCTGCGGCATGGTGTGCGTGTAGGGTGGGTTTGTATGCACAATCGGATGCCGAAGCACTTGTGGCGCTCCTTGAGTCGCTTGGCCTGCCGACAGTCCTTCCCCAAACCGTTCCGATTGACTCGCTCTGTCTGGCGATGCGATACGACAAGAAGGTGTCCGGCGATCGAATGAGGCTCGTTCTTCCTACGCATGATGCGGCCGTTGTTCGGGACGATGTTTCGCAGCAGGATGTCCACGCGGCATGGAGCCGGGTGATGCCAGTCGCCGGCTGACGAATTCATCAGTCTGCAACTCAAGCGGCGCGGGATACGGGGCCGATAAGAGTGGCACCGGCAAGCATCTCCGGTCGGATTGAGAGCCCCGTGCGCACCATTGCGATTGTCAATCAAAAGGGTGGTTGTGGAAAAACCACGACCGCGATCAACCTCGCCGCATTGAGTGCCAAGAGGGGAGCCCGAACGCTCCTGGTCGACATGGACCCGCAGTCGCATTGTGCTGCTGGTCTCGGTATTCCCGAGGAGGCCATCGAAGGGGGTACGACGAGTGTGATGCGGGGAGAGGCTGATGGCATTGATTCCTCAGAATTGTGCTGGGAGATTGGTCGCCGATTTCATGTGCTCCCGAGTACCGTCCTGCTGTCAGCAGTCGAGGCACTTCGAACAGAGGACTCCGGGGAGGTGCAGGCACGTCTTGGTACGTTCCTTGCCAGCTGTCACGATCGGTTCGATATGTGCTTCATCGATTGTCCACCGGCACTTGGAATATTGACATTTGCCGCACTTCGGGCCGCGAGTGAGGCCCTGATTCCCGTCGAGACTGGTTACTTCTCATTGCAAGGGGCTCGTCGTCAATGGGACACCATCGACGCCATGGTTCGTCGACTCGGCAGACCACTGCCGAGGTGGATCGTTCCAACGATCCATGATCCGGCGTCGCGGTTGGCAGCCAAGATTCTTGAGACATTGACCGATGAGTTCGATCCTGCGATGGCTCCGCTGGTTATTCGCGAACACGAGTCACTTCGTGAGGCGGCCAGCCTAGGCCAGCCTGTCTGCGACTTTGAGCCCGGCGGATCAGCCGAGCAGGACTTTGATGCGCTACTGAATTGGATGGACAGTCTGCCGCAAGCGGAGTTCCCTGTGGCTTCCTCTGCGGCGCCGAGCTCCCGTGCAGGGGAGATTATGCAGCGGCTTACGACCATGCGGACCGATGTACCGCCCCCGGCCGACCGACTGGCTCCGCTGCACTCGCCTCAACCGGATCCTCCATCAGAAGAGCCCTCAGCACCCGAGTACGGGGCAATCATGACGACTCAGGGTGTTCGATTCCGACAACCCGGCCGGCCTGACCAGATCGTCACTGTGTGCGGCGACTTCAACGGCTGGTCGACCTCCGCGACGCCGCTGAGATGGAGTGCCGCCGCTGGCGCCTTTGAGGCCATCGTGCCGCTACCACCAGGTAACTACCGCTATCAATTGGTGATTGATGGCCGACCAGGGCCCGACCCCTACGGCACCATGTGTGATGAAGTGGGTCAGGAGCATGTGGCTACCAGTCATGTGCAGGTCGAAACAGTTCTTCAAGAACCATGACCCGCAGCCGCCGAGAGATCGAGGCACTGACGGACATCCTTCTGGGTGAAGTGTCCGCCGCGACCAACCTTCCCGAGTCAGTTGCAGATCGCGTCGTGCTCCTTGCAGAAGCCCATCTTCCAGTGCGTGGAGTGCTGTGGAGGCTGGCTGCGGCCAATTTGGTCGCTGGGGGTACCCCTGCAACGCTCTTGGAACTTGACGACGGGCAGATTCACGTGACGGAACTGGGGGGAGCGACGGGCGGTGAGGCGTTCAATACGCTCGAACATGTCATTGCTCGACCCGCCGCGGGCCACACATGGCTGGTGGCTGCGAGCGGGCCCTCACCGTGGGCAGGTGAATGCGGCTTCGTGGATGAGGTCGTTCTGCTGACGGGAGCCGATCAGGCTGCAGTCGTTGGGGCTTATCGCGCCGCGAAGCAAATAGTTGCAGAGGTTGGAAAGCCTGAGTTGAAGCTGGGCATTGTGATCGCCGGATCACCGCAGAGCATTGCGGAAGATGTCTGGGCCCGGCTCTCCGAGACGATCGAAATGCATCTCGGGCTTCAGCCCTTCTATGCCGGAGCACTCCCCCAACTTGATGTTGCTGCGAGTCACGCTCGAGCTACGGTGCCTCTACAGGGAGCGAGGTTGGGTGTTCTCATCGATTCGATACGAGTTCGGGCAACAGCCGGCCAGCAAGAATCCACACCGCGCGGCGTGGACGAACCCGTTCGAACTGTCTCGCAGGCAAGCATCACGCAACCGCCAACACGCGTTGAGAATCCAAAACCTCGCATCTCACCTGCTCCACCAGAAGTCAAAGTGCCGACTCTGGATGTGAGCGTGGACCACCCCGGCTTGCCATCTTCGCAGCCCCAGGTCATGGCGGAGTCGGCTCAATCTCGTCTGCTGCCCCTCCCGAGTGGGCTGAGCGTTCTGGAGCTTGAGACGCCGCTGCCTTCGGGCGTTCGATTGGCGCGTGACGCTGAGGGGGGACTCCATGTGCTCGCCTCCGAGTCGGATACCGCCTCACTAGAATCCGGGCGTCTTTGGGCGACGGCCCACATCGGTCTCTTGGCGGCCGCCATGCCGCTCATCGACGCCTCCAGGCCAGTTGTATGCGATGTGCTGGTTGAGAACATCCATCGAGCGGCTTCGCTTGCCGGAGGTGTCTGGAATGTACACCTGATTCAGGGCGATTCTTGCGTCCCAGTGCCCGATCCGCCGAGTTGAGTTCGCTGTTCGCATTGCCCCCACAGTGTGCCTCGGGTACCGTTCCCGAATGGCGGATCGATCGCATCACACGCTATCCAAGGCGGGGCGAACACTTGCAGCTGCAACTGCGATTGTGGCGGCAGCTCCTCTTGTCGTTGCTTCGGAGTTGACGCCGGCATCGACAGGGATAGGTACTCACACAGCACTTGGTTTGCCCGCGTGTGGCTGGCAGGCGAGCATGGGTCTTCCATGTCCGAGTTGCGGCATGACGACCGCATTCTCACACACTGTTCGCGGGGACTTTCTGGCAGCCATGACCGCACAGCCCGCAGGAATGCTTGCCTGTATCGCCACAGCGATGGCAGTTGTCGGCGGAGCATATGCCGCGTGTACTGGAGCGCCACTTCAGCGAGTTCTCGGGTCAACAATTGGGACGAGGTTTGTGTGGGCCATGATCGGCGTACTGCTGCTTGGCTGGGGTTACAAAATGGCGCAGGCTGGAGGTCTGATATGAGGTTTCGTGGTTTCAACCTCCTGCTGCTCCCCGCAATTCTGTTGCAGGCTGGCTGCGCAGCTGGTTTGATGAGCGCTTTGAGCGCTGCGCTTGGAGCGAGTCAGGCAGGTGTGATCGGCGCAGCTGGCGCAGCTCAGAATTTCGACTATCAGAAGCTCAAGGAAGTTCTTCCTCGCTATGACGGGCTCGAGCATCAGACCGTAGCGGTTGTGGTGGAGGCGCCACTTGATCTGCAATACCTCAAGCCGGATCTGCTTGATCAGATCGCCGGTGGATTGATGGCTCGGCTTTCTGAGCACGTGCCGGGCATATCCCTGATGCATCCGCTTCACGTGAGGGATTGGCAATTCACGACGCCGCAGTGGAATGCACTGGCATTCAGCGAGATTGCCTCCGAGCTCAATGTGGACCGTGTTGTGCTCGTTGATGTCCAGGAGTTTCGCTTGCATCCTCGAGGCAATCGCTGGCTCTGGGAAGGTGTTTGCCGAGCGTCGATCGGGATCATCGAACGGGATGGTTACGACCCGGATTCCTACGCGGATGCGTGGGAAGTCTCGGCGAAGTTTCCCGATATCGATGGGCTTGATCGGGACTCGGCTTCAGAGTGGGAAGTTCAGACGGGACTGTTGGCAGAGTTCGTCAAGCAGTCGTCATGGCTCTTCTACACGCATCTTGAACCCAAGCATCCGGACAGGTACAACCCAAGCATGGATCCGGACCTCAACCTCTGATGCGACTCAAGACTCCGATTTTGAACCGTAGATTTCGCCACATTGCCGTGCTTGGCTTGGTGGTCTCGGCATCCATTGTCAGCGGATGCAATATTGCCGGAGCAGTCGATGCGTTAACTCGTCCGGATCCGGTTGTAGAGGCCCAATACGAACTTGCAGCGAAGCCGACTGTCATTTTGTTCGACGACTACCGCAGCAGTATTGTGACGCCGGTTCGACTCAGACGCGATATCGCCGAAGAGGCCACTATCGTCTTGATGGAGAACCTTGATAGTCAGGACATGATCTCACCGCTTGATGCGATGCGGCTTGCTCAGAAACTTGATAAGCCCGGGAAACAGGCCGCCATTCACGAGATCGGGAAGGGTGTCGGGGCTGAGCAGGTCATCTATGTGACACCCGCGCGATTCAGCATTCCAGCCATTGCAGGCACGGCCGATCCGACGGCGGCGTTTCGAGTGAAGGTCATCGACGTGGAGACCAAAGCGAGAGTGTGGCCTGATGATGATGCTGGTGGAGCGACTGGCTGGCCAATTCAGGTGGCGCTCAGCCGCGATGAGGCCATGTCGCTCTCATCCGACGGTCGTGGAGCGGTTTCCCGTGCACTAGCGACGAAGAGCGGCGATGAAATCGCGAGGCTGTTCATCGATACGCATTACAGCCAACACGGCAATCGTCTCATCGGTAAATGAGTTCCGTAGCGCACATCGTTTCGGGTCGCGCAGTATCCGCGCAGCCGGCCTTATTCGCAATTATGAAGGCTGTGGCTGCTGATTCCGGTGACATGATCGTGTCGGTTGGTCATGGATGTTCTGGTGCATCCGCAATCATTCCCATGCCTGCAGGCAGACCGGGACTGGCCAGAAGTGTCATGCGTAGGTGGAGCAGATCACGGGCGGGCGAGTCTACGCTTGTGGCGTGGGACGCCGACTCGCTCGCGGTGGCAGCCGAGAGTTCGTTGAGAGTCGTAGCAGTGCTTGATGGTTTCCCAGAGGGTGGCGCGACTTGTTCGAGGACGTTGCGAATCCTGAGGGATCAGTGCATTCCACTCTTGGCGACATCGAGGGCTCAACTTGATTGCGGTCAATGGAGTGCCCGAACCTTCGTGGCGCCTCCGTGTCTTCCTGTCAACGACGGAGGTATGGATCGTTCTGATCGGCAGGGGAGAATTGTGGTGGCTGCCTCGCCTTTCGGATGCGGAAGAATGCGGCCGGTGCTCGACTTGTGTGGTCGATTGAAACTGATGGGGCGCAGCGTCGACCTTCTGATTTCAGGCGAGCCTGGTGACGCGAATGATGTGATTCGAATGTTGCACCAGTTGGGCGTGGACCGTGTGGCACGTTGTCGTGCCTGTGATGTAGATGCTTTTGTGGGGCACGATACCCATGTGTATTGCGCCAGCGGCGGACTTGGAAGTACGGCGGCGGTTGTTTCTGCATTGAAGTATTGGATTGCGGGCGCAACATTGTTGTTGCCAGCAGGGCATCCTGCATCAGAGTGGTTAAGTGGACTCGGCGGCGTCATCGAAAACGTGGATAGCGATCCTGATGCCGCAGTGCGCATGGTTCTTGGGAATCATGATGAGGGTGAGGATCGAAGCGAAGTAGCTGAGGCAATGGCGATTCGCTTTCGGGAAGAACTCAATGAACTCACGCAGCGCAAGTCACTCCAGTAGCTGCTTAAAATTGCTGGCTGCCGTGTGGTAGAGCGAAGTGAGTTGGGGTGTTGAGAGCTTGTGACCTCGAAGCTGCGGCGCATCTGTCGGCTTGAATCTGTCGGGCGCAGTCATATGCAAATCGGGATCCGATATGGTCGAGGGGCCATCGTGGCTCGTTTCAAACAGCGTTCTGAGTGCCCAGTACCGGCTCGCGTACAGAGCGTGGGCATCGCGAGGGGACGATGATTGGGCGGCGCGGGAACCCTCATGAATCTGGTCCGTCACATGTGCTTCTTGAGCGACGATGTCAGAGCCAAATAGAATTCGGCCGGTCCATCGATCTAGGAAGTCTGAGAACGCGGCTTTGCTGTGGTCTGAAATAGTCCTCACCATCCACTTGGTCGCACTCGTATCGAGATGGAGATTTGGGTGGCGGGAGAGCAGCCCATCGAGCCAAGCGAGGTCCTCAGGCCATCCTCCCAGATGTGCTGCAATCCACGGCACGTGGTAGGTGTCGAGCATTCTCTCAAGAGGCACGTACTGATCTCGCTTGGTTCCGTAACGGCTGCTATCGGCGTACGTGGTTGCGAACCACGTGTCCGGATCACCGACGTGCGTCATGAAGGCCATGCCGAGGTCGCTGGCGAGTTGCATTTGCTCGCGTCGAATGGGGCCATCGAGATCCATGAGATCCCTCCGGCCTGCTTCGATGGCAAGATCTCTCGCGCGAGGAGCAGCCCAGAACTTGATGATTCTGGATCCATGTGCGTGGAACTGCTCAATGTCACCTAGGAAGCCCTCGCCCATGGCATGGAGTGGGTCCAGATCGCCGAATGTTGGTTGGGCGATGAACTTGACGCGGTCACCGAGCGTGCGCTTGACTGAATCCAGTTCATGCAGCGGCGTCATGGACCATGATTCGACAATGCCGAATTGATTGGCGACCTCGCGGTAGATCTCAACTGCTGATTCCCCTCGAAGGTGTACATGCGCATCGATAATGCCGATGGGTGGCGGGCCGAGCCGCTCGGCCTCCGCGGCGAAGTCCAGATTCAGTCGATTGAACTGTGGGCGACTGTCGCATGGCTGATGACACGTGGTGGCGGGCGGTGTGCAAGCATTGCGTGACGGCATGGAGTGCAATCGTATCGCGGCATGGACTTGGCTGCGGCGCAGGATTCCGCGCACACAACAGCACTACGCAGGAAATCGTGTTTCCTGGATCTCAGTTTGAGGCGATCATGTTGGCCGGCACTCTGTAATCGGCTAGGGCGGCAGGGCTGCAGAGCCCAGACGCGACGACCTGGCCGATGTAGATTCGGTGCGAACAGTCCGGTGCCAAGTGACCGACCAATTCGCAGTCGAGCCAGAACCGGCCTCGTCTAAGGATGGGAGATCCGGTGACGCTGGTCATCAGCCGCATGCCGACAAAGGGATCTTCATCGTGTGGGGGTGGCGGATTGAATCGCCGCGGAATGAGGCGGTCATTAGGGTCCAACGCCGTCAGGGCAAAGGTCCGCCCGTCACGAATCAATGGTTCGATCTCTGTACCGCGGGGGACCGCCACCGTGACAAGCATCGGAGAATCGCTGCACTGCTGCGCCCATGCGGTCACAAGCCCCGTGCGCAGGTCATCGACCTGCGCCGTTAGAAGGAACGGATGCTGGGGGAGTGAGGCTGTGATGGCTGGATCAACCGCGTGACCGTCCATGGTGGCGACTCCGTAAAGAAACAAGACCCGGGGCGGTCCCGAGCACGCGGCGTTGTGGGCCGAGTAACTCAGTGTGCGCCGATATTGACGGCAAGCGAAAGAAATCCAGCCGAAGACGGCGATCACACCACCAATCCTGATAGGGTTCTGTTCGGGTCTATCTGGACTGTTCTTGCGTCCTCGGGGATCATTTGCAGGAAAAATGGCATGGAGTGTTGTGGTGTGGGGCAGAGTGGGGTAGTTTCCCATCCGATAGAGGTGAGGCGACCGATGCCTGAAACAACCAACTTCGATCGCATCGGCCAACAGGAACCGAACCGAGGACACTCAATTGCTATTCACTGGCGAGTACGAGCACACCATCGACGCGAAGTATCGGCTGGCAATCCCAGCCGAGATTCGTGCTGGTCTCGATGCAGCCAAGCACGGCACCGCGTTCTACGTGGCGCCTGGGACCACGGATACGCTCTGGCTCTGGCCGGAGAGGCTCTTCGAGCGGATGGCTCAAGCTTCAGAGGCTTCGCTGCTTCCGGACGAGGACTTGCTCGAATTCGAGGAACTGCTGTACTCACAGGCATCCCGAGTGGAAATCGACAAGTCGGGACGCATACGGCTCCCGGAACGATTGGTGCGGCAGGCATCGCTGGGCTCGTCTGTAGTGCTTCTGGGAGTCAAAGACCATCTCGAACTTCGCGATCCCGAGCGATGGGCGCGGCAGCGAGACGAAAAGCTGGCCAAGCAGGCCGAAATCATGATGAGGGCTCGCCGCGTTCTTCAGCGTGGCCGGTCCGATCAGAAGGGGGAACGATGACCCGGGTTCGTTTGCGTCGGGCTGACGGACGACTTGGACGGTACATAGGCGAGCGCTGCACGGACGCTTCTCGCCGCAGGTCAGGCCAAGGATGGCCAGCTTGACGGAGGGCGTCCGATCCGCCGACCGGAACCCGGCGGATCGGACGACTCCCGGTGTACCAGCGAGCCATGGACGGCTCGCGTAGGGCAGTGGCACGCACCACGCGGCACGGATAGCCGCGTGCCCTGCCTGCCCGCGGGCAAACGCCTGCGGTGGATCTTCATCGGTTCGCTTCAGAAGGCGGACCGACTCCTTCCCGGTTCGTGACGCGTCCCACCACGCGTCACGAACTTTTTTTTGTGCGCGGCCAAGCAGTAGGGCAGTAGAGCACCCCACGGACCGCTTCACGGCTTGCCAGTGCGCTACGCCCCTGGCTGAATTTTGCCTACTACATTCGGATTCTCTGCCAGAATCTGATCTGCAACTTCGCGGCGGTGTACTTCAACCTCTCGAGGGAAGTCCATCGCGAGCCGGACCCGATCTCCCTTGACTGATGCGATCCGAACGATTCCTACGGGATTGGCGGGATCACCAATCACGACCTCTTCGCCTTCCCGGCGTGTAATAACCAACATGCTCCGGCCCTCCTGCCGATATGTGCCGTCCTGACTTTGTTCGAGGCCCACCAGCGCTCGATCCACCATGACGCAGCGTACACCACACAGGGGCTCTGTCCAACCCTGACATTGAACTGGATACCAAGCCATCCCCTTTATGGCCCCATAATGGGGTTCAGCAATCAGGGAGCCGCTCAGAATGTGTCGCTGAGGGCCGCGGTGACCCTCAGGCTACGGCAGTGACGGCGGTGATTTCGGGGACTCGCTCGACAAGATTTTTTTCGATTCCCAGCCGAAGTGTCAAGTGAGCAGAGGGACATTCGATGCACGCCCCAAGCATTCGGATTCGCACCTCGCCGGAATCCGTGATCTCAACCAACTCGATATCGCCACCATCTGCCTGAATGGCTGGTCTGACAGCGTCCAAGACGGCAAGAACGCGCGACTGAACAGAATCTGGTTGGGAGGAGGAGTCGACCATTGCTTGGGTAGGCTAATGCACCGAGCCAGAAGTCCGCAAGGACTTCGGGCTCGGTCTTGATCTCCTGCTCCACCCGTTTCTCTCACCCAAAGCCACCACACCAAGCACAAACACAACGCCAGCACACCGGATTCGTACTATGCCATATATGTTGATGACGAAGCACAGGCACCTAAATGGCGCAGTTTGGGAACGCACACGCACTTACCGCACTCCGCTGATGCTGTTGCTGTTGATGGCGATCGCGAGTTGCCAGACCACCATCACCGATCCGGCAGCAATGTTGGTGAAGTCAAGCGTGTCGGCCACGACTCATCAACGATCGCTTCACATGATCATGGGTGGCCCGCAGCCGCTGTCGGAGGAATCCGTCGATGCCGTGCAGGGGCTGGCCTATCGCCCCGGATACCGGGAAGATATTCGCGTTGAGGGCCTGCAGTTTCTCCTACGATCCGACCGACAGCAACTGCTGACGACACTTCGCCGCAGGTTGCCCCGCGTCACCGATCACGATTGGCTTCGACGCCTGTGCCGATTTGTCAGTGACAACGACCTGACCGAACTCGACGAGGCACTGGTGAGCAGTTGGGGACGACCGTGGACAGCGGGGCTTTCCGAGGATCAGCGACCTGAATTTCTTGCGCTTCGCGCCATGCATGGACCAGGAGCGCCCGCGAGAATTGTCTGGGATACGTTCCGCGCCGCGAACCGCCCTTCACAGAAAGGTCTGCGGTTCAGATGCTGGGATCTCCTGCACCGCTTGGGGCAGCGAGATCAACTCATTGCCATGGTGTCTGAGGCTCCCACAGATGACAATATCACTGCCCAGCGACTCCACGATGCCGTCAACGCTTTTGGAACAGTTCCTTGGAACCGCGAAGAAATGCTGTGGGTTGAAAAGCTCGGTGAGCCGAGCAGGCGCCAGTGCTGGGATGCCGCTGCCGATGCAGCTCGCACGCTCACTCCAGAGCGGCGGAGTTCTTTGGAAATCCGAGACCTTCCCGTACTGGCTGCTGCTGCTCGCCATATGCCGGAACTGCTCGCCTCAAACGAGGAGACGCTGTACACCGGAGTGGCTTCGCGTCTGGTAGGGCAGCAGCACTTCCGCGAAATCGATCCCGGATTCCTCCCAGGGCAGGAATTGGACAACCGGCTTTCGTCACATCGTGATTCGCTGACTTGGGGTGATCTTGTGGCAATGCGCATCGCTCAGGAAGCACTGGCACTGCCACAGGTACGCGCCCACATCTTCAGCTTCGCGGATCGAGACCATGCCGATGAGACAACGGAGTACGGCGGTGTCATTGATCTTGACGAGCAGCGACGTTTCAACGTGCGTGAGTTTCCCCCAAGAATGCGTATGCACGACCGACGCTTCGAGGCTTCGCAGGACATGTTTGATGCGGGCTATACCGCGCTGTTCCACTTTCACTTTCATGCTCAGAAGCAGCGCAATGGCGCCCACGCCGGCCCCGGTGCAGGCGACATGGCCTATGCCAACAGTACGCGAGCCAATTGCCTCGTCATGACCTTTCTCGATGAGAACACGATGAACGTCGACTATTACCGTCACGATGGCGTCCTCGTCGACTTGGGAATCATCGTTCGCCCGGCGGCACGTCAGAGTGCTTGAGGCCCCCGTGGAACTCTCGTTCGCCAGTTGGCATGGGCTTGGCAATGATTACGTCATCGTGTCATCGGTTGAGTGTGCTCATCTTTCTTCTGAGTTGCTGGCGGTTGCCATATGTGATCGCCGTCGTGGAATCGGCGCCGATGGCATGCTTCTTGTTTCAGAACCAACGGACAGTCCGGGCGAGTTTCGAATCTTCAACGCCGATGGATCCGAGGCAGAATTGTGCGGCAACGGACTGCGATGCGCCGCGGCGATGTGGGCCGATCGTCTCGGCATCGATGACTTGCGAATGACATCGGCGGTTGGCACACACACAGCGCATGTCCGAGCCGTCGACACTCACGTGTGGCAGGTCGAGATGGATTTGGCTCCGGTAGTCTTGGAGCCTTCATGCGAGATCTGTGTTGGGGAAGAGACTATTCAAGTTCATCGGGCAATCGCCGGGAATCCACATGCCGTGGTGCTTGTTGACGAGGTGTCCGAGTCCGGGCGACTCGCGGTGATTGCTGCTGCAGTGCGATCCAGCATTATGTTCGATCGGGGTGTCAATGTTCATCTCGCTTGCCGGACGGACCACGGCCATGTGTCGATGTGGTCTGATGAGCGCGGCGTGGGAGCGGTCGAGGCATGTGCGACGGGGGCGGCGGCAGTTGCTGTCATCGTGTCTGGTGCTCAATCTAATGCGGCGAGCACTTGGAGTGTCCGCATGCCTGGGGGAACGCTGAAGATGACACTGCCATCGGACGGTGGCTCAGTCCACATGGCCGGCCCAGCCGAGCGCATCTGTTCTGGCTTCTGGAATCCACCTGCTAACGCTACCCTGTAAACCGTGACGAATCTGCTTCAACTCGCCATGATCAAAGTGGATGGCTCCGCTCAGCGCATGGGTGAGGCGATCGGCGCATCGCTCACCACAGAGATCGCCTCGATGATCGACCGGCGGTGGACTGCAGCGTCTTCATATTGCGAACTTCGCGGGCGAGGAAGTATTCAGGAGATGATCTCTGCGGGTCGTGCCTGCCTCGACCTGCTTCGGGACTGGGACCCTGCGGGCTGGGATGAACACGTGGCGACGGCAGCGGCCGCCTCGGTCGATGCCGCGGAGTTGTACGCCGCAGCGAATTACAGTGATATGCGTGATCTCGTGTGTCTTGCGCCCGGTGAAGAGGGGTGTACATCTCTGGCGATTCCGCCACAGGCGTCACAGGATGGGGCGGTGCTTGTGGGGCAGACGTGGGATCTCCATCCACTCGATGTCGACTCAGTCGTAGCGGTCCATCGAATTCCGGACATTGGGCCAGAGACATGGAGTGTGACGATCGCTGGTGCGCCGACGCTGATTGGCATGAATGTACACGGTGTCTGGACGGGAACGACGAATATCAAGGTGCAAGGCGGCCGTCCGGGAATCGGATACATGAGCCTGCTGCATCGCGCGATTCGATGTGGCGATCGAGAGGAAGCAGCATCGGTGATTCAACACGCGCCGCGTTGTGCAGCGCATACGTATCTTCTCGCAGACGCGGGCGGCGCCATCGAACTGGAATGTACGGCGTCAACAACGCGGCGGAGAGATGTGGTCGAGAAGCCGATCGTCCGAACGAATCATTGCTTTGACGCCGGTCACATTAGCCAAGAATCGGAGCTTCCGACATCAAGTAGCGTTGCTCGGTTTGAGCGTGCGAGTGACTTGACTTCGTCGGGCAAGTTCAGCGTGGATGCGATCCGCCAAGTTATGTCTGACCGAACTGATGGTGTTGACTCCATCTGCCGCTGGGAAGACGATGGCGAACTGACGGCGACAAACGCCTGCGTCATCGGCGTTCCGGCGATCCGGCGGCTGGACGCGTGCCGCGGACCCGCAGATCGTGGTGAATGGGTGACCCTTCCATTCTCAACCGGCACGTGAACTACCATGGGGGGCATGAGTGACACCCTCGCCTCGATTGAAAGTGCCCGACAGACATTGCTCCGAGAGTTGACCGCGGTCAATGCGGACATCACCGAACCGAGGCCGGGCGACCCTGCAGCCGCCTCGCTGCTCGCCGACTGGGCAGCGCGGCTGGCCGACGTGCGTGGTCGTCCTGGCTTCTATCCGACCATCGGAAGTGGCCGGGGCCGAGGTGCATTGGTCGAGTTGGTCGACGGCTCGGTCAAGTGGGACATGATCACAGGAATCGGGGTCCACGGATTCGGACACGCCGACCCAGATCTTCTGGGCGTGGCTCTGCAGGCGGCAGCTCAGGACACCGTGATGCAGGGCAATCTGCAGTGCAATACCGAGGCTGTGCTGTTTGCCGAGCGGCTCAGAGAAGCAGCCCGAGTTGGCGGCGCGGACATGGGGCACTGCTATCCGGCGTGCTCGGGAGCCATGGCGAACGAGAACGCGCTCAAGGTGTGCATGCAGGCGCGGGATGGGGCGCCACGCGTCATTGCCTTTCAGGACAACTTCATTGGTCGAACAGTGACGCTCTCGCACATCGGTGACAGCCCCGGTCATCGCGAAGGAGTTCCGCAGTCGATCGAAGTCGATCTTCTGCCATTTTGGGACCCAGCAGATTCAGAGGGGTCTTCTCAAGAAGCCCTGAGCACATTGCAGCACGTGCTGGCGGCCCATCCGGGCGGACACTCATGTTTCGTCATGGAACTTGTTCAGGGCGAAGGAGGCTTTACACCGCCGCCGCGATCGTTCTTTGTTCCGCTGCTTGAAGTAGCGAAGGAGGCTGGCGTCCTGATCTGGTTTGATGAGATCCAGACGTTTGGCCGGACAGATCGAATGTTCCGGTTTGAAGGGCTTGAGCTCGGACCCTATGCAGACATCGTGACGGTTGGCAAGATGACGCAGGGATGTGCCGCCATGTGGCGAGTGGACCACAACCCGAGGCCAGGTCTTTTAAGCGGAACGTTCCTCGGATCAACCGTGGCGATGTCGGTCGGAACGCGCGTGTTGGATCGACTTGCTGATGGCGGTTACTACGGGCCCGATGGCCGAATTGCGGGCTTGCACCGGGCGTTTGAGAATCGTTGCCGAGAACTCGTGGCGCAGCATCCGGAATTCTTTCCTGAGGTCAAGGGCAGGCGGGGGTATCTTCCGGTTTGGGGTGGCACCGGCGGCATGATGCGGCTGACGCCGTTTGGTGGAGCTCGGGATGCCATTGCCTCTCTGGTAAGGAGGCTCTTTGATGCTGGCGTGATCACTTTCTTCTGCGGGCACGATCCATATCACCTTCGCATGTTGCCACCGATCGGCGTGCTTGAAGTTGAACACTTGGAATCGGTCATGGACATCGTCGGTCAGTGCATCGTGTCCCAAGGCGAGGGAATCTGAAACAATGTTCGTCGTCAGGAATGTGGTTCCAGCGGATGTCGAGCAACTTCTTGAGCTCGCCGAGACTGTTCACTCAAGCAACCTTCCTCCCGATCCCCAGGCGATGGCAGATCGTATCGATCACTCGCTGGCCTGCTTTCAAGGGAGAGATGTTGAGGACGCGGCGGTGTACATGTTTGTGCTTGAGGACACCGATACGGGCCGTGTCGCGGGAACTTCCAGCCTTGTGACAGGCAAGGGCACGCCAGATCGACCACGATTGTTCCTTCGTGTCCGCAAGCGTGAACACTACAGCCGTGATTTGCAGGCGGGGCAGGTGCAAATGACACTCCAACTTGGTCAGGACTGCAGTGGTCCGACCGAAATGGGGGGCTTGGTTCTTGGCGAGGAATGGCGAGGTGGGCCGCACAGGCTGGGATCGCTTCTGAGCAAGATGCGTTTCGCCTTCATTGGCGTGCATCCAGATCGCTTCTCGCCTCGGCTTATCGGTGAGATCATGGGAAGTCTCACCCAGGACGGCCGCACCATGCTCTGGGACCATCTCGGTCGGCGGTTTATCAACCTGTCGTATCTCGAAGCGGATGCGTTTAGTCGTACCAGCAAAGAGTTCATCCTGTCGCTCTTTCCCAAGGATGAGATCTATGTTTCGCTGCTTCCCCCGGAGGCGCGTCGACTCATTGGTCGAGTTGCTCCCGAGGCCGTGCCGGCAATGCGCATGCTTGAGCACCAAGGATTCCAACGTTGTGACGAAGTCGATCCGTTTGATGGCGGACCCCATATCGAGGCCGATCGAGATCAGGTGCCACTTGTCCGCGATACCGAGATCCGCACACTCTGTGCTATGGGAAGCGGAACTACTGAGTTGCATGAGTGCCTGCTGGGCAATCTTGAGAGTGATGGGTTTCGCGGCGTTCGTGCGAACGTTGAACTGCGGGGTGACGATGAAGTTGCATTGCCCGACGATGCTGTGGCCGCACTGCGAGTTTCAAAGAGTGGCCGAGTCAGCGTGACCCGCGTGGGTCGGAGCGGTTCATGATTGAGAGCTTCGATGTCATCGCTGGCAACCGCGTAGCCCTCAGCGGATCCGGGGTTCAGTCTCGGAACCCGGCCGATCTTGAAGAAGTGCTCTGGCAAGCTGACCCGGTGTTGAGTCATGTTGACGAGGCCGTGACTTGCGCGGCCTCGGCGCAGCGGACGTGGGCGGCTGCAGATCCAAGTGACCGGGAAGGCATTCTCCGCCGATTCGCCGAGATCACAGCAGAACGAGCCGACTCGCTGGCAAAGATCATTCGCCTTGAAGTCGGAAAGACGAAATCTGAATCCGCTGCTGAAGCTGGAGCGTTGGCGGCCAAGGTGAAGATCACCATCGAGGGGCCAGGGGCAGCTCGTGTAAGGCCGTTTGAACTGGCTGTGACCGACACGAGAACCGGTCAATGCCGTTTCAAACCGCACGGCGTGATGGCAGTCATCGGGCCATTTAACTTTCCGATGCATCTTCCGAATGGACAAATTGCGCCAGCCCTTCTGGCTGGAAATGCGGTTGTGTTCAAGCCAAGCGAGCAAGCGCCGGCGTGTGGTCAGGCACTTGTGGAGTGTCTGCTGGATGCTGGTATTCCACCGGGTGTCGTCTCTCTGGTTCACGGTGAGGCCGCAGCAGCCCGCCGCCTTGTTGAGCACAATGGCGTCGACGGTGTGTTGTTTACGGGTTCATGGGCGGTTGGTCGATCGATTCTTGAAGCAACGCTCGACGATCCCGGCCGGATCGTCGCGCTTGAACTGGGGGGGAACAACCCGGCCATCATCATGCCGGACGCCGATGTGGCTCAGGCGGTCATCGAGTGCGTAAGGGCGGCCTTTGCGACGGCTGGCCAGCGATGCACGTGTACGCGTCGGATCATTGTGCACAGAGACATTGCGTCACAGTTCATTCCAGCACTGGCTACTTGCGCCTCGACGCTTCTGGTGGGTGATCCTTCGAGCAACGAACCCATCTTCATGGGGCCGATGATCAGCGCGGCGGCGAGAGACCGGGTTCTCGATGCGCAGTCGAGATTGCTACGTGCCGGCGCCAAGATAATTGTGCCGTGCTCCCAACTTGATTCGCCCGGCGCGATGCTCACTGCAGGGGTCGCCGAAGTAGACTCATTCATCGACGGATCCGACGAGGAAGTCTTCGGTCCGCTCGTGCAAGTGTGCGTGGTTAACTCGCTCGACGAAGCGCTGCGGGAGGCCGCGGCAACTCGATACGGCTTGGCAGCGGCGATCTTCTCGCGGGATCGATCGGTTTTCGAAAGGGCGATGCAAGAACTGAAAGTCGGGTGCCTCAATTGGAATAACGGTACTGCCGGGGCGAGTAGTGCGTTGCCATTTGGCGGCGTGGGCTGCAGTGGGAATCATCGGCCAGCGGCCGCATTCGCCCCGGATTTCTGCGTTTTTCCTGTGGCGAGCTTGATGGAAACAGGAAGCGAATCTGTCGTTCCTGAGGGCATGCAATGGGACGATCGGTGGCTTGGTGATGCCTGAAGGCAAGGCCATGTCTGCAGAGGTCGCCCGGCATCCCGTGGTTGCCCAAGTAGCCTCGGGGCTTGCTGCGGTCACGCCGAGTACTTCACGCGGAGTCGTAGCAGTGAGTGGGGGTCGTGATTCCATGGCGTTGATGGCTGCGATGTCCGTGATTTTCGCAGGTGAGCGGGAGGGGGCATGTGTTGTTGCCCATGTACATCATCATCAACGATCGGAAGCCGATGAGGAGTGTGAACTGGTTCGTCATACGGCCAGCAATCTTGGACTCGCGTTTGAAGTCAGACATTTAGATCTTCCTTGCGGCGCTTCACCTGCTTCGCTTCGCGCCGCACGGTACGCGGCGCTGATCGATGTAGCCATGTCCACCGATTCATCCTGGATCGCGACCGCACATCAAGCACAGGATCAATTGGAAACAGTGCTACTGGCAATTGTTCGAGGCGCAGGTCCGACCGGTCTTGTTGGCATGGACTCAAAGCGAGAACTGACAGATGGCATCATGCTGGTGCGGCCGATGCTTGAGGTCGATCGCTCCGAGGCAGCATCACTATGCAAACGAGCCAGCATCGTCTGGTGTGATGATCCGGGAAATGTTGATCCAAACACACTCCGAGGCCGTCTACGCCAAGAGGTTCTTCCAGTGCTCGAATCGATGCGGCCCGGTGTTGCGAGAAGACTCTCAGCGACGCGCGATATCCGAAGCGCGGCGGTCGATGCGCTCGCTGCGGCGATTCCCGAACCGAACGATGGCGAGTGGCCGAGGGATCTCTTGTCGCCCCTGCCCTCCGGGCTGCTGCGGGCGACGATTCATGCTGCTGCCGTCGGTTTGGCTGGCGGTGCCGATGTGATCGGATCCGAACCTGTTCGAGCGGCGGCGGAGGCGGTCAAAGATTCACGCATGCACCGGCGGATCTTTGAGCTTGGCGGAGGCGTCGTACTGGTTCTGGAGGCGCAGCGGGCTCGGATCGACCGTGTTCAGCCGCCGGAGGGGATCGATGCTCGCCCACCCATGTAGGGCTGAAGGACCTCGGGGATCGCAATGCTGCCGTCTGATTGTTGGTGCAATTCGAGCAATGGGACGAGGATCCGCGGGCTAGCGATCACTGTGTTGTTCAGTGACCAGCAGAACGTCGTTGTGCGATCAGCGTCTCGATATCGCAGATTCAGCCGTCGGCACTGATAGTCGTGGAGTCTGGAGGCGCTGTGCGTCTCCCCCCAGTCACCCAAGGGGCGGTCATCTCCATCGAGTTCGCCCCGTCCCGGCATCCAGCATTCGACATCGATCATGTCCGCGTTTTTGGACCCAAGATCTCCGGTACAACACTGCAGCAAGCGGTACGGAAGTGCCAGTCGCTGCAGGATGGACTCGACAGTGGTAATCATGTTGGCGTGATGCGCTCGTTCTTCTTCAGCATCAGCCTTGCAGATGACCACCTGCTCGACCTTGTCGAACTGATGAATACGGTAGAGCCCGGCGGTGTCACGTCCAGCCGCGCCAGCTTCTCGGCGGAAGCAGGTCGATCGTGTGGCGATCTTGATCGGTAATTGCTCGGCATTGAGGATCTCGTCGGCATGAAGCCCCATGAGACCAACCTCACCGGTTCCGGTCAGATAAAGATCCTGCCCTGCGCCGCGGCTTTCCTCATCAACTTGATAGGCCTGAGGGCGTCCTTCTGGGAAAAACCCAGTGCCGATCATGCACTCCTCGCGGACGAGGACAGGTACGGACATCGGCGTGAAACCCTGTTCTTCCGTGATGACGTCAAGGGCGAATCGCAGTACGGCCTAGTGGAGCCGGAGTCCATCGCCGACAAGGCTGTAGTGACGAGTACCGCCGACCTTGACTGCGCGTTTGAAGTCAACCAGACCGAGAGACTCGACGAGATCAAGATGCGTCTTCGGCGAGAATCCCCGCTGCGATTCGAACGATGTCGTCGGGTCGAAGCCATCGGGTGACCAGCGGCGGAGTTCGACGTTGTCTTCGGCGGAAGCACCCCGAGGCACGCTCTCGTCGGCCGGCAGTGGGACGTGGAGGAGCAGTTCCTGGAACGGGCCGTCGATTTCGGCGACTTCCGCCTCGGCCTCCTGTATGAGGCGTTTGAGCTCGGCGGGTCGCTGTTCAAGTACAGCGATCTGTGCTTCGATCTCGGCGCGATTCTGGTCGAGGTGGGTCAGGGT
>PVBE010500454.1_pt1 | contig 19455 bp, 13 predicted proteins | sample 1631181 | NCBI WGS metagenome assembly PVBE01 (sample SAMN08397723, study PRJNA350692) | Marine metagenome, whole genome shotgun sequencing project. | isolation source: water | place: Pacific Ocean | collected 2012-04 | reverse complement strand
CTATACAGGTACAATGCCAAAGGAAATACTCTTTATCCGTCCGGGAATGCAATATACCCCTCGCAATAGATATGTGGTGCAGTGGCACCCGGTATTGGAATATCATGAGGAAGATGGTGCGATTCCCGGTATAGCGGTTAACCGCAGTTACGGTCCTTGGGAAAATATGGATGGGCTCCTAACAATCGGTTCAAAAACCGGAAAAGTATTTTGGTCCTTATCTGGTTGGAGAGTTAATCCTTTGGATGTGAATACTAAAAAATTTCGATTTCATGCATATGATTTTGGTGGGGTAAACAGTTTTGGATTGTACGTTGAAAAAAAATTGAACAGGACAAATCCTTTCATCAATTTTAAATCCATAACCTCTGGATTTACAGTTGTAAATGCTAAATATTTACAGTCATCAGAAGCCTCTAGAACAGATTTATTTGAACAAGGAAGATCTGCAGTTTTCTCTTCTGTGATCTCTTTAGGTGGAGGTCCATTTAATTCTAAGCTTGTGCTCGACATCTCACCCCTTGGGTGGTCTGACTGGAGCTTCAGTCGGTTGAGTCTTGTTACAAAAGTGAGTGTGCCAATTGGCAATTTTGGTGTGCGTGGACGGGTACTATTTGGAAAGATCTGGGGCGGGGATTCACAATTACCGATTCAGGAGTTATTCACGGTTTCTGGTGCCGGATCGGGAGACACTTATCAAAAATCCTATTTAAGGGATCAATCCAGTTTTTACGGTAATACTTATGCCAGGGCTCACTATCACTTGCCGGGGGATGGAAACCTGAGAGGTTTTTATGAAAATACTTTTGTGGGAGTTGAACAAATGATTTCAACATCAGTAGAAGGATTTCTATCAAAAAACTGGTTTAAAACAAATTTCGAACTCTCTCTATTTACAGATATTGGATTGGTAAACGGGTCAAAATTTCATGTGGGAGATAATTTATTTGATGAAGATGTTTTGATGGATGCTGGATTTGGATTCAGAGTGAGTAAAAAGGTATTGGGAAAGAATTGGTTTTTTAGAGTGGACTTCCCTTTTTGGATGAAAGAAGGCAATATATCAAAAACTGATTTTGAAAATTTTATCTTTAGTTTTCAGCGTTCCATTTAACTCACTTGAAACTTTTTATAGTCTTACGCATTCAACAGAAATATTTAAAAAGGAATCATCATGCGTAAATACATTTTATTTTTTTTAGTACTGACAACATCAATATCATTTGCCCAAAACTCTGCAGTACGACAATTTAGTAAGACATTTGCAGATGTTGCGGAAGAGGCAAATCCTTCCGTGGTAACAATCATGACAGAAAAAATATATGATGCAAAATCCTTTAATGAAAGGACACCTTTTGAAGAATATTTTTTCCCCAGGAACCAGCCTGAACGCCAATATAAAAGTTATGCCATTGGATCTGGAGTGATTGTTGATGAGGACAACGGGTACATCTTAACTAATAATCATGTTATTGATGGGGCAGATGAGGTTGAAATTAAGCTAATGGATAAAAGGATTTTTTCAGCACAAATTATTGGGAAGGATCCAAAATCAGACTTGGCAGTTTTGCAGATTGATGCTACTGACCTTTCAGAATTGAAATTGGGAGATTCAGATAAAATTCGTGTGGGGGAATGGGTACTAGCTGTGGGAAGTCCATTTTCGACAAATCTCAGTCACACGGTAACAGCTGGCATTGTTAGTGCTTTAGGACGGAGTAATGTCATTTCCAATGATCATTATGAAAATTTCATTCAAACAGATGCCGCTATCAACCCCGGAAACAGCGGTGGAGCTCTTTTAAATTTGACAGGAGATCTAATCGGAATAAATACTGCCATTGCAACTGGAGGGTTTGAACGATCCAATCGGGGAGTAGGGTTTGCCATCCCATCAAATATGGCAAAACGTGTCATGGATGATTTAATCACGAAAGGATATGTTGTTCGTTCCTGGTTGGGAGTATATATCCAGGAAGTAGATGATAAAATTGCCAAAAAGCTTGATCTAAATAAAAGAGATGGTGCACTGGTGGGAAGTATTGTGGAAAATAGTCCGGCCCAGAAAGCAGGAATATTAAAGGGAGATGTAATTATTCGGTTTAATGAGAAGGATATCAGAGACCCGTCCCATTTAAAGAATGTTGTGTCTTCAACCAAACCTGGAACAAAAAGTCGTGTTACTGTCGTTCGTGAAGGACAAGAAAAAATTATTCGAGTCACGCTCGAAGAACTAAATACAGACTCACAAATATTTGCATCCGGTTCATCTAAATCTTACAACTCTGTTGGATTTTCGGTTCAGAATCTTTCATCCTCACTTGCACATCAATACGGTTTTGATGAAGATGAAGGTGGTATTGTTATCACAAAAGTGGATTCCAAAAGTGAAGCTGCTGAACTGGGAATCCGGGAAGGAGATTTAATTCAAAGAGTGGGTTCCGAGAATATAAATTCTAAAAAAGAGTTTAATAAATTGGTGGAGGAATCAGAGGAAGATGGTGTCGTTCTTTTACTAATTAAAAGGGAAGATATATCCCGTTTTTATGCCCTTGATTTGAGGGAATAAAAAGTAGGTACTTTTGATAAATTTAGTTTGATCTTATAAGCAAAATAAAAATTCAGTGAATGCAAGAAATTTATTGAATTAAAGATATTATTTATTTGGTTCTTCTTTTAGTTTATTTTCTATTTCTTTCTCTTTATTATTTTTCTCAATCCTTGCGTCTACCAAATCTTGAAATTTTTTATTCCACTCAACTATCAGACTTTCTAAATTGTCTTGAAAACCCACAGAAAGGTCCCTTTTTGCCTCAATACCTTCCTTCTCACTTCTGTTTTTATCTATTTCTGACTGTAGATTAGATATAGCTTTTTCAAATTCGCTTATTTTATTTTGCGTATCAGAGACCATATCCTTTGCTTTTTCTTCTGGACCTCCAATATCATCTTCTTTATCCTTGAGATCTTTAATAACCTCTTTTAGTTCTTTGATCTCATTTTCTAAGTTTTCAATTAGTTTATAATATTCAATTGCTTCATTCTGGGTAAGGGTTAACGGTTGTCCAAAACAAAGATTCAATAATACTAGATTAATCAATATATATTTAATCATATTATTAACCTCCTATTTTCTTTTTCAATTTTCGTAAAGCTTCTTCTGCTTCTCGTTGTTTTTTAGATTTTTTAGGCCTAGCCTTTGGCTTTGGTGGGAGTGGTTTTTTTTCGTTTGTAACAAAAATTATAGGTGTTGGTGTATTATTAGGTTCTGCACCAATGGTAATAGTTTTAGTCGTGTCTGCAGAAGCACCATAGGCATCAGTGACAGTCAATTTAAATTTATATTCACCTTCAATTGCTTCGAAATAAATCACAGGTGAATTCGGATTTGTTAATTTTACAGTTTTCTCTCCAATTTGATTCCATGAATACCTTACTCCATCGAAATTATCTAAATCAAACGAACCAGTAGCATCAAGTTTTACATCATATATTTTAGTTTTTGGGGTTCCATCATGTGCAATGTTATCAAAATATCTTTCAGCCAAATACTTTGATCGAATCTGTGAAAGAACAAGTTCTTTTTTATTCTCAATTTTCTTTTTTTCGTATGCATTCAGCCAATTAGGGAAGGAATTTGGATTATTAATTTTGGCCGCAGATAATCCTAATAGCGCAAAAATGAGAAAGGTATAAACAATCAATTTATCCATTTAAAGACCTCACAATCTTAATATCGTAATATAAGGAAAATATTTTATTTCCAAAAGTAAATAATTACCGATTTACAATTTTTATTATGAACAAACAATATCATTCTTAAATATATATGATAATATTCTTTTTTTTGTGTGAAATATCATATTTTAGCTGAACTGAATTAAATTAAATTCCTTTCGTTTTTTTAGATAATTTAATAATAATTCATGCCCATTAAAAAAATTGATGCTAAAGTAGACTTTGTCAAATTAGAACACAAAATCTCTGAGTTTTGGGAATCCAACCGAATTTTTCAGAAACAAATTGAGAAAAATAAGGGCAAACCGAAATGGAGTTTTATAGATGGTCCCATCACAGCCAACAACCCTATGGGAGTGCACCATGCATGGGGAAGAACATTAAAGGACGTTTACCAGCGCTATAAGGCAATGAAAGGACATGAACTCCGTTATCAAAACGGATTTGACTGTCAGGGCCTGTGGGTGGAAATCGAAGTAGAAAAGGAATTAGGATTTTCCACGAAAAGGGAGGTTGAAGAATTTGGTATAGAAAAATTTGTCCAAATGTGTAAGGATAGGGTGCATAAATATTCAAAAATTCAGACAGAGCAATCCAAAAGATTAGGATATTGGATGGATTGGGATAATTCCTATTTCACAATGTCTGATGAGAATAACTATACTATTTGGGCTTTCCTTAAAAAATTATTTGAAAGAGGAAAAGTATATAAAGGAACAGATGTTGTCCCTTGGTCCGGTCGTTCTGGAACATCGTATTCTCAAATGGAAATTATTGAAGGCAGAAAATTAGTTGCCCATAAATCTGTTTTTGTCCGATTTCCCCTTATTGATAGAGAAAACGAATATCTATTAGTATGGACGACAACTCCTTGGACACTCTCATCAAATGTAGTCTCGGGGGTAAATGGAAATCTAGATTATCTGAAAGTAAAAGCCGCAGATGACTCCATTTATTATTTTGCAGAGCAGAATTTGGAATATCAGCGTCTTGAAAAACAATTCAGAGAAAAAAATCAGTGGATCGAGGGAATTCCTAAATTAAAAACAATTGCTCAGTTATTTAAAGAGAGAGGTGGTTTCGAAAAATTGGGAATAGTGAAAGGTTCAGAAATGGTTGGGTGGGCATACAAAAGCCCTTTTGACGATTTACCTTCTCAATCGATTTTGGGAGGATATCCCATTACTAACAAAGATTTAGAAGAAAATCAGCAATCGGCTGTTGTTCAACACAAAGTTATTGACCCAGGTAAAGATAGTATTGGCAGTGACATTGTGGTTGCTGGTGAAGGTACGGGTATCGTTCATATGGCACCAGGATGTGGTGATATTGATCATCGTGTTGGTGAAAAATTGGGATTAGTGAATATTGCGCCTTTGGATGAAGAATCAAAATTCATACAAAAATTCGGATGGCTCACCGGAAAAACCGCTACGGATTCACAGACAACCTTGGAGATTATAGAAAATTTAAAGGAAAATGGATTCCTGTTCCATGTGGAGGACTATCCTCATGTTTATCCACATTGCTGGCGTTCAGGAGATGAGCTAGTATTTCGATTAGTGGATGAATGGTATATCAATATGGATTGGCGGGATGAAATCAAAAAAGTTGTGGATAAAATAGAGTGGATCCCAAGTTGGGGACAGGAGAGAGAGCACGAATGGTTAGATAATATGGGTGATTGGATGATCTCTAAAAAACGGTTTTGGGGATTGGCACTCCCAATCTGGATATTTGAGGATGGTTCTTATTTTGTGGTGGGGTCCAAAGAGGAGTTGAAAACACTTTCCGTAGAAGGATGGGAAGAATTTGAAGGAAACTCTCCTCACCGTCCTTGGATCGATAAAGTAAAAATTCGCCATCCAGAAACAGGATTAATTGGAACAAGAATTCTTGATGTAGGCAATCCATGGCTGGATGCAGGGATCGTACCCTTTTCAACCTTAAAGTATAATTCTAATCGAGATTATTGGGAGAAATGGTTCCCTGGTGATTTTGTGACTGAATGTTTTCCTGGTCAGTTCAGGAACTGGTTTTATTCCTTATTGGCTATGTCAACTGCCCTTGAAGGGAAAGCACCATTTAAAACTTTATTGGGGCATTCTCTTGTAAAAGATGAGACAGGTAGGGACATGCACAAATCATGGGGGAATGCCATCTGGTTTGAGGATGCTGCTGAAAAAATGGGGGTAGATGTGATGCGGTGGATGTATGCATCTCAAAATGTTGAACATCATCTTTTGTTTGGATATGGACCGGCTAAAGATGTTCGAAGGAAGTTGATCACATTATGGAATGTTTATTCCTTTTTTGCTACTTATGCAGCCGTAGATGGATTTGAACCTGGTATTTTAACAATTAAGTCTGCAGATTTAACACTCTTGGATAGATGGATTTTATCTAAGATCAATGTATTGATTGAAGAAATAGATTCACATTTAAATTCGTTTAAACTAGATAGAGGTATGCAAAAAATTGAACGTTTTCTCGAAGATTTATCAAATTGGTATGTTCGCAGGAACCGCAGAAGATTTTGGAAAACTGAGGATGACCTTGATAAACAAATAGCTTATCAAACTCTTTATGAAGTCTTGGAAACTCTTATAAAAATTTGTGCTCCTATTCTTCCGTTTGTTACGGAAGCGATATATCAAAATTTAGTAAAAAATTCTGATCCTTCTGCGCCAGAGAGTGTGCATTTATGTAATTATCCACCATCGGATCCTTCTCTAATAGATCATGACTTAATGGAAAAAATGGGTGTCCTGAAAAAAGTGGTTGAATTGGGTCGAAATGCCCGAAATAAAGCTAATTTAAAGATACGTCAGCCATTAGCATCACTGGTATTTCATATTTCCAAGAAGGAAATAGGTAACTTTATATTAGATAACCACAATGTGATTTTGGATGAGCTCAATGTAAAATCTATTCGTAAAGCTAAATCTGAGGAAGAGATTATTGAGTGGGATGTGAAACCAAATTTAAAAATTATTGGCCAAAAATTAGGAAAGAGATTACCTGAATTACGTAAATTTCTCGGTTCAAAAGATTCAGTTGACATATTAAATGAGCTGAAAACTAAAAAGGAGATCAAAGTTAGATTGGACGGTGAGACTTTCACATTAGCAAATGAAGATTTTTTAATTGAGTATCTTCCGACACAAGGATATTCTTCCACATCAGATAATGGGATTTCTGTTGGTTTAGCCACTCGATTGGATGAACTGTTAATCCAGGAAGGGATCGTACGGGATGTTATACGTCAAGTGCAAATTCTTAGGAAAGATGCAGGATTTGCTGTTGAAGATCGCATTCAGGTTTGTACGGATTGGTCACCAGAGCTGACACCGGCAATTGAAAAGTTCAAGGATTATTTTTGTGCAGAAACCCTTTCCGTTTCATTAATAAATTATTCAGAGAACAAAGAATTTAAATCTCATTTAAATATTGAGGATGAGAAAATACCTATCGCTTTAAGCAGAGTAACAAAGAATTGAGGAAAAAATGGCAAAAAAGAAACAATATTCGAAAGCAAAATTAAACTCATTTAAAAAACAAATTTTATCCCTGATAAATGATGTTAATCATGAAGTCCATGATATGAAGGAAGGAGTAGTAAATCAGAGCCCAACAAAATCTTTGTCACCTGACTCAATTTATAGCGTCCATATGGCAGATGCGGGAACAGATGCTCATCAAATGGAAAAAAATTTTTTATTTATCTCCCGTGAAAATGACTATGTAAAAAACTTAGAAGACGCGTTAGAAAGAATTGATTTGGGTAGTTTTGGTGTCTGTGGATTGTGCAAGGAATTAATACCAGAAGAAAGAATGATTGAAGTTCCCAATGCAACCAAATGTGTTGTTTGTAAAACAAAAGACCATCTAAATATAAAATGAAAATTTTGGCGGTGAGTGCCGTCATTATTGGTCTGGATCAACTTACCAAAACACTCATCAAAAATTCCCTTACTCTTTGTCTGTTTTACGACCGTGATTCTGTCCCTGTTATAGAAAATTTTTTCCATTTTACATTTATAAAAAATTCAGGAATGGCATTCGGTTTAAATTTTCCCGGTGGGATTTATTTTTTCACGACCGCTTCGTTTATTCTTACATGTGTATTACTATGGATGTTATGGAAAGAACGATACAACTCAATTTATATCAGGTTTGCTCTAGCATTAATTATTGGTGGAGCTATTGGAAACTTAATTGACCGTATTCTTTATGGAGAAGTTGTAGATTTTCTCGATTTCATGATTGGAGATTATCACTGGTATATATTCAATATTGCAGATGCTGCGGTGAGTGTTGGAATGACAATTCTTGTTATTCACACAATTTGGTTCACACCAAAACAATCTGATACGGCACTATCTCCCTAAAAAAAAATCTTCAATTGAAAGTCCAGAAAAGGAATGTTAGGCTGGACTATTATCTGTCAACAGAAATTCCGGGATTTTCACGTACAAAAATTCAATCCATGATTCGGGACGGTTTTGTACAAGTAAATGGTGAGAACCAGCGATCGAGTTATAAATTAACCGGTGGTGAAAGGATATCTTTGTACATTGAAGAAACTCAAAATGAACGGGATCATCTCATTCCTGAATCTATCCCTCTGGATATCATTTATGAAGATGAAGAAATTATTGGGATCAATAAACCGGCGGGTTTGGTTGTTCATCCCGGTGTTGGAAATAAGTCAGGAACTTTAGTGAATGGACTCATTTATCATTTTCAAACGCTCTCTACCCTGAATGGAGAATTAAGACCGGGGATTGTCCACAGGCTAGATAAGGATACTTCTGGAGTGATGATTATTGCAAAAACAGATAGGGCCCATGCATATATATCCAAACAGTTTGAAACAAAAACAGTTCAAAAAAAATATATGGGAATTACGTGGGGAATATGGCAGGATAAAGAGGGAAAAATTGAGACAAAGTTATTTAGGAAAAAATCGGATCCTACGTTGTTTGAAGTCCATTCAGATAAAGGAAAAACTTCTGTAACACATTATAAAGTTTTAGAGGAAGGACGATACTACAGTTTGGTAAACTATATGCCGAAAACAGGTAGGACCCACCAAATAAGGGTACACTCCGCCTATCAAAACCATCCTATCTTAGGAGATAAAAAATATGGCGGAGGAATAACTAAGATAAAAGGATTTATACCTGAAGTAGGGAAAATACTAAAAATAGAGTTGGAAAGATTAAATCGTCATGCACTTCACTCAGAGACAATATGTATACAACATCCTAAAACAAAATCAGATATTGAGATTCATGCTCCTCTTCCAAACGAATTGAATTTAATTCTCGGATCATTAAAAGAAAATAACCTATAAAGTGTCGGGAAATATAATCCGGACATATTTAGCTTATTTGAGTAAAGAACGGGGATACTCCGAACATACCGTATACGCATATAAAAAGGATTTGAACCGGTTTTTGAATTATATTAAATCCAAAGCCAACTCAATTCTAGAAGCAAAAAAAGAACACATTAGGGAATTCTTGGCTGATGAATTTGAACGGGGACTCCACCCGAAAACCGTGTCTCGTCGTCTGGCAGCATTAAAATCGTTTTATGATTATTGTGTGGAGATAAAAGAGATAGAATCAAATCCTGCAATTTTTGTGGAAAGCCCAAAATTGCCCACTACTCTTCCCGATTATTTGGACTTAAGTAAACTTTCAGACATTCTTTCCATTCCTCTGAAAGAGACCCTGCTTGGCTCCAGAGATTTAGCAATGCTGGAGTTATTTTACAGTACGGGAATGAGATTATCGGAATTAGTAAACCTTAACGTCAATCATTTGGATTTTTCGAGCCAAATGGTAAAAGTAATTGGAAAAGGAAAAAAAGAGAGGTTGATTCCTTTTGGAGAAAAGGCCAAAGATTCTATTGAAAATTATTTAAAGATGAGGAAAATTGAAGGTAATTTCCAATTGGTATCGGACCCTTTATTTGTTTCAAATAGAAATAAGAGAATTTCACAACGTACAGTGCAAAGAAGAGTCCGAATGTATTTAGTTTCTTTTGCCGGTTCCGGAAGTTCGGGGCCCCACACACTGCGGCATGCTTTTGCGACACATTTGCTAGAACGTGGGGCTGACATTCGTTCAGTAAAGGAATTATTAGGTCATGATAGCTTGTCAAGCACACAAATCTATACCCATATTCAACCAGAAAAAATGAAAGAGATTTATAAACGGGCACACCCTCACGGAACGAACAAAGAAAGGTCATGAATTCAGAACAGTCACCCTTATATGGCATAGAGGATTTTAATCCTCCTGGGAAAATCTTTTCAAATCTATCTTCAGATAACCTTCAAGAGCACATTCTCAAGAATGGGGAAGGGAGGTTAGCAGATAGCGGAGCGTTGATGGTGGATACAGGACAATATACGGGGCGATCGCCGAAAGACAAATATTTTGTTGATGAAAAATCTTCATCTTGTCATTTATGGTGGGGACCGATAAACAGTAAAATATCCGAAGATATATTCGATGAGTTATTGAGAGAAGTGACCAATTACTATAGTTCAGATAAATCTGATACATATGTGTTTGAAGGATTTGCTGGCGCTGATTCCCAGCACAGAATTTCAGTAAGAATGATTGCAAAAAAAGCATGGCAGGCCCTGTTTTGCTTTAACATGTTTATCCGTCCTGATAAAGAAAATAAACAATCTTTCACAGCCGATTTCACCATTATAAATGCTTCTGATGTGAAAAATCATAAGTTTAAGATTCATGGAATGAATTCAGAAACATTTATAATTTTTCACCTTGGACGTAGGCTCGCTATAATTGGAGGAACAGAGTACGGTGGAGAGATGAAAAAGGGGATTTTTTCTGTTCTCCATTATTTGCTTCCGATGAAAGGTGTTCTGTCCATGCATTGCTCTGCTAATGTAGATACGAGAGATGAAAATACAGCTTTATTCTTTGGTTTAAGCGGAACGGGGAAAACAACACTATCCACCGATGAAAAACGTCCCCTTATTGGGGATGACGAACATGGTTGGTCTGAAAACGGTGTATTTAATTTCGAAGGTGGGTGTTATGCAAAAGTAATTCGATTGAATTCGGAGGAAGAACCGGGAATTTATAATGCAATCCGAAATGGAGCATTACTGGAGAATGTAGTTTTTGATCAGAAAAATGGAAAAGTTGATTATGACAATGATTCAAAGACAGAAAACACACGGGTGTCTTATCCAATTAATTTTATTGGAAATTCTCTTGCTGCTGAGGGGAGACACAGTTGTGCTGGTCATCCGAAAAAAATTATTTTTCTTACCTGTGATGCGTATGGTGTTTTACCCCCTGTAGCGCAATTAACTCCCGAACAGGCTATGTATCATTTTATTTCAGGGTACACTGCAAAAGTTGCAGGTACGGAAAGAGGAATAAAAGAGCCAACGGCAGTATTTTCCCCCTGCTTTGGAGGCCCATTTTTAACTCTTCATCCGACAATTTATGCTAAATTGCTTCAGGAAAAAATGAAAACCCATCAGGTCAGGGTCTATCTGGTAAATACAGGTTGGGTGGGTGCCAGTGCTTCATCAGGTGCAGATCGTATTAGTTTGCCGCTTACCAGAAAAATTATTCATGGAATTTTGGATGGTACTATTGAAAAGATGAATATGAAAAAAGATCCATATTTTGGATTTGAAGTACCTATTAAATTTAGTGCAATGGATTCTTCGTTTCTTATTCCTTCTGAGGCTTGGTCACAAGAGGAAGACTATCATTACTCCGCAAAATATTTAGTGAAAAAATTTCATAAAAACTTCAAACTGTATGATAGTGGAAATGATCAAATCAAATCAGGAGGTCCCATTAGTTAATACCAAAATAAATAGGAGAGAAAATGAATATTGAATTTACAGCAAGACATTTTCATGCACCAAAAAATTTACGAGATTATGCAGAGAAAGAAGTCTATCGAATCGCTAAATATTATCCCCGTTCTGTTCAGTGTCAGGTGATATTGATCCATGAAAACAATCAGTTCACTACTGAATTAAACCTCTCTATTCCTAAACGAAAATTGAATGTAAAAGAAACAACAGATAATATTACTAAATCAATAGACAGAGCTGTAAAAAAAATGATTCAACGAATCTCTAAGATAAAAACGAAACAAAGAGAAATCAATTAACCAAAATTCTCTATTATTCCTATTTATTCACCCATAGATTTTGTGGAAAAGAATTTATTTTGAAAGAACTCTAATTTCTTCTTAAACTTGACCAGTCGTGATTTGGGCCATATTGCCACGACTTTAAATAAGGGTGCTAAAAAGGCGGATAAACTCCGAGGCAGTGCCCGGAGTTTTTTTATTTTTTGAATTATGTTTTTTTGGATAATTAGATAGATAACAATTAATGCTTAAGGAATTATTAAAAACGAAAATAATTGTTTTGGATGGAGCCATGGGTACTATGGTTCAGTCATATACTCTTTCCGAAACAGATTTTAGAGGGAAAAAGTTCCAGGACCATCCAAATGAATTAAAAGGAAACAATGACATTCTTTGCCTTACACAGCCTGAAATTATTGAGGAAATTCACCGCGAATATTTTGATGTAGGAGCTGTTATTGTTGGAACAAATACGTTCAATGCCAATGGGATATCTCAATTGGATTACGGGCTGGAGGATTATACCTATGAAATAAATCTTAAAGCTGTAGAAATTGCAAAAAAAGCAGCCAAAAGATTTACTGATGAACCTAGGTATGTAGCAGGAGCAATGGGCCCCACCAATCGAACTGCATCCATGAGCCCCGATGTAAATAATCCGGGATACCGAAATATTACTTTTGATGATCTTGTTTCTGCATACAGTGAACAGGCGCGCGGACTTTTGGATGGTGGTGTAGACCTATTTTTAGTAGAAACCGTATTTGATACGCTTAACTGTAAAGCAGCTTTATTCTCCATATTAGATTTACTGGAAAAACAGAACTCTGATATTCCAATTTTTATTTCTGGTACAATTACAGATGCCAGCGGCAGAACTTTGTCGGGGCAGACAGTGGAAGCATTCTGGAATTCTGTTCGACATGCAAATCCTGCTGCAATTGGACTCAACTGCGCTCTGGGTGCAAAGGAGATACGTCCCTGGTTGTCTGAATTATCCTTAATTGCGGATATTCCTGTGTTTGTATATCCTAATGCGGGACTTCCAAACGATATGGGAGAGTATGATGATACGCCAAAGCAAATGGCGGACCTACTGAAAGAATTTGCTCAAGATGGGCTTGTGAATCTGGTTGGTGGTTGTTGTGGCACAACTCCAGAGCATATCCGTTCCATAGCCCAGGCCGTACGAAATGTATCTCCAAGAGTAATTCGTGACATAAAATCTCTCACAAGACTCAGCGGGCTTGAACCGGTAGCCATAAGACCTGAGAGTAACTTTGTAAATATAGGAGAACGGACAAATGTGACCGGCTCGGCAAAATTTAAAAGACTGATTTTGGAAGAGAACTACGAGGAAGCTCTATCAGTTGCTCGCCAGCAAATCGAAAATGGTGCTCAAATTATAGATGTGAATATGGATGAAGGATTGTTGGATTCAGAAACTGCCATGGAAACTTTTTTAAGATTAATAGCAACGGAACCCGATATAGCCAAAATTCCCGTTATGATAGATTCCTCAAAATGGTCAATATTGGAAACGGGACTCAAAAATATTCAAGGAAAAGGAATCGTTAACTCTATCTCTTTAAAAGAAGGAGAGGATGTATTTATTTTTCAGGCAAAGCGTATTCTGAAATATGGTGCTGCGGTAATTGTCATGGCCTTTGATGAAACCGGGCAAGCAGATACATACAAGCGGAAAGTTGATATTTGCACAAGAGCTTATGATATTTTAATTAATAAAGCAGGATTTCAAGCTGAGGATATTATTTTTGATCCCAATATATTTGCTGTAGGTACGGGAATCAAAGAACATAACGAATATGCAACTGCCTACATTGAAGCATCACGTACAATAAAGAATACTTTACCGGGAGTTCATGTCAGCGGAGGTGTGAGCAATTTATCCTTTGCTTTCCGAGGGAACAACGCCCTTAGGGAAGCCATGCATTCCTGTTTTCTGTACTATGCCGTTCAGGCAGGCATGGACATGGGTATTGTAAATGCAGGTCAGTTGGTAGTGTATGATGACATAAAACCAAAATTGAGAGAAGTAATTGAAGATGTACTGTTTAATCGCAGTGATGATGCCACAGAAAAACTGGTTGAATTAGCAAATACAATTAGAGGAAAACTGAAAAAGACAACCAAAGATTTAGCATGGCGAAAAACCTCTGTTGAAAAACGATTGTCTTTTGCACTGGTAGATGGAATAGTTGAATTTATTGAGGATGATGTGGAGGAAGCGAGACAGAATTATCAAAGGCCTATCCAGGTTATTGAAGGTCCTCTGATGGATGGAATGAATATGGTGGGTGAATTGTTTGGCTCGGGAAAAATGTTTTTGCCTCAGGTTGTAAAATCCGCCCGGGTTATGAAAAAAGCAGTCTCCCATCTCCTTCCACATATTGAAAAAGAAAAATTAGATTTGGGGCTCAGTGAATTATCAAATGGAAAGATTCTTCTTGCCACTGTAAAGGGGGATGTTCATGATATTGGAAAAAATATTGTCGGAGTTGTTTTAGGATGTAATAATTATGAGATCATTGATTTGGGTGTGATGGTTTCAGCAGATAAAATATGTTCCATCGCAAAGGAGAAAAAAGTTGATATAATTGGGTTGTCAGGACTTATCACTCCCAGCCTGGATGAAATGGTTTATATGGCTTCAGAAATGGAGAGATTGAAAATGGAAATTCCGCTTTTAATCGGAGGTGCAACGACCAGTAAAAAACATACTGCAATTAAAATAGATGAAATGTATTCCGGACCTTCAATTCATGTTATAGATGCATCGAAAAGCGTTGGAGTTGTATCTCAACTTATGAAGGAAATAGAACGTAACGAACTTATTGACAATGTAGAAAATGAGTATAAATCAATCAGAAAAATTCATTCTGAATCTTCAAGAAAACAAAAACAGCTTTCGTTAGAACAAGCTAGACATAGAAAATTTAAAACAGATTGGAATTCATACAATCCCCCTCAGCCAAACAGGGTTGGATTGGAGGTTTTTGAAGATTATTCTCTACACAAAATTAGAGACTACATTGATTGGTCACCCTTTTTTCATGCCTTTGAATTGAGAGGGAAATATCCCGGCATTTTGGACCATCCAAAATATGGAAATGAAGCAGAAAAATTATTTGATGACGGTGAAGAATTATTATCAAAAATCATTTCAGAAAATTCTTTACAGGCTAAGGGTATTTTAGGATTGTTCCTTGCAACTGCAAGTGATGAAACCGTACAGGTAGGAGATGTTGATTTTCATTTCCCACGTCAGTTAGTTGATAAGGGATGGAAGAAGGCAAATTACAGTTTAGCAGATTTTATCGCTCCGGAAAATGATTGGATTGGAATTTTCGCAGTAACAACGGGAATTGGTCTGGAAAAATTGGTGGAAAATTTTGAGAGTCAAAACGATGTGTATAATTCTATTTTAGTTAAGATTTTAGCAGACAGGTTAGCAGAAGCATTTACAGAGCATCTTCATGAACGAGTTCGGAAAGAAATTTGGGGATATGCTGCAAATGAATCATTTAATAAAGAAGATCTAATCAATGAAAAATATTTGGGGATTCGTCCTGCACCCGGATATCCCTCTTGTCCGGATCATAGTGAAAAAGATAAGATCTGGGACATTTTGAATGTGGAAGAAAATACAGGAATTCGGTTAACCGAATCCCGTGCAATGTATCCCGCTGCTTCCGTGTGCGGTTGGTATTTTTCTTATCCGGAATCTTGTTACTTCAGCACATTGGGAAATGACTAATTTTATGAATAGATAGAGCTTTTCTTATCAACAAGATTACAAAATGAAAATTTCAAAAAAAATAGCAGATTATATAGCTCAAGAAAAAACTTTTTACAGTTTTGAGTTTTTTCCACCAAAAACAGATTTTGGGAAAGATAACCTATATAGCAGGATTGATAGGATGGCTTCCCTTCATCCTGCTTACATTGATGTCACGTGGGGTGCTGGCGGGTCCACTGCTGATAAAACGCTAGAAATGTGTAAAACTATACAAAAATATTTTGGTTTGGAAGTAATGATGCATCTTACATGTACAAATATGGCAGAATCATCTATAAAAAAAATACTTGCAGAAGCAAAAGAAAGTGATCTATTCAATATATTAGCACTAAGAGGTGATCCTCCAGAGGGATCCCTTACTTGGGAGAAACATGCAGATGGGTTTCGCTATGGAGTTGATCTTGTACGTTATATCAGAAAAGAATTTGGAGATGACTTTTTCTTAGGTGTAGGAGGTTATCCTGATGGCCACCAAGAGCAAACAGATATCGATGTTGATATAAACTATCTTAAAGAAAAAGTGGATGCAGGAGCAGACATTGTGGTAACTCAATTATTTTATGATGTTGATAAATTTCTGCTTTTCAGAGATAAATGTATTAAAGCAGGGATAAAAGTGCCAATAATCCCAGGTATAATGCCGATCCATAACTATGCCAGATTTTTTAAATTCACCCAATTTTGTAAACTTAGTATTCCTAATTCAGTCTCTATAAATTTAGAATCGATAAAGGATGATGATTCCAGCGTGATTAATTATGGAATCGACCAAGCGTCAGAAATGGGCAAAAAACTGATTGAAGCAGGTGTACCTGGGTTACACTTTTATACACTGAATTTAGAACATTCAGTTTCAGAAATTTTAAAATCACTGGATCTTGTTTCATCTCGAGGAATTATTAAGGAACTGCCATGGCGACAATCAACATTAGGTGATCGGAAAACAACTGAAGATGTGCGCCCAATTTATTGGAGTAACAGACCTGTAAGCTATTTAACGCGTACAGAAAACTGGGATGATTTTCCTAATGGTCGTTGGGGTGATATAACAAGCCCAACATTTGGCGAACTCAATCAATATCATGCAATAAGAGCTGGTTCCAAGAGTGATAAAGTAAAAGCAAGAAGGAAAAATATTTGGGGGGAGCCAAAATCTATCAATGATATAAAAGACATATTTGTATCATTTTGTAAAGGTGAAACAAATAGTCTACCCTGGTGTGAGATACCACTTGCACAAGAGAGTAAACAAATTTCTTACGATTTGCTCAATCTCAATGAAATGGGATATTTTACTATAAACTCTCAGCCTAAAATAAATGGACTACCATCAGAAGACCCTGTAGTCGGTTGGGGCGGTACAGGCGGAAGAGTTTATCAAAAAGCCTATTTGGAGTTTTTTACATCAAAGGATAAGTTAAATGCATTACTAAAAAGTATAAAATTAACATATAATATTTCCTATCAAGCAATAAACATTTATAGTGATTTAATTACAAACTTGCCAGAAAATAGTGTAATGGCTGTAACGTGGGGCGTTTTTCCTGGCAAGGAAATTATGCAACCTACAATTGTAGATACCCGATCATTTTTGATCTGGAAAGATGAAGCTTTTAGTTTGTGGATGAATGATTGGGCTTCAATATACGAACAAGAATCTGCATCATTTAAAATTTTAAAAGAAATATATGAGACCTATTACTTAGTTAATATTGTTGATAATGATTATGTTGATGGTGATATGATGCAACAAATACTTAAATCATGAAATTTCTTAAATTAAACAAGTTTGAAAAATCACTGGTTGGGCATTTATTCGTCCAGACATGTATAAAGTCCAATCAGTATTAATGTTTATCTTAAATGGAAATATTGGTACTTTTAACGATCTATTTCAGCAGAATTATTTAGAAAACTTTATTGTATAACATGGAGATTAAATTGTCTACATATTTATTTACATCTGAATCAGTTACTGAGGGTCATCCTGATAAGGTATGCGATGCCATATCAGATGCCATACTTGACGATCTGCTACACAAAGATAATGAATCCCATGTTGCCTGTGAAACATTGGCAACCAAGGGAATGGTTGTGGTCTCAGGAGAGGTTCGTACTTCCGGATTTACGGAAGTGGAAAAAGTAGTGAAAGATACAATCAGGGAAATCGGGTATAACAAAGAAAACAGTGGGGTGGATGAAAATGATGTGAGCGTCATTTCAAAACTTCACGAACAGAGTCATGAAATTGCTCAGGGGGTGGATTCTGATGACATTCGTGAGCAAGGTGCAGGAGATCAGGGACTCATGTTCGGCTTTGCCTGCAAAGAGACTCTCGAACTTATGCCGTTACCCATCCATATTGCACACCGTTTGACGGAAAGACTGGCAAGTTGTCGAAAAAATGGTACTATTCCATGGCTACGTCCGGATGGTAAATCACAGGTTTCCGTAGAGTACAATAACGGAACTCCGGTTTCAGTGAAAAAGGTGGTTATAGCCACACAGCACGATGATCTTCTAGCTGAGTACGGTTCTGAAGAAAAAGAGGGGGAATTTGTGAAAGCAGAAGTAATAAAGCATATTATTGGTCCTGTGCTGGAGTCTTACGATGTTCACACAAATGGAGATTTTATCGTAAACGGTACAGGTCGGTTTGTACACGGAGGTCCCGCGACAGATACCGGACTTACCGGACGAAAGATCATAGTAGATACATATGGAGGCTATGCATCTCACGGAGGAGGAGCTTTTTCTGGCAAAGATCCATCCAAGGTAGACAGAAGTGCAACCTATATGGCGCGGTATATTGCTAAGAATATTGTGGCCGCTGACTTGGCTGAAAGGTGTGAGGTGCAATTGTCCTACAGTATTGGTGTGGCTGAGCCCACATCCTTTTATGTCAAATCGTTAGGAACAGGAAAAGTGGATGATGTAGCTTTGACAAAAATTTCACGGGATGTTTTTCCGGTGCGACCAGGGGAAATAATTAAGCATCTTGACCTGAAAAAGCCTCGATACAGGCAGACGGCTGCCTACGGACATTTTGGTCGGGAGTTGGATGAATTTACATGGGAAAAAACCGATATGGTTGAAACACTTCGGTCTAAAATCTAGGAGAGTGAGAAATGGATGATATAGCGACACAACAAATAATAGAATCCTTACCCAATAAAATAAAGGATATTTCTCTTGCCAGTGCAGGCAGAAAGGCCATTGGTATCGCTGAAAAGGAAATGCCCGGTTTAATGGCAACCCGGAAGAAATACGAATCGGAAAAATCGTTGTCCGGAAAGAAAATTACTGGATCACTTCATATGACTATTGAGACTGCAGTGCTCATAGAAACCCTTGTGGAATTAGGAGCCGATGTCCGCTGGGCAAGCTGTAATATTTTTTCAACACAGGATCATGCCGCCGCCGCCATTGCTAAAACAGGAGTTCCGGTATATGCCTGGAAGGGGGAATCCCTGAAGGAATACTGGTGGTGCACACTGCAGGCACTCACTTTCCCGGATGATTCCGGTCCCGATTTGATCGTGGATGACGGTGGAGATGCGACACTGCTGATCCATAAAGGCTATGCACTGGAGGAATATTTCGCCAAGACTGGAGAAGTCCCCGACATAACCACTACAGTTGAAGAAGAACAAATCATTGAAGAATTACTCCGTGAAGTTTTGGACAAGGAGCCCCTCCACTGGCATGGAGTTGTGAAAAATATTATT
>PVBE010431083.1_pt1 | contig 19455 bp, 18 predicted proteins | sample 1631181 | NCBI WGS metagenome assembly PVBE01 (sample SAMN08397723, study PRJNA350692) | Marine metagenome, whole genome shotgun sequencing project. | isolation source: water | place: Pacific Ocean | collected 2012-04 | reverse complement strand
TTTCCAAACCCTCGGGTTGGTCTATCTCTAAGGCTCTACGTCTGTGCTTCAGAAGAATTGGTCGGGAGCGCCGGATGCGGGAAATCCGCACGTCCGGTGCGACGAGGGGGGAGGTCGCCGTTCGCGTCCTCCCCTACTCTACCGTTGAAGGTCCTGCCGCTAATCGATCGTCACAACCCCATGTTCGTTGACCCGTGCCTGTCGGCCCGTCGGCAGCTTTCGGAAATCTTCAACCGACAGTTGCACGAGCGGGATGGTCTTCCCATACATCTCATCCGAGACGATGGAAGCCAGGGCGAAGAAGGTGTCCGGTTCCGTCGACAGGATCGCTGCCGGAGCCGTGCCGGCCTTTACCGCTTCGAGCAGAACGGCCGTCGTGCTGCTTGAACCACGAGTGAACGGCAGCGCAAGTATCCGGCCGGCTGCCCGCTCGCCTGCCAGAGGATGTCTCTGGTCGATAATCGTGCCGGTCTTGTAATCGTATCCGCCCCAGAAGCTGAGTGGTTCGTCCGAAACCAGCAATTGTCCCGTTGCTTCCCCGGCGATGAGCGGCGTACCCCGGATCTCTAGTCCCATAACGATTCGTCCCTGACGATCCGGCCGGTTACTGCGGATTGGACGCAATCGGCCAGGCTGCCGAAAGTGACCTCGGTTCGGAGCAAGCCGGGCGCGTAGTAGGCGTACTTGGCCGAGTTCGTCATCAACAGCTGGATCTCGGGTGGAAGCATCGGCGACGCGAGGATACATGTGTCGACGGTCACCTGCCCTCCGAAATCTTCCAGCGGCCCGAGGTGCCCGGCCGCGCGTGCTAGCTCCACCATCGCCCGGCTCGAGGTCACGAGGAACTTCACATTGGGGTTCACGCGTTTGCCGGAGACGAGAGGGGAGAGCTGTTTGAACTCTGCGAGAGAAAAGTGCGGGCTTCCCAGGACGACCATGTTCAGGGCCTTACTGCTTGCCGTCGTCAGTTCCCGACGTGCATCGCGCAGGCTATCCATCGTCACCGATTCGGTTTGCCGCGGCTCGTGTCCCTGGAATGCCGCGTCCATGGTCTCGGCTTCGGGCGTGTGGCCTACCGCGTGGAAGAGTGCGACGGTGCCGGATGCCGAACTGGCTGCCCCCATCGCTTTGAACTGGTCTTCCCGCGGTTGTGGTTCCAGACCTGCGATCACAGGAATCCTATCCCTGGCGACCTTTCCCATCAAGTGTCCGAGGACCGGATAGAACTCGTCCGCCTCCTGCAATTCACGAGGGATTCCTTCCAGCTGCATCAGCACCTGCCCCTTTCGGTTCACGGTCAGATGCAATCCAACCGCCGGCACACGTCCCGTTATGGCGGCACAGATATCCATCAGATCCGGATAGCGCTCGGTCCTGGCTCCGATGACCGAGTTGGCGAACACGATGGCGTTCGATTCACCCCATGCGATCTGCTGGCCGAACTTCGGAACGAGGTCTGTCTGGTAAGGCGCGCAGGTCCATGTCGGCAGACACCCCATCTTTTCGTACGCGACCATCTGCCGCCGGGACGCCAATGCGAACTCTTCGGGAACCGCCCACTCCTGCCAGTTGTGTTCGTCTACGGCGCTGACGTTGAGCGTGGTGGGGACACGTACCGACGCTCCAAGTCCAGCGAGGTTTTCGGCAAATTCCAGTCCGGCCTCACCCATGTAGATCGTACTGTCGATGTGTGCCTGGGTGATGTCGAGCAAGCACGGTGCGTTCTGGAATTCGGCCATCCGGAGGATGATCGACATGGCCATCTTCGCGGCCGGCCCGTGGGTGCCGGACCGCAGTTCCTGATCGAGGGACGATAGTTCCACGCGTCAATCGTCGGACGGTCGAGCCGAGATGTCAATTGGGGAAGTGGTCAGTGCCCGGTCCCATACAGTCCAACAAACGTAGGGCAACGCGTGTCGGGGTTGCCGTCCCTGGCCACCCGCGGGAAAAGACGCGTCGTATGATTGACGCGGTGCACAAGAGAATCCCTCTGTCCGGACGCCGTTCAAGGCCCGCCTGCGACCACGGAGGGACGCCCCGACACTCCTCATCCGACGGCGCCGCGACTCTCTCCCATCATTCCGCGCGTAGCGCATCCAGCGGATCCTTCCGGGAGGCGGTGCGGGCGGGAAGGTATCAGGCCACCAGGGCGGTCGTTGCCATCAGGAGTGCGGCGAAAGCGAGTGTGGGCGCATCCGTCCGGCCGACACCGAACAGCAGGCTGGAGATGAAGCGGGTCAACCATAGAGACGACAGCAATCCTGCAATACGGGTTGGCCGGAAGCCCTCCAGAAAATTTCCGTTCGTGGTTCCGATCGTGACGTCATCGAACGCGCTATAATCCACCGGGAATGGAGACAGATAGCGTAGAAGCGATTGTGAGAGCGTTGAACCTGGAAGACCTGATCGAGATCAAAACGCGGCGGGACGGCCTCGTGACAAGGAGGATGTGCCCATCCCAGAGACCTTGGTGAACCCCTGTACGGAGCAACCCGCGAAATGACGACTGACAAGAATATCCTGCTGGTGGAATGGACTGGCCCCTACGGCGGCGTGCCTGCCTTCGACCAAATGAATCTCGGCGACCTGAAGGTGGCGCTCGAGACCGGTATGGCGATCCACCTCAAAGAAGTCGACGCGATCGCGAATAACCCCGAACCGGCCACGTTCGACAACACGATCGTTGCCATGGAGCGGTGCGGGCGTGATCTCGACCGGGTGTTTCCATTCTGGGGGGTGTGGAGCTCGAACCTTTCGACACCCGAATTCAGAGAAATTCAGGGAGAAATGGCCCCCCGGCTCGCCGAGTTCCAGTCGAAAATCCTGCAGAATCGGGCCCTGTTCGGCCGAGTCCAAACCGTGTACGAAAGCCCGGGGAAGGAGGCGCTGCGGCCGGACCAGAAACGCCTCGTCTGGCTCGTGTTTGACACGTTCGCCCGTCACGGCGCGACTCTGGAAGACGAAGCGAAGGAACGCTACGTGGCGATCAACCAACGGCTCGCTGAGCTTTATACCAGGTTTTCGAACAACGTCCTCGCCGATGAGGAGAAGTACGTTCATTACCTCGGCCCGGACCAGTTGAGCGGTTTGTCGGAATCCTTCATCGAAGCCGCAGCTCTGGCCGCCGCCGAGCGTGGACACGAAGGGGAGTATGCCGTCACGAACACACGTTCGTCGACAGATCCGTTTCTGAAGTCCTCCGATGAGCGCGAGCTTCGGGAAAAGGTGTGGCGTACCTACTCGAGCCGGGGCGATAACGGTGACGAACATGACAACAAGGCGATTGTCGCCGAAATTCTTGGTTTGAGACACGAACGTGTGGGGCTCCTGGGATACGGGAATTACGCCGAGTGGCAACTCGAGGACCGCATGGCCAAGACACCTGCGCAGGCGATGGACCTGATGGAGGCTGTGTGGCCCGCCGCACTTTCGCGTGTCCGTGAAGAAGTCTCCGACATGCAGGCCGTTGCTGACGCCCGAGGCGACGGAATCACAATAGCCCCCTGGGACTATCTTTACTATTCAGAGAAAGTCCGGAAGGAAAAGTACGATCTCGATTCGGATGAGGTGCGGCAATATCTGCAGCTGGACAAGCTTCGCGACGCGATGTTCTTTGTCGCCGGCGAGCTGTTCGATTTTGAATTCAGCCCGGTTCCAGAGGGCTCGGTTCCAGTCTTCCACGAGGATGTCCGTGTCTGGGATGTCGTGGACAAGGTCTCGGGAAATCATGTCGGCCTCTGGTACCTCGATCCCTATGCCCGGCCCGGCAAAGGTTCCGGTGCCTGGGCCACGTCCTATCGCAGCCATGAAACGTTTGAGGGCAAACGGACGGTGCTTGCCTCAAACAACTCGAACTTCATCAAAGGTGCTCCGGGCGAACCTGTCCTGGTTTCGTGGGACGATGCACGGACGCTGTTCCATGAGTTCGGCCACGCCCTGCACTATCTTTCGTCGACGGTAGAATATCCAACCCTGAATGGCGGTGTGCGTGACTACACGGAACTCCAGTCGCAACTGCTGGAGCGCTGGCTGGTGACCGACCAGGTGATTGACGGTTTCCTGACTCATGTTGAATCGGGCGAACCGATTCCCGCCGACCTCGTCCGGAAGATCAAGAAGGCTGCGACCTTCAATCAGGGCTTCGGGACGACTGAATACCTCGCCTCTGCGCTCGTGGACATGAAATATCACACGATGGATCCTGCGGGTATGGACCCGGATGCCGCCGAAGGCGCCGCTCTGGCCGAGTTCGGCATGCCCACCGAGATCGTCATGCGCCATCGGAGCCCCCACTTCGGACATGTCTTTTCCACAGAAAGCTATGCGGCCGGCTACTACGGCTACATGTGGGCCGACGTGCTCACCGCCGACGCCGCCGAAGCCTTTGCCGAAGCGCCGGGGGGATTCTATGACAAGGATCTGGCAAAGAAGGCGGTCGACAACCTGTTTGCCGTCCGCAATGCCGTCGATCCCGCCGAAGCCTACCGCGCTTTCCGAGGTCGCGATGCACGCATTGAAGCGTTGATGCGTGACCGTGGGTTTGTCTCTTAAATAGAAGAGGACGGGGAAGAAATGTCGGATTCAACACGAAGGCACGGAGAACACGAAGGGGGTTGTCTTACCGATAAGACAAGAAACCGTTGCCTTTGTTCGGTGAAAATTATTTCTCCGTGTCCTTCGTGTCTTCGTGTTGAAGCCCCCATATTCGGTCCTGGCAGGCGGTCTGCCATCAAGTCGGGCGGGTCTCCGCCCTCCTCACCACACCACTGATAGTCAGGCCCTGGACGATGATGGAAAAGGCGACGACGCCATATGTGATCGTTACGAGAGCATCCCTTGCCGGACCTGGCGGCAGCGACAGGGCCAGGGCGACGGAAATCCCTCCCCGCAGGCCTCCCCAGGTCATGATCAGCGTGGCCTGGTTGCTGAACTCGCGAACCAGGCTGAATAACTGGATCGGGAGGCCGACGGAAATGAAGCGCGAGAGCAGAACGATCGGGATGGCGACCAGGATCGCTTCCAGGTAGTCGGCCCTGAAGCTTACTGTAACCACGACCAGGCCGATCAGGACGAACAGCATCGCGTTCAACAGTTCATCCACCAGCTCCCAGAAAGAATCCAGATGATCCAGAGTGATTTTCGACATGGCGAAGCTGCGGCCGTGGTTGCCGATGAGCAACCCGGCGACGACGACGGCGATCGGACCCGATGCGTGCAGAAAGCTGGCAAGGGAATAGCCACCCATTACCAGTGCCAGGGTGATCAGAATCTCCACCTGGTATTCGTCGGTGGATCGCAGCATCAGATACGCCACATAGCCGATTACGAGACCGACCAGGAGGCCGCCGAGCGCCTCTTCGACAAAGAGCAACAGAATGCCTCCGGCGGACACCTCTCCACGGACTGCGACATCGAGAAGAACGAGAAAAATGACGATCCCGACGCCATCGTTGAACAACGACTCACCCGTGATCTTGGTCTCGAGCGTTTTGGGAGCCTTTGCCAGCTTCAGAATGCCTACAACGGCTATCGGGTCCGTCGGGGAGATCAGGGCTCCGAAGAGAAGACAGTCGATGTATCGAAGTCCCAGGCCGATGAGGTTGAATGTGAAGTAGCTGAGCGTACCGACGATGAAGGTGGACATCACCACCCCGACGGAGGCGAGCGTCAGGACGACCCACTTCTCGGCAAGCAGATCGTCGAGGTTGACCTGGAGCGCACCGGCAAACAACAGGAAGCTCAGCATCCCCTGCATCAGGGCCAGGTTGAAGTCGATGCCGGAAACGAACTTCTGGGCCTCGGCTGCGACGCCCACGCCAAGGCTGTTGAGCAGGACTAGGGCCAGCGACATCGCCAGTGCAGTTATCATGAGGCCGATCTTGATCGGTAGCCTGAGGAATTTGTGGTTGATGTAGCCGAATGCCGCCGACAAACATACCAGAACAGTAATCGTGTTGAGCAGGTTCATGTGTCGGAGGGAAGGTATCTCATCGCCGATACGCGGTCAAGATCGGGGTCGGTCGGCGAGCCGGACTATAGGTCATTCCCGGGCGGGCCCTTACCACTTGTTTTTGTCGAAACATGTTATCTTTGGCACGTTAATAGTTGGTTGTTCACACACGGAAACGGCTCGGGATGAAACACATTGTTCGGCAGTATGCCCTGGAGCAGGGTGCTCTGGAAGTCCAGTACATCGAGGAGAACTTCGCGGAGTTTCAGACCAAGAAGACCGCTGACGAAATCATCGAGCGATTGAGAGACCGCGAGTGCCTCATTCTTCTGTCGATGGCTCCGTCGCCGGACGATGAAGACGCACTTATCCCCGTAGCGTTCAAGGTGGGACATGAGCTGAAGGAGTTCGAGACCCAGGCCAAGCTCGTGGATCTGGTCAGCCAGCTCTCCGGTTGTGTTCAACTCTCAGATCGCAAAGTTTTCTACAGTTGGATCGGGGGTACCCGGAGCGACTGGCGAGGGGCCGGGCACTACCGGGCGCTCACCGAACAACAGGAAGAATGGGCACATCAACACGGCTACCATGAGCTTGTCGTGAAGACGAAGAACAAGTTCTACCCCATGAGGAAGACACTCGACCAAATGCAGTTCAACGTCATCAAGTTTCAACCCGATCTGAATGATAGTCGTGAATCGAAGTTGTACCTGAGCAAGAGGATCGGAGCGGAGCTCCTGAGGACTCACGGTGCGTCGCCGACCCTCGAAGAAAGCCAATAGGAGCCTCCCGGCACGTTCGGTATGAAGACAATATTCATCGTTTCAGACGGCACAGGCGCCAGGGGCCAACACCTGTTGCGCGCGGCTCTTGCCCAGTTTCCAGCCGATTTGAAGGCGGACATACTGATTCGTCCTCGCGTGCGCAGTCCCGAACAGCTCGAGGAGGTCATCGACGAAGCCAGTGCATCCGATAGCATCCTGGTGCATACCCTGGCGACCACGGACCTTCGCGAGCTGCTCTATTCGCGTTCTTCGGAGCGGGGCATACCGTCCGTGGATCTCTTCGGGCACCTCCTCACTTTTCTGGGTGACTTCCTTGGAACACTACCCGAAGGCGTACCTGGGGGCTTGAAGAGGCCGGCGGACCGAAAGATGGTGGATGCTCTCACGTTCGCCGTCAAGCATGATGACGGACTGGGTCTCAAGGACATCCGGAGGGCAGATATCGTTCTCGTCGGCGTTTCGCGAACCTCCAAGACGCCGTTGTCTGTCTACCTGGCCGTTCGTGGATACCGCGTGATGAACATTCCTATCGTGCCGGACATGGGCCTTCCTTCTGAGTTGTTCAACGTCGATCAGAAGAAGCTTGTTGGGTTGCGGGTGGAGCCGGAGCGCCTACGGCAGTTGCGCGAGAAGAGGCTCAGGAAATACGGAACCGAGGCAACCAAGACCTATACCAGCCTGGATCACATCCGTAAGGAAGTTGCTCACGCCGACGACACTTTCGGTTGGGCGAACTGGCCCGTGGTCGATATGACCGACAGAGCCCTCGAGGAAGCCGCCGTAGACGTTGTTCGCGTGACCGTTGATTCGCACGATTGATTCCTGACTCTTTAACATCCTTTAACACGTCCAGTCTCTCACCCTCCTGTCTAACCCTTCAGAGCGGTCGGAAATCGCCACATTAGCGACGGCGGCCCTCGAGAAACAAAATCAGGAGGATGAATCCATGACTGTTAGAAACATGTTGCTTGCCGTCCTTTTTACAACCCTGGCGATTCCGTCGTTTGCTCAGAGAGGGCCTCGCCGCCCAGGCGGCCCGGGCGGCCCAGGCGGGCCGGGAGGGTTCGAGAGCCGTCTGGAATCCGGAGAGGAAGGCGGACAGCGTCGGGAACGCGATCCGTTAGGTCGCTTGGAGGAGGCGCTGGAACTTAACGCAGCGCAAGTGGCGAGTCTACAAGCACTGCTCGAGAGCAATCGCGAAGGTCAGGAAGCGATTCGGGCACAGGTGGCTGAGGGGCGGGAAAACCTGCAGAGTCTTATCGATCAGGGGGCCAGCGCGACCGACATAGGAAATGCGTTGCTGGGGATCCACGCAATTCAGGACCAGGCGAAGGCGTCTCAGGAGCAATTCCAGACGGCGTTGAGAAACCTGCTCACCGCAGAGCAGCAGGGCAAACTTGACGCGATCCAGATCGCCGGAGGAAGAGACTCGGGATTGGAGGGTGGTCCGGGTCGGGGTCGGCGCGGCCGGCATGGTGGTCGTGGTGGTCGTGGCGATCGTCCTTCCGATCCGCCGCCCGCCGGTTAACCAGCCTCGCTATTAGCTGTTAGCAATTGGGCTCTGGCGTAGTTTGGCCAAACCAAGCGCTAACAGCTAATAGCCGACAGCCGCCACACCCACCACCTACCCATCAAACCGGTACCCCTTCCCGTGAACAGTTACGATGAACTGCGGGTTCTTTGGATCCGCTTCCACTTTCTGTCTCAACCAAACCACGTGAACATCTACTGTCCGGGTCATGGGCACGGCTTTGTAATCCCAAACCTCGGTGAGCAGGGTGTCTCGGGACAACACCTGGCGACGGTGTTCAACGAAATAGCGCAGGAGTCGACACTCCTGATCGAAAAGATCGATGATACGGTCGTCGCGAACGATCCGGCCTTTTCGGAAATCCACCTTCACGTCGCCGAATTCATACGACCACTTGTCGGTCACTTTTCTCGAGGTCCGTCTCAGTAAGGCTTCCATACGAGCCTCGAGATCTTCGGTGTCGAAGGGCTTCGTCAGGTAGTCGTCGGCGCCGGTCTTGAAACCCACAACCTTGTCGGCAACTTCGCTGCGTGCCGTCAGCATAAGGACCGGAGTATCCACGCCCCGTCCGCGCAGGTTTCTGCAGACATCGAACCCATTCATCGAAGGAAGCATGAGATCGAGCAGAATCAGATCGAAAGCTTCTGTCGCTCCGGCCTCCAGTCCTTCCCGGCCGTCGGACCGCATTTCCACCTCGTACCCTTGGCTGCGCAACAGATCTCCGAGCGTCCTGGTCAGTGCAGATTCGTCTTCGATGAGAAGTACTCTTGGCGGTGTGGAGTATGCCGTGGGTTCGAAAGCCAGTTCTTTCAAGATATCGCTCCTATAGCCCTGCTTGGAATGTGAAGTGTGAAACAAGTGCCTTCTCCGCCCTCGGTCGATACGGTCACGCGACCCTGGTTGCCCTCGATGATACGTTTCACCAGGCTCAAGCCCAGGCCGTTCCCGTGTGTATTTTCGGGAACGTTCCGCCCCCTGTAGAAGGGTTCGAACAGATGCGGAAGATCGTCCGCTTCGATCCCGGGTCCCCGGTCCCCGATGCTGAGGCGCACGTCGTTACTTTCGTCATCGCGGACGGCCTGGATCGTGATCGAGGCTCTTCCACCCGATCGACCGTATTTCACCGCATTGCTGAGAAGGTTCTGAACGCAGTGCGTCAGTGCTGTCGGATCCGCCAGCACCGGCGGTAAATCCGGGTCGATGAGGGTGCGCACCTGGCAGCGCGCGTCGTCGAGCAAAGAAGATAACGTGCCCGTCGCCCGCTCCACGACCTCGCGAACCGAGACAGGCTCCATGGCATACTCGCGTCGGCCCGATTCAGTTTGTGCGAAGAGGATGACCTGATCGACCATGTCGGAGAGCCGCCGGCCTTCTTCGCCAATCATGCCCGCGTATTCCTGAATCTCTTCGGGCTTAACGACGACGCCGTTCTCGATGTTGTGTGCCGCGGACCGAACAATTGCCAGAGGTGTACGCAGTTCGTGAGAAATTCCCGCCGAGAATTCCATCTGCAGCCGACCGGCCGCCCGCACCCGTTCCGCCCAGATAACGATCATGGTGCCGGCGATGCCAAGCATGATGAGGGTGCCGAAACTGATGGCCAGGTTTCGGTTGCGAAGCTCGTCCACGGCACCCTCGAGTGAACCGGACCGGTGTGTTGCCGTCAGTCGCCACGATGCCCCAAGCATGATGGCCGGAGGGGCATCCCGGCCGCCACGACGTCCCGGCACCCCCAGAACGGCTGAGGAGAGATCTTCTGGGTCCTGATCGCTTCCCCTTCCGCGACGCCGGGACGAAGGCCCGATGCCCCGGCGGCCCCTCCGGCCTCCAGGGGAGTTGAATAGTTCGAACGAGATATCGGATGATTCCATGTTCTGGGTTGTCAGCTCTTTATCCGACCGGTACACGGACGCAGACCGGTCTTGCGCTTCGACAACTTCGATCGCGTAGTTCATCGAGTCGAAATGCCTGTCGACCAAATCCGGAAGCAGCTCTTCGGTTACGCGTCGACGATCGAACTCGACAATGGCCCAGTCCATCGAAGTTTGTGGGCTTCTCCCGCCGGATTGAAACGGGAATTCCCGGTCCGAATCGGCCGGCGGGATCGGGATCACAAGGCGCATGCCCGCGACGTTCAAACGGTCTCTTTCTTCCGGACGAGGCGGCCTGGCAAACCCTTGATCCCTGAGGTCTTCCAGACCTTCCGGCCATTCCGCCGCCAGAAGGCTCCCGGAACGCGGATCAAACTCCAGCAGTTGTGGATCATCCTGTTGTGAGAAGTCGGTCACGAAGACGTGTCGGATCAGTTGTGGGTACGATGCCGTTGCGACCCATTGATCATAGGAGTGAGCCAGCCGATCCTGGAGATCCGTCCAGGAATCCGACGCACCTGGCTCGAACAACACCGCTATCCGGGTGAACTCGTTGCGGAGATCCTCGACGAAACGCCGGGTGGCGATGTCCAGATTTTCCTCCAATCTAGCCCGCTCGGCCTCACTGACTTGTCCGATCCAGCGATACTGCAGGAAGGCCAACAGCGGGAGAAGAATCAGGAACATCGAAATCCACGATCGCGGACGCCCGTCGCCGAAGCCTGCCGTCATCGACACCCTGCGCGAAGTGGTAACACCAGACGGGCTCTGAAGAGATTCAAATAGATGCTTGCGGGTGGGGCGATCTGTGCACGTTTCTTCCTCCCGGGGGATTCCTGTCTACGCCGGACACCGATATAGACAGCCGGAAGGGTCCCGGGTTTAGTAAAATCTTCTTAACACCCCGTTCTTATCTGCTCGCCCTCGGTGCTCGTATCCGCGATAATACCCACCCATGATCGAACTTTCCGAGATCCGACAAGCTGCAGAGCGCATCGGCGGCATGATCCACCGCACTCCCATCCTTTCGAGCAAGACTCTCGGAGACCGTGCCGGTGTCGATCTCTTTCTCAAATGCGAATGCTTCCAGAAAACCGGTTCCTTTAAACCGCGAGGAGCGCTCAACAAGGTTCTTTCTCTTTCCGATGACGAGCGGAACCGAGGCCTGATCACCGTGTCCGCCGGGAATCATGCTCAGGCTGTGGCTTGGGCCGCCCTGCAGGTTTCGGTACCCTGTGCCGTGGTGATGCCTGCTGACGCGCCTGGGTCCAAAGTCGATGCGGTCAACGGATACGGCGGTGAAGTCATCTTTCACGACGATCGCGCCACGTTGTTCGAGAAGCTGAACGAGGAAAAGGACAAAAGGGGGGCGACGTTCGTCCACCCATTCGACGATCCGGCCCTTCTGGCCGGGGCAGGGACGGCCGGCCTGGAAATCGTTGAGGATTGTCCGGATGTCGATGTCGTCATCGTCCCGGTCGGAGGTGGGGGACTGATGGGAGGTGTGACCTCGGCGATTAAGGGTTTGAAACCTGAAGCCAAGGTGTTCGCGGTCGAGCTCGAAGCCGGGCCGGGCTTGCAGCCCGCCATCGATGCCGGGAAACCGATCCACGTCGCCCGGCCTTACGGCACGATCGCGGACGGCATGACACCCCCATTCGTCGGACAGCTCCCGATGGAGATCGCCCGCGACGCCGTCGACGGGATAGTGACGGTCACCGAAGAGGAAATCATAGGGGCGATGAAGCTCCTGATAACCCGGGCGAAGCTGTACGTTGAGGGTTCCGGTGCCGCTGCGACAGCCGCGTTGCTGAACAGGAAAGTCGAGGTTCCCCGAGGATCCACGGTTGTATCTCTTGTTTCGGGCGGCAACATTGACTTGGACCGGATTTCTAAGTTGTTTGCTTCGTAGAAACGTCTAGTGGTCCCTGCCAGATCCCTTCCCTTGCTTCCCCGCAACCGGACAGATAGACTTTCCCATTGTCCTTTTTAGAGGAGACCTATGAATAACCTGTGCAGTCGGTTGTTTGTTGTCGTTGCTGCCAGTTTGGTGCTCGTCGGTTGCGGGGCCGGCGAAGAGGCTCCGGCTTTGGAATCTGAGGGAGCCGTTGTTGGTCCTGCCGGGACGCCCGAAGGGCCTTTACTCGTCTCCGCCGACGTGGGGTTTGCTCCCCACGCGATGGTTCGTCCCGACGGAACCGCCGAAGGCTTCAACATCGACCTTGCGGACGAGATTGCGAAGAGGCTGGGTCGTCCGGGATATGAGATAGTCGACCAGGAATGGTCGGGAATGTTCGCGGGCCTCAATGCCAACCGTTTCGAGTTCATCATCGCCCCGACAACCATGACGTATGAACGCTCGCAGGAAGTGTTGTTCGTTGAGGGCTACCTCGACACGGATTACACGTTCCTGATCAAGAACGACGCTCCCGAAATCGAAACGCTCGAAGACGTTCGCGGTCAGGCGATCGCGGTGAACAACGGTTCGGCTTACGATCTATGGGTGACGGAGAACCAGGAAGAGTACGATCTCGAAGTTCAGCGGTACGGGAAGAACGCCGACGCCGTCCAGGCCGTCGTCACGGGCCGTGCGTTTGCAAACCTTGCTGGTGAGACCGTCGCCAAGTGGGCTGCCAATCAGAGCCCCCTCGTCAGGACCACGTACACGATCAAGAGCGGCAGCAAGTTCTCGGCGGCTTTTCGTCAGGACGACGTCGAATACCGGAACCGCGTTGAAGAGATCATGGAGTGCATGAAGACCGACGGGACGATGGCCCGACTTCACGAGAAGTGGTTTGGTGATACGCCTGTCGAAGGCGCTGCCGCAATCACGCCGCTGGAAGGGTACGGCGAGCCCGGCATGGAAGGCCACGATCCGACACCCCATCCCTCCGCCTGCAACTGATCCACAGACCGCCATGGAAGAGCCGATTCTCAAGATCGAGGGGCTTCGGAAGTCCTTCGGTAAGTCCGAAGTATTGAAGGGCATCGACCTGGAAGTCGCCCGCGAAGAGCTGGTCTTCATCATCGGCCCGTCCGGGTCGGGAAAGAGCACGCTCCTTCGGTGCTGTAACCGTCTCGAAGAGGCGACTAGCGGTTCGATCCACTTCGACGGCCACGACATTACCGCCGCGGGTGTGGACATCAACCAGATGCGGCAGCACATCGGTATGGTCTTTCAGTCTTTCAACCTGTACCCCCATCTTTCGGCGTTGGGAAACGTGACGCTGGCGTTACGGAAAGCGGTCGGGCGAGGGAAGACAGAGTCTGAAGAGAAGGGAAGAGCAGCGCTCGAACGCGTCGGGTTGCTCGAGAAGGTAGATGCTTATCCGGGCGAACTCTCAGGCGGACAACAGCAGCGTGTTGCCATTGCGCGAGCGCTGGCGCTCGAACCACAGATTCTGTTGATGGACGAACCTACCAGCGCATTGGACCCCGAGCTGGTCGGGAGCGTGTTGAACGTGATCCGGGAATTGAGACAGTCCGGTATGACGATGGTTGTCGTCAGCCACGAGATGCAGTTTGCGCGGGAAGCGGCCGACCGCGTCGTGTTCATCAACGAAGGGGAAATCGTCGAGCAGGGAATACCCGAGCAGATTTTCGGATCACCCCGGCACGCCCGAACGAGGGAATTCCTGAAACGGATTCTTTCGACCGGAACATGATCGAGAATTTTTTCAACATCGAGGTGATGGCGAGGGTCCTCCCGTCGATCCTCAGCGGCCTGTGGGTCACACTGGCACTATCGGTCCTCATCATCCTGACGGGAACGATTGCGGGACTGGTCCTGGCCACAGTTCGCGCCCTGCAGTATAGGGCACTGAACTTCTTCATTGTTCTCTTCGTCGATGCTTTTCGAGCGATACCGCCGCTTGTGATCCTTATCGTTGTCTTCTTTGCGTTGCCCTATGTCGAAGTCCAGCTATCCGGCTTTGTTGCAGCATGGCTCAGCTTGAGCCTGGTTCTGGCGGCATTCTGCGAGGAGATCTTCTGGGCGAGCATTCTGTCGGTCGACCGTGGCCAGTGGGAAGCGGCTCGTTCAACGGGATTCACGTTTCTCGGGACGTTGCAATTCGTCGTCCTGCCACAGGCAATGCGACTGGCCCTGGCGCCATTGACAAACCGTGCGATCGCGATCGGAAAGAGCACGGCCCTGGCTTCCGTGATAGCGGTGCCGGAGATACTGAATCAGGCGTCCAGCGCCCAGGCGCAGGCGGCCAACCCATCACCGCTGACGCTGGCCGCCCTTGCATACCTGGCGATCTTCATTCCGCTCGTGGCGATGAGCCGGTGGGTCGAATCACGTTTCTCCTGGAGGCATTGAGGGCCGGACCATGGAACAGTTGATCGACAGTTTCCTGAACCCCGAAGTGATGCGGGCGAGCGTCCCCTATCTTGTCAGGGGTTTCTGGATGACGGTTCGATTGTGTGCCCTGGTCATCCCATTGGGGATCTTGAGCGGCCTGATTCTGGCGATCCTTCACAATCTCGGTCACCGTTGGCTCAACGTGCTCCTGATCGTCTACGTGGATCTGTTCCGGGCGTTCCCGCCGCTTGTCCTCTTGATATTTGTTTATTACGGCCTGCCATCCCTCGGAGTCGAACTGTCTCCTCTGTCCGCTGTCGTGCTGGCATTCATGCTCAACACGTCGAGTTACTATGGTGAAATCTTGCGGGCCGGGATCGAAAGCATTCCGCACGGACAGTGGGAGGCGGCACGGTCGACCGGACTGAGCCGGTTCGAGACCATGGTCTATGTGGTGCTGCCCCAGGCTGTTCGGACCGTTCTACCAGACCTTGTGAGCAACACTCTTGAAGTGGTGAAGCTCACCTCGCTCGCCAGTGTCGTGGCGCTGCCCGAACTCTTGCGGATGGCGCGAGTTGCCCAGGGAATCACTTTCAACCCCACCCCCCTCGTCCTTGCCGCCATCGTCTACTTCCTGATGCTGTGGCCGTTCGTCCGGCTGCTGAGCCGGATGGAGCGACGGATGGTGGTGAGTGCGACCTGAGTCCGAAAGGACATGTCCCTGGAAGAATTTGGGTTCATTTTGGACGATACAATTATAGCAAGTCGAGTTATTGATCTTAGCCTGACCCTTTGCTAGCGTTATTAGTGGGTGATGAAGCCATCTGTTGCTCGTTCCAGATCGAGGCTGCTTCCCCGGATGACTCGGTCGGCAACAACATCGTTTTTCTGCAGCGGTCCGAAGGGGCGGAGGCTGACAGGCCCTAAAGAACATGGTAGGTTGGGCTTCGGCCATCTGGTCCAGCTCAATGAATCCCATTGTCGTCATCAATCCCAACTCCACCCAGGCCGTAACCGACGGAATAGACCTTGCGCTCGAGCCACTACGGATGGCCGGCGGTCCGCCCATTCGGTGCGTGACACTCGCGGAAGGACCACCCGGCATCGAGTCCCAGGAGGATGCGGACTCCGTCGTCGCCCCGACCTGCAACCTTATCCGCCGAAAAGGGGCTGACACCGCCGCGTTCGTTATCGCCTGTTACAGTGATCCCGGGTTGCGCGAAGCCCGCGAAACCACGTCCAAACCAGTTCTTGGCATAGCGGAATCCGCAATGCTCACTGCACTCACGCGCGGGAGCCGTTTCGGCGTCATCTCCATCCTCGAACAATCTATTTCCCGCCACGAACGCTATGTTCACGCTCTGGGTCTCGAAGCCCGGTGCGCCGGCGATCGCGCCATCGGCATCGGTGTGACTGAACTCACCGACGAATCCCGTGTCTTGGAACGAATGGTTTCGGTGGGAAATCAGTTGCGTGAGGAAGACGGTGCCGACGTCCTTATCATGGGCTGCGCCGGAATGGCCCGTTACCGCCGCCGTCTGGAAACCGCCACCGGCCTGCCCGTCATAGACCCCACACAAGCAGCCGTCACCCTGGCCATCGGTGCCGTCCAACTGAAGTAGAAATCGACGCAGAGACGCAAAGACGCAGAGAAGATATTTTAGAAAGGGAGAGTGCGGCCTATCCCTGACAATTCCTCAAGAGCCAGATATTTTTTTCAACACGAAGACACGAAGTCAACGAAGGGTGCAATGTAAGAAAACAAATCCCCTTCGTGTCCTTCGTGTCTTCGTGTTGAATCCCCTTCTTTGCGAAGCGAAAAAATCATTCGGCTGGCGGAATGACACCGGTTTGGGACGTAATCAAACCGTAGTGTTCGATGCGGCGGTGCTTGTCGAAGTTGAAGATATTCTCTTTGATGTTCCTACCCAGATCCAGGTCACAGTTGTACGTGACGACTTCATCGTCTTCGCTCAAGGCCTGAGCGACGATTTCTCCGGTTGGGGACACTATGGCGGTGCCGCCGATCAGGCCGTGGCCGTCTTCTGAACCCGCCTTTGCGGTTGCAACAACCCACGTCGCGTTCTGGTAGGCTCCAGCCTGCAGTGACAGCATGTGATGGAACATGCGCTGGTGGACCGGTTGGTGATGGAAGATGTTGGCGTCGGGGGTGTTGTACCCGAGGACGACCATTTCGACTCCCTGGAGGCCCATGACGCGGAAGGTCTCCGGCCAACGCCGGTCGTTGCAGATGCACATACCGATGATGCCGTCAAACGCCCGCCACACACGAAACCCGAGATTCCCAACCTCGAAGTAACGTTTTTCCAGGTGCTGGAATGGCTTGCCGGGCAAATGTTCGGCGTGTCCGGGCAAGTGGATTTTTCGATACTTGCCGATGACGTTTCCGTCGGTTCCCACCAGGATTGCCGTGTTGAAGCGTCGTGTCTTTCCTTCCTCCTCGGTCAGTTCCGCGTAGCCGAGATGGAAGCCGACCCCGAGCCGCCTGGCTTCGTCAAACAAGGGTTGGGTTGCCGCATTCGGCATGTCCCGCTCGAAATAGGAATCGATCTCGTCCTGGCTTTCGATCAGATAGCGGGGAAAGAACGTTGTGAGTGTCAGTTCGGAAAACACAACGAACTTCGCTCCGCAAGTGTGGGCTTCCCGGAGCATCGCGATCAGCCGTCCGACGACGGCCTCACGTGTATCTGCTTTCTGAATTGGCCCCATCTGGGCCGCTGCAACTCTTAAGTATCGCGACATTGTTCTCCTTGGATCCTCGCGCACTTCGAGGACATTGTTCTGGACACACCCTCTTCGAGAGCGTCGCACATTCAGAAAACATCTTCTGCGCCGAAATGCCTGGCGAGCTCTTGAGCTCCCGAATCCCTGCCGAGCGGTCTTGCCGAATCCGGTCGTCCACAAGCGATGAACTTCCCACTGCCTCGATCCACTTTCAATTCGCCATCATCGACGACGACCCTTCCCCTGCTGATGACGGTTGTTGGGAGACCCTTCACTCGGCGTCCTTCATACGGTGTATAGCCCACGTTATCGTGCATGGCTTCGGCCGTGATCGTAAACTCTTTGTTCGGATCCCAGATAGCGATGTCGGCGTCCGATCCCTCGGCGATCGTCCCCTTCTGGGGGTAGATTCCATAGAGCCTGGCCGCTCTGGTCGCGGTCAAATCGACGAAACGGTGGATGTCGATGCGACCCTTGCCGACGCCTTCGGAAAACAGCAGAGGCATGCGGACTTCCAGCCCAGGCACACCGTTGGCGATTTCCTTGAACGATGGGTTGGAACCCTGTGCGAGTTTACCCGTTTCGTCAAAACGATACGGTGCGTGGTCGGAAGAAAACACCTGGAACGTCCCGTCCGCCAAACCCCGCCACATGGCCTCCTGCGATGCCGCGTCGCGCGGCGGCGGGCTGCAGCAGCACATCGCTCCATCCATTCCATCCTTGTCCAGGTCGTCTGCGGTGAGGAAGAGATACTGTGGGCACGTTTCGCCGTAGATCTTCAATCCGCGTTTCTGTGCCTGATGAATCGCCCGCATGGAGTCTTCGGTCGAAACGTGTACCACGAGCAGCGGAGTATCGACCAGTTCGGCCAGGCTGATCGCGCGCGAAGTTGCTTCCCCTTCAGCAAGCTTTGCGTGGCTGACTGCGTGAAACTTCGGAGCCCGATGCCCGGCGTCGAGGAGCCGCTTGGTGAGCCACTGGATCATGGCGTGATTTTCCGCATGGACCATAGTCAGCGCGCCTTCCCGGCGTGCCAGCGAGAAAATCTCCAGCATCTGGTAATCGTCCAGCCGGAGCGCGTCGTATGTCATGTAGACCTTGAACGAGGTGCATCCCTGTCGGATCAACTCCGTGAGTTCCTCTCCCATAACGATCTCGCGTGGATCTGAGATGATCATGTGGAAGGCGTAATCCACGACCGCCTTCGAGCGTGCGCGCTCATGGTAATCGGAGACAACTTTCTTCAATGACTGTCCGCGATGCTGGGCGGCGAAAGGGATGATCGTCGTGGTTCCTCCAAAAGCCGCTGAAACAGTACCGGTATAGAAATCGTCTGCACAGACGATTCCGAAAGAAGAGAGTTGCTCGATGTGGCAGTGGCTGTCGATCCCGCCCGGAAGGACGAGTTTGCCGTCGGCGTCGATCGTTTCCCTTGCGACGAGATCCTGTCCGAGTGCGTGGATCTTTCCCTGCGAAATGCCGACATCGCACTTGATTCGTTTGGTAGCGGTCACGACGGTGCCGTTTCGGATGACCAGATCGAAAGTCGTCATTTACGTCCTATACTCATGTGGCCTATATATCCTACTGATATTATTGAATAAAAATGGCGGAATGGTTTCGAATGGGTTGGAGGTGCGCACTTCCAGTAGGTGTAGTACCTAGGATTTCTGTAAAAACTAAAGTTCCTGCGTTTTCGTCCGATAAGTACTGATGTAGCATGTGATCTCCCTTCTCGTGTGGAACGGGGCAGTACAGCGAACATTCAGACCAGAACCCGTTCCACACTCTTTTTTCGCTGTCCATTTCAGTATTCTAACGACTGCAATTCGGATTGCAAATGAGCCTCCGCGTCAACCGAGCGAGGGTCGGTGGAAGCTATCACCCTTCGCGCAGGCTCCTAGGTGCCGGGATGCGTACCTGTCCGGTTGAGCATAGTATTTCCTGGCAAAGCCCGGCCAGGTGTTCCTAACGCCTCACCGAAGAAGTCGATAAATGTTCTGGAACGCTCGTGTCTGGGGTAAATTCCGTGCTCGTGTGGGTTTATTTCATGTTCTACAATCGGGAACACGGCTATCAAGTATTCGATTACAGATACCCGATGTGGTGTAACTTTCAAGGCACGAGGAGCACGGCAAATGGAAATCGACACAGACTTGGGTGCAGTTCTGGATCTGGCAGGAATCAGCTCCGGTGACTTTTCTGCGGTGATCCAATCGTTATTCGAAGCGTCTCCTTTGGAGTGCGCCCCGCAAACTGGAGAGTTATTT
>PVBE012424484.1_pt1 | contig 19460 bp, 17 predicted proteins | sample 1631181 | NCBI WGS metagenome assembly PVBE01 (sample SAMN08397723, study PRJNA350692) | Marine metagenome, whole genome shotgun sequencing project. | isolation source: water | place: Pacific Ocean | collected 2012-04 | reverse complement strand
CAAGGTGGCACCAAATCTATTATTTGACGAATTAAAGGCTTACTGTTATTTTTAGTGCGTCTGAAAAGTCCCATAAATTATTTTTGAGGTGCAATTCAAAAATAAGGGGCTTTTCAGAATTTAAACTTTCGGATAGTTGTGTCTATTTTTAAATTCACCAGTCTGGGGACTGGCGCGAGGGAAGTTCCTGAATTAGCTCGAAGGAAAATTGATACATGGTGAAATTCAAGTGTTTCATTCTTTTTTACCTAATGCTCACTACACAATTGGCGAACGCCCAGCCATTTGAATGGTTGCGCACAGCTTCAAGTTCCGATGGCTATGCAGAAGGATATTCTATAGCCACCGATAATATGGGAAATGTATACGTCACCGGTACATTTAAAGACACCTTACAAATTGAAAACATTCAGCTCGGTGCCCTTCGCTACCAATCCTTTTTAGCTAAATATACACCAGGGGGAAATCTTGTTTGGGTAAAGTACCTGCGTTCCTCTGGAAATTTGTACACACGTAGCGTTAAGGTGGACAAAATGGGATTTGTCTATTTAACGGGAAGCTCAAATGGATTGATATACTTTGACAATGATACAATCGCAGCACCAGGCTACGACATATTTATTGCAAAGTACTCACCTTCCGGAAATGAGATATGGGCAAGGAGTTTTGGCGGAACAGCGGAGGACGAACCATTTGATTTGGCAGTTGGCGTAAACAATTGTTTTTATGTCACGGGATCAATACGAGGTGTATTGACGGTAGATTCACTGGCTTATCCCTCTTCTGGAGGGCGGGACTTCTTCATTGCAAAATTCGACAGTGCCGGCAATACTATTTGGGCAATCCGGCCGGTTCAAAGTTCCTTTTCAGGGAGAGGGCTATCAATAACCGTAGATTCAATCGACAATGTTTACTGTACGGGTTTCTTTCATCATTACATGCATTTCCCCCAAGACACAATAACTGCACCAGGGTATGCAGAGTTTATTTTAAAAACTTCAGCATCAGGCAGCCTTATCTCGCTTTCACAAACTGCTTCTATATCGAATTTTCCTGAACTGGAATACGATTTTGCTGGTCATTTAATCATGGTAGGTTCATTCACTGGAACAGTTGATTTTGGGGGAACAGTATTAAGTGCAATCGGCCCAGGCGATCTTTTCGTTGCAAAGTATGACCTTGATTTGAACCTGAAATGGATTCGCCAAATCCATGATTCACTTAACTTCACTTGGTGGTGGCATCTATCTACGGATTCAAATCAAAATATTTTCATTGGTGGTCGGAATTTGGGCCATCTGCACTTCGGCAATGGAATCGATTATAGAGTTTCTCCTTCATCGGGCTACGACTTTTGTTTTGCTCAATTTAGAAAAGATGGGTTGCCACTCTGGGCTGATCAAATTAATAATGTCCAGTTTTTAGCTGAACCTTACTTGTATGCTATACATGCTGATAATCAGGGGAACCTTTTTCTCACAGGTAAAAATGGGGGAATGGCAGTTTATGGAAATGATACCCTGACTACTTCATACGCACACGATATGTTCTTAAGTAAGTACCATTTTGAAGGAAATTGTTTGCCTCCAATCGCTACTTCCTCCCAACAGATAAATCCAACTGCTTTTCGGCTTTCATGGGATACTGTTAGTGGCAGTTCGGGATATCTCATTCAAGGAAGGGCAATCACCTCCAATCAATGGGTTTATCTGAATGTATCCGGTGGAAGTTCTTTCAATAAATCCGTTATGGCCTTGCACAAAACCAAACCTACATCTGGCAAATCCGCTCCATCTGCGCACCGGGTGACAGCAGTGCCTGGAGTGCCTTAGACACCTTCAGCACAGCCTGCTATCCTACCGACACCACCTGGAGCAGCCCCGTAACCAGCAACGGTGCCCGTTTAAACTGGCAACACATACCTGGTGCCATAGCCTACGAAATTACCGGCAAACGCGTAGGCGCCAGCCAATGGACAACCCTATTACAAGGCAATGTGTTTAACTACCGCAATGTCTTCGGCCTGCAATCCGGCTTTTCTTATCAATGGACAGTACGCGCCTGGTGCGATTCGGCAGGGAATATTGTTTCGCCTTGGGCTGCGTTGGATACGTTTACTACGTTGTTGTTTAACAGCAACCGTCATCCTGAGGGAGGCACGACCGACCGTGTCCCGAGCTGGCTTCGGGAAGGACCTGGTTGGGAGTGGCCGCAAAACTCAACCAGATCCTTCGCTAGCGCTCAGGATGACGTGGTGTTATGGGGGGATGACGGCCTATCGCCTACCCTCAATATCTTCCCCAACCCTGCAGATGAAGTGATTCATTTAGAGTGGGCTGGTAACCGTGAAGCCGAGGTGAAGGTTTGGTCAGTAACGGGGCAATTGATACACTCTGCCACAGAGGCCACGGGCAAACTGCGCCTGTCAGCTGGCAATTGGTCGAACGGTGTTTATGTGGTTGAAATAAAGTCGGGGGGAAGTGTTGAACGAACCAGATTGGTGAAACATTAATACCCTGTAGAATTTACTTGTAGCTGGCCAGCAGGACACCACATTGCTTATCTTTGCCCCCTTCAAATTCACCAGCTTTTTTACAAGATGAGCCACGATTCCTTACTTGCCGTTTCACCCATAGATGGTCGCTACCAGAAAAAGTGCGAAAACCTCAGACCTTACTTTTCCGAATTTGGATTGATCAAACATCGGGTTCAGGTAGAATGCGAATATTTTGTGGCCCTCACGAATATTCCCCTACCTCAACTGGAAGCGATCTCACAAGAGCAAAAAGAAGCAGTATTGCAGTTGGGCCGCTCTTTCGATGTGGATGGCGCAGAAAGGATAAAAGCCATCGAAAAAACCACCAATCACGATGTGAAAGCAGTGGAATATTACCTCAAGGAAAAGTTTGTGGGGATCGGACTCAGTGAATTTGAGGAGTTCATCCATTTCGGGCTTACTTCTCAAGACATTAACAATACTGCTGTACCAATGAGTATAAAAGCAGCCCTCGAAACTGTGTACTATCCAGGTCTTCAAAAGGTGCTCGACCAGCTGGAAAAACTTGCCAATGACTGGGTGGAGATTCCAATGTTGGCACGAACTCATGGACAACCCGCCTCGCCCACAAGGTTAGGCAAGGAGATTGCTGTTTTCGTTGAGCGCGTGAACCGACAACTGGAAACCTTGAAAGCTATACCACATGCTGGAAAGTTTGGTGGAGCCACCGGCAATTTTAATGCGCACCATGTTGCATATCCAAATGTTGACTGGATCTCTTTTGGGAACAGCTTCCTGGAAACATCCCTCGGTTTGAAGCGCAGCCATCCAACCACACAAATTGAGCATTATGACTTTCTTGCTGCCCAGTGCGATAATATGAAGCGCATCAATACGGTTTTAATTGATCTCTGCCGAGATATCTGGACATATATCTCCATGGATTACTTCGGCCAGAAAACCGTTAAAGGAGAAATCGGCAGTTCTGCTATGCCACACAAGGTAAATCCGATTGACTTTGAAAATGCGGAGGGTAATCTTGGTGTAGCCAGTGCCATTCTTGAACATTTAGCTGCCAAGTTGCCCATTTCACGATTGCAACGCGACCTGACCGATTCAACTGTCACCAGAAATATTGGCGTTCCGTTAGCGCACATGCAAATCGCTAATCTTTCAATTCAGAAAGGCCTGGGTAAACTTTTGCTAAACCGAGACAAGATTCAACAGGATTTAGATCAAAACTGGTTGGTTGCTGCAGAAGCGATCCAAACCATTCTGAGACGGGAAGGATACCCAAAACCCTATGAGGCATTGAAAGAACTAACTCGTGAACATCAAAAAATTACGATGTCTGAAATTCACCAGTTCATCAATAAGCTCGCTGTTTCAGATATGGTGAAAGCAGAACTGCTGAAAATTACCCCATCAAATTATACCGGAATTTAACTCTTGCACACATGCAATCTGAAGAATTGCAAGAAGGGCTGCATTTCTATTACAATGAAGATGGTCTGATGGTTTTCACTGAAACGTATCATCGCCTTAGGGGATTTTGTTGCGAAAGCGGCTGCAAACATTGTCCTTACCCAAAGGAGAATGAGAGCCACAAAGAAATATAGAAAGCCATCGGCAAACACCCGTCTCCAAAGCATAAATTACTGGCAAGATCGCTTTCGGTGTTGATAGTGTGTGGGTAAATTCAATTTTTTCGTTATCCACAAAATCAATCCCTGAATTTAAAGCGTTTCAGGCCTTATCCACACGCAACTTATTGATAATGAAAGGTTGATGAAAATTTGGCTTTCTGGAAAAGCGTATCTTTAACGCGAGGTTTATCAAAGGATCTGTGCATGTCACATGTACAGTATCACATTAAAGCCCTGCTGAATTCTTTTCGGCAGGGCTTTATTTTTTTATAATGTTGAGCTTACAATTAGGCAGAACGTTATTTAGCTTTTCGCTTTCGCCTACCCGTTGGTGGGTTCTTCTCAATGATTTCCTTACAGGCTTCTTCCGTTAGATCTTTCGGTTCTGTTCCTTTAGGAATCTTGTAGTTGTTTCGTCCTTGTTTGATATACGGACCATAGCGACCATTCAAAACCTGGATGTCACTTTCTTCATAAACGTGAATGTATTTGTTTGCATCAGCCTCACGCTTTTTGAGGATCAGTTCAATGGATTGATCCAAAGTAATCGCCAATGGATCCAGATCTTTTGGAATGGAAACAAATTTACCGTCATGGCGAACATACGGACCAAAACGACCAATCGCAGCAACCACTTCCTTCTCTTCGAATTCACCAACTGTGCGCGGTAACTTAAACAGGTCTATAGCTTCTTCCAAAGTGATAGATTCAATGCTCTGGTCTTTAAGCAACCCGGCAAACACTGGTTTTTCTTCATCGTCCTGCCTTCCAATCTGCGCCATGGCACCATAACGCCCCATTCTTACCAATAACTCGCGCCCAGATTTGGGATCTGTACCCAATACGCGTTCACCTGTTACACGCTCTGCGATTTCAAGGGTTTTCTCAACGGTTGTATGGAACGGATCGTAGAATTCAGTAATCATGGCAGGCCATTCTTTTTGGCCATCAGCTATTTCATCAAATTGCTTCTCGATCTGTGCCGTGAAACCATAGTCCAAAACTTCCTTGAAGTATTCTACCAGAAAATCGTTCACCAAGATTCCTGTGTCTGTTGGAAAAAGCTTGTTTTTCTCAACACCGGTTTTCTCGGTCAAATGTTGTTGCGAAACAGTTTCATTTTCAAGGGTAAGTAATTCATATGCTCGTTCAACGCCCTCCTTGCTTTGCTTCACAACATATTCACGTTTTTGAATTGTTGTGATGGTTGGTGCATAAGTTGAAGGTCGTCCTATTCCCAACTCTTCCAATCGCCTCACCAAACTGGCTTCGTTGTAGCGGGCAGGCGGACGGGAAAACCGTTGCATTGCATTCATGCGTTGCAAATCCAGCTTCTGACCTTCAGCCAAAGGAGGTAACATTTTGGAATCTTCCTTTTCATCTGGCTCATCATCGGTAGATTCAATATATAACTTCAGAAACCCATCAAACTTTATGACCTCACCATTGGCCGTTAACTCAGCATCATTGGTTGAGATGTCAATCTTGGCAGTGGTTTTTTCGAGTTGAGCCTCGCTCATTTGTGAGGCAACGGCTCTTTTCCAGATAAGTTCATAAAGACGTTCCTGGTCGTACTCATCGCCTGCCGAGTCATTATCAAAGTTGGTTGGTCTAATGGCTTCGTGTGCTTCCTGTGCTCCTGCACTTTTGGTAGTGAATTTCCTGGTTTTAACATATTCGTCACCAAATTTTTCACGAATACTGGCAGCGGCAGCCTTTATCGCAGAGTCAGCGAGATTTACTGAATCAGTTCTCATGTATGTAATCTTCCCCGATTCGTATAATCGCTGGGCAAGTACCATGGTCTTTGAAACAGAGAAACCCAACTTTCTACTGGCTTCCTGTTGCAATGTTGAGGTAATAAATGGTGGTGCCGGTTTCTTTGTTGCCGGTTTTTTCTCAACTTTTGTAACGGTATATTCAGCCCCAACACATGAGTTTAAAAATGACTCAGCATCAGTGATGGAAGCAATGTTTTTGGGTAATTGAGCTTTAAATATGGTAGAACGTTCGCCATTAGGAGCCTGAAAAAAAGCAGTGACCTTGTAGCTTGAATTCACCTCAAATCCCTTTATCTCCTTATCTCTTTCCACGATCAATCGGACTGCAACCGACTGTACCCTTCCTGCTGAAAGTTTCGGCCGAACCTTTCTCCACAAAACCGGTGATAGCTCGAACCCAACAAGCCGATCTAGTACTCTTCTCGCTTGTTGAGCATTCACGAGGCTTAGATCGAGGTTACGAGGATTTTCAACTGCCTTGAGAATGGCGGATTTCGTGATTTCATGAAAGACAATACGCTTTGCTTCGCGTGGATCAATACCCAGAACTTCGCAAAGGTGCCATGAAATGGCTTCCCCCTCGCGGTCTTCATCCGTTGCTAACCAAACCTGTACAGCATCTTTCTTCAGCTTTTTCAGCTCCTTTACAATTTTTGTCTTGTCGTCAGGAACAACATAGGTCGGAGAAAAATTGGCCGTTTTATCTATAGCCTTATCGCCTGGGGCCAGGTCTCGGATGTGGCCGAAACATGATTTTACGGTAAAATCTCCACCAAGAAACTTCTCTATAGTCTTAGCCTTGGCTGGGCTCTCAACAATCATTAAGTTTTTACTCATAGTCAGCTTTGCTCTTTGTCCGGGTCAGTCGTTAATAAATGTGAGGCTCGAAGGAAGGGAACGCAAAATAAAAGTTTTGGATTCAGTAATTCAAATAGACGGTGGTTTAAAACGCAGGATTGACGAAAATCACGAAACTGAAAAATGCTCACCGTTCCAATTTTTCACGCACTCCATCTACAATGCCCACCACGGCTGGACAGATTAATAAGTTTTTCTCGGTGATCGGAAAAAGTTTCTGAATCTTCTTACGATCAGTATGTGGATATTCTCTGCAAGCCTTGGGTCTTGCCTCATAAATTGAGCAATAGTTATCCTCTCCTAAAAAAGTGCAAGGTGAAGATTTCAGCACATAATCCCCTTCATCATCCAATTGCAAATATTGATCTATCACATCACCCGGTTTCATGCGTAAACATTTTCCAATTCTTGAAATATCATTTTGCGAAAACATGGGGCTTGTTGTCTTGCAACAATTTGCACAAGCGAGGCAATCCACTGTTTGAAATACCTGTTTGTGTTGTTCCTGGAACAGATGATCTGCTTTTGAAGGTTTCAGGGATTTTAGTCTATTCAGCAGCTTTCTATACTCCTTTTTCTCTTTTCGGGCCTTTGCAAGTTTTTTATGAATATCCATGCTCAATCAACCTTTAACCATACGGGCAAGAAAGTGTCCATCCCCATCTGTATAAGCGATCTGCGCATGCCAACCATACTTTTCAGCCTCACCTACCAAACAGGTTTCATCCATGTACAACCAATCAAACGAGGCCCCAACCTCACCATCATATTCCCATTGAAATTTGATGACTTCGGAATAACCAGGTTCAAAGGTGCCATAGTACACATCACCGTCAGGAAGGAGATTGGTTCTCAAATCTGTGGAATCAATGATCAAATGTCCTTCTTGGGAAATCAGCCTTTCACATTTCTGAAGCAAAGTTCCAAAACCAGGAAGATCGGAAGCAATTCCTGTTCCATTCATCAACATTAAAAGCGTGTCGTAACTTTCATCGCCATCCAACTTATAGAAGTCTTGTTGAGCTATCTTTTCTACCCCTCTTTTCTTCATGATATCAGCGGCTGCAGGAACAAATTCTACTGCCGTAACATCCTGCCCTTCACTTTGTAGAATCAGGCTATGCGTTCCAGCCCCAGCGCCAACATCAAGAATTTTCCCCTGGCACATAGTGAGCGCCAAATCTTCCAATTCAATCAACTCATTTTTAGTTCGAAACAAAACTTCAATCGGAAAAACATCCCTTTCCTGGCCATTTCTAATTTCAAAAAGATCAGAATTCATGCGGCCTTCGAAATGATCGACTAATGCACGCTCATACGGAAATTGGGATTCCATTGGTAATGTTCTGTAGAGTAATGTGATTTGAGTCAGAACATCTCAATCACCGGCTGATTCTGAAGAATGTCTTCAATGTTTTGCATCACTTCATCATCTAGCATGGCAACGGCTTCAATTGCTTTGAGATTCCCAGTCAGGTGAGCTTCTTTGGTTGCCCCGAGAATCACCGTGCTGACATTTGTGTTCTTCAAGCACCAGGCAATTGCCAATTCATTCATTTGGATACCTACTTCTTTGGCCAAGGTAGTCAGTTGCCGGGTTTTTTCAAGGTTGTCATCGGTGAGGATTCGGTCGCGCAACCAATCTGTGTTTTCAAGACTCAGTCTTGCACCTTCAGGCATGCCTTCGTTATACTTGCCGGTCAATAGGCCTGAACATAAAGGTGACCAGATAGTAGTACCAAGGCCGAAATTCTTGTAGAGGCTCGCATATTCCTTTTCAAAACGATCCCTGTGGAGCATGTTATATTGCGGTTGCTCCATTGTGGGTGGAATCAAGTGATCACGTTGGGCCACGAGATGTGCTTCGGTAATCTCCTGGGCACTCCATTCAGAAGTTCCCCAATACAGAATTTTACCTTGTTGAATAAGATTATGCATGGTCCATACTGTCTCTGCAATTGGAGTGGTTTTATCTGGTCGATGGCAAAAGAAAAGGTCGAGGTAATCAACTTGTAGTCTTTTAAGCGCAGCTTCGCAAGCCTCAACAATATGTTTGCGCATCAAGCCTTTTTGATTTGGTTGATCACCTCCCCAAAACACTTTACTCGAAACCACATAAGTGCTGCGATCCCAGTTTTTTTGAGCCAGGATTTTTCCCATCACTTCTTCTGACTTACCGCGCGCATAAACTTCGGCATTGTCGAAAAAATTGATGCCGTTTTCATAGGCTACACCCATTAAACGATCCGCTGTACCATCCTCGATCTGGCTTCCAAATGTAATCCATGAACCGAATGAAAGTGCACTGACTCTAAGTCCTGAATTGCCTAATTGTCGGTATTCCATTGTTGTTTTTTTAAAGTGAACGGGCGGGCAAAAATAAAACTTTGGCCCTGAGACAAAAGCTTTCTGAAAGGAATAACTTTGCAGCCTGAATAACGATTCAATGAGCAAAACAAAAAAACAATCGCAAATCAGGTTTGAGATTGAAACCGATGAAAATCATGTGCCTGAGAAGATATCCTGGCTGGCAACTGACGGAAATTCACAGGAATTGAAGGAATGTAAATCAATTATAGTTTCAATTTGGGATCATGCCGAAAAGGAGACACTTCGTATAGATCTGTGGACTAAAGACATGCCCGTTGATGAGATGCAGCGGCACTTTCAAGAAACTCTGGTTACCATGGCTGAGAGTTTTCAAAAAGCAACAGGCAACCCGCTCGTGGTGAAAAAAATGCTTGACTTCTGCAAAAACCTGGCTGAGGAAACAAACAAAGTGGCAGAACGAACCAACGCTAACATCAATTAAGTAAACGGTAACTCAATTCCTTCAGCAACTCTCCATGATCAGAGACCGCGTTGTTGACCCCTTTTGATCTCAAATCGTATTCAAGAAGCAAACTCACGGCTTTTTCAGCATTTTCCACCGAGTAGTGGCTTCGTGCAACTTGAAATGGCTTCAATCCCCATGTGCCATTGAAGTTTAAGGCTCGGGCTGCTTCGTTTTGATCACCATCGGCATAGTGGAGATAAGTATGCAGTTTTCCATAAAAACTGTACAACACACCCATAGTAAATGGCATTGGGTGTGCTTTTGGATTGGCAGCAAAATGGTTTACAATCTTATAAACTTTCGATACGTTCTTTTCGGCCAAAGCATCTTTCAATTCAAAAACATTGAATTCACGGCTGATTCCAATGTTCTTTTCAATATCGGCATTATTAATGGCCTTGGAAGCATCGCAATTGAGGATGAGTTTATCGAGTTCATTGCAGACTTTAGATAACTCCGTTCCCAGATATTCAGTAAGCATAGCTGCAGCCCTCTCCTCGATTCTGAATTGTCTCTTTTGAAGGTATTGATTGATGAACATTGGGATTTGGCCTTCTTTCAAAGGGGCCGATTCAAAAATTACATGCTTCTTATCTAATAGCTTATAGACAGACTTACGTTTATCAAGTTTTTTACTCTTAAAGCATAGAACGAGTAACGTACTCGGAAGAGGATTTTCAAAGTAAGTTTGGAGCTTCTCAAGATCTCGCATACCCTGGGCCTCTTTCACTATCACCACCTGGTATTGCGACATCATCGGATATCTTCGTGCAGCGTCTACCACTTGTTTAAATTCGGTATCCTTACCATAAAGAACAGTCTGGTTGAAACCTTTTTCAGCCTCGTTCAGCACGTGATTTTCAATATAATCGCTGATCGTTTCCACGAAATAGGGCTCCTCGCCATGCAATAAGTAAACAGGCTTGTACTGTTTGGCTTGGAGCTCTCGCATTAATGATTCGAATTTCACCGCCATGGTTCGTTAAAATCTAAGATGTTTAACCGTATTCCCTTCATTGATTAATTGCTTCAATGATTCTATGCCCATCTTCAAGTGGGTTTCAATAAACTCATCGGTTACTTTTTGATCACTCACGTCAGTTTTTACACCTTCTGGAATCATAGGTTGATCAGAAACCAACAACAATGCACCTGCCGGAATTTGATTTACAAATGCCACGACAAAAACCGTAGCGGTTTCCATGTCAATTGCCATTGCCCGACATGTTCTCAAGTACTCCTTAAAGGCCTCATCGTGTTCCCAAACTCTCCGGTTAGTGGAATAAACGGTACCTGTCCAATAATCACGATCGCTATCACGAAGTGTGGTGGATATCGCTTTTTGGAGAGCAAACGCAGGCAGAGCAGGCACTTCAATGGGAAGGTAATCATTCGAAGCACCCTCACCCCTGATAGCCGCTATTGGCAAAATGAAATCACCTATTTTGTTCTTCTTTTTCAAACCGCCACATTTCCCAAGGAAAAGACATGCTTTTGGGTCAATGGCGCTTAACAAGTCATTAACAGTAGCGGCATTAGCGCTTCCCATTCCAAAATTGATCATGGTAATGCCTTCAGCCGTAGCGTTGGGCATCGGTTTTCCCTTTCCTATTATCTCCACGTTGTGCCATTTAGAAAACAGCTCCAGGTAGTGATTGAAATTGGTCAGTAAAATGTACTTTCCAAAATCCTCAAGCGGCAGGCCAGTGTATCGGGGCAACCAGTTTTCTACAATCTTCTTTTTACTGTTCACAGGCGGTTAATTTAGGTATATTTTTGACATTATTGCATCATGGCATTACAGTTCGGCAGCTACGAATTCCAGGTTTCCATCTCCAACGGACAACACTTCATCTTCGACATTGTTCGGATGAAAAAAGTGCGGCTCACACCAGAGGAATCCGTACGTCAAACTGTGATTCAGTTCTTTATTCATGATTTAAAATTCCCGGCAAGTTACATTTCGGTGGAGAAGAGTCTTGAAGTAAATGGTTTGCTAAAGAGAACCGATATAGTTGTTTACAATAAGGACCTTCGGCCCAGCATACTAGTAGAATGTAAAGAACCGGAGGTCCATTTGGATGAGGGTGTTGCCAAGCAAGCGGCCACTTATAATATGACATTACAAGCACCCTGGCTTTTAATCACGAATGGTCGCGACATCCAATTGTTCGAAATTGACCATAAAAAAAAGGAAAGCCATCCTGCCGATAACTTTCCCTCTTTTGATGATTTGTAAAGTCTATGGGAAAACACCCATCGCCATATAGTCGCTGGCAATTTTATTAATGGCAGCAACAAACGAAGCTGTTCTCAAGTCGGGAATTGATTTGTTTCGTTTCCAGATTGACCTGATTTCATTGTAGGCATCAACCATGGTTTGTTCCAAACCCGAATTAACCAAATCAACTTCTTCTGCTCCCTTGGTGACAAATTCTCTTTCACGGGCACCAACGCTTTTTCCAGTCAACTTTTCAACCGAATCGAGAATGTTGTTGTAGGACGCTTCATCAAAACGTTTTTGCATTCTTCCGAATCGAACGTGCGAAAGATTTTTCAACCACTCGAAATAACTTACAGTTACACCGCCTGCGTTAATGTACATGTCTGGAATGATCAGGCAACCTTTCTTCGTCAAAATTCCTTCGGCATAAGGCGTAACCGGGCCGTTAGCAGCTTCGGCAATGATCTTCGCTTTAATCCTGGCTGCATTGGTTGCGTTGATTTGATTTTCCAAAGCAGCGGGAATCAAAATATCACATTTCAACTCTAATGCATCAATACTCTTCCTCATGTTTTTAGCACCAGGATAATCTAAAATTGAACCTGTCTCCTTTCTGTGCTTGAATACTTTTGCTACATCCAAACCTTTAGGATTGGAAATGGCTCCCTCGCGTTCAGCAATTCCAATAACTTTTGCTCCATACTCCTGAACAATAGTGCCTGAATAGAAACCAACATTTCCCAAACCTTGAATGACAACTGTTTTCCCTTCCAAGCCAGTTTCAAGACCTATCGCTTTCATGTCGTCATTGTGTCGGCAAACTTCGTTCAAACCCATAATGACTCCGCGACCTGTTGCTTCCGTTCTTCCCCTGATTCCGTTCTGATTAATTGGCTTTCCGGTTACACATGCATAAGCGTCAGTTTGGCCTGGATGAAATGTCAGGTAGGTATCAAGAATCCAGGCCATCTCCCGCGCACCTGTTCCATAATCAGGAGCAGGAACATCAATTCCGGGGCCGATGAAATTCTTTTTGATTAACTCAGAAGTGTAGCGCCTGGTGATACGCTGCAATTGGGAAGGGCTATATTTGGTTGGACTGATCTTGATACCTCCCTTGGCCCCACCAAAAGGCACATTTACTATCGCACATTTGTAAGTCATCAAGGCGGCAAGCGCCATCACCTCATCCTGGTTTACCATACTACTGTAGCGAATACCACCTTTGGTTGGCACACGATGGTGACTATGCTGAACACGGTAGGCTTCAACCACCTGGTATTCCTGCCCGATCTTGACCGGAAAACGCATTCGGTAAACACTGTTACAGACCCTGATCTGTTCTAATAATCCTTTGGGGAGTTTGGTAAAATCACTGGCTTTGTCGAAGTTGTCGTAAACCGATTCGAGGAAACTGTATTGTTCAACCGGCTTTTTCATTGCAGTTGCCATAGGCTAATCTTTCAGTTGTTTTTCTAAGGAAGATATTCTCCTGTCAAGTGTAAATAAATAGATGCTTATTCCAATAAACACGAATGACAATACGCCAACCACGACATAAATTTTGCCGGACGACCGCATGACATCTGCCATCTCAACGCCTTCATTGGGCTGCGCAAAAGTAAGGATACCTGCGAGCAAAAAACCAAGTAAAAAGCATATTTTTTTCATCATGTTGCAGTGGATTTATTCAGCGTTTTGAATCAATTGAAGTCGCACACCAAGAGATGCAATCCAAACAGAAATCAGGCTCCAACCGATTACTGCAGGATAGAACACAAGGCGCATTCTGCTGTCGAGATCGTATTTGCTAAAGGCCGGGTTTCCACCGGTTCCAGGATGCAAGGAATCGCTCAATCGAGGGATAACCATGATGAAGACCATAAACATCACAAAAGCGAAGATGTTATATACAGCCGAAACCCGTGCTCGTTTTTGTTCATCTTCCAAAGAACCTCGCAATACGAAGTAAGCAATATAGACCAACAGCCCAACGGCTGCTCCGTTCAACCTCGGGTCGTTTACCCACCAGGTTCCCCAGGTAAAATTGGCCCAGAGCATGCCAGTGGTGAGGCCGATTAACCCAAGCACCAGGCCCACTTTTGCCATTTCGCGCGCCCACGAATCATGGATTTCCTTTCCGGTTGCCAGATACATAATACTGGTAACAATAGAGTGGGTTAACAGGATCATCATCGCGAACCACATGGGTACATGGAAATAGAGATTTCGAATGGTTTCGTGTAAAATTGGGAGGCGCGGTGCGGGTATCAAAAAGCCCCCGATAATGGTGTAGAGCACCACTACAATGGCCAGAATCTTCCACCACGTTTTTCTATAGATCGGTGCCATCGCTTAGTCGCGCCAAAGATATGGAAATAGTATAAACGCCAACGCCACAATGGCCAAATTGAGAGCACTGAGAATGAGCACATCATTCCAATTATTGCTGACGTTTACAATGTTGCCAACTGACGATCCGGACAGGTGTATCACCAACATAATAACCGGTAGAATGAGTGGAAAACTTAGTATTGCCATCAGGGTGGCATTGTTGTTTGCTTTCATTGCAATGGCCGACATCATGGAAAACAAGAAGGAAAATGCGGATCCTCCCAATAACAAACTCAGAAAAAACCAATGCGGCTGATCCAATGGGTTTCCGAGCAGCAGCATGAAGAGCAAAAGGCAAAGCAAGGATAGCAAAGCAATAAGCCCAAGGTTGTAAATCATTTTGGCCAGTACCACTGCCTGGGGGCTGACCAGGCAATAGTAATAAAGCACCCGACCCTTGTTTTCCTGGAAAAAACTTTTGGTTACTGAATTAATGGAAGCAAACAAGATGGTTATCCAGAAAAGGAGGTTCCAGGTTTGGCCGCTTAGGTCGTTGTTCACTCCAGCAGATTGGGCTGAAATATTAATGAGGAATACTGTGCTGGCTACATACAAGAGTATTCCTGCCAGGGCATATTTCTGCCGCCATTCAATGAGCAGGTCTTTTTTAACCAGTGTGGTGATTTCGCTGAACATCTTCATAACCAAAAAGCAGCGCAAAGATAGGCAGCTAATTGAGGGTTGGACACTGGATTAATCTGCAAACCGTTTTAGAGTAGTTCATTAGGTTCAATAACCGAAAACAAAGTTGAATGTTTTGTCAGCCTCATACCAGAATTGCAGGAATTGAGAATGATAGGATTTACCACTTGTCGATTCTGAGAGAATCCCGATACTTTGAATTGCCGGTTAAAAAGCTTTTACAAAACGTGTAACGGTTTCCTGATTGGCATTGTCTTTCACCACAACTAAATATTTGCCGTCAGCCAAATCAGCAACATCGGCTTTCATGAAGGCAGTACCTCCTTCGGGATGAAAAACCATCATTACCTTGCCGTTCATAGCGATTATAGAAATCGTTTTCACAGCAAAACGGGAATTCCATTTCACCTGAACGAAATCTGCTACAGGAATCGGTGATACGATCAAAGCGCTGAGGTCCATTGGCTTCACAGTTGCTACTCCCACAGTAGTAGAAAGGGCTATGGTTCTGTACACCACCCTGTTATTGGACTGGTCATGATAAACCAGGTGAAACACCCCATGATTATAAGCAACATCAGGAGACACCTGAGAACCCAAAGTGTTCGTGCTATCGGTGATGTTTATGGAGGGATTAAAACCAGTAGGACCAGTAGTAGTATATGCAAAATATATATCCTTGGTTCCATTGCGGGTATCTTCCCAAACAACCCCGATCGTATCTCCTCTTCCCGCAATTTGTGGTTGATCCTGTGTTGCACCTAATGGTGCGGTAGCATCAACATCTATATTACCTCCAGCTTGTAAGGATTGAAGGTCGAGCCTCCCAAATTTTATACTGGCCTGGCCCTCTCCTTCGGTCATCCATGCAGCATTGAGGTTACCTTCGCTAATGAAACCTACCGGACCACTTGAAGGGCATGCAGGTACGATCCAGCCAGAGAAATCAACTTGCACCAGGTCGGGGAAACTTGCACCTCCATCTGTGGAAATAGATGCAAAAGCATCGCGGGCGTTGTTATCATTATTACGGAACAACAATGCCACTGTATTTCCATCAGCGATTACGGTTGAGGCGCAACATTCACAAGGCTCGCCCGCAGTTAAAGCAGTGGCATCTATGGGCGGTAAATAGCTTGATCCTCCATCGTTGGATCGAGCCACTACCTGTTTTGGAAAGTGCCAGTTAGAAGTAGTTTGAATCCATGACACCAGTGGATTTCCGTTTCCAAGAATGTCCACATCAACAAGCGCGGGTATGCTGTCGCCTATGTTGGTGACTTGTACGGCATTATTCCAAGTGACACCCCCATCGCTCGATTTTACAGTGAACACATCACTGTTTGAATGTGGAAGATTGAAATAGGTTACGAAAACATCTTGTCCGTTGGTGGCAAAGCTGGGCGCATCGAATGGATGAATTAATATGTCGATTGGCCCGGGAAACACGTTTACCGGTGTGTTGAATCCTGATCCGTTCCACCGGGCTACGTTCAGCTCTTTTGGTGTAGCGGTTTTTCCCATCATTACTAAAGGCGTGTTGCCTGATAAAGCAACCCGTGGGCGAATGGCTCCATAATCAGCTCCGTTGGCCACAGTAATGGGTTGCCCCAGGATAAAAACATTTTGAGCACTGACCTCAAACAGGAAAGTGCTCAAAATGAAAAGAAGATGTGTGAATTTCACAGATGTGTTAGAGGCATCTGGCTACTTACCTATCGTGAAGGTGCGCGCCACTGTCTCCGAACCATTTCCGGCCTTCAAAATGTAGGACCCAAAATGCAATTCTGAAACATCGAGTGAAATACGGTTTAGGTTTTCAATGGTTTCAGAGATTACCAATTCGCCACTCAGCGTAAATACTTCAACTAAATTGGCAGAATGATTACTGGTTAATTCAATGTTCAACACAGTTTGTGCTGGATTTGGGAATATTGAAATTTCCGTATCCAAAGTCTGGCTGAAGATTCCTGTATTGGTAGTGTCCTGTTCAACTTCAATGAAGTACTCCGCACATTGAACTGTACCGGCACTGTCAGTAGTTTCCCATACACAAACCTTAACGTAACCGGTGCCAAGGTTTCCGCCAGCATAAACATGAACGTCAAGAATGTCAGTTTGTGCGGCAGCAAGAGTAAAATTCTCTGTACTAACGGTGTGTAGATAGCACAAATCAGGATCGCAAATTGCTGAATTCCAACCGGTGGCCAGCGTGTTTACCATTCGCCTCCATGTATAGTTTACCTGCGCGCCCGATGTATTTGTGATATTGTTGTGGCCTACAACGTCACCATTGGTGTGGACATCAATCACTATGACAGAGTCATGATCTAATGTAAACTGAGCATCTGCTTGAGTGAAAACTATAAGTGCAGTAAGTAAGAAAAAGAGTTGTTTCATTTTATTCATTTTTTATTTAACTACTAATTTATGAGTTTGGTGAGAACCAGTGTTTGATATTCTTAGCCAGTAAAGACCTGAAGCTAATTCACTGAAATCAACAGATTGAAATGAAAAGTTTTCAGGATGACTAAACTCTCGGATTACTGCCCCTCTTGCGTCAAAGATACTTAAAGTTGTATTTCCATCTATAGGCACTTTTGCACTTATTGACAAAATATCTTCCACCGGATTAGGTCCACCCATTAAACCGTCCAAAATTTCGTGGAATGAAATGTCTGTAGGCGGTAAAACCGGGGAGCAGGCCTAACGGTTGAAACACAAAAATCACAATTGATGTTTGTTTTATACTTCAACATTTTCATTGTAAAAATTATTAGGTCTGGGAAGGCTGTGTTTGGGAGGGAAAAGCGAAATTAACTATTTCAAGTGGAGGAATCTGTCTATAGTTATAATTAAGATGAATAGCACGATTGCTTCGGGTATCTGCTTCCATTTGAATCTTTCTTGAGGGCGGCTCTAATACCATTTACGTGTAGAAAGCCGACAATAGAAAAGCATGTATTTTTATCCTACTTTCCGTAGCGCAGTAGGCAGGTCTGTCTGATGCCGTGAAGTTGAGGCATAGCCTTAGCTATGGATGTGCTTTTCAAAGAAATACATCCTGATAGCTATCGGGATCGGGAGAAAAGACCAAATTTATGTGACGGTTTTCTACCTGTAGATGGTATTGGCCATGTAATTTCCCGGTGGGTCATCTATATCCACTTTCAACAATTCCCTTCATTCCCTCATTATCCAATATCTTCGCGCCAATTAAAATACTCAGGTTCGAGATGAAGAAAATTCTGGTTGCCAATCGAGGCGAAATTGCTTTGAGGATTATGCGCTCTGCATACGAAATGGGTATTGCAACAGTAGCGGTTTACTCCGAAGCTGACAGCGTTTCACCTCATGTTAAATTTGCCGATGAATCAGTTTTGTTAGGCCCACCACCCTCTTCGAAGTCTTATCTGCTAGGTGACAAAATTATTGCTGAAGCGAAACGATTGGGTGTTGAAGGCATTCATCCAGGATATGGCTTTTTGGCTGAAAACGCGGAATTCGCTCAAGCGGTAACAGATGCCGGTATCAAGTTTATTGGCCCTTCACCTGAAGCCATCAGAACTATGGGTAGCAAACTGGCTGCAAAGGATGCCGTAAAAGCCTTCAACATTCCTATGGTTCCCGGAACGGATCATGCCATTGAGGATATCGAGGAAGCTAAAATCATCGCAGCCGAAATTGGCTTCCCCATACTGATCAAAGCGTCAGCCGGTGGTGGGGGAAAGGGTATGCGAATCGTTGATGAGGCCAAATCTTTTGAAGAACAAATGAAACTGGCTATCAGTGAAGCAACTTCAGCTTTTGGAGACGGTTCTGTCTTCATCGAAAAATATGTGACCTCACCACGCCACATTGAAATACAGGTGTTGGCCGATGAACATGGAAACATTGTTCACTTGTTTGAACGTGAATGTTCCATTCAGCGCAGGCATCAAAAAGTGATTGAAGAGGCTCCAAGTTCAGTGCTTACATCCGAATTGCGGGATTCGATGGGAAAAAGTGCCGTAGATGTGGCCCGGGCTTGCAGCTATTGGGGAGCAGGAACTGTGGAGTTTCTGCTGGATGAAAACATGAATTACTATTTCCTGGAAATGGACACTCGTTTGCAGGTAGAACACCCCGTAAGTGAGATGATCACAGGTATAGATTTGGTGAAAGAACAGATTAAAGTGGCTATGGGCCAACCTTTGGACTTCAAACAGAAAGATTTAAAAATTCATGGGCATGCCATGGAACTGCGGGTTTATGCGGAAGATCCCCAAAACAACTTTTTACCCGACATTGGCAAACTTGAACGTTATGAACGACCCCAGGGACCGGGTGTTCGTCTGGATGATGGTTTTGAACAAGGCATGGACATTCCTATTTATTACGACCCAATGATCTCGAAGCTTTGTACCTGGGGAAAAGATCGCGAGGAATCAATTGAAAGAATGAAACGGGCAATTGCCGAATACAAGATCACAGGATTTCAAAACACGTTGGCTTTCGGCACCTTCGTCACGTCTTTTCCTGTCAGGCCTGGCAGTCCGCTTGTTGAGGGGAAACGCCACCCATTTCATCGAAATCGGTCGAT
>PVBE011890601.1_pt1 | contig 19461 bp, 17 predicted proteins | sample 1631181 | NCBI WGS metagenome assembly PVBE01 (sample SAMN08397723, study PRJNA350692) | Marine metagenome, whole genome shotgun sequencing project. | isolation source: water | place: Pacific Ocean | collected 2012-04 | reverse complement strand
GGATTCCTGGCATGGGCTGCTCCTGCAGCCCTACTGCACTTCCGCCATCTGATGTGCATGGATGCACAAATGCCGCGATGGCAGGATACCAAGGAGCGGCCATGGCGGTCGCTTTCGCAGGAATGACGCCGAAATGGAAGCGCACTTCGGATCAATTACCTAACCGACTGGATCCGACCGTGCCGAACACACCCCCAGAAGACCAACGTTCCTCAGTTCTGAGCGTCGATAATCTCGCAAGCGCCTACGGCGACCGACGCATCCTTCACGATATTTCCCTCTCCGTTTCCAAAGGTGAGATCTTCGTGATCATGGGCGCCAGCGGATCCGGTAAGACGACCCTGTTAAGACACTTGATCGGCTTGAGCAAACCGCAGCAGGGCGACGTAACCTTACTCGGCAGCCGTCTTGGCGCAATTACTAAGGCGGAGCTCTACGAATTGCGAAAACGCATCGGCGTCGCGTTCCAAGGCGGCGCGCTGATCAACTCCATGAACGTAATTGAAAACGTCGAACTGCCGTTGCATCAACACACCCGTCTCGATCCCAGCACCATCCGGATCATGAGTCGGATGAAGCTCGATATGATGTCACTCGACAACGCAGAGCGCTTGATGCCGGCTCAACTCTCCGGCGGCATGTTGAAACGCGCGGGCCTGGCCCGTGCCGTGGTGATGGACCCGCATGTATTGTTTTTCGACGAGCCTTCCGCCGGCCTGGACCCTGTGACGTCTGCCGAGCTTGACGAGTTAATCGTCGGTCTGCGCAATGCGCTCAGAATGACGGTCGTCGTCGTTACCCACGAACTCGAGAGCGCTCTCAAAATTGCCGATCGTATTATGGTCCTGGCCGAAGGCCGAATAGCCGCGCTGGGTACGGTCGACGAAATCCGGCGGTCTTCCGATTCCCGCGTGCAATCCATGCTCCACCGCCGCGTCCGCGACCGACGCCCGAGTGGAGAGGAATACCTCGACCGCCTCACCGACAATGACACATGAATTGGCGAGCACCTTTGGCGCAGGGACCGCGGTCGCCGCACGCGGCTCCGCGTCGCCGGTTCCGTCGCGCCGGTCTGTATAAAGCCCGCCCGATACCCATACGATGATTTCAGCGATCCGCACCCCGATCGTATCCCTCGGCGGAAACATCATCGCCGCCGTCGAGGAACTCGGACGAATGGGGATCTTTTTTGCTACGGTGCTGAGACACGCGGTATGGCCGCCGTGGGAGTTTCGGCTGATCCTACGGCAACTCCGCTTCGTGGGCGCCCGTTCGACGCTGGTCATCGCCGTCGCCGGCGCGTTTGTCGGAATGGTTGTCGCTTTGCAGTTCTACGATACCCTCGTGCGATTCGGCTCCGTGAGCTTACTCGGCTCCGCGGTCGGCTTGAGTCTAGTCAGAGAACTCGGACCGGTACTAACCGCCCTTATCATAATCGGGCGTGCCGGGTCGGCGACTTGCGCGGAGATCGGCATCATGCGCAGCGACAACCAGATCGACGCACTGGAGTGCATGGCGATCGATCCCTACCGTTATCTCATCGTCCCACGGTTCCTGGCTTTCCTCATCGCAATCCCGCTACTGACCGGGATCTTCGACGTTATCGGAATCCTCGGCGGGTGGTTCGTCGGCGTCGTGGTTTTTGAGGTCAACCAAGGCGCTTACTTCCAAAGCATGGCCGACAGCGTCTTGCTGCACGACCTGAATATGGGCATTACGAAATCTGTCGCATTCTCCATGGTGATTGTGTGGGTCAGCACCGGCAAAGGCTTTCTCATGCACCTGAATCGGAGTATGGTATTTGGTGCCGAAGGGGTAAGCCGCGTCACCACGGATGCCGTCGTTGTTGCGTCCATATCCGTCTTGTTCGCGGACTACATTATCAGTGCGTTAATGCTTTAGTTCGCCATGACAGAAAGAGCTTCTCTCGAATTCACCGTCGGCCTGTTCATGGCTGCCGGCCTGCTGTCGCTGGTTTACCTTGCGGTAAAACTTGGCGATATCGGCGTCTTTGACAACGATACTTATTCGCTGACGGCTCGCTTTGTCTCCTCCTCCGGTCTGACGGAAGGCGCTTTTGTCGAGGTAGGAGGCGTTCGCATAGGAACAGTAGAGGAGATACGCCCCGATTTCGACACCTATGAATCCATCGTCGCAATGGCGCTCGACCCGGAACTCAAATTGCAGGACGACGCGATCGCGTCAATTCGGACGTCGGGGATCATCGGGGACAAATTCGTCAAGATCACACCCGGTGGATCCGACATTTACCTGGAGCCGGGAGACGAAATCCTCGAAACGGAAGCTTCGATCAGCCTCGAGGAACTAATCAGCAAATACATCTTTGAAAGCGGAGATAAGGACTAATTGCCATGACCGTAGCATCAGGGACGCGTGAGCCGCCACGTACCGGCTGCTTACAACGGCTGGTACTGCTGGCGGCGCTGGCGGCGTCGGCGGGAGCGCTGGCTCAGACCCCGACGGAAACGGTATCGGAAACCGTCAACTCCGTGATCGTGGTGCTCCGGAACACCGACCTTCAAGAGGAAAGCAAGAGACGCCAGGTCAAAGGGATAGTTTCTCGGCATTTCGATTTCAGAGCAATGTCGAGCCGCGTCCTGGCGACGAATTGGAAAAAGGCGACCAAAAAGCAACGGGGGAAATTCACTAGCCTATTCAAGGAACTGTTGTCGAATACGTACTGGCGTAAGGTTTCGGGATATCGGGACGAGACGGTCGAGTATGTAGGCGAACGCCTGCGCAAGAACAAACTGGCGACCGTCAATACGGTAATTAAGACCGAGACGGTAGATATTCCCGTCGATTACAAGTTGTATCGCAAAGACGATGGCGGCTGGTATGCCTACGACGTCGTCATCGAGCAAGTAAGCCTGGTACGCAACTACCGCGCGAGTTTCCAGCAGATCGTACACGACGTCGGCATCGACGGGTTGATTCAAAAGCTCGAAACCAAGGTCGCACGCTCGTCATTGCCCGAGGACGAGCAGTAACCGCCCCCCATAGATAAGGCCCGCCTTCGGCGACAACTATTCGACTGGATACCGGCTTGCGCCGGTATGACGGGTTCTCTACCGCCACCTAAACGTCCACGTCATTCCCGCACCCCGTCATTCCCACGGCTCGTCATTCCCTCGAAAGCGGGAATCCAGTTAGAGATCGCCGCTTTTAGCGGCATGTTTTTTCACTGGATACCGGATTAAATCCGGCATGACGGTAATCTGAGCTTGTGTCATTCCCGCGCCCTCTCGTCATTCCCGCGAAAGCGGGAATCCAGTTAGCAGAGCGCCGCTTTTAGCGGCATGCTTTTTTCACTGGATACCGGATTAAATCCGGTATGACGGTAATCTGAGCTTGTGTCATTCCCGCGCCCTCTCGTCATTCCCGCGAAAGCGGGAATCCAGTTAGAGATCGCCCGCCTTCGGCGGGACAACTGCTCGACTGGACACCGGCGTGCACCGGTATGACGGGTTCTCGCCCGCCACTTAAACGTCCACGTCATTCCCGCACCTCATCATTCCGGCACCCCGTCATTCCCGCGAAAGTGACCGCCAGGGACGGAGGAAATGCGAAAGGATTGCAGGAGCAATCCTCGCCCGAGAATCCGGCTAAAACAAGCCGCCGCCTTCGGCGGGACACTATTTGACTGAGCGCCGGCTTGATCTGGGCGCCGCTATGCGCCGCGACACGCAGCCGTTATTGTACGCACGTGGCCGAGCGTCTCCACAGGGTCGCAATCGCGACTCAGACTGTTGCCAAGCGCCTTCCCCATGTGCTCGGGGCTGTTTTACAAACGCTAATGTATCGGCCTCGCGCACTACGGTTGCTGCTCCAGCGTGCGTCACCTTGCCGATAACGCCACTCGGGCTAAACCTGAACGTGATAAAACTTCCGGGCGCCGCAAAATCGGTTGAGACTTGCATAAAGACTGAACACACGTGCGCCGTAGGTTGGGTTAAGCGCGAAAGGGCCGTAACCCAACGATTCAACCATCATGTTGGGTTACGCCCTTCGGGCTAACCCAACCTACAATGTTCACGAATAATGAAAACCTCAGTAAATGGTCTCCGGAAAAGCCGGCACGGTTTATATCCTCGTCGCCGGCAAGGATCCGGCGGCGAAATGAGCCCGAATTCAGATGGAGATCGCTAACCGATGAGCACGAACATGAGCGACCGGACCCTCGATACCGAAATCAGTCTGAGCGGCGCCTCCCCGTTTCGGGACCGTCATGCAGTCGTCACTGGCGCGACCCGCGGAATTGGCGCCGAAATCGCTACGACCCTGGCGCGGCTCGGCGCCGATCTAACGCTGATGGGTCGCAACGAAGAGCTTTTGGCCGAACGCGAAAAGGAGATCAACACCGTTTCCGGTGGCGCTGCCTTCGCGGTCCGCGCAGAGGTAACAGACGAAAATTCGGTGAAGGCCGCTTTCGCCGCGGCCGCCGAAAAGTTCGGTCCGGTTTCCATTCTCGTCAACAATTCGGGCATCGCCGGCAGTGCACCGTTCCATCGCATGGAGACCGACCACTGGCAGGCCATGCTGGACACCAACCTGACCGGAACATTCCTATGTACCCGGTGTGCCTATCCCGGAATGCGCGAGAACGGCTGGGGCCGGATCGTCAACGTCGCGTCGACCGCCGGCCTCTGGGGATACGCGTATATCGCGGCCTATACAGCATCCAAGCACGGCGTTATCGGGCTCACCCGCGCGTTGGCGATCGAGGCGGCCAAGGTGGGCGTCACGGTGAATGCCGTTTGCCCTGGCTATACCGATACGGACATGCTGCGCGCTACAGTGGAAAGCGTCGTTTCCGAAACCGGGCGCAGCGAGGAAGAGGCGATTGGCGAGCTGACCCGCATGAACCCGCAAGGCCGGCTAATTCAGCCGGCCGAGGTGGCCGAAACGGTCGCCTGGCTTTGCCTGCCCTCGTCACGCTCGATCAACGGTCAGTCGATCATCATCGCCGGCGGCGAGTTGATGTAGGGACAGTCGGTCTAGCCTGCATATCGCCCGGTGCGAACTCCCTGTTGGGCTGTGATTCCAGCTTGCGGGACCATGACGATCTACGAACTGTATTCGTGTTAGTTAGGGCCTGTTTACCTTTTGTATGTCATTTGTTATTCAGCGATGGCGCGCGCTATGAGTAAACGCTGGATATCGTTGGTCCCTTCGTAGATCTTGCATACCCTCGCGTCTCTGTACAGGCGCTCCAAGGAAAAATCCGTGAGATACCCGTAACCGCCCAAGGTCTGAATCGCATCCGAGCAAACCTTTTCCACCATTTCCGATGCATAGAGCTTCGCCATACAGGCTTCTTTCAGGCACGGATGTCCCAGATCGCGTAACGAAGCGGCATGTAATACCAGTTGCCGTGCCGACTCGATTGCGGTAGCCATATCGGCCAATCGAAATGCAACGGATTGATGTTCGATGATCGGCTTGCGGAACGTCACTCGTTCTTTGGCGTAGGCGAGAGCTAACTCAAATGCAGCCCGGGCAATGCCTACCGCCTGCGCCGCGATACCTATACGTCCTCCCTCCAGATTACTAAGGGCGATCTGGTAACCTTCCCCCTCGGCACCCAACCGTTGCTCAACAGTGATTTCAAGGTCCTCAAAAACCAACTGGCAGGTGTCCGATGCTTTCTGCCCCATTTTGTCCTCCACCCGGGCTACCCGATAACCCGGTGTATCTGTCGGGACAATGAACGCGGTGATCCCTCGCTTTCCTGCGGTTGGGTCTGTTACCGCGAACACCAGGGCCACATCGGCAGTCGAACCACTCGTGATGAGCTGTTTGGTACCGTTAATAATGTATCGCTCAGCCACACTCTCGGCCGTAGTCCGTAAGTCTGCTGCATCCGAACCACAATGTGGTTCGGTCAGGCAGAATGCACTCAGCATCTTACCCTGTGCCATGGGTATCAGAAATTGTTGATGTTGTGCTTCGGTCCCGTACTTATAGACAGGCATACACCCCACGCTATTATGACCACTGACAACGGTGGCACACGCCGCATCCCCGGCGGCGATCTCTTCCAGGACCAATGCCAGGCTTACATGATCTGCTCCCGCCCCGCCGCTGGTTTCGGGGATGGTGATCCCCAGAAACCCCAGTGCTCCCAAAGCATCGATGGCTTCCCTGGGAAACCTCGGATCCTTGTCCCATCCGGCAGAATTGGGTACCAGTTGTTCTTGCGCGAATCGACGTGCCGTTTCGCGGATCAGGTTTTGGTCTTCACTGAGGATCAAGACTGTCTCCTATGATCCTTGATTTGTCGTTAGTCTGCCATCGTCAAGCCACCGCTGACGCTCAACACCTGTCCGGTGACATATTCCGAGCGCGGGCAGGCAAAAAACAGGATGGCGTCGGCGATTTCCGATGGCTGACCTAGGCGTCGTTTTGGTATCGCTCGTATCAGCGCCTCATGAACCTTCTCCGGAACATCCGCCATCAACTGGGTATCGGTCGGACCAGGACAAACGCAGTTCACATTGATGGAATAGCGCACCGTTTCCCTGGCCAATGACTTTGAAAACGCGATCACCCCTCCTTTGGCGGCGGAGTAAATGGTCTCCCCAAGACTGCCGACCCGACCAGCGTCACTAGCCACCGTAATGATCCGGCCGGACCTGCGCTCCATCATGCCGGGTAGAAAGGTATGAATCACCTTGACATGACCCATGAGATTGAGGGCAATCTGCTTGTCCCAGAATTCCGGTGTGTTCTCCACGAACGGTTCCGTCCTGGACCAACCGGCGACGCTGGCGATAATGTCTACCCGGCCCTTGCTCTCCTGGACGGCCTTGGCAAATGCGGCAATGGAGGTATCATCGGTGACGTCCAGCCGGACAAACTCCGCCCCCTGTCCTTTTCCCCGGATGTCCACCGCTGCCTGTTGGCCCTGTTCTTCGGCAATATCCCCAACAAAGACGTAAGCACCAGCGTCCGCAAACGCTTTCGCGGTCGCAAGGCCGATCCCGGATGCCGCTCCGGTGATAATGGCAATTCTATCGTTGAGTTTCATGAAACGACTCCCGCCATCTCGATAGTAAGTGATTGGTGATCAATTCTCGTTCTTTGCGGGGAAACCGGCAACTCGCTCCCGGGTCTCCTGATCTTCATATAGGCGTCTTGTACTTGTCGACTCACCTCCAAAACCGTCACGTCCGGGCGACTCGTAGTCGATGAGGCAACGTTTGCATTCGGCCAGTGCACGCACTGGTGTACCGGCAAACTAGCAGCGGTCAGGGGGCCGGCAACCCCCCGTGCTTCGCTTTGTAGCGATCGATCCGCGCCTGCATATCGGCCAGCAAACCGTCCATGCCTTCGGACTTGATGATCGCGGTGAACGTACTGCGGTAATTGTTGACGAGGCTGACTCCCTCGATGACGACGTCGTAGGAATGCCACCCCTCGTCACTCAACCTCAGCTTGTAACTGACCGGTATCTCCGTCGAATCCGTGAGGATGAGCGTATCGACAACGGCCCTATCGCCCCGCACCGACTCGTTTACGTATTCGACTCGCTGGTTCGTGTAGGCTTCTATCTTGTCGCGATAGGTCGCTTCCAGGTACTGGGTAAATTATTCGACAAACTGGCGTTTTTCCTCGGCCGTCGCGGTGCGCCAGTTGGTCGCCAGAACACTTTGCGACATGCTTCGAAAATCGAAACCATCGTCGATGATCCGCCCGACCTCGCTCCATTTCGCCTCGCGGTCCAGGTTCTTGTTCTTAAGCACCGACAATATCCCTGTGATCGCTTCACGTACGCGCTCCGTTGGCGTCATCGCCGCCTGCGAAACGCCGACGATCAAAAATCCAGCGATCACGATGAAGGCGATCGACCGATATCGAGAAAAATATCCGCGTGATTGTTGGTTCATAGTCATCTTATCCGTTCAACTCACGAAAAACGCACGCCTGCGAACGATCAAGCCTACGACACGACCGTGATCGCAAGCACCAGCTCCTTATCGCCGATTTCGAAAGATTCGACAAACGTCCCGCTCGGCCGTTCAGAATAGTTCAATTCGGTCGCCAGCGTCTCCTGGCGAACAAACGCCGTATGCGCCCGAATGGCCTCATCAAGGTCCCCTTCGGCACAGTATTCGATGCGGATGCGCGCGATCAGGTCGAGATCGGCCGATTTCCGCATGTTCTGGATACGATTGACGACCTCCCTGGCGAGACCCTGGAACCGCAACTCCTCCGTCACCAACGTATCGAGCGCAACGGTAATGTGACCTTCTTGCGCGACGCTCCATTCGCCCAGTTCTTCGCTGAGTATATCGACGTCTTCCGCATCCAACCGTACGGATTCACCGTCGATATCGATTTCCAGGTAGCCGTTGGCAAGCAACTCGGTGATTTCGAGGTCACCGAATTGTACGATCCGGGCCGCCACAGCTTTCATTTTCTTCCCGAGTCGCGCTCCCAGGCGTTTGAAATTGGCCTTCGCAGAGCGCTTTACAACCTCATTCGAATCTTCGATAGTTTCGATCGCCTTGACGTTTATCTCATCGAGAATAATGTCCTCGACGCTTTCGACAACGTCACGCTCGACGCCGCTTCCGACCACCAGCAATATCCGCGACAAGGGCTGCCGCACATTGAGATGGCTTTTGTTCCGCAGCAACAACACCAAAGTCACGATCGTTCGGGCAAGTCCCATCCTGTGTTCGAGCGACTCCTGGATCGACTCCGTCGAGGCAATCGGAAAGTCGGACAAGTGCACCGATGCGGCGGCCTCCAAGTCGGTCGCGCCGGTCAAGTTACGGTAGAGCCGCTCGGAAAAGAACGGTGCGATCGGACTCATCAGCTTGGCGACGGTAACGAGACATTCATAGGTCGTTTGATAGGCGCATAACTTATCGTCTTCGCTGACGTCGTGTGCGCCTTCGGCACCCTTTTTTGCCGCCCAGAATCGCGGTCGCGAGCGGCGGATGTACCAGTTCGACAGTTCATCGACGAACTTTTCGACGGCGCGCGCGGCACGCGTCGCGTCGTAACCGTCGAATGACTCATCAACCGTCTTGATCGTCGAATGGAGGCGACTCAGGATCCATCTATCGAGTTCGGTGCGCCGGTCGATGGGTATGGGTGCCTCCGCATAACAAAACCCATCGATGTTGGCGTAGCTCGCCATGAAACGATAGACATTTTCCAGCGTTCCGAAGAACCGGTTCCGTGTTTCGGTCAACCCGCGCGTCGAGAAACTCATGTTGTCCCAGGGCGGCGAATTGCTCATCAGATACCAGCGCACTACGTCGGCGCCGTACGTCGCAACGGTTTCGAATGGATCGACGGTGTTGCCTTTGGATTTGGACATCTTCTCGCCGTTTTCATCCAACAACAGACCGTTAACCACACAGTTCTTGAACGAAACGTCGTCGCGCACGAGGGTCGCGATCGCGTGGAGCGTATAAAACCATCCCCGGGTCTGATCGAGACCTTCGCAGATGAAATCGGCGGGGAAGCCCTGCTCGAACTGCTCGCGGTTTTCGAACGGATAGTGCCATTGGGCGAAAGGCATCGCGCCAGAATCAAACCAGACATCCAGAACGTCCGGCACGCGCCGCATGGTGCCCCCGTCGGGGGCCGGCCAAGTCAACTCGTCGACATACGGCCGGTGCAGATCGATAGTGTCGTCGGACGGTAGTTTCTGGCTACACTTTTCCCTCAATTCACTAATCGACCCGATGACTTCGAAATGATCGGAGCCCTCGGCGTCCGACATCCAGATCGGGAGCGGTGTCCCCCAATAGCGCTTGCGGCTCAGCGCCCAATCGATATTGTTATCGAGCCAATTGCCGAAGCGTCCGTCGCGGATCGCCCCCGGATGCCAGTTAATCGTTCGATTGAGATCGACCAAACGGTCCTTGACAGCGGTCGTGCGGATGAACCAGCTCTCGACCGGATAGCTCATCAGCGGCGTACCTTTGCGCCAGTCGTGCGGGTAATTGTGGAGATAGGAGTCCTGGCGAAACAATAACCCCCGCTCCCGCAGATCCCGATTGATGATCTTATTGGCGTCTTTGAACCATTCGCCCGCTACCAGCGGCGCCTGATCGGTAAAGCGTCCGTCCGGGCCCATCGGATTGAACATCGGCAAACCTTCGCGTTGTGCCACTTCGTAGTCTTCGGCGCCGAATGCCGGAGCCTGATGTACGATCCCGGTCCCTTCTTCGGTCGATACGTAGTCGGCGGCGACGACCCGCCACGCCCCGGTCACGTCGCCGGAATCCGGCAGCCGGAACAGCGGCTCGTAGCGGAGCCCGATCAAATCGGCACCCTTCAATCTTTCCAGTACCGCATATTCGTCTTTGACGACATCGAGGCGAGCCTCCGCAAGGGTCAACACTTCGCCGGCATTCTCACCCCCGGCGATCTCTACCTTGACGTAATCGATGTCGCTCCCGACCGCTAATGCCACGTTGGAGATCAGGGTCCACGGGGTCGTGGTCCAGGCGAGAAAGCTCAAGCCCGGCTGGTCGATCGAGCGGAAACGCACATAGACGCTCGGGTCGGTGATTTCCTCGTAGCCGAGACTCACTTCGTGCGAAGAAAGGACGGTCCCGCTGCCGGGGCTGTACCACTGGATCTTGTGGCCCCGATACAGGAGGCCGCGCTCATAGATCTCCTTGATCAACCACCATACGGATTCGATGTAACTGGTCTCGTAGGTGATATACGGATGGTCCAGGTCTACCCAATAGCCGATCCGCCGCGTTAGGTCGTCCCAGTCTTTCTTATATCGAGCGACGCTGTCCTTACACGCAGTATTGAAGGCGGCGATACCGAAATCCTCGACCTCGGCCCTGCCGTCCAGCCCTAATTCCTTTTCGACCTCGATTTCAACGGGCAGCCCGTGGGTATCCCAGCCAGCCTTACGGTTGACCCGATAGCCCTTCAGGGTCTTGTAGCGACAAAACGTGTCCTTGATCGTCCGGCCGAGGACATGGTGGATCCCTGGCCGCCCGTTGGCGGTCGGCGGCCCTTCGTAGAACGTAAACGTTTCACCGCCGCGACGATTCTCGATACAACTTTGAAATATCTCGTGCTCGTCCCACCACTCGAGTAGTTCGTCTTCCAACCGTGAAAATTCGACCCCTTTGGTCTCGGGAAACTGTCTAGTCATGTCGATGGTTAGCGGCGTGCCGGGAGCCTTTCGGATCGGTGCGACCGTGGTGCGGCCGGTCCAGCCTGCGAAGATTTTTCAATTGTTCAAAGAAGTCGACCGCTTAAGGGGCATGGCTCAGGAATTTTCCGTCGCGGCCGATTATAACCTAAGGACCCGGGTAATGCGGGCCGTCGGGCTGTGAAAGCCGTCACTAATGTCGCCGGGTTCCGGCGAGTAGATGTGCTATCGTTATATGGGTCTTAGCGAGACCTCGATTATGGCTGGAGACGCCTCGTGAGTTCAGATCCGGTACTTGATTTCCTACAGTTCGTCGAAGGACAGAAAAACCAGTCCGTCCGCGAACTGCTCGACCGCATTCTGCACAAGAGCCGCCTCCTCACGAAAGCCGAAGCCGGCACAATATTCATCGCGCGTAAGAGCGGCAAGCGACGCTGGCTCGAGCCGGCGAGCGTGCAGAACGAAGCCATTTCAGTGCGCAAGGGCGATTTCGTCGTCCCGATTGGCCCCGGAACCATCGCCGGTCACGTCGCCAACAAGGGCAAAACCGTCATCATCGATGATGTGTACCAGATCCCGAAAAGAGCACCCTATTCGTTCGACCCGGGCCGGGAACACCGACGCTACAAGACGCACTCGATGTTTTGCTTCGCGCTGAAGAACTACCAGGATGAGGTTATTGGGGTCGTCCAGCTGATTAACTGCCGTCCCCGGCGAAATCGTAAACCGATCCCGTTCGATCCGGCTGTCGCCCAATTGGTTGCGCCGATCGCCCGCGTCGTTGGCCACTCTATCGAACGCGCGGAAATGCTGGAACAAATCAAAGCGAAAAATCGAAAACTGCATGAGCGCAATCGCCTGCTCGCCGAACAGCGTGCCCATATCGAGGCGCTTCAGGAAGAAACCGAAGACGCGTTCCAGCTGTCGACTCAATTGCTAGCGCGCGCCGCCGAAATTCATGACGAAGAAACCGGCAACCACATCGTCAGAGTAAACGAATACAGTTATTACATCGCGCAGTTGCTCGACATGGACGATGAGTGGTGTGACGAAGTCCGCTATAGCGCACAACTTCACGACGTGGGGAAGATGAGTGTTGACGCGGCGGTTCTGAAAAAGAAAGGCAAGCTGAACGACGACGAGCGTGAAGAGATAAACCGTCACACCGTATACGGGCACCAGATCTTGGCCTCTTCGCCGAGACTGAAAATGGGTGCGGACATTGCTTTATATCACCACGAAAAATGGGACGGCACGGGATACCCCAACGGTATCGGCGGCAACGACATTCCCGTGGCTGCGCGCATAGTTCAGCTTGCCGATATCTACGACGCCCTCCGCTCCGAACGCCCGTACAAACCGGCTTTCAGCCATCGAAAAACGGTGGGAATTCTAACCGAGGGTGACGATCGAATTGATCCCGAAGGCCACTTCGACCCCAGCATCGTTGCCCTGTTCAAAAAAAGCCACAAAGAATTCGATCGTATCTGGGCACGATTGAAAGACTAAATAAGCGTTCCGAAACTGATCGATATTTTGGAACAGCTATTTGGAAATGGTCTCAAAATTATCTGCGGCCGTGGTGAGCACTGAAACGGAGAAAACCATCACGTTGGGTTACGCCCTGCGGGCTACCCCAACCTACAATGTTCACGAACCATGAAAGCTGCAGTAGTTCGGTATAGTTACCGGGCGTGCTCGGCAGCCAACGCTTCGACCGCAAATTGACGGATCTGCCGCACCATCGCGGCAAGCCCGTTACTTCTGGTCGGCGACAGATGTTCTTCGAGTTCGATTTGCTTAACGAAATCGGGCGGCGTCGCAATGATTTCCGCGGGACGGCGATCGGAATACACCTTGAGCATAAGCGCGATCAATCCCGACACGATTGCGGAGTCACTGATAGCATCGTAGTGCAGCCGACCATCCCTGTTTTCGGTGACCATCCAGACCTGTGACTGACAGCCCTTCAGACGGTTGCTCTCGACCTTGTCCGCAGGCCCCAAATCCGGAAGTTTGCGACCCAGATCGATAATGTATTGGTAGCGGTCGGTCCAATCATCGAACATTGAGAATACGTCGACGATCTCGGCCTGCGCATCGATGATCTCTTGTGACGGGGGCAATTGCGGTGAAGATGAAGACATTATTTGGGAGGTAGCTCTTCGGTAGATTTCGTAATTAGAAGCGGTCTCGAGACCATTCACCTGGGCGCCGGCCGGACGAATAAACCGTAGGCGGGCGAGAATTTATATTCGCCACTCGGTGCCGTTCGGACCATCTTGTATGTGGACCCCGATCGCAATCAATTCATCGCGAATTTCATCCGCTCTCTGCCAATCCTTGGCTTGCCGAGCCGTGTTTCTCTCGACGATCAATGCGTTGACGCGTTCGACGTCGATGTCGCCGCCGGGATCGATCGCAAACCAATCCGTCGGCGACTGCTGCAGAATGCCGAGTTCGGCGCCACCGCCAAGCAATTCGGACTTCGCCGCGAGTTTCTCCGGGGTGGTAACGGCCGTATTTGCCCGGGTTACCGACTCCATCAAACTTGAGATCGCGAGCGCCGTATTGAGATCGTCGTCCATCGCCTCACAAAATACGTCTGACGCTTCGGGCATACCATCGAGGTCGACGTCCGCGAGACGCTGCAAGGCGCCGTAGAGCCGGTCCAACTGCGCTTTCGCCTGCTCCACAAGAGTGTCGTCCCAGTTGAGCGGTTCGCGGTAACGGGTTTTGATCAGCGCCATCCGGATAGCTTCACCGGGGAAGCGCTGCAGCAGGTTCTCGACCGACAGTACGTTACCGAGCGATTTCGACATCTTTTCGCTGTCTATCTCAACAAAACCGTTGTGTACCCAATATCTAGCGAATGCGATACCGCCGTGGGAGCAAACGCTCTGTGCGATCTCGTTCTCATGGTGTGGGAATTTTAAGTCATTGCCACCGCCGTGGATATCGATCGTGTCGCCGAGGTGTTGCTCCGCCATCGCCGAACACTCTATGTGCCAACCCGGGCGCCCCCTGCCCCACGGGCTGTCCCAGCCGGGGGCGTTCTCATCAGACGGTTTCCACAGCACGAAATCTGCCGGATCACGTTTAAACGGTGCGACTTCCACGCGAGCACCGGCGATCATATCTTCGCGCGCTCTACCGGAGAGTTCGCCGTATCGTTCGTAGGCCGGAACGTGAAACAGCGCGTGACCTTCCGCGACATAGGAGAAACCCGCTTCGATCAACCGTTCGATCATCGAGATGATCGCGTCGATGTGGTGTGTCGCGCGAGGTTCGATGACCGGCGGCAGCACGCCTAGGGCACGCATGTCGCGATGATAGACCTCCGTATATCGTGCCGTGACCGTCTCGAGCGGCACGCCCTCTTCGCGCGCCGCCGCATTGATCTTGTCGTCGACATCGGTGATGTTGCGCGCATAGACGACATTCTCATAGTGCCTGGTGAGAACACGAAAAAGCACATCGTAGACGACGGCGGCACGCGCATTGCCGATATGCGGCGGGTTGTATACCGTCGGACCGCACGCGTACATTGTCACGCGGTCTGCATCGAGCGGTTCGAAGCGCTCTTTGTTTCTGCTGAGCGAGTTGTAAAGAATCAATGGCATTGACGGGTACGCCGGGGCTAAACTGCGGGTGGACATCTAATTATATGCGTTAATAGCCCGCATTTCTCACCGGCGAGGCGCTAACGGCGTATTGAAACTTTTGGCGCGCAACCACGGTCTATTTTTGTCTGGAACATTACAATGCGTAGGACGCCAGCGCGATCAGGCGCCGAACCGTCAAAGGAGTACGTTATGCATCCGTCATTTTTTCGCGGGATGAGATTGTTGGGGGGTACCCTCGCCGTATCGATCTTCAGCGTCGCCGCTTGGGCAGCTGAGTACACCGTCGACCAGAGCCACGCATTCATTCAATTCCGTATTTCCCACCTCGGCTACAGCGTGCTCGTCGGCCGTTTTAACGATTTCTCCGGCGAATTCTCGTGGGATAAAGACCACCCCGAGCGTTCGGCCATCAGCATCAAAGTGGAAACGGACAGCTTCGATACCAATTGGGCGGAGCGCGACAAGCACATTCGCGGAGAAAAGTTCCTCGACGTCGAGAAATTTCCCGAGGCGACGTTCAAGAGTACGAAATATACCGGGGATGCCGCCGGCGGCGCGCTCGAGGGAACCTTAACGCTGCACGGGATCACGAAGCCGGTGACGCTCGTTGCCAACGCCGTCGGCGAAGGCGACGACCCCTGGGGAGGCTATCGCGCGGGTTTCAAGGCCACGACCACGATCGATCGGACGGATTTCGGGATCAGTCACAACCTCGGCCCGACGGCCAACACGATGGAGTTCGAACTGTTCATCGAGGGCATTCGTAAGTAAGAGCGGATCCAAAGCGCGAGTTGAGACTTCCTCCTTTCAGTGAACCGGGACATTGATGCCCGCACGCTCGAAGATTTCTTGAACCGCCAGCAGTTCTTCCGCCGCATACTTTTTCAACCTCAACTTTGGATGATCTCCCCGAATGATATCGATCTTGATCTCACCCATATTGTGATATTCCAACAACCGGATCTCATCGATCGCGACGGATCGTAAGAACCGCGAGGTGGCCTCAAGATTTTCCTGTGTGTCGGTATAACCAGGAATAAGCGCCAACCGGAATTCAACAGGGAACCCGTGCGTCGCAAGATACGAAGCATTTTCCATAATCTGCACTAAACCGTCGCCGATATTGTCACGAAACGATTGCGGGTCAAAAATCTTGAGATCGAAATAGATCAGATCCATCTTTCCTAAAATCGGCCGCCACGTGTCCAGGCTAAATCGCCCGGATGTTTCAATGTTGATATGAAGTCGCTCTTGTTTGCAGAGGTCGGCAAACTGCTCGACGAATTTCGGATAAAGCGTCGGTTCTCCTCCCGTCAAGGTAACTCCGCCGCCGTGATCGAAATAGGGTTTGTCCGTCAGCACCCGATCCAGCAACTGCCCGGGCGTTAGCTTCTCACCAACGAGCTTCAGCGCGCCGTAGGCGCAGACATCGACGCAATCTCCGCACGCAGTGCACTTCGCATAGTCAACACGGAAACCCGCTTTATTGATCGCGTGCTCAGCGCAAACCGATTCACAATGATAGCTTTGCCGGCAACGCTCCCGATAAAAGGCGACAACCGGTTTTGCACCTTGCGATTCAGGGTTCTGACACCAGCTGCAATGCAGCATGCACCCCTTAAAGAATACCAGCGTGCGAATACCGGGCCCGTCATGGATGGAGAAACGTTGGATATCGAAAACCGGGGCGATGGGCGTGTCGTTCAAATTGCGTATACCTCGCCGGAGAGCGTCTATCTCGCATGCTGGCAGGAACGGCTGACGATTTCCCGCTGCATTTCGGGCGTCAAATCGACAAAATAAGCACAGTAGCCGGAGATCCTGACCAGCAAATTCCGGTGCTTATCGGGATCGTCCATTGCCTCTTGCAGTACGTTCGGGTCGAGCACGTTAATCTGTACCTGCATTCCTCCCTGGGAGAAATAGCCCTTTAGCAAGGCTTCGAGGACGAGCCTCCCGGCTTCCCCCGCTACGGTATCGGCGGCGAATTTGATATTGAGATTAATGCCGTTTCCAAAGCGTTCCTGGTCGAGTTTCGCCACCGAATTCAGAGAATCCGTAGGACCCAAGCTATCGGTCCCATCAACCGGCGCCAATCCATCCGCTAGTGGTCGTCCCGCAAGACGTCCTGACGGTAATGCGGCAGTCTGACCGCCGAAAGCCTGATGGCAAGTCATTGAATAGAAGCCAGGCATCCATTTTCCACCCCGGCTGTTTGTGTATCGGGAGACCAATTTGTCAAACATCGCAGTGACTCGCCGTGCCCAACGATCGACGTCTTGATTGTCATTTCCAAACTTTGCCGTCTTTTCCGCTCTCGCCCGCAGCAATTCCTGCCCCTCGAAATTGCTCGCGCAAACGTTTGCAATCTCTTCGAGCGTATACACCTTCTTGTTGAAAACCAATTGTTCGATTACGGCCAGTGAATTGGCCACGTCGGCGACGCCGACGGCTTGCACGCCGGAGGCATTGTAGGGCGCGCCTCCCCGACTCAGATCTTTTGCATTGTCAATGCAGCCTAGAATCGTCAACGAAGAATACGGTGTGGGAAACTCTTTTCCGTTCACCCCTTCCACGGCATCTAAACACTCCTTGAGATCTTCGAGTTTGTCACCCGTTTGCTCCTCCAACAACGTGAACAATTCTTCCATCGATCCAATGGCAGATAGCCAGGGTCTCTTCTTGATTCTCCGGTCGGTCAATCGTTCTCCTCCGCCCAACACCAACTCCAGATTGATCGCGAGATTGAATAAGGCGGCATCGGATGACGTAAAGCTCTCCTTTTGCAACGCGGGTTCAACGCAACCCACGGTCGCATAATTCCAAACCTTTTCGGCTGGAACACCGCGGGCGACCATCGCGGGCATGATTACATCGTCGTTATAAAGGGCGGGCGACCCTCCTCCGTTGGCCACTACGGCGGTGACTTTGCTAACGAATTCCGGCTTTGAGTATTTGCTGATCCGCGCATGCCAATTAGGCTGGCGCGTCGGTAAACAATCCATTACGTCGAGAAACGCATAGCTCAATTCGTTACTCACATCTTCGTTATCGGGCCCGATACCGCCGATCGTCAACGCCTGCCCGCTCGGCAAGCCCGAAAACATTTTGGTGGCCCGAGTCGAAAACAACGGGATCACTTCCGACAGTTTCAGACAGAACGCACCAATCAGTTCTCTGACGCCGGCGGGGGTGAAATCGCTTCGTTCGCGCTCCTTCAAATAAAGCGGGTAAAGATACTGGTCCATTCTTCCGAGACTGATCCCTTGATCGAGCGACTCCATTTGCACGATCATTTGAAAGAACCAGATGGTTTGCAGCGCCTCGGCAAGGCTGCCGGCGGGTTTTCTCGGACTGACCGTCAGCAACTCGACAAGATCCGACCGGCCGATCGCTTTTGCCTCGGCGCGATAGCCGTCGGCGAACATTTCGATCGCTTCCAGCGCGACGAGACTTGCGTCCAAGAAATGCGATGCACTGTCACTTAGACTCCCCTAGTCTCGACGGACGCTGACTTTTTTCCGCAGCCCTTCGGTACCCAGCCGAATGATCGACTCATAATCCGGCAAAAAATGGGCGATCCCCCCGGCCTCGTTGATGGTGAACCAGGTGCCGCTTAACTGCTCGGCGGCGAAATGTAGACGACGCATTGGAGGAAACGCGCGCATCGCGATGTTGCGATTGAGCCAATAGGGAATAACCGAACTCAGCAGCTTCCATCGAGTTGTTGGTGCCAGAGCGAGAGGATTGACCTTCCGCTTTTCAAAGCGAAAGAGATCCTCCAACATCGCGACCCCGGCTCTCTCTGCCTGGCAAATGGCGCCGATGCGGTGTTCGGTATGCGTGCCGACGATCAATTCGTCATCGAATATCCTTATGGTACGTTTGCGTAGGTGGTAGGCGAGGCAATGCGCGCTGATCAGCTGCGCCGATCGGTAATTTTTTGCTTGTTTCTTATAGAACTCGGTGTAGTGGATTGCCCGCTCGGCGCCGACGCCGGCCCGAGCGCGATTGTGCGCTTCGGCCAACCGGCGAACCCTTTCCGACGGGGACCACCGCTGTTCGTGCCGAATCGAAGGATCTGGGACGCTCATACTGCTAGCCAGGATATTGCGCGAGGCGCTCTCGGCGCTTGTGCCACTCAGATAAAGGGAAAGGGCTTTTCATAGAGAAATGGCGACTCTAATGGCAACGCAATCTGTCACGCGCTTGTTCGCTACCGCGGCCCTGGCTCGGTCAGTTTCGCCCGGATTTGGGCTTCAGCCTCACCGTAGCTATGGCTACGATTCGGCCTCCAGCCCGGCGCCCATGCGAAGCTGTCCTTCGCCAGTGCCGTGTAGGAAACACAAATGTCGCGAGAGCCATGGCCGCTCCATGGCATCCTGCCATCGCGGCATTGGCGCATCCGTGCACGGCAGATGGCGGGGCCGACCATCCGCGGTCCTCGTCCAATATCCGGGCTAAATAGCTGTTCCAAATTATCGACCAGTTTCGGAATAAGGGCCGGCGGCTGCGCATCGTCACCGTCATACCGGCCCCGGATCGAGTCCGGGGTGACGGACCCGGTATCCAGTAGATAAAGCCCGCTGCAGGCGGACATTGTTTAACTGGACCCCGGATCAAGCGCTGTCTCTTGATCGGATCTTTGTCATTTCAATGAGGCAGCCAATT
>PVBE011577553.1_pt1 | contig 19463 bp, 15 predicted proteins | sample 1631181 | NCBI WGS metagenome assembly PVBE01 (sample SAMN08397723, study PRJNA350692) | Marine metagenome, whole genome shotgun sequencing project. | isolation source: water | place: Pacific Ocean | collected 2012-04 | reverse complement strand
CGTAGGGTCGTTCCCCGGACGATCGAGTCGTCGACGAGGATCACGCGCTTGTCCTTGAACAGGCTCCGAATCGGATTGAACTTGCGGCGCACGCCATCGTCCCGAAGCGCCTGGTCGGGGCTGATGAAGGTGCGGCCGACGTAGTGGTTCCTGATGAGCGCGAACTCGAACGAGATCACGGACTTCTGCGCGTACCCGAGCGCCATCGCGTTGGACGAGTCCGGCACCGGAACGACCACGTCGCCGACGATCGGATCGTCTGCGGCGAGCCAGGCGCCGATTCGTTTCCTCACGTCGTACACCCGCTGCCCGAACGCGATCGAATCCGGACGACTGAAGTAGACGTGCTCGAACACGCAGTGGGCAGCGTGCTCGCGGCCGTTGCGGGCGCCAACCGGATCCGGGTGGGGGTGGCGATGGACACCCTGCGCGTCGATCTCGATGATCTCGCCGGGCTCGACCTCGTCGATCAGATCCACCTGGTTCGTGTCGAGCGCGTTGGTCTCGCTGGCGACGACCCAGAGCTTATGGTCTCCACCGAAGCACAACGGTCGAAGCGCGAACGGGTCCCGAATCGCGAAGAGGCGGTCCCGCGTGATCAACGCTGCGCTGTAGGCGCCGTGGACGACACGCTGCATCTCGCGGATCGCCTCGACGAGGCTCAGACCTTCGCGCAGGTGGCCGTAGGCGATCACGTTGAGGAGCAACTCGGCGTCATTCGTGCCGACGAAGTCGACCCCCTTCTGCTCCAGGGTGGCCCTCACGGCGTGGTAGTTCGTCAGGTCGCCGTTGGAGGCCAGCGCGAGCACGGTCCCTTCGAGGGTCGTCAGCAGGTGCGGCTGAGCGTTCCGGATTCGGTTGGTGCCCTGGGTCGGGTAGCGAACGTGGCCGCAGGCGACGTGACCGGCAAAGTCGTCGGTCGGTCGCGCGGCGAAGACCCGACGCACGTACCCGATGTCCTTGTGGAGCCTGATGCGGCGGCCGTCGCTGATGGCGAGCCCGCAGGCTTCCTGGCCACGGTGCTGCATCTGGAAGAGGCCGTGTGCGGCTTCCGGAAAGACGTCCCGCGTCGGGGACCCGAAGATACCGATGACTCCGCACATCGCCGCATCTCGCAGCACGGGGCGGCAGCAACGACGCCCTCCGCGAGCCCAGGTACCACCGGCGTGGGTGCAGGACAAGCGACCGGGCGATGCCCTTCACAGACCACGACTCGCGTGGCAGATTGCGCCCCCTGGGACGAGCGGAGGAGAGTGATGGAGTACAGGAGAGTCGGACGCTCGGGGCTACGCGTCAGTGCGGTCTCCGTCGGCGGTTGGTTGACCCTCGGCGCCAGCGTCGATCACGACGCGGCGGCCGAGATCCTCGAGGCGGCGGTCGAGGGCGGCGTCAACTTCATCGACCTCGCCGACATCTACGCCTTCGGCGCGGCCGAGAGCGCGGCCGGCCGTTTCCTCGAGCGCTACTGTGCGACGCCGGGGAATCAGCGAAGCGACCTCGTCATCTCGAGCAAGGCGTTCTGGCCGATGAGTGACGACCCCAACGACCAGGGGCTGTCGCGGAAACATCTCTTCGAGAGCGTCGACAAGTCGTTGCGCCGACTGCACACCGACTACCTCGACATCTACTTCTGCCACCGCTTCGACCCCGATACGCCGCTCGCCGAGACGGCCCGCGCGATGAACGACCTCGTCGCGAAGGGCAAGGTGCTCTACTGGGGCACCAGCGTCTGGACCGCCGCACAGCTGACCGAGGTGACCGATCTCTGTGAGCGTCGGGGTTGGGTGCTGCCCATCGTCGAGCAGCCCCGGTACAACCTCGTCGACCGCTCGATCGAAGACGAAGTCCTGCCCGCTGTGCGCGACCTGGGGATGGGGCTGGTCTGTTGGAGTCCACTCGCGCAGGGCCTGTTGACGGGGAAGTACGACGGCGGGGTCCCGGAAGGGAGCCGCGGGTCGACGACGCAATGGCTCGACAACACCCTGACGGAAGCCAATCTCGCGCGCGTGCGCGAGCTGACGGCCATTGCGGCCGACCTCGGCGTCGAGGTCGGATCGCTCGCCCTCGCCTGGCTCCTCCTACGACCCGGGATCACCAGCGTGATCACCGGTGCGACGCGACCCGAGCAGGTCAGAGCGAATCTCTCCGCAGCCACGATCGAGCTCGACGACGAGGTCGTCGCCCGCATCGGTCGCCTCTTTGCCCGCGAGATCTGAACGATGAGCGAATCCACCCTTGCCCCGGCGGAAGGCCGCAAGCGGATCCTGACCGGCGATCGGCCGACCGGGAAGCTCCACCTCGGCCACCTCGTGGGCAGCCTTCAGAACCGGGTTCGGCTACAGGACGAGTACGAGACCATCATCCTGATCGCCGACCTTCACATGCTGACGACGAAGGCCACGGCTTCGGACATCGAGCAGGTGACGGCGAATTCGCGGGACATCCTCCTCGACTACCTGGCAGCGGGTGTCGACCCCGAGAAGACCACCATCTACCTGCAATCGGCGATACCGGAGGTCTACGAACTCAACACGCTCTTTCAGAACCTCGCGACCGTGAACCGACTCGCGCGCCTGCCCAACCTGAAGGACATGGCCCGCGCCGCGAACATCGACGACGAGTCCATCCCGTACGGGCTCCTCGGCTACCCGGTGCTGCAGGCGGCAGACATCTTGTTGCCGCGCGCCCACCTCGTCCCCGTGGGCAAGGACAACCTCGCGAACATCGAGATCACGAGAGAGATCGCTCGGCGTTTCAACACGCTCTACGGCGAGGTCTTCCCTCTCCCCGACCCACTCGTGGGCGACGTCCCGACGCTCGTCGGGACCGACGGCAAGAGCAAGATGTCGAAGTCGCTCGGCAACGCGATCATGCTGTCGGACGACGAGAAGACCGTCGCGAAGCGCGTGCGCTCGATGTACACCGACCCGAACCGCGTCCACGCTCATATCCCGGGCACGGTCGAAGGCAACCCGGTCTTCGTCTACCACGACCTCTTCAACCCCGACGTCCAACAGGTCGACGACCTCAAGGAGCGCTACCGGGCCGGAACGGTGGGTGACGGAGAGGTGAAGGAGAAGCTGACCCGCGCCCTCAACGCGTTCATGGACCCGATGCGCGAGCGCCGCACCCACTACGAAGGCCAGGCCGGACTCGTCGACGAGGTCCTCTTCGAGGGTACCGCGCAAATGCGGGAAATCGCTCGCGAGACCATGCGCGAGGTGCGCAAGGCCATGGGGCTCGAGCGGACCATGAAGCGCGTCTCCCGGGCCGTCGAGCGCCGCCGGAAGAAGGCGGCCAAGACAAACTGAACGGGCCTCCCGTCCGGGTCGTCGCCGCGGTCGTGATCCGCGACGGACGCCTTCTCGCCGCCCGCCGTTCACCGACCGCGAGCCGCGGAGGATTGTGGGAGCTTCCGGGTGGGAAGGTCGAAGATGACGAGGTCGACCGGCAGGCGCTCCGCCGGGAGATCGCCGAGGAGCTCGACGTCGAGATTACGGTCGGGAGAGCGCTCGGGAGAGACATCCACGCCTACGACGACATCGTGATCGAGCTGGTCTGCTACCGCTGCGAGATCGCGCACGGTGAGCCGCATGCGCGGGAGCACTGCGAGCTCCGTTGGCTCGACCGACAAGGGCTCCGGTCGGTCGAGTGGGCGCCGGCCGACCTGCCGATGATCCGACGCCTCGAAGGGCCAGACGGCGGCCTCGACTGATACGGTCCTTCACTGAGTCAGCTCGCTCGATGGCGCCCCGTATGACGCGCCGGGAGGCGACCCGTGTGGACGAGCGCTACAGCTCGCTCCGCAGAGCCTCCAGCGCTTCGACCGACTCCGCGGGAAGGGGCAGGGCGAGCAGGGCGTCGATCTCGGCGCGTGCCCGTTCGGTCCAGCCGCACCCTGCCAGGATTTCTACCCATCTTCCGCGCAGGTAGACGGCGAGCTCGGGGTGGAGCTCCGCGCAGCTGGACAGGGCTTCGTAGGCCTCCGCGAGCTCTGGCCGGTAGAAGCGCGTGGCGCGCGCCGGATACGTCGCCGTCGCCACCTCCACGAATTCGCGACACGTGTCCGCGCTCGGTGCGTCGACCACCATCTGCTCGGCCCACGCATCGAGAATCACCGGCAGTCCCGTCGCCCGCCGGACGACCGGTACGAACGCATCGGCGTCGGGGCGGGTCCCGTGCGCTGCATGAACGAGCGATCCGGCGATGCGCTGCGAGAACGGCGTGTCTCGCTCCGAGAAGAAGCGGAGCAGATCGTGGACATCGACCTCGGCGAGCATGTCGAAGAGGTATAGCCCCCCGCCGGGCTCCGGGTGCAGTCGCTCGTCGACATCGACGAAGCGTTCACTGCGCCCGCCGACGAATTGGGACAGCGGCGCTCGGTATTCGAGCGTAGGCCACAGGTCGGTCGTGAAGGGGGGGGCGCCGGTCCACGCCTCGCGGAAGCCGGCGTCGGAGAGGACCTGGAGAGCGAGGAGACGCCCCACGTTGGTAACCCGCACGCCCTCACGCTCGTATCCGGCCATCTCCTCGCGCAGCCAGGGCTGGGCAAGCCCGGCACGCAGCTCGTCGAGGTCGAGCACGAGCGGCTCCTCGCTGCCGGCCAGCAACAGGTCGACGCCCTGCGGCCACCAGACGGTCACGTGGGGAAAGACGCTGGCGAATGTCTCCATCACGATGTCGACCGAAGCGTCGTCCATGGCGTAGACGTGCATCCACTGCGCCATGATCCCGCCCGGGGCGAGCCTGCCGCGCGCCATGACGAAGAACTCGCGGGAGAAGAGGGCGGCGTTGCCGGCGATCCAGGGGTTGCTCGGTTGGTTGATGATCACGTCCCAGCCGCCGGCGCTGCGGGCGAGGAGCTCGCGTGCATCTCCTTGGTAGATGGTGACGTTGGGGAGCGCGTGATAGCCGTTGTTCACGTGGTCGAAGTAGCGGCTGGCGGCGAGAACGCCCTCGCTGATCTCGGCCGCGACGACAGCGGCGCCGGTGTGCAGCGCCGCCGAGCCGACCGTGACACCGCTTCCGACTCCGACGACGAAGACCCGTGGTTCGACGCCGACCGACGCAGCTCTGTGCAGCAGGAGAGGCACGTGCGCGACCATTCTCTGGGTAGGCAGATCCTCTTCGTCCGAAGCGTCGGTCTTGCCGTTGACCTTCATGAACCGGAAGCCGTCACGACTCTCGACGACGACGACCGAGTCAGCAGCGCCGTCGTGCGAGAAGAGCACTCCGACCCGGTCTCGTACGTCCTGAAACTCCCCGTAGGACGACCCGGCCGCCAGGGTCCACCGGCGGAAGCCGCCAGCGTGCATGACCGACGGGTCCCAACCAGGCAGGGTCAGCGAGCCGACGGTCGTCGCAGCCAGCAATGCCACGATGATCGGCGTACGCCGGCCGGACAGGCGGAGACACGCGGCGGCGGCGGCGACGAGCCCGAGGGCGGCGCCCCCTACGGCTCCGCGCAGACCGAACGAAGGAAAGAGCAGAAACGTCGCCACGAGAGGCCCGACGACATTACCCGCCGTATTGCTCGCAAACACGGCGCCGACACCCCCGCCGACCGACTCCACGCGCTCCGTGTAGCAATGCACCACGATCGGCAGGGCCGCGCCCGTGGCGATCGTGAGTGGCAACATCCACGCGAACGCGAGCACGCTCTGACACCCGAGGTAGAGCGGGTAGACGTGTGGGGCGCGCTCGAGGGCCTGGGCGATCGCGAACTGCCGGTAGGGCAGGTGCTCGTATAGCGGGATCTGGACGACAAGGACGAGCGCGGCGGCCGCGAGCAAGAGCGCGAGGACGGTCACGTCGGATCCGCGCCCGCCCCATCGCCGGAGCAGCGGCGGCACGAGCAGCGAGCCCAGCGCGATGCCGGCGAGAAAGACGGTCAGCATCAGTGTGAATGCCTGCGCCGAGCTCCCGAACACCATTGCAAAGACGCGGGTCCAGGCGACCTCCATGGTCAACGACGCCCACCCCACCAACGCGGCGACCGCCAGAAGGGTCGCCGACCGGCGTCCTTGCGGTGGCGCGACCGCGGTAGACTCCGAATGCTCGACGGGAGCCCGGCTCCGGAGCCAGACCAGGCCCAGTGCGATTGCGATCGACAGGTTGACGATCGCGGTCCAGCGGACCGTCGCCACCCCGCCGACCGCCGGGAGGAAGATCAGCCCGGTCGCGAAGGCGCCGACCGTAGCCCCCGCCGTATTGGCCAGATAGAGACGCGCGACATAGGGGCCCAGGTCTCGGAGCTGGCGGACGACCGCGCGGGCGAGTGCCGGCAATGTCCCCCCCATCGCCGCCGCGGGTACGACGACGAACCCCAGTGAACACGCGAGCTTGGCGGGGAAGAGCGACGCCTCGAGCGAGACGCCGGCGGTCGCGCTTTCATAGGCTCCGGACATCGCGGCGAAGAGCTCCGGCGATAGAAGCCCCCACACGCCGACCACGGCTTCCAACGCCGCGTAGACGGCGAGCGCGCGCTCCGGGCGGCGGTCGACGACTCGGCCGAACACGAAGTTCCCAAGCGCCAGCCCGCCGAGGAACCCGGCGAGCACGATGGCGTGCGCGGGCGCGGAGGCCCCGAGAAAGACACCGAGCATCCTCGCCCAGACGATCTCGTACACGAGCCCGGCCGCCCCTCCGGCCACGACACAGACACCGAGCAGGAGCAGGACACCGCGATCGGCGATCCCCCGGCCCGCTTCCGTCACTGGCGGCCCTGGAGAGAGGGCGTGGTGATGATGTTGCGCACGAGGAGGTCGACGAGGATCTCGGACGTCTCCTCAGTCGGCAACCCGACGATGTCGATGATATCCGCCAACGAAACGTTCCCGTCGACGACCTGCAACACGAACGCTGCCTGGCTACTGATGTCCTGATGCGGATCGAACTGCTTCGCCGAGAGCGATGGCGTCTCGTCCACGAGCCAGCTGAGACGATCAGTATACGCGAGCGAAGCGTCGCGCAGACGGGTGGCCGGGGAATTCTCGGCCGAGGCCGCATCGGGCGCAGGCGCTGTCTGGGCCCCCGGTATCGGCGGAGGCTGCGCGGGCGGGGCTGGCGCCGAAGACGATGGAGGCGAAGGCGGAGGCGCGCCCTGACGCGCTTCCTCCTCTTCGGCCACACGGAACGCTCCCGAGACCACCACGTTCTCCGTCGGCGTCTCGGCGGACGGCGACGGCAACGCGGTCTCGACCGCCGGTGTCTGATCAGACTCCACGCGCATGTCGATGATCGGCGCCTCGGCGCGTCCCCGAAGCTCTTCCGTCTCCGTTTCGGCGTTGCGCGCACGCCCTTCGGCGGCCGACAACGAGATCTTGAGCGAGTCGATCTCCTCTTGGAGCCCGCCCTCGCGCTGTTCGTATCGGGTGGAGAGCGCCGTGGCTTCGACGAGTCGGGCGCGCAGGTCTTCGTTCTCGAGCCGCTGCGTTTCATGGGCCGCAGCGTCCCCGCTGACCGCTGCGGCGGCTGCCTCGAGCTCGGCGACCCGACTCGCGTTGGTCGACAGCTCGGCCTCCAGCTCCGCGATCCGCTGCTCCCGCTCGGTCGCGGTCCGCTCGGCGTCTGCCACGGCCTCGGACCGGCTGTCTGCGAGCGCGGACAGTTCGGTGGTCCGGGATTCGAGCTCCGCGATCCGCTGCTCCCGCTCGGTCGTCCCCTGCGTCTCCTCCTCCAAGGCCGCGGCAGGCTCACCGGCGAGCGCCGCCTCGGCGGCGAGCTCGGTCTCCAATTCGGTCACACGTGCCTGCAAGCCGGCGAGCGCTTCGAGCTCCTTTCGTTGCTCTTCCTGCGCGGCCTGCGCGGTCGACAGCTGCTCGACGAGGGACTCGACCTCCCCGGTGTGGGTCTTGGCCAGCTCCGCGACCTCGGCCGCCCGAGTCGCCCCGGCCTCTTCGAGCTCCTGCTCGTGCTCCGCGAAGGCCTTCTGCAGCTGGTCTTCGAGCTCGCCGGTGCGCTTGACGTTCTCGTCGTGCGCGGCCGCCAGCTCCGCCAGCTCGACCTCTCGTGCTTCGAGGTTCTCCTGCAGGGTCTTGGCCAGCTCGGCATCGTCTCGGGTTCGCTCGAGTTCGTCGCGGATCTCGGCCAGCGTCGCCGCATCGGCTTCGTGCTTCGCCTCGAGCTCGACCGCCTTCTCGTGGGTCTCTTCGTACTCGGTGATGGCCTTCGCCATCTCCGACCGCAGCGAGCCCCTGGCTTCCTGGGATTCGCGGAGCGCTTCTTGCGCCTCCTCGAGTTGGCCCTGCACCGTCTCGACCGTCTCGGCGAGCTCTGACGCCACGCGCTCGATCTCCGCCTCTCGGGCGGTCAGCGCGGCCTCCAGCTCCTCTCGCTTCTCGCGGAGTGTCGCGCATTCCTGTTCGGATGCCGTGCGCGTCTCCTGCACCGCCTCGAGCTCGGCTGTCAGCGACTCGGTTCGGGTCCCTCGTTCGGCGACTTCCGCGTCGAGACCAGCGATCTGTTTCTTCGTGTTCTCGTCGAGCTCGGCGAACGCATTGCGGGTCTCGTCGTGGGCCTTCTTGGCCTCAGCCAGTTCCTCGCTCAGCTCGTCCGCTTTGCCTTGCGTCGAGGCGAGCGTGTCGCGGGTCTCCTCCAGCTCCTTCCGCAGGTCTTCCTGCGAGGTGCGCGCGAGGTCGGCTTCGGCAGAGGTCTGCTCGTGTTGTGCGCGAAGCCCGTCGAGCTCGTCACGGAGGTCTCGGATCTCCTTGGAGTGGGCGTCGCGCTCGTCGGTGACCTCCTTCATCTGCTCGAGAGTCTGACGCTCGAACATCTTCCGCTCGGCCAGCCGCAGTTCGACATCTGCGGTCTCGCGCTCACGCTGCCGACCCTGCGACTCGAGCTCACGGAGTCGCGCGCCAAGGTCGCCTATCTGGCGTTCGAGCTCGACCGTCTTCCCGTGGGCCTCCACGAGCTCCTGCTCCCGGGCCTGCTGCTGTTCCTTCAGGACGAGGAGATCCTGCTCGCGCTGGCCGAGGGAGTTGCGGAGCTTGTCGTTCTCCTTCGCCTGCTCGTCGGCCAGGCGGGTCAGACGCTCCAGCGCATGTTGCGATTCCGACTCCGGACCGCTCGCGAGCGGCTCGATGTCGTCGTCACCCACGACGACGACGAATCCAGCGGACACCTCGGGGATCGCGCCATCGCCGTCGTCTCGGATCAGCAAGCCCAGCTCCTCGACGAGACGGCTGGCACGCTGATTCCCGGGATCGCGAGCCAGGACCTCGTTCCAGCATTCCAGCGCCGTCTCGTATTTTCCCGCGTCGAGGGCCGCCAGACCTTCTTCCAGTAGCGTCTGGATGTTCGTCCCGTTGGGAGCGCTCATTGAACCGCCTCGTCTGCAGACCGCATGCTGGGTGGGGTGTGCACCGTACGGGCACCGGCCCCCCCAACTCCCGGAATCGAAACCGTAGGGATGCGCGCATCGTGTGCGCACACCTTAGCGCGCGGAACCGAGACGGCACAGTTTTTCGCAAGCGCCTCGGACACCTGCGCCGGCGGCCCGATAGAGCGCTCCGGGCTCTGCGACGAAGCCGGTGCCGAGCCCCCACGGACCGTCGGGCCCCATCGGGCTCGACAAGGTCCGTCGGAGGTACGGCCGTCACCCTCGCCGTTGACCGGAGATCGGGGAGCAGGTAGCCGATGGGACGACCCCTCGCTGCCACCGGAGCGATCATGAGGATGCTCGTTAGAGGTGCCACCGTCGCCCTTCCCGACGGGTGCCGTCGATCCAACGTCCTGTTCGAGGGACATTCGATCGTCGATGTCGACGCCGCCGCCACGACCGCGTGTGACGAGCTGGTCGAGGCCGGTGGACTGCACCTCATGCCTGGCGTCATCGACGACCAGGTCCACTTCCGTGACCCCGGCGTCACCTACAAGGAAGACCTGTTCTCGGCGTCTCGCGCGTGCGCCGCCGGCGGGGTCACGACGTTCCTCGAGATGCCGAACACCCGGCCGAGCACCACCACCCAGGCCCGACTCGAGGCCAAGCTCGCGCTCGCCGCCCGCAAGTCCGTCGTCAACTACGGGTTCTACATCGGCGCCACTATCGACAACGTCGGCGAGCTGGCGCTCGCCCACCGCACGCCTGGGATCAAGATCTTCATCGGCTCGAGCACCGGAAACCTGCTCGTCGACGACCAGGATGCCCTCGAGCGCATCTTCGCCGAGACGACCCTGCCGATCACCGCGCATTGCGAAGACGAATCGACCCTCCGTCGCAACGCCGCGCGGATCGGCCCCACCACCAGCATCCACGATCACTCCCGGATCCGCGACGAGGAAGCCGCTGTGGTGGCGACCCGGCGCGCGATCGACCTCGCCACTCGTCATCAACACCGCTTTCACGTGTTGCACATGTCGACGGCGGCGGAGATCGAGCTGGTGAACGACGCTCGCGGCCTGATCACGGCCGAGGTCTGTCCGCACCACCTCTTCTTCGACGTCGACGATTACGACCGACTGGGAACTCGCATCCAGATGAACCCCTCGCTCAAGTCGCGTGCCGACCGCGAGGCTCTCTGGGCGGCGCTCGTCGACGGAGACGTCCAGGTCGTCGCCACGGATCACGCGCCACACACCCTCGAGGAGAAGGCTCGACCCTATCCGCAATCGCCGTCGGGGGTGCCGGCCGTCGAGAACTCGCTGGCATTGATGCTCGACCAGGTCGCTCGCGGCCGTTGTTCGCTCGACCACGTCGTCTCGTGGATGTGCGACGCCCCTGCCCGGGTCTGGGACATCGTCGGAAAGGGCCGAATCACCGCCGGATACGATGCCGATCTCGTTCTCGTCGACCTCAACCTCTCTCGGACGATCCGAGACGAGGACCAGCTGACCCGGTGTCGGTGGAGCCCCTGGCACGGGATCTCCCTGACCGGGTGGCCCGTTCGCACCTGGGTCATGGGACGGGAGGTGTTCCGCGACGGGAAGATCGACGACGACGTCCGTGGGCACGAGGCCATCTACGACCACTCGCGGGGCGGGTATTGGGCATGAATACCTTCGGGCGGTTCTTCCGCGTGACGACCTGGGGCGAGTCTCACGGCCCGGCCATCGGCGCCGTCGTCGACGGGTGTCCCCCCGGCGTTCCACTCGATGCCGCGGCGATCCAACCTGCCCTCGATCGTCGGCGACCGGGCCAGAGCGCGCTCGTGACGCCGCGAAAGGAGCCGGATCGCGTCCGCATCCTCTCGGGAGTCTTCGAGGGGCACACCACCGGAACACCGATCTCCCTCGTCATCGACAACGCCGATGCCGACTCGTCGAAATACGAGGATCTGAAGCACCTCTATCGACCATCGCACGCCGACTTCACCTACGAGGCGCGCTACGGTGAACGCGATTGGCGAGGCGGGGGCAGAGCGAGCGCGCGGGAGACCGCAGCGCGGGTCGCCGCCGGGGCCGTCGCTGCCCTGACCCTACCGACGTCGGTCGAGATCGTGGCGTGGGTGAGTGACGTCGCGGACATCGGCGCCTCGGTCGACCCGGAGTCGGTCACGCGCGACGATGTCGATGCCAATGATGTCCGGTGTCCGGACGGGCAGGCCGCGGACGAGATGCAGGCGCGCATCGCCGCCGTTCGGAACGACAAGGACTCCGTCGGCGGTTGCGTTCGTTGCGTCGTCCGAGGTCTTCCGGCCGGTCTGGGTGATCCCGTATTCGCCAAGATCGATGCCGAGCTCGCCGCGGCGATGGTGTCGTTGCCCGCCGCCCGCGGGTTCGAGATCGGGAGCGGTTTCGCGGGCACGCGGATGCCTGGCTCCGCGCACAACGATCCGTTCGAGATGCGGAACGAGCGGGTCCGGACGTCGTCCAACCACTCCGGCGGGGTACAGGGCGGCATCACCAACGGCGAAGTGATCGCGTTCCGGGTCGCCTTCAAGCCGGTCGCCACCATCTTCCGGCCGCAGCGGACGGTCACGCGCGACGGCGAGGAGACGACGGTGACGGCGCGTGGCCGACACGACCCGTGCGTGCTTCCGAGAGCAGTGCCGATCGTCGAGGCGATGACGGCGCTGGTCCTGGCCGACGCCCTGGCTTCGCGAAGAGCGCAACCGCCAGCCGATCGGGGCGTGTGACTCATCGAAGTCGTCTTGGGCCGCGAGCTGACTGAATCGTCATTCAGTGACGCCTTGACACCTGAATGACGGTTCATTAGAGCGGCAGACAGCCTGTCGCGTGGGCCCCGAAATCAAGGCTTTGGCACCGGGTCGACGGTGACGAAAGAGAGAGTTCAGGACAAGCGAGAGCGAATCCTCTCGGCAGCCCTCAAGGTGTTCGCCGACCGGGGCTTCTACAACGCGAAGGTCTCCGAGGTAGCGCGGGAGGCCGGCGTCGCCGACGGGACCATCTACCTCTACTTCCGAAACAAGGACGACCTGCTGATCAGTCTGTTCGAAGATCGGATGGACTACCTGATCACGCGCCTGGTCGAGGAGTTGGAGAGAGTGGGTGGCAGCGCGGTCGATCGCATTCGGCGCATGGTGTTCATGCACCTGTCGATCGCCCACGAGTCCCCGGACCTGGCGGAGTTCATCACGGTCGAGCTGCGCCAGAGCGGTAAGTTCATCAAGGATTACGAGAATCCGAAGTTCCTGAGCTACCTGAAGGTGCTCCGGGACCTGGTCGAGGAAGGGCAGGCCGAGGGCACGTTGCTTCCGAACATCGACGCGCGCGCCACGGTGCGAGCCGTGTTCGGAGCTCTCGACGAGGTGCTGTTGACGCTGACCCTGGCGTCTCGGCATCGCTCTGTTGACATCGAGATCGCCGCCGAGCAGCTGTCGAATCTGTTTCTGCACGGAATGAAAGCGCCGTGAGCGCGCGTCCGGGTCGCCGGAGACGGTGACCGCCGAAAAGGAGATGAGAATGAAGGTTCTGGTAACGGTGAAGCGGGCCATCGATCCCGACATGAAGGTCAAGCTGGGCGCCGACGGACGGCTGGACACCGGCAACGTCGATTACGTTCTCAACCCCTTCGACGAATACGCGGTCGAAGAGGCCATTCGGCTCAAAGAGGCAGGAAAAGCCGACGAGATCGTCGTGGTCAGCGTCGGCTCCGAGGCGGCGCAGAAGGAGATCCGGCAGGCGCTCGCGATGGGGGCGGACCGCGGCATCCTGGTCAGCGCCGACAGCGACGACCTCGACACCCTCGCCGTCGCGCGTCTTCTGGCCGCCGTGGTCGAGAAGGAGAAGCCCGGGCTCGTCCTGATGGGCAAGCTCTCTGTCGACTCCGAGAACAACCAGGTCGGGCAGATGCTCGGCGCCATCGCCGGAATGCCCCAGGGCACCTTCGCCCACAGCCTCGCCGTCGAGGACGGCTGGGCGTTGGTCGGTCGCGAGGTCGATGGCGTCACGGCCGACGTGAAGGTGAAGCTCCCGGCCATTGTCACCGCCGACCTTCGGCTCAACGAGCCGCGATACGCGTCGCTGCCGGGAATCATGAAGGCGAAGCGGAAGCCCCTCGACGTGATCGACGGCGCGGACCTCGCCGATGTCGAGCGCCAGACGCGCACCATCGGCTACGAGCTCCCGCCGGAGCGCGCGGCCGGCGTGCTCGTCGCCGACGTCGACGAGCTCATCGACAAGCTCAAGAACGAAGCCAAGGTCCTCTAGAGGTCCCCCGACAACGATTCACACGTCCCGCCCCGAACGGGACGAGACCTGTACGGAGAAGTACACATGACCACCATTCTAGTTGTCGCCGAGCACCTCGAAGGCAAGTTGAAGGGCGCGACCCTCTCTGCTCTCGGGTTTGCCAATCAAGCGGCCGAGATCGAAGAAGGTGAGGTCGTTGGCCTCGTTCTCGGAAGCGGCGTCGATGACGTCGCTACAGAGCTCGCCGGCCACGTCGGCAAGGTCGTCTACATCGACGATCCGTCGTTCGCGAACTACCTCGCTGAGTCGTACGCACCGGCCGTCGCCGCCGTTGCCGGCGAGCTCGACGCCGAGATCATCGCCACCGCCGCAACCACCACCGGCAAGGACTTCCTCCCCCGCGCAGCCGCGCTCGTCGACGGAGGCATGGTCAGCGACGTGATCGCGGTCTACGACGACGACGACGAGGGAGGCATCGCCTACAAGCGGCCGGTGCTGTCCGGCAACCTCATCGAATGCGTTGCCAGCGACGCCGACGTCACGTGCGTCACCGTGCGCCAGACTGCGTTCGACCCGGTCGCTGGCGGTGTCGGCGGTTCGGTCGACAAGCGGTCCGGCGGCGTGACAGCCGCCGAAGGTGCGGAGTTCGTGGCGTTCCACCTCGTGAAGTCCGATCGACCGGACCTCACGGAGGCCGATGTCGTCGTCGCCGGCGGCCGCGGATTGAAGTCCGCCGACGGCTTCCACATGCTCGAGGTGTTCGCCGATCAGCTCGGCGCCGCGCTCGGTGCGTCCCGTGCCGCCGTCGACTCCGGCTACGCGCCGAACGACTGGCAGATCGGCCAGACCGGAAAGATCGTCGCGCCGAACCTCTACTTTGCCGTCGCCATCTCGGGCGCCATCCAGCACCTGGCCGGCATGAAGGGCTCGAAGACCATCGTCGCGATCAACAAGGATCCCGAAGCGCCGATCTTCCAAGTGGCCGACTACGGTCTCGTCGCTGATGCCTTCAACGTCGTTCCGGAACTGACCGAGAAGCTCGGGTAAGCCGCCCGAGCGACCGCTTCGGCAGCCCCGCCAATGGTCCTTCGCGCGCCCGGCAGCCAACAGCGATTCCTCGACCCGCCGTCTCTTCGAAGACCCTGTGGTTCTCGAAGAGGCGGCGCGCGGGGAGCACACGGCGAAGCAAACACCGGCGGCCGGCGACCCTGTTTGGTCGTGGCGATTCCCGCGAGGAATGCGGGGTTGGGCTTGGTTCTGCACATGGAGTCCACATGGAGTCGGCCCGAAGGGTCGGCGCTGCGCAGAGACTGGGCCGCTCCGGGTATCGGCCCTCCTCTGGCCGAGCTCTGCTGGTGGCATCGCAGCGCCGAGCGCCGGCCGATGCACCGCCGCGCAGAGCTGGTATGTGAACGCTGCGCAGTGTCCGGGCGGCTTGCCGAGTCTCGACACCGAGCCATCGTTGTCGACGGCGGCCGCGCGACCGCACGGCGCTGGACCTCGACGCCACGAGATCGTAGGGATTCCATCATCGATTCGAGCCGTCCGCGCCACGCCGGACGGACGAGGGTCTCCCCTCGACGGTCGGCGCTCGAGCAGATCGCACGCAACATCCTCGGACAACGTCCGACCATCCGTGTCGCGGAGCACACCTTCCCAACGACAGGAGTTCATCGTGGCAAGTTCGGTCAACAAAGTGATCATTCTCGGCAATCTCGGCGCCGACCCGGAGCTGCGGCACACGACGAGCGGCCAGGCGGTCTGCGAGTTCCGCGTCGCAACGAACGAGCGCTGGCAGGACAAGAGCGGTGAGCAGCAGGAGCGGACGGAGTGGCACCGCGTCATCGTGTGGGGGCGCCAGGGTGAGAACTCGGCGCGCTTCCTCCAGAAGGGGCGCATGGTCTACGTCGAGGGCCGGATCCAGACGCGGGAGTGGCAGGACAAGGAGGGCAACAAGCGGTGGACGACGGAGATCGTCGCCCGCGACGTGGTGTTCGTGGGCGGTCGCGAGGCCGGGGCCGGACGTGGTTCCGACTTCCCGCCGCCGCCCTCGGATACCGACGCGCCTGCCGAGACGTCGTTCTCAGACGACGAGATTCCGTTCTGAGCCTCTGGCGGCCGATGCGGGCCGTCGATCGGATTCGCCGCCCCGGCCGCGCGATGGCCGGCCGGGGCGTCGAACGACACGCCGTGAGGCGCGCTGAGGCGCGATCTCTCGCCCGGCAGGCGTTCACGGTGACGGCGCCTCTTGGATCTGCGATCCGCGCGATCTGATCGATCTGGGGGCGCCTTGTAACGTCCTGGTTTTTGGTGCCTTTTGGTGGCTCGCGCGGTGTCGGGCGCGCAACTGGCGAGAATCTAAGGGGAATTGCGGGATCGTGGTTTTTCTCGTACCAAGCGGTGGGTCCGGGGGCGCTGGGAGCGAAGTCGGCAGGATTCTTGCGTGGGCCCGCCGTGAGGCGGTGTTGGTCGGACCGATGCGCCTCGTTCGCGCCCTGCCTGGTGTGGATCGCCAGGTGATCCTGGGAGGGATGCCGGCTAGAGTGGGGGGTGTGCGGACCCGACCGGGTCGTTGTTTCACGTGAAACACGCGCGCCTTTATCCTGTGGCCGAATGGATTGGCTGACCGGCATCGCCCTGCTCGCGGGCGGCATCTGTGTCGTCTTGGGCGTGGTCGTCTTCGGCCGCTCTCGAACGAGGCGGCGGCCGTCGGGGATCGAGGCGCTGGTATGCGCATCGTTGAGGGCCCGATTCCGGGGCGCCGACGTGGCCGCCGAAGACGGCGTCGTGTACCTCTGCCACGAGCGAGCGCAGGCTGTGGCGTCGCTCACGCATCTCAAGCGGGTCATCGGCGCCGACGTCGGGCGGGCGGGCCTGGGCGTGGACCATATCATCGCGGAGCTCGATCGAGCGCTCCGCCGACGGCCGCTCAGCGAACGCTGGGAACGAGAGTGCCTCGACACGCTGTTGCCGGTGCCGCTGCCCCTCGATCGAGCCGAGGCCGTTGGCGATTGTGCCCGTGCGACTCTGCTCCTGCAGCCGGACCTCGCCGTGGGGTTCGTGCGCGAGGGGCCGCATACCGGCCAGTGGCTTCTGCAGCGCGACGTCGAGCTCTGGGGAGCGGATCTCGGCCTGCTCTTGGAGCGGAGTCGACACAACCTATGGCTCCGGTCACGAGACACCGCTGTGATGCGGGACGAACACGATGGGGTCGAGATCTACTTCCTGCGCGGAGGCGACGGATTGGACTCTTCGCGCCTTCTGTTGCCCGAGTTCTGGCAAGAGGTTGCTGGGGTCTGCGGGGCGGATCTCCTGCTGGCTGTGCCGACCCGTGACCGGGTCTACGCCGCTCCGGTCGATCGGCCCCACGCGGTCGACCGCCTTCTGAGCCGGGCCAGCGCCGATTGGTTGGGCCGGCCGCATGCCGTCTCGCCCCGCGCCTGGATCTGGCGAGGCAACCGGCTCGAGCGGTGGACACTCCACTCGTGACATCTCGATCGCCCGGCCATGCTTCTGCCGCGGAACCCGGCTCGACCGCAGGACTCTCGGCGCTGACACTCGCGCTCGGTGTCTGCGCCCTGTCGAGCGCGGCCGTCTTGATCCGTCTCAGCGACGCGCCGGCGGTCGTCACCGCCTTCTACCGCGTCGCCCTGTCAGCTCTGCTCCTCGGCGGCTGGCTGATGGCGACGCGGGCGCGCGGCGCCGGCAGACTGGCGGTCGGACCGATCCTCATCGGTGGAACGGCGCTCGCGTTCCACTTCTGGGCGTGGATGGCTTCTCTGGAGCTGACGTCGGTCGCCAGCTCTACGCTGCTCGTCACGACCACGCCGGTCTGGATCGCTGCGGCCGCTCCCTTTCTGCGAGACGAACGGGCCCTCGGTTTTCGGGCCTGGCTCGGCGTGGCGATCGCCCTCGCCGGGGCGGCGGTGATCGGCGCGAACGCGGGCGCGGGCAACGACACTGCGGTCTCGCTACCGGGGCTGGCGTTGGCTGTCGTCGGCGCCTGGCTGATGGCAACCTACCTGGTCGTCAGCCGCAGGGCACGGCAGCAGATGGGTCTGATCGCGTACGCCGCGGGCGCGAACTCCGTGGCCGCGGTGGTGTTGGCCGTCGCCCTTCTTCTCGGCGGTCACCCACTGCGCGGATACGACCCGACGACCTGGATGGCGTTCTTGGGGCTCGCCGTGTTCCCGCAGCTGATCGGCCACAATGCGCTCCTCTTCGCGCTTCGCCGGGTCGGTGCGGCCATCGTCTCGTTGGTCGTACTCCTAGAGCCCGTCGGGGCCGCGATCCTCGCGTTCTTCGTGCTCGGCGAGCCGATCGCCCGGTTCGAGGTTGGCGGCGGCGCGCTCCTCCTGCTAGGACTCGCGGTCGTCGTTCGCGCCCAGGCCGACGCTGCACGCTCTCCCCAATCGCGAGACGTTTCACGTGAAACACCGACTGGCTGACGTGGAAGAGCTGGTCCTCCGCTTCATCGACGGCGAGGGGGCCTTCGACGAGACCTTGCGGCACGTGGCGACCTACCAACGTGATCACATCCCGCCGCTCGCCGCTTTCTGGAAGCGGCGCGACTTCGATCCCGAAACCGCCACCCCGGAGACGACACCCGCCGTCCCCACGGAGGTCTTCCGTCATGCCCGCCTCGTCTCCGCCGAGCGGAAAGTGGCCAGGCTCTTCCGCACCAGCGGCACAACTGCGGGACCCCGCGGAGAATCCGCTCGGCTGTCTGTCCGCTGCTACGATGCCTCCGCACGCGCCCATTTCGACCGCTGCATCCCGGCAACGGTGCCCAAGCCGGTGTTCTTGTCCCTCGTCTTCGATCCCGCTGCCGCTCGCGATTCCTCCCTCTCCCACATGGTCGGCGTCCTCGCCGAGCACCGCTCCGATCTCCCACCTCGCTTCTTTCTCGACCCCGTCGATGGCCTCGACATTCCGACCGTCGTCGGCGCGCTCCGCGACACGTCCGGACCCGTCGTCCTCTTCGCCACGGCCTATGCGTTGGCCAACCTGCTCGACGCGGTGACCGAAGCCATCCCCCTGCCCCCAGGCAGCGTTATCGTCGAAACCGGCGGCTTCAAGGGTCGTCGAACTTCCGTCGATGCCGCTTCGCTCTACCAACGGACCACCACGACCTTTCGCCTGCCCTCATCGGCGGTCCGCACCGAGTACTCGATGACCGAGCTCTCCAGCCAGCTCTACTCCGAGCCTACCGAGCCGGTCAGCGCCCGGCGCCTCGTCGCGCCGCCGTGGTGTCGCGTCATCGCTGTGGACCCCGAGACCGCGGAGCCCCTGCCTCCAGGCGATGTCGGACTGCTCCGCTTCATCGACCTCGCCAACGTCGACACCGTCGTCGCCGTGCAGTCGTCCGATCTCGGCCATGTCCACGAAAACGGCTCCGTCACCCTCCTCGGCCGCGCAGCCGGGGCGACGCCCCGCGGCTGCGGTCTCGCCGCCGAAGAGGTCCTCGCCCATCTCAACCGCCGCTCGAGCAGGCCCGATGACCTCTGAACCCCTGCGCCAGCTCTCGCCCGCGGGCGACACGACGGGCCCGGTGACACCGGACTTCCTGGTGTCGACCATCCGACAGCTCCGGGCCTCCGGACCAGCTCTCACCGCTCTGACAACCGCCCAGATCGCCAACCGCCTGGAGCGTGCGACGCTCGCTTGGCTCGACGAAGACGCCTCGTGGCTCGATCAGGCCGCGACGGCCACTGCTGCCACCACCGGTTACTCCCCAGAGATGGTCCGTTGGAGCCTCGCCGACCTGCTGCGTCGCCTGACGGCAGCCAGCATGGTCGCCCTCGTGGAGACCGAGCTCGGCGCACGCGAACCCTTCCAGGCGCCGAGGGCGCAGAGCCCCCTCCCGTGCG
>PVBE010518167.1_pt1 | contig 19465 bp, 14 predicted proteins | sample 1631181 | NCBI WGS metagenome assembly PVBE01 (sample SAMN08397723, study PRJNA350692) | Marine metagenome, whole genome shotgun sequencing project. | isolation source: water | place: Pacific Ocean | collected 2012-04 | reverse complement strand
CTTTCATCATAATCGGAGTGGTATAACCTATCACATTAAGGTATCCATCATTGATAGTAGCCCTCGGATTAGAGTGGGGCGTCTATATCTTCTATACTCAGTTTGATACTCGAAACCAGACGATTTATTCCACTAGAGACAAGGTAACGCGAATGTTAAGGAAATTTTTAGTATTGAGTCTTCTATGCGGATTCAGTCTTGCTGAGCTAAACGCGGATGAAATTGTGCCTGGCATTTTACGCACACCTGATGACCGCTTCGATAATCTCAAGGATTTTCCATATAAACCGAATTACATGCAGATAGGAGACTACCGTGTTCACTATCTGGATGAAGGCCCGGAAGATGCAGATCCTATTTTGTTGATTCACGGGGAACCAACCTGGAGTTACCTGTTCCGTAAGATGATCCCGATCCTGACCGCCGCAGGGCATAGGGTTATCGCACCTGACCTGATTGGTTTTGGCAGATCAGATAAGCCCGTCAACGAAGCTGACTACACCTATCAGTTGCAGGTGGATGTGATGGTGGAGTTGACCCATCGACTCGATTTGCAGGATGCAACTTTCTTCGGCCAGGACTGGGGCGGATTGGTTGGTCTCAGAGTTGTCGCGGCTGAACCTGGTCGTTTTGCCCGGGTAATTGTCTCGAATACAGGTCTACCGGCGGCGAGTGGAATCCAGGGTTGGATTGGCTATTCTCTGTTCAAACTTGCAGTCTGGTGGGAAGGTGCAATCACAATGGAAGAGTTGCGTGCCAATCTCACTTTCCCGCGCTGGGTGGCATACAGCTATCACGTTGAAGATTTGCCGTTGCATGAACTAATGTCTTTTATGGGTGGTGATGATGGCGTGGCGGCCGCTTACCAAGCGCCATTTCCGGATAAACGGTACAAGGCCGGTGCGCAGATCATGCCATATCTCGTCCCGTCTCAGCTGCGAGTGAACGAGGAAGCCTGGAATGTGTTTGAAGCCTGGGACAAACCCTTCTTGCTGGCATTTACTGACTCCGATCCAATTACTCGTGGTGGGGAACAAGCATTCCTCGAGCGGGTACCTGGTGCAACTAATGTCACGATCCACGGTGCGGGTCATTTTGTTCAGGAAGATGCAGGACCTGAACTCGCCCGAATGATGAATGTATTTATAGCCGGTGAAGAAGTGATTTCGGTGACAGTGGAGAAGGAGGTTGCGGAAGAATCTCCATGAACATCAGGTGCTGACACCAATGTTTATTGTGGTTTTAGGAATGCTGAAGATCTAGCGTTAATGCCGGACGAGAAGTTCCTTTGGTGTCGGCTTTTGGCCGTAAACTCTCCTATTTGTACCTTCCACCCGTGATGATCAGGGTGTCAGCTTTTCTTGGTAGCGGACACGGCGCACTTTCAAGAATTATCCACCAATTCGACTTTTCAGTACCCGTTGTGGATTGAGAAACACTCGACGAGTAGCCTAGCTGCTGATTTCTCAGAATAGGGTGTTAGTATTTTTTATACACGACATGAAGACCTCCCCAGGCAAGTGGTCTGCTGCACGACTGAGTCAGTCGTGGTAGGCTCCAGCCATTCCTGTAGGGCCTGGAACACATGCGGAGGAGGAGCAACTGCCATGGAACCGATAAGGGAACTGCTCTCGGTGAGCAACGTGAACAACCAAAGCGTCTTCGGTCGTGTGGAGAAGTGTGTGATTTCCGGTGTAGCCGCTGCGGTCGTGGCCGTTGGACTGGCGCTGCCGATCGAAGTGGCTGCGGAGGAGCCTAAAGGCGAACTCAAGCGATTCATCCTCATCGGTTTGTGCGAACCGACCGACGATAGCCCTGAAACCCTGGAGGGGTTCAGGGAATTCTTCGTCGACCAGCACGTCGAAGACGTGTCCAAAACCCCAAACTTCGTCCGAAGCCGCGTGTACGAGCTCCGAGGAAAACATCTGAAAGGAGCGACGTTTACCGACTTCATTTCCTTTTACGAGGTTGACGCAACAAGCTGGGAGGAAGCCGAAAGGGTGCTCAACGAGTGGCAAAGAGACCCCGACGCATGGGAGGGCCGCGCACACCACATGGAAACCGGCAAACGTGTTGGCAACGTGCTGAGCTGCCCCGGCTCAGGCTGGTACGAAATGCTCCACACGTACGACGGGCCTGCAAAGGTGACTTCGAAGTTGGAGTAGCACAGAAAATCGAGCGCCCCTAACCTTCACCCTTGGTGTGTAACACTACCGGACCGGACCGATCCGTCACGAAGGCCACTGAATGACAAAGCGGAAGCCATTTTCTTTGACCGGCAAAGGGCTATGTGTCAATGCTCCGGCTACTCACCATCCTATTGTTATCTGAGGGCATGTTAGAACAGAAGCGCAATGTCCGTACCTGGCCGTTCTCGCCGCTGCTGTCCTGTCGAGGAAGAACGCTCAAAACGTCAGCTTCTCTTGGTAGCGGACACCCTGTTAATTCTTTCTATAGTATCAAGAAAAAGACCTTTTGCTATCCACGATGTAAATTGGATTTGATTGAAAAAAGGTAGTAATGGAACCTATGCCGCAGAGTTTTCTGGTTCTAGACACTGAACAGGTATGGTATTTACTATACCTACACATCGACACCAATTCTTACACCTAAATGGTTGGTAACGGCTAAATACCGGATATCGCCTAATTACAATCACACGCGGTAGATTATAGTATTCGCTGCAAATATTCGAACCCAGCTTCAGTGTCACGACATAAACTATTGGACATCACTTAGGAATATCGGATGAAAAGATTCTACCTTTGGTTAATCGCTGCATTTTTCTATACTTTTTTCTTTAGCTGGTATACAAGCTTTGAAGGTCCCATGCAGGACGATGAGATCCGTGAAGTGTTGAGACTTGCTGAAGGTAATGGGCGCTCGCCGCAGTCGCTAAAAATGCTGGAACATTTTATGCGATCAGATACCGGCAATGATTTTATCATGGTAAACCTTCTAGACATGAATGAGTCTCCGCCTGAGCTACCTGCTACAGGACCAAACGCGGAGGCAATGCAACTAATTAACCACTATATGGAGCATATGTATCCAGAGCAATTCAAACGCGCCAGCCATCCAATTTTTTTTGGTAGAGCAGTGGCCGAAGCTATGGACATTTCAGGGATTGAAGGCGCGAGCCACTGGGACCAGGGAGCCTTGTTTCGATATCGAAGTCGACGGGACGTCATCGCGATTGCGACCAATCCCGCCTTCGGCGAAAGACATGAGTACAAGATGGCGGCCTTAACCAAGACAATTGCATTTCCCGTAGAGCCAGTACTTCACCCTGGGGATGTCAGAATAACCTTCGGATTGCTGTTGTTCTCGATCTTTTCATTGTTGGACATGCTCATATTCCGACGACGTTTTCAGTAGTAAGCAGCAGATAAACGAAGTATCTAGTCGTCAATGTCCGCCAATGGCCGAAAAGAGAGCCTAATCAAATCTGGATGTATCAGCTCAGAGCTTCCGCAGCACCCTCAGAAGCGGCCCTAATGCAGGTGCTGGATAGGTTTAATCCTAGGAACTTACAACCCAGTGATTACTTCTAACCTCAGGTAGTACTAGGCTTTGTCAATAATGAAAGTTGGTGGAGAAAACTGATGCCCTGCTATAGGTGAAATTTTATTGACGTAAGAGATTCTGGCGAAATGGTAGAGGGCTATACTCCATGCAACCCTCCTACTGTTCAACCTGGCTTCCCAGCTTGTTCAAGGTAATAGTCTGCCAGTTAGTGTATTCCATCAATCCATGCAGAGAATTCTCACAGCCCAAGCCCGACTGCTTATGCCCGCCAAAGGCCTGAAACGGTGAGTACTGGTGCACCTCATTCAACCACACGGTCCCGGCCTCAAGCTGGCTGCCGATGCGCTCAACCGCTTCGAGGTCTTTTCCCCATACCGTGGCACCCAGCCCATAGATGGTGTCATTGGCGCGGGCGATAACATCGTCCTCGTCTGACCATTTCAACAGGGGCAGGATCGGACCAAAGGGCTCCTCCCGCACAATCCGGGAATCTTCCGGCGGGTTGTCGACCAGCGACACCGGCACAAACCACCCCGCCGCGCTCTCATCGATCTCACCGCCCAGGGCAAACTGGTAGCCATGGCTGTGACAGTCGGCAAAATAATCCTGAACCTTGCCGTACTGCATGGAATTTTGTATCGGCCCCAGGTCCGTGTCCGCATCGACCCCGTCACCGACCTTGATATTGGCATCGATATACTCGACCAGGGCATCGCGAACCTCGTCATAAACATCTTCGTGTATATACAGACGCTTGGTGGCATTACAGAACTGTGCATTATTCTGGAAGGCGGCCCAGAACAGTTCCGGTGCGATGGCCTTGGCATCAACATCGGGCAGCACAATAGCAGGGTCATTACCGCCCAGCTCCAGGGTCACCCGTTTGATGGTGTCTGCCGCCGAGCGCATCACATGCCGGCCAGTCTCGGTAGAACCGGTGAACGCCACCTTGTTAATGTCCGGGTGGCTGGTTATCCACTTACCCAGGTCATCACCACCACTGACCGCGCTGAGCACTCCCGGCGGAAACGCCTGTTGCGCCAGTTCGACCATCTTTAGATCACACAAGGGGGTATAGGGGGATGGCTTCAGTACCACCGTGCAACCGGCCATCAATGCCGGTGCGATCTTCCATATGGCCAGCAAAATGGGAAAGTTCCAGGGAACAATTGCGCCCACCACGCCTACCGGCGTAAAGCGGGTGACAACGCGCCGCTCATCAGTATCTTCGAGTTGTTCATCGGGGAGTCGTTGCGTGGCAACAGCCCGCAACCAGGTAGCGGACCCAAACACTTCCCATTCTGCGCCGCCTCGGGGTTTGCCCTGCTCACGGGTCAACAGCGCCATAAAGCCCTCGGCATTTTCCTCGAGCAAGTCGGCGAAGCGCTCCACTGCCGCCTGACGCTCCTCAACCGGGGTGTTGCGCCACAGGCCTTGCGCCTGCTGCGCCGCTTTCACGGTTTCATCCAGCTGCGACTTTGAGGCATCGGGCACCTGGGCGAATACTGAGCGGGTCGCGGGGTTGTAAACCGGCTGGGTATTTTCGCTGGTAACGGCCTGGCCGTTGATAGTCATTACAAAATCGGAATCTATGTTCATATCAGTCTCTCTGGTCGAGCGGTTTAATCTAGTGTTTTCAGTTCACGGCGCATCACCTTACCGGTACTGGTTTTAGGTAGGTCATCCACAAACTGCACAGCCCGGGGCACCTTGTAGGCGGCCAGGTGCTCGCGGCAGTAGGCAAGAATGTCATCTTCATTCGCCTCAACACCGGTCTTAGGCACGATATAGGCTTTGGCCAACTCACCCTTGTCTTCATCGGGTATGCTGCCCACCGCCACCAGGGCCACATCGGGATGGCCAGCGACGACCCGCTCAATTTCTGCGGGATAGACATTGAAGCCTGCAGTAAGAATCATGTCTTTCTTGCGATCGACAATAAAGACACAACCGTCCTCGTCCATCGATGCGACATCACCAGTATGCAGCCAGCCATCGGCTTCAATGGTTTCCGCTGTGGCTTGCTCATTGCCGTAATAGCCCTGCATCACGATGCCACCCTTAATCATCAACTCACCTACCTCACCCACGGCCAGGGTTTTGTTTGCATCCTCGGTATCGGCGATTCTTGCCTCGGTATAAGGCAGGGCAACACCGATGGCGCCATGCTTGATCGGGCCATTGGCGGCAAAGGTCGTTCCCAGACCACCAATTTCGGTCATGCCCCACAGTTCAATCAGCGGGCAGCCAAAGCGCTGTTCAACTTCTTCCATTTTCGGGACAGGCATGGTCTGACCGCCTACAGTACAGCAGCGCAGTGAAGACAGATCATAATTATCAAGCTCCGGGTGGTTGAGCATAAACATATACATGGTGGGCACACCCTCGAACATCGTGGCGCTATGATCCTGGATACTCTGCAGGATGGCCTTTTCCTCAAAGGCGGGGTGCAGCACCAGGGTCATGCCGTTCTGTATGGCACCGCTCATCACCACGTTGCCGTAGACATGGGGGCACGGTAATGCGGTGACGACCGTGTCCTTTTCATTGCGCTGGTGCATCAGGGCGGTCATCGCCACGTTCAGCAGGATATTGCGGTGCGACAGGCAGGCGCCTTTAGGGTGCCCCGTGGTACCAGAGGTATAGCCGATCGTGGACAGCGAATCAGGATCGATATCACCCATCTCAAAATCTTCGTCACTCCCGGCAAGAATTTCATTGAATGACAATATGCCTTCGGGCAGCGCTTCATCACCAAAGGCAATCAGCTCCCTGACTTCGGATTTCTCTTTCACGCCCGCAATAGACAGTGCCTTTTCATAGGAGGCGATAACCACCGTGGCACCACAGTCGTTGGCCACAAATTCAACCTCACCTGGGGTGAGCATCACGTTGATCGGGTTAATCACTGCACCGGTTTTAAGCGCACCGTAATAGCTGACAATCCACTCCCAGCAGTTACCGGAATACAGCGTTACCCGGTCACCGGGTTTTACCCCCAGCTTAACCAGCGCATTGGCGCAGCGGTTGGTCAGCGCCTCCAACTCGTTAAAGGACAACTCCCGCTCTGGCAGGACAAGTGCAGTATTATCACCATAGCGCTGCGCCGCTTCACGAGGAATATCACCAATGGCATTAATCATCCGGTCACCTCACTCACCGCACGAATCGCCGCATCGATCGCTGCCTGCACATAGGCGTAAGCCTCGGAGTCAGAGTTGGCAATACTGATACGGCCAATAGGCTTGCGGCCCAATTCATGGGGCGCCTGCCCTTTTTCCCAGTCCGGGTCGTGAAGCTGCAGGTATTCGTAGGCATAACCGTGTGACCAGCGATTTACAGTGATCGCCTCGACATCCCGGTCCGCGTCAAAACCGTATTGACCGAACATACCGGTTAACTGTTCACGAATCGCCGCTTCGTAATCGGAAAATGGTGTCGCAAGAAGCTTGTGCCTGCCCAGGCGGTACAGGTCACGCGCAGATTGGCTGCTATCGCCCTTGGGCGCAGGCATATGCCCCATAAACATTACCATGGGATCCTGCGGCCCGGTTGGTGCACGGTAGTTACCCAGGGTCACGGGCGGCGCATGAGAGACCAACTCGAAGAAGCTACCGGGGCACTGGTACACCGATGCCCCGCCTTGCCGCACTGCCTTGCTGGACTTGAGCACGACATTGGCCCAGATAAAAGGCGTTTTGACGCCATAAGCCAGGCTTTCCTTTTGCGCCTCGGGCAACTCCGGGCACAGGTGGGGAACCATGCCGTTGTAACCGGCGAGAATGCAATGCTTACCTCGCACCTTGACTGCCTTCTCATTCGCAACGTAACTAACGTCCACGCCGTCACCCTGATTGGCAACATTAACAGCCGTGCTGTTCAATCGCACACGCACTGGTGAATTTGCACGGTCGAGTTGCGAATAATCAAAACGGGCAGTCACCAGGTCCTGCATCGTACTTCCCGGCGCCACCTCGGGAATAAGCTTGCGAACAAATAACCTGGCTACTGAGGCATTGCCATCGGGAAACATGGGATAGCGGTACTGGTCCGGGTCTTGTGTTTCTTCTGGCGCCGTCACAGAGTCGGGCAGCCCCAGGGCGTTTAAGCCCGGCGCACCCAGCCCCAGGGCCTCCATGATTGAAACACTCTCATTGCCAACGCCATATATCGCGCTCGCCCAGGGCTCCGAGAGTTTACTGCCTTTGCTGGAAAGCCCGACCCTATCGCGCAGGAAGCTTGCGTAACTGTTGCTGCGCAAGTAACGATCTTTGTCCTGTAGAGGTATATCAGCCAGGTAGTCTTTTTCGCCAGCAATCAGGCTGATCAGTTTGGCCTTATCATCCGCCGACAGATTCAGCGAGTCGATCATCGCGCGGTAGTCACCGGCTCCTGCAAACGCCTCTCCCCAGGGGCCGGCTACAACCTGGTCTTCTCCGTATCCAGACCTATCCAGATAGATGCCAAAGGGCGCCGCGCCGTTAGACAAGGCATAGTCTGGCGCCCCGGCGTCTTGCAGGGCCTTGAACTCAACACCCACCTCTTGCAACAGTTGGTAGGCGGCCGGGCCCATAGCGGCCTGCTCCAGGTTGATGCTGCCGCCAAAACTGAGCAACGTTTTTCCATCAACACGAAATTCATTGCGTTTGGCATGACCGCCAAAATCATCATGGTTATCCAGCATAAGAATTTTTGCACCGGGGCCCTTCTGCTTTCTGTAGAGATACGCGGCGGCAAGTCCGCTGATACCACCACCGACAATAACCAGATCGTAGACATCATCCACACGCTGGTATGTATCTGGACGCTGTCCATTCATCACCAGATTATGGGCCACCTCGAAAGAGCCTTTATGGCTGCCACGCATGCCGGTCAGCAGTGGCGGGTAGTAATCCGCCCTACCCCTACCGCTCGCAGCCGAGGCAAGAGACGAATACGGCGCCACAACAGACGCCGTCATAGACAGGGCAACACCATCGAGGAAGTCGCGTCGGGTAATACCGTTACTCACAATGGTTCACTCCTCCGTTGCCACCCAGGCCCGGGTTTCAATGACTATCATCTCGCGAAACTTCACCGGCATGGCCCAGGTACCCATCCAGCCTTTGGGCACGTTGAAACTCTCGCCCACCCGGAAGGTCAGTGCTTTTCTATCCATGTCGGTCAACGTCACCTCGCCTTTCAGAACCTGTACATACTCGTCATAGGGATAGGGCTCACTGATGTCGATCACCGCGGGCATGGCTTCATAAACCACCACCACGTATTCGCCGTGATGCAGTATTTTCTGCCAGTGCTCATTGGTTCCACTTAGCACAACTCCATCAGGCCAGGGGGGAATACTCTCCAGTTCCATTTGGCGCAGCTCATTCGGCTTTAGCGCCAGTATCCCGTTATCAGCAGACACCGACATGGCCATCCCTCCTGCAAGTATGAGTAACAAAACAACAATGTTCTTCACTATTTTCTCCTTGTCTTAATATAAATCTGCACACCCTTAGAAGTAGATATTAAACTCCGCCCGCAGCATGCGCTTATAGCCCCAGTGTAATTGCTGTCCCAGGCCAAAATCCGCGCGAGAGGCGGCGTACTCCTCGTCCAGGAGGTTATCGCCGGCGATAGCAAGCTCCCAGTTTCCATCCGCTGGGGTATAGCTGACCCTGGCGTTGAGCAGGCCAAAACCGTCCTCGGCATTTTCGTTATTGGCTTCGTGGTAAAAATCATCCGTGTAGTTGTACACGGCAAACCAGTTCATCGTCCCGCCCAGGAATTGATGGTCGTAGTTTGTCCCAACGGAGTAGGTATGTTCCGGCGCGTAGGCCAAATCGTTACCATCGAAACCACCACTGGTGAGTTCAGCATCCAGGTACGTATAATTGGCCATCAGCACCAGCCCATCGGTCGGCCAAAAGGAGAGTTCAGCCTCTAGACCCATGGTCTCGGCATCGCCGACATTGGCAATTTGCAGGCCGTATTCCAGAGTCAAGGTCTGAATCTGGAAGTCTTCGTAGTCCGTATAGAAGGCCGACCCATTGAGCTGCAGGCGGTCGTTCATTGCCGTCGATTTCACGCCAATCTCGTAGGCAATGCTGGTCTCGGGGTCAAACGACACGATGGTGTCGCCCATGTAATCACCGTTCGTATCGCTCGCCGAGTTGTTAAAGCCGCCGCCTTTGAAGCCTTCGGCCACACTGGCGAAAGCCATGACATCGTCGCTGATGTTGTACTGCGCCACCAGGCGATAGGTGACCTCATCCCAGTCTTCGGAGTCACATAACTTGCCATCGGTGGGAAAACCGGCATCACCAAAATCATCCTGCAGGGTATTGGTGCACCAATCCTTCTCGTCACGACTCCAGCGCAGGCCACCGATCAGCGCCAACTGGTCACTCAGGTGCCAGGTAACATCACCATACGCGCCGTAGGACTCGTTCTCCGCGTCATTCTCGATGCGTATGGAGCCCAGGGCGCCCAAGCCATAAACAGTTTCGACGTAGTCAACATGGTACTTATCCATCTCGAGGTCTTCGCTGTAGTAGCTCATCCCGGCAAACCAGGTCAGGGTATCGCTGCCACCATTCAAGCGAAATTCCTGGTAAAAGGTGTCGGACTCACCACCCAGAGAAACGGGGATAGTCAGGCCACCGGTTATGGGGCCAAAAATGGCGTCAACCGCGGCATCGTTATCCGTACCATCGACATCTTCAAAGTAGTCGTTCTCACCCGTTCGCACATCCGTGATGGAGACCAGGGTCAGCTCATTGTTGATATCCCAGGTAAGGCGCATGCCGACGCCAGAATCTTCGTTCTCCTCAAAGTTGGGGTCATTAAGCCCGTACTTGTCCGGATACTCTTTCCCAGGCTTAACAAGGCTAAGGGGAATATTGATCATACTGGTGTAGTTCGTTTCCGCGTCACTGTAGTTGGCCCGAAAAACAGCCTCGAAGTCATCCCCGGGCGTCCAGCGTGCCATCAGGCGCACGGTGTCACTTTCCTGGTAGGCATCATCACCGGTATTAACTTCCTTCCACATCCCTTCCCATTCCTGGTGCTGATAGGCAAGCCGCAGGGCAAAGGTATCGCTGACCGCCCAGTTACCCACCACGTCGTAACGCTGCTGTCCCTCATCACCGTAGGCAATCCCCAGGTTCAGTTCGTTCGTGTCGCCAGGCTTGTTAGAGACAAGGCTAATAGCGCCGGCGGATGAATTGCGGCCAAACAAGGTACCCTGCGGGCCCTTAACCACTTCAATGCGGTTAACATCGAAGAACACACCGGTCGCAAAGATATTTCGCCCCACGTAGGCATCGTCAAAGAACACCCCTACCGCGGGCTCCGAGCCGATGCTCCAGTCGTTGCTGCTAATGCCGCGAATCGCCCAGGTGTTGGTGGCAAGCCCGTAGTCAGAGCCGGTCAGGCCGGGAACCATGGGTATCACATCGGTAATGGTATGCACCCCGGTTTTAACAATCATTTCTTTACTGACAGCGCTGATCGCAATGGGCACTTCCTGCAGGTTCTGCTCGCGCTTTTGTGCGGTAACTATCACTTCCTCTAACTGCGCATACGCCGAAATAGGTGCTATCACACTGGATACCGCAACAGCTAACAAAGACTTTCGTAAGACTTTCACTTTATTATTCATCGGAATCTGTCCTCTACTGGAATATTTTATTGGTTGTCGCTTTTTTAAAAATGAATGCCATGGCCAACAGGTGGATCAGCAACAGCATGGAAATGCTTATGAAGTAGGCTTCAATATCCACCGGCGGTATGGCACCGAGGAACAGAGCAACCATCAAAACCTGGTAAACAACACCGAACACACCCAAAGTAACCGCGGCTATCCTTGTGCTGGTGGTTTCACCGTACAGCGGCCCCGCCGCTAACAGGGCAAAAACCGAATAAAGCCAGAAACCCAGATAATCGAAAGATGTGTACAGGGAAAAGGGTATGGAAACATTCAACAGGCGCAGCAACGGGTCAGCCAGTTCTGCACCCACCGCCCCGGCGGTGATCGTGTCGGCCAGCAGCGGTATGGTCCATATGGCTATGAATTTGGGGATAATAAAAGACATCGTTGCCATCGCAACAAACAGTGCCGCGAGTATGGCGCGCAGCGGGCTTTTGGCGGCTACCACCCAGGTAGCGCAGGCAAGGGCGGCTGACAAGCTGAACATTGAAACAATTTGATTAAGCCAACCGGCGATGAACGCACCGCGGTTGGCACTCAGCCAGGCCACCCGATCTGCGTGCTCTGCAGCGTAGCCACCGGGGGCATCCAGGGGGAAAAACAGGGTGACAACGACGGTCGCAAGCGCAACGATGACCGACCAGAAGCCAAAACGATTTACTTGATTGTCCAATGTTTGTGTCGCGTTCACGTTCTACTCTCCGTATCGTTCATTAATATATTTCAAAATGGTTTCGCGCACGGCGCCTCTGTCACTTTCCCAGCGCCGACCTCTACCGGTAAAAAGAGACTCCCCTTCCATCATTGACATCAGGCACAGCGCTTCGGCGCGGGGCGAATCGGCTCCTTTCTTTTCGAGCGCTTCTTCGAGCATGGTCATATACCCTGCGTAAACATCCTCCAGCAAATCAGAAACCAGCGGCTCGACCTGCTGCATTGCCCACAGTTGTGGCCATAGCCTGTCACTCAACAAGATATCGCCCGCAGAATCATCCAGCACGAACTCTGCCATCTCGCGGATACTTGGAGATTCCCCCTCACGACCCATCGAATCAAAGGCCTGCTGATACACCTCGGCTATCTGTTCAACCAGGGCCCGCAACATCTCCTCCCGGGTCCGGAAGTGGTACTGCAGGGCACCTAGTTTCATCCCGTTGGCGCGCGCCAGGGCCCGCATGCTCAGGCTTCCATAGCCCTCATCCGCAATCATCTCGATTGCCTCTTGCAGGATTTCTCGCTTACGGTCACTCATTACAACGCTGCCCCAGAATTTGACATGTCAGGCGACATGCTAGAACATGTCATTTGACATGTAAAGTAATCGGAGACAGGTGTGCTTGATAAGTGGTTCAGATCCAGAGCGGCTCAACTAGTAGCTGGGTTCGTGACACTCTGTACTTTGCCGCCATCGGTATGGGCAGAAGCAGCTGACTATGTTTTTAAAAATGCCACCGTGTATACACTAAATCACGCTAGCCCCTGGGCTGAAGCGGTCGCGGTTCGCGGCAATAAAATAGTTTATGTGGGTGCGAATTCAGGCCTTGATAAATTTGTGTCAAATGACACTAAAGTCATCGACCTGGAAGAAAAAATGGTTTTGCCCGGGTTTATCGATACTCATGCGCACCCGGTGTTTGCGGCGGCTGTGGCGCATGGTTTTTCCTTACCATACGGGGGTTCCGTTGATGAATGGCTTGAAATCATTCAGCACTATGCCGATGCAAATCCCCAACTGAAAGCTATTTATGGCCAGGGCTTTCTAGCGGCTACTTTTGGTACTGGGGGGCCCAATAAGGCACTGCTGGATGAAATAGTTCCAGATAGGCCAGTGGTGTTAATGGACGAAGGTGCACATAGTGCTTGGGTAAATTCAAAAGCCTTAGAGCTTGCCGGTATTACTAACAGCACGCCCGACCCAGTTCCCGGCACTCATTTTTATGAACGCAATGCCCAAGGGGAGTTAACTGGCTGGTGTAAAGAGGCAATGACTTTTATGCCCATGATGGAGAAGTTAGGGGTATTGAGTAAGGAAACTATCATAGCGGGCGCTGATGAAGTCTTTTCAATGTTTAAACAATTTGGCGTAACAACGGTTTATGATGCGGGCTTTTTCCAGTTTGAACATTTTTCTTATCCCGCTGTGAGCCAGTTGGAAAAAAGTGGTCGCTTACCTTTTCGGCTAATCGCTTCAAATATGATTCAAAGTACGGCGCATGTTGAAAATGCGATAGATACGTTAAAGTCCTATAACAGAAAATACTCTTCTGAGCTTATCCGGCCTCGTGTGATGAAAATTCATAACGATGGAACTACAGAAATTTATACGGCAGCGCAATTTGAGGACTATGAGAATCAACCTGGTAATAAAGGTAGCGTTTTACTGGGTGGGGAGAAGTTACAAAATTTCGTAGCCGACATTGATGCCGCCGGTTTTGATATCCATATTCATGCCATTGGTGACAGAGCTGTTGATGAGGCACTTGATGCCTTTGAAGTCGCTCGTAAACTCAACCCGAACAGTAGAAGCCGTTATTCTATTGGCCATGCCGTGTCAGTACGCGATCAAGACCTGAACCGCTTTGCTGCTCTTAATGTAGTCGCCCAAACGCACCCGTTCTGGCCTGTGCTCGGAGGTGAGCTGCAGGCCAGCCAGCTTTATCGCTTCAGGGAGATTATTGATTCTGGTGCGCGAGTCAGTTTTGGCAGTGATTTCTATGGACCGATCAGCGGTGACTATAATTATTTTTTTGCACCCTTGTTGAATATAGAAATGGGCATGACACGCAGACTCCCTGGTGAAAAAACAGTGCCAGTTACTCCTCCGGGTGATGCCTTGCTAACTCTGGAAGAAATGATTCGAGGCTATACGCTGGATGCGGCTTATCAAATGAATATGGAAAATGAAATTGGCTCTATCGAGCCGGGTAAGCTTGCAGATCTAATTGTGCTTGATAGAAACTTATTCGACTTGGATACCTATGAGATTCATAAGACCCAAGTCAATATGACTATGATGAACGGCAAGGTCGTTTATCAGCAATGAAAACATCGATGGTAAATGGGGAATTATCAGCCTGCATTACAGCGCAATTACAGAACAAGAGTGACATGGCGCCTGTAGAGCCCACATGTAAAGCAGCCGGAGACAGCAATGACTAGACAGATAACACGTCGGGATTTCATCAACGGGATAGCGATAGGCGCGGGTGGCGTAGTGCTGCAGGGCTGTGGCAGCGACAGTGAGCCTGCCGCTAAAATATCAATCGGCGCTCCCACGGTATTCAACCCGCCGGATTCCTCCGCCTACTACCCCCCTACCCTTACCGGTATGCGGGGCAGCCATGAGGGCTCCTTCGAAGTGGCCCACGACCTGGCCTGGCGCGGCCACAAACCGGATCAATACCAGACGCTGAATGAACACTATGACCTGGTCGTCGTTGGCGCCGGCATGAGCGGTTTGGCGGCCGCCTTGTTTTACCGCAAGAAGATGGGCCCAGACGCGCGCATTCTGTTGCTCGACAATCACGACGATTTTGGTGGCCATGCCAAACGTAACGAATTTCACCAGGACGGCAGGATGATGCTCAGCCTGGGCGGTGCACAGAACATTGAAGCCCTGAGTGGCTACAGCGAGGCCGCCCGGGGGCTGATGACTGACATCGGGGTTGATGATGACTTCATGAAACTCATGGGCCGGCGAACACCGAAGGACCAGTTCCTTGCTGGCAAGCTCGACGCCGACAACGGTGTGGCGGTTCCAGGGCCGGATGGGCATATCACTGTTGGCGGAAACTGGCTGGCCGCCATGTTCGGCGGCAAGGACCACGAAAAATCCGTGCGCACGCTACCGCTGCCCGCAGACCAGCAGGACAAGCTGATCGACTTTTTCGCCGGTAACCGCGACTTTTTGGATGACCTGTCCCTCAGCGAAAAGTGGGACTATGTGAATTCCACCAGCTACAACCGCTACCTGGTCGACAAGGTCGGACTGGCCGAAGACACCCTGCCAATCGTGAACGTCTTGATTATCCACCTGACCGGGGTTTCGGGGTGGAACCTGACCGTATTGGAAGGCATGACTATGGGCGGTACCGGCATCAAGTCGATGGGCTGGGTGGGCAAAGCCACCGCAAATGTGGCCGAAACACTGCTCGACAGCCTGCTGGATGTACAGATGTTTCCCGACGGCAACGCCTCTATCGCGCGCCTGCTGGTACAGAAGCTGATTCCCGCAGTCGCCCCGGACATGCAGGGGCCGCAGGACGTCGTCATATCCCGCTTTGATTACAGCGCCCTGGATCGGGAAAACAACGCCACACGGCTGCGCCTCAACAGTACCGTTGTCGGGGTACGCGACAATGGCAACGACCAGGTGGAAGTGGACTATGTACAACAGGGCGACGCCCTGCGGGTAACCGCGGACCACTGCGTGTTGGCCTGCTACAACGCCCTTATCCCGCACCTGTGCCCGGAAATGCCCGAGGCCCAGAAAGAGGGACTGAGCTTTGGGGTAAAAACCCCCTTCGTCTACGCCAACGTGCAATTGGACAATGGCCACGCATTTTCCAAGCTGGGCGCCACCCTGTTCCAATGCCCCTATGACCCCTACCAGTGGGTGAGTACATCACCCGCCATTCATGTCGGCGGCTACGAACCTCCCCGTGGCCCGGATGATCCTGTGGTGGTGTTCATGATGCACTCACCCATGACCGAACCGGAACAGCCCATGTCCTGTCGCGACCAACTGCGCATGGGCCGCCATAAGATCTACAACACCAGCTTTGCCGACTACGAACAGCAGATACGCGAGCAGTTGCAGTCAATGTTGGGTAAACACGGTTTCAACCACGAGACCGATATTCGGGCCATTACCGTCAATCGCATACCCCACGGTTACGCCTATGCCTACCTGGGCCTGTATGACCCGGAATGGGAAGAAGGCCAGGCGCCCCATGAGGTCGGCCGTGCCCAGTTCGGACGCATCTCCATCGCCAATACCGATTCCGAGGCTACTGCGCTTATGAACCTGGCCTTTGATGCCGCCTGGCGGGCAGTGGAAGAACAGACGGTCTGAAAACGCTGCTAAGATACAGAAAAAGCATAACGAGATAGCCTGCTGCTAAGAGGGAGTCACCTTGGACACCGAACCCAGCTGGATTTCGCTGCTGCCCGCAGCCGTCGCTGTCATTACCGCCATACTCAGCCGGCGGCCTGTCGAATCACTTCTGGCCGGCGTGTTCGCTGGTCTGCTGTTGCTCGAACCCGCAGCAGCTCTGGCCAATTTCTCTACCATCCTGCTCGAGGTCATGATGGATGAAACCATTGCCTGGGTGATTATTGTCTGCGGGCTGATGGGCAGCCTGATTTCGCTGCTGATGCGGGTGGGGGCAGCCAATGCTTTCAGCCGCACACTGGCCTCAAAGGCAAACAGTGCCGGCAGCGCCCTGTTGTACACCTGGTTCCTGGGCCTGCTAATTTTTATTGATGACTACCTTAACGCACTGGCGGTTGGCTCGGCTATGCGCAAGGTCACCGACAGGTTCCGGGTGTCCCGTGAGATGCTCGCCTACGTGGTCGACTCCACCGCTGCGCCGGTATGCGTGCTGGTACCGGTGTCCACCTGGGCGGTGTTTTTCGCCGGTATCCTGGAGGCCTCCGAGGTCGCGGAACCGGGGCAAGGAATAACCCTGTTCGTCAGTTCCATCCCCTACATGCTCTACCCCTGGGTAGCCATATTGATGGTTCCGCTGGTTGCCACTGGCCGGATTCCCGCCCTGGGTATGATGAAAACCGCCCAGGCCAACGCCGCGACCAATGGCACTGCCGCGGGGCAGGGCGAATTTGCAGTAGAAGAAATCGCCGATAGTGGCCGGGTCCAGACCTACCATTTTCTGCTACCGATTCTCGCCCTGCTGGGTTTCAGTATCTGGTATGATCTGGATGTACAAATCGGCGTGATCATGGCAGTGGCAGTGACCATATCACTCTACGGACTGCAGCGACTGATGGCCTGGACCGAGATGTTTGACGCCGTGTTGGAGGGCATCAAGATCATGGTACCAGCGTTAACCATTGTAGTAGTGGCATTCATATTCAAGGAAGTTAACGACCGCCTGGGCCTCCCCCTCTACGTTATCGAGAGTGTAACCCCCTATATGAGTGCAACCATGCTGCCGCTGGTCGTGTTCATCACCATGGCATTGATCGCCTTCGCTACCGGCTCCAGTTGGGGCGTGTTCGCCATTGCCATCCCCATCGTTCTGCCCCTGGCAGAGAGTGTCGGTGTCAGCATGCCCCTGGCCATTGGGGCACTCATTTCCGCCAGCGCCTTTGGCAGCCACGCCTGCTTTTATTCCGACGCTACCGTGCTCGCCGCCCAGGGCAGCGGCTGCGGTGTAATGGAACACGCCCTTACACAGATTCCCTATGCCTTGATTGCTGCAGTAATTGCTGGAGCTGGTCTGACGGTACTTGCTGCAATGTAATGCTCTGATCACCTGGGAAGACTTAGAATATGGACTTAGCTGAAAAAGCCCTGGATCGCAGACAGTTTCTAAAACTCAGTTCTACTGTTAGCCTTTCACTGGCCCTGGCATTGGCTAACAAACTGGAGGCACAAGATATGCCCGCAGAAATCACCAGTATAAGCGCATCTGAACTGTCTCTGGCAATTCGGCGCAAGGATATCCGCTGCGTTGAGGTCATGCAGGCTTACTTGCAGAGAATCCATCGCTACAACCCGCTGTACAACGCCATCGTCAGCATGGTGGACGACGCGGCGTTGATGCAGCAGGCCGAACAAGCCGACCGTGCCCTGGACAAGGGTGAATACTGGGGCTGGATGCACGGCATGCCCCACGCGGTAAAAGACCTGGCCGACGCCCGGGGACTGGAATCAAGTTATGGCTCAAGAATTTTTGCTGGCACGGTTGCCACCCAGGACAATCTGCACATCGCACGCATTCGCGCCCAGGGTGCCATTTTTATTGGTAAAACCAACACCCCGGAATTCGGCCTGGGCTCACAAAGCTACAACGAGGTGCACGGCACCACCAGAAATGCCTACAACCCCAGCCTGGTTGCCGGTGGCAGCAGCGGGGGCGCCGCAACGGGCCTAGCAGCGCAATTATTGCCCAGCGCCGATGGCAGCGACATGATGGGCTCACTGCGCAACCCCGCGGCCTTTAATAACGTTGTCGGTTTTCGGCCCAGCCAGGGGCGCGTTCCCAGCCCCTCACCGCAGGCAAACCTCTACTATGACCAACTGGCCACCAATGGCCCTATGGGCCGCACCGTAGAAGATACCATTCGCCTACTCGACACCATGGCGGGCTACGATTCCAACGCTCCACTGTCACTGCGTGACAGCATCCCGCCCTTCAGCGAATATCACCAGCGCGACCTCAAGGGCTTAAGAATCGGTTGGATGGGCGACTATCAGGGCTACCTGATGACCGAACCCGGTGTGCTGGAGCTGTGCGAGACGGCACTAAAGCCACTCTCCGAGCACGGTGCTGTTGTGGAAGCCTGCATGCCGCAGTATGACATGGCCCAACTGTGGGAAACCTGGCTGAGCTTACGACACTGGTCGATGAGTGATCTCAAACCGCTTTACGATGATCCATTGATGAGAGAACTGCTAAAGCCTGAGTTAGTCTGGGAGATCGAAGGCAGCCTGGACATGCCAGCAACACGCATCTCCGAGGCCGGCATGAACCGGTCCAACTGGTACCGGGCCCTGCACCAACTGTTTGAACACTACGACGTGCTCGCCCTGCCCTCGGCCCAGGTCTTTCCATTTTCCGCCGACATCCACTGGCCAACATCCATTAATGGCAAAACCATGGACACCTATCACCGCTGGATGGAAGCGGTTATCGGCGGCACCCTGGCCGGACTGCCGGTTGTCAGTATGCCGGCGGGCTTCGACCCACAGGGGCGCCCCATGGGCATCCAGTTTATGGGACCGGTGGGGCATGACCGCGAAGTGCTGGAATTTGCGATGGCCTATGAGTCCGCCACGGCCTATCTTGACAAGCGCCCCGTATTGCAGGAGCGGATCTAACAGGAGGTGCAGAGTGAGTAATCAGAAAGCTGATGAGATCGGAGAAGCTCACTCGGCCTAGCTTTTATCTCAAGCTAATATCAGCTGCACTTTTTACCAAATCCCAGCATTCACCCTCTTAATACCTTCAGTGTCCGATGATGAATTATCAGTTATCCACTGACGTAAGTTGAATTTGG
>PVBE012195703.1_pt1 | contig 19466 bp, 23 predicted proteins | sample 1631181 | NCBI WGS metagenome assembly PVBE01 (sample SAMN08397723, study PRJNA350692) | Marine metagenome, whole genome shotgun sequencing project. | isolation source: water | place: Pacific Ocean | collected 2012-04 | reverse complement strand
CGGTGAAGGACAGCGCCCAGGCGGCTAACTTCGAGGCCTATCTCGACCAGTATGCGGACGGGGTTTATGCGGCGCTCGCGCGCAATCGGCTCGAGCAGTTGCGCGAGAAAGCACAATCCGAACCGGCTGCGGCGCAACCGGCGGGTCACGACGACTCAGAGGTGGCCTTCTGGAATTCGGTGCAGGAAGGTGCGAGCGCTGCCGCCTATGTCGCCTATCTCGAGCGCTTCCCCGAAGGCACCTTCGCGGCGCTCGCCCGGTTGCGCCTGGCCGAGATCGAGGCCCAGGCCGCTGAGCCACACGAGACCGCACTCGCAATCCCGCCGTCCACGGCGTTGACCTCGGCGGCCATCACCGACGGCACCAAGGTCACCTACGACTCGTGGAAGTATCGTGTCACCTCGCGCTCGGATAACGGCCTCGACATCGACGCCGAGGGCGACAAGCAGCGCCTGTTGTTCGGTTTGATCCGCATCGGTTGGCAGGCGCTGCAGGAGGAGCACGAGCTGACGATCAGCGACAAGGAACTGGGCAAGCTCGCCCAATTGTTCCCGCTCCAGACCGGGCAGAGTATCTCGTTCAAGATGATCGACTTCTACCGATGTGGGCCTTGCCGATACGAGGAGGGCGCCTTCACCCACGGGTGGCAACAGGGCGCCTTCACCCACAAGGACCGGGTCAAGGTACAACTCGGCGTGCGCGAGAAGACCCAGGTGGCCTTCGATGGCAGCACCTATGAGGTGTGGGTTATCGACACGCAAATGAAGTTGAGCAGCCCGGGTGCCGGCAACGCCTCGACCATACGGCGGCGATTCCTCTACTCCGATTCGTTGGGAATCGCGTTTCGGGTGGACGAAGAGATGGACCGCTATGCCAAGTCGTGGGAGATCGTGACCCACGGCGATTATATCTTGACGCGCGTCGACTGACGGCGGCCCCGACCTTTATGGACTTCGACGGCAAGCGCGTGCTTGTCACCGGCGCAACGCGCGGGATCGGTGGAGCGACCGCGCGTGCCTTTCACCGCCGCGGTGCGCAGGTCGCGATCAACGGCACCACCGCCGAGGGTGTCGGCCGCGCCATCGAGGCGATGGGCAACGGCCCCCGCCTGGTCCCGGCGCCCGGCGACGTCGGAAGCGCCAAGGGCTGTGGGGCGCTCGTCGCCGCGGCGGTGGAGGCCCTCGGGGGGCTCGATGTGCTGATCAACAACGCCGGCATCAAAAGCCTTACCGGGTCGAGCGAGACCGCCGATGAGGAGGTCTGGGACCGGCTGTTCGACGTCAACGCCAAGGGCACGTTCTTTTGCAGCCAGGCGGCCCTGCCGGCGTTGCGTGCGAGCATGGGCAACATCGTCAACCTGGGCTCGCATTCGGGCCTCATGGGGACCCCGCCGATGACGGTCTATTGCGCGACCAAGGGAGCGGTGGTGAACCTCACGCGTACGATGGCGCTCGAACTCGCGCCCGAGGTACGGGTGAACGCAATCTGCCCCGGCGTCGTCGCTACCGATATGATGGAGGCCGCGCTCGAGGCGGCCGAGGACCGGGCGGCGCTTGAGAAGGCGGTCGAGGAATACACCCCGCTCAAGACCCTCGCCGGGGCCGACGAGATTGCCGAGGCGATCGTCTACCTGGCCTCCGAGGACGCGCGCTTCGTGACCGGAGCCACCTGGCAGATCGACGGCGGGACCACCGCCGGCCCACGGGTGGTCTAGGCGTGGGCGCGATGCGCGGTACAGTGGGGCGATGACGCGGCTTGACGGAAAGGTGGCACTGATCACCGGTGGGGCTTCGGGCCTCGGCGCGGCGGCGGCGCGGCGTTTCGTCGAGGAAGGCTGCCGCGTGACGATCGCCGACATCAACGATGCCGCGGGCACCGCACTTGCCGCCGAGCTTGGCGAGAACTGCGACTACGTTCACGCCGATCACACCGAGCGCGGCGAAAACGAGGCCGCGGTCGCCCATGCCGAGCGTACCTTCGGGGCGCTGGATATTCTGTACAACAACGCCGGAGCGCCGTTTTCCGGGGCCGTCGATACGGTGGACGATGCGGCGATTTCCCGGGTCATGGGCGCCAACCTGGTGGGGCCGTTCCGCATGACCCAGGCGGCGCTGCCGGCGCTGCGGCGGAGCGCGAAGAAGCGGGCCGACGGGGCGGCGATCGTGTTCACGGCATCGCTTCAGGCGATCATGGCGCGGCCCAACTTCACGCCCTACACGGCCGCCAAGCACGGCATCATCGGGCTGATGCGTGGCCTGGCGCTGGAGCTCGCGCCCGAGAACATCCGCGTCAACGCGATCTGCCCAGGGCCCACCGAGACGCCGATGCTCAAGGAATTTCTCGGCGGCATGGCCGATGACCTCGAGGAAGCGAAGGCGCGGTTCCGGGCATCGATCCCGCTCGGCCGCATGCCCGAGCCGGTCGATATCGCCAACGCGGCGGTGTTCCTGGCCAGCGCCGAGGCGCGCATGATCTCGGGCGTGGCGCTGCCCATCGACGGCGCCACCACCGCCGGCTAGGCGTCTTCGCCGACCTCGTCGAGGGGATAGATCGGGCGACGCACCCGCTCGAAGTTCAGCCGCGCGTTCTCCGAAGTGGTCACGCCGTCGCCGTCGCAGGTGATGGTTTGTTTGGCGATCGGGGCGAAGGCGGCGCGGTAGTGGATGCGCGATTTCAGGACCAAATAGCGCTTGTTTGCCGGCTCGATGCCGACGCTTTCGAAGATGCCGAGGTCCCAAGGTTCGTGATGGCGCGAGACCACGACGATCTCCACCCCGCCGGTGTCCAGTACCGCGGTCGGCCCGGTGGAGACGCGCATGCCCGTAAACATCGGTCCCCCGACCACCCACTCGCCCGCCGACAGTGCGCTCACCCTTCCCGAGACCTCGAGCGGCACACCTTCGCGTCCGATCGAGGGCATCGCCGTCTTGCCACCGAGGTCGAGCGTGATTTCGGCGCCCACGCCGGCCGCGGTCATCGCGGCGACGGCCCCGGGGTCCCACACCGCGGCGACCGCCACGTCCTCGAGACCCCTGGCGATCACGGCGGCGATGACGGTCATCACGTCCTGGGTGCCGCCCGAACCGCAGTTGTCGGCATGGTCCAAGAGGAGGATCGGGCCTTCGTCCAACGAGGCCGCGCGGTCGAGCGCCGCGCCAAGGGGCTCGCCCTGGTAGACAAAATCGGCCCGCCGCGCCCAGGCGGCCTCGAGGAGCCGCTCGGTGAGGGCGCGCGCACCATCGGCGTCGCCATCGGTCACGGTGACCGCCGAGACTCCGGCATCTGCGATGTCGGCGAGCGGGAAGCCGCCGAAGACGGTGGCCGCCAGCACGTCCTCGGCCTCGGCCTCGCGGGTCATGGCGATGAGCTCGCGCATCGGCGAATCGTCGGTGCCCATGCGCAGGGTCTGGGCGAGAAGCGGGCGCCGGTCCCAGGCCATGACGGGCCGCACCTCGCCGGCGAGACTGCGCAGAAGCACCCGGCCGATCTGCAACGCGACCTCGTAGGAATCGACGTGGGGGTAGGTCTTGTAGCCGACCAGGGCGGTGCAGTTCTCGACCATGGCCGCGCTGAGGTTGCAGTGAAGATCGCAGGTGACACCGATCGGAAGCTCGGGCGCGACCGCGCGAATGCGCTGCAAGAGGGTGCCCTCGCCGTCATCGCTTGTCTGGGTCACCATCGCGCCGTGGAGGTGCAGGAGTGCCGCGTCACAGCCCGCGGCAACCGCCTCGAGGATCGGGGCACACATGCGCTCATAGGCCTCGGCCGCCACCCGACCCGATGGCATGGCCTCGGCGGCCACCGGGGTCACGTACTGGGCACCCGCCTCGCGCGCTAGACGCATGTAGGCGGCTACCGGGACGGCGGCCTCGCCAAACGCCCGCTCGACATCGGCGCCGAAGTGCGCGCCCCAGCCATCGAACCGCGCCCAATCGGTCGGCACCGGCGAGAAGGTATTGGTCTCGTGCAGCATCTCGGCGATCACGAGCTTCACGGCTGGCCGCGTCCCTGATCGGGGGCGCGGGCCCAGAGCTCCTTCATGCCAGGCAGGTCGTCGGTGCGCCGCCGCGGCAAGCCGTCGTCGACGTCAAACCAGGGGACCCGGCTCTCGATCCCATAGTGGTAGCCTGGCCGCACCGCCTCGGGCGTGTCGAGTGTGCCGACGAGGACGCCGACATAATCGGATCACTCCCAATCCTTCAGCCCTGGGATGTAGCGCGCGCCCAGGGGCGTGCCACAGGCCCGGCAAAAAGTGCGATCGAGGTAGTGCGAGGAACGGTAGGCCGCGGGCTCGCCAGCGGTCCAGCGAACGCGCTCGGCGCGCACCGCGAGCCACACCGCGACGACATTGCCGACGGCGCGCTGGCACATCCGGCAGTGGCAGTAGTGCGCCTGCGCGTATTCGGCTTCGGGCGCCTGGGCCTCGTCAACGGCGGGCGCAATCTCATAGCGCACCGCGTCGCACTGACAGCCGCCGGTCAAGTTCTCAGTGGACATTCGGATCACTCCCAGTTGGCGCCGAAGCGTTTGGCCAAAGCCTTGTGATCGAAGGCGGGGCTTTGGATGTAGTCGACCAGGGCGGCCTCGGCCCTGACGACCTTGCGGGCCGCGGCGGGGAGGCGCGCGGCGATCTTGTGGGGGATCGACACCAGGCCATTGGCATCGCCGTGCAAGAGATCGCCCTTCGAGACGGTGAGGCCGCAGACCGCGACCGTGGGCCCGACCTCGACGATACGATAATCGCCGTGGCTGACCACCGCGCCGAGGCCGAAGATCTGCAGGCCCGGCGCCCGCTCGGCGATGCCGGCGAGATCACGGACACCGGCATCCGACACCGCGGCGACCGCGCCCATGCGGTGGAACAACGTACCCATGACATCGCCGATGTGGCAGTTGCGCAGCGGCTCTTGCCCGACGCTCTTCATCACGACGATGGCCGGTTTCGGCGCCGCGCGCAGCGCGCGAACGAGTTTGCCCATGCCCGCCGCGCCGCCGCGCCGCGGGGTCGTCGAGTCAACGGTGCAGGTCAGCGCATAGCCCACCGCCGGGGGTAGGTCGGGGAACATACAGCGCAGCTCGAGCGAGGCGAACCCCGCCGCCGGATGGCGCACCTCGAAGGCTTCGACCGCGTTCGCGATCGTCGCCGAATCGAAGCGGCGCAGCGCCTCGATCTGCTTGGACGTGAGCGTGGGTCGCCTTGGTTTCGGCATCTCGGTCCTTTCTCAGCCCCAGGGGGCGCCGAAGCGCTTGGCGAGCCCCGGCAGCGAAAACTCAGGCCCCTTCACGAAATCGGCGAACTCGGTTTCGAAGGCGTGGATCTTCCGCGCCCGCGCCGGGAGCCGCGTGGCGAGGGCCGGAGGGACCGAAACCAAGCCGTTGAGATCGCCGTGCAGCAAGTCACCGGGCGCGATGCGGAGGCCACAGATCGAAACCTCGCCGCCGACGTCGAACATCGTGTAGTCGCCGCCGCCCGGCACCGTTCCCGCGGCGAAGAGCTGGAAGCCCGGGGCCCGTTCGCGCACCGCGCCCAGGTCGCGAGCGCCGCCATCGGTAACCACGGCGACCACTCCGAGACGCTGCAACAGCGTACACATCATGTCGCCGACGTGGCACGAGCGCAGCCGGTCCTGCCCCAGCGCCTTGAACACCACGATCGCTGGCTTGGACGAGGCCCGAACCGCCCGCAACAACGCCTCATAGCTCTTGCGCGGGCGGTTGAGCGGCGTCGTCACGTCCTCGGTACAAGTCACGGCATAGCCGACCGTTGGCGGGAGGTCGGGGTTGAGACAGCGCAGCTCGAGCGAAGCGAAGCCCGTGGTGCGCTCGCGCACGCCGAAGGAATCGACGGCATTCGCGACGGTGCCCGAATCGATGGCACGGAGCTTTTCGAGTTGCTGGGCGGTCGGCTTGGCCGGTTTGGCCATGTCAGCTTCCTTCCGTTACGGCAGGCGTTTCCGCCAGCAGCCGCTTGTTCCGTTCCGCAGGTGCGAGCTCGCCGCGCTCGACACGGCCGATCAGCTCGACGATGTGGGCGTTCGCGGGCGTCGCGATGCCCGCCGCGCGGCCGCGCGCAACGATCCAGCCGTTGAGGAACTGGATCTCGGTGGGGCGCCCCTTGGCGACATCCTGGGCCATCGATGGATAGATGTCCTCGGATTCGGGGTATGCCTCGCGGATCGCGGCGGCGAGGCGGGGGGTGCGTGAATCGTCGAGGAAATCTTCGGCGTTGCAGCCGAACATGGCACTGGTGCCGAGCGCGACGCCCTCGGCCTTCGAGATCTCGACCGCCTCGCGACCGAGTGCGTGCGCGAACTGCCACACCGCGGAATCGCGCCACGCGCGGGCGGCGTTCTGGCCGGTCAACGCACACACCGCGTTGATCATGCAGTTGTGCACGAGCTTGGACCATAGCTCGCCCCAAACGTTGCCCGAAACCCGAACCTCACCGACGACGCCGAGGATTTCCGAGGCGCTTGCGACGGCCGCGTCCGTGCCACCATCGAGTTTGCCGAGCGTAAACGAGCGCTCGTCCGGGTTCTCTTGGCGGGCGATGCCCGGACCTACCAACGATCCGTCCATCACCACGACGCCGCCCACCGTGCGCTGGCGGCCGACGGCGGCGGCGATCGCCTCCTCGTTCATGCCGTTTTGCAGGGAAACGACAACCGCACGGGAGCCGATGCGCGGCGCGATGGCGGCAAGCGTGGCTTCGGTCTGAAAGGATTTGACGCACAGGAACACGATGTCGGGCTCCTCGACGCCGTTCGACCCGTCAAACGCGGCGGCACGCACCGCGACCGCGGTATCGTCGAACTGTCCGGCCAGCCGCAGGCCGCCATCGTTGAGGGCCGCCACGTGGGCCGCCCAGCCGTCAAGGAGGAGCGGAGCGAGGCCCGCACGCGCGAGGCGGTAACCCACTACCGAACCGATGCCGCCGATGCCGACGACCCAAACCCGTTTGCCCACGCCGCGATTGCCCGTCCCAGGAATCGGGCATCGAGGGTAGGCGATGGGCGCCCTACGGCGCAACCGGCACCCGGACGTTGTCGACGATCCGACATGTGCTAGAAAGCCCGCAGATTGCCTGACAGATCTCGATCCACTGAAGGGACGAAAGCAATGAAGATCTACGGATATTCCGATGCCTGGAGCGTTCGCCAGGGCGACGCCATCGCTTTCAAGGTGAACAGCGAGCTCGGAGATTATCGCGCCGACATCGTGCGCCTGCTGCAGGCCGATGATCGTACGGAGGGACCGGGATATCGCGAAACCGAGATCGACGCGGGTTGCAACGGCGAGTATCCGGGCCGCGTGCAGAAACTACGACCGGGCTCGTATCTTCGCGTTGCCGACACGCCTGCGCTTGGCGCCATCGAGGGGCTTACGATCACCGCGTGGATCTATGCGACGACGCCGGGACGCGGCGCACAAGGAGTGGTGAGCAAGACCGCAGGCGCCGAAGCGCCCGGCTACAGCCTGTTCATCGATGCGAGCGGCGAGGCGGCGTTCCGCGTGGCCGATGGCTCTGACGAAGCCGTGGTGCGTTCGGGCGCGGTGCTTCAGCAACGTCGCTGGACCTTTCTCGCCGCGAGCTGGGACGCTGCGAGCGGCGCACTGCGCCTGGTTCAAGCGACATCGGGTGCGCTCTCGCCCCATTGGGTGCAGGAGTCCGCCGAACAAAGCGCCGATAGCGACATCTCAACTGCCGCGACGGAATCCGACCTCGTGATCGCCGCGCTCAGCGCCGGGGAAGATGTGGATGGCCATTTCAACGGCAAGATCGACCGCCCAAAGGTGTTCGGGCGGGCGCTCACCGAGGCCGAGATCGCAGCCATCGGCGAGGACGGCGCGGGGCCCGCCGATGCGACCGTGGCGGCATGGGATTTCTCGGCCACGCCCTTTGGCCTGAGTGTGCCTGACGCCGGACCCAACCAGCTCCACGCCAAGATCGTCAACAACCCCATGCGGGCGGTCACCGACCACGCCTGGGACGCCTCGACGTCGTATTACGCGGCCCACCCGGAACACTATGCCGCGATCTACTTCCACGACGACGACATCGACGACGCCGGCTGGGACACCGACTTCGTCTTTGAGGTACCCAGAGATCTACCGAGCGGAGTCTACGCCGCACGGCTTCGCGCCAAGGATGAGGCAGAGGACTACATCCCCTTCGTGGTACGCCCTGCAGCGGATGCAGAGCACGCCGACATCCTGTTCGTGCTGCCCTCGTTCACGTACATGGCCTATGCCAACGAGCGCTTTCACGCCCAGGATTTCGTGCAGTGGGACCTGGCGAGCGACCGACCGCTGACGCTTTCGCGCCAGGACGCCTTCGTCGCCGAGAACGGGGCGATGCTGAGCCCCTCCACCTATGACGCGCACACCGACGGCAGCTATTGCTGCACGGTCTCGCGTCTCAAGCCGATACTGAATTGGCGCCCCAAGCTGACCGCCTACTGGACCGACGCGGGCCGGCACCTGAGCGCCGACATGTACCTGGTGGATTGGCTCGACCGGAAGGGCTTGCGTTTCGATGTCGCGACCGACGAGGATCTTGACGCCGAGGGCGCGGATTTGCTTGCCCGCTATCGGGTCGTCGTGTTGGGCTCGCACCCCGAGTACTTCTCGCATGACATGCACAAGGCCTTCGAGAACTACCTGGGCGGCGGCGGCAACCTCATGAACATGGGCGGCAACGCGGCCTGGTGGGTCACCAGCCGCGACCCGCTGCGCCCCCACGTGATCGAGGTGCGCAAGGAGGACCCGTGGGGCCTGGGCGCCATGGGCGTAGCACCGGGCGAGCGTTATCACGCGACCACCGGATCCTTTGGCGGCGGCTGGCGCGGCGTCGGCAAGGGACCGGAGCGATTGTTCGGGTCGGGCTACACCTCACAGGGGTTTTGCGAAGCGGAACCCTACCGCCGTCAGCCCGAAAGCACCGACCCCCGGGTCGCCTTCATCTTCGAGGGCCTCGGCGAGGACGAGACGATCGGCGACTTCGGGCTCGCGATGGGTGGCGCGGCGGGCGACGAGTTCGACTGCCTGCACACCAACTCGCCACCGAATACCCTGAAGCTCGCGTCCTCGTCCGATCACTCGGAGTTGTGCCTGAACTTCTCCATGCCCTACGAGCCGATCGAGCGCCAGAAGGCCAGCGTGCGAGCCGACATCAGCTACTACGAGCCGGGCGGCGGCGGCGCGGTGTTCGCGACGGGGTCGATGTGCTGGTGCCCCTCGCTCCCGCACAACGGCTATGACAACAACGTCTCGCGCATCACCGAGAACGTGCTGCGGCGCTTCGCCGGAGCCTAGTCCGGAGCCGGGCCATGCGAGCACGCGATCTTGGGATCGCGATCGGTCCGGGGACGCCGGGGGCCGACAATGCGATCACCGACGTGGCCGGCGTACGGGTCGGCCACGCGACCATTGTCGAGGGCGAGGGGCTGCTGGTGGTCGGCCAGGGACCGGTGCGCACCGGCGTCACGGTGATCTTCCCTCACGAGGGCCACGCCTGGGGCGAGCCGGTGTTCGCCGGCGCCCATCGGCTGAACGGCAATGGCGAGCTTACGGGGCTCGAGTGGGTGCGCGAATCGGGTTTATTGATGTCGCCGATCGGACTCACCAACACCCACAGCGTCGGCGTGGTGCGCGACGCGCTGGTGGCGCTCGACATCGAGGCGTTGCCAACCGAAACCCGTTTCTGGAGCCTGCCCGTGGTCGGCGAGACGTGGGATGGCCGACTGAATGACGTGAACGGGCAGCACGTGAAACCCCACCACGTGGGCCAGGCGATCGAGGCCACCAGCGCGGGCGCGGTCGTCGAAGGCAACGTCGGCGGCGGCACCGGCATGATCTGCCACGGCTTCAAGGGCGGCATCGGCACCGCCTCGCGGGTGCTTCGTTCGGAAAGTGGCGGCTACACGGTGGGCGTATTGGTCCAGGCCAACCACGGCCGGCGCGAGCGGCTGCGTGTGAACGGGGTTGACGTGGGTGTGCGCATCCCGGCCGAAGCGGTCCCATTGCCGGCGAGCGCCGCCGGCGAGGGCTCCATCATCGTCATCGTGGCGACCGATGCACCGCTGCTGCCGGGCCAGTGCACCCGGCTCGCCCAGCGGGCAGGGCTGGGGATCGCCGTCGGTGGCGGCGTGGGCGAGCACTATTCGGGCGATCTCTTCCTCGCCTTCGCCACCGGCAACCGAGGTATCCCGGCCGACCAACCCACCGCGCCCCTCGAGGTCGGAGTCCGCATGTGCACCGGCGCGGCGATGACCGCGCTGTTCGATGCCGTGGTCGATGCCACCCAAGAGGCGATCGTCAACGCGCTCCTGGCCGCCGAGACAATGACTGGGCAAAACGGCGTCACCGCTCATGCCTTGGAGCCTGAGCTGCTGGTTGCCGCGATGAAGGCCGCGGCCGCGTGAGGCGGCAGCGTCGGTGCGTTGCTGTGCTAGACTTGTGAATGGCGGACGTCGAACGCGAGATTATCGAGATTCTGGCCAAAACCTGCCGGTTCGACGCCGCGAACGTCACCGCGGAGTCGCGGCTGGACGACCTGGAAGTCAATTCCTTCGACGTCATCGAGGCGGTGTTCGAGATCGAGGAGCATTTCGACATCACCATCCCCTACGACGCCAACCGCAGCGGCCGGAGTTCGAAACCGTGGGGAGTATCGTCGGCGCCGTGGAGAAGCTGATCGCCGCGAAGGAAACACTCACCTGAGCGCGCGAGCCTGAGCTGGCACGACGGGGATTGACCGTGCGTCGGGTCGTGATCACCGGAATCGGGTCGATCTCGGCCCTGGGGCACTGCGACGGGGAGTTCCGTCGGGCGCTCCGCGCCGGGCGCCCCGGCATCGGCCAGCTGAGCCTGATTCCCACCGACGACTTGGCGGTGAAGATCGGCGCCGAGGTCGCCGAGTACGATCCCGCGGCCCACTTCGACGAGAGCCGGGTCGCGCTTTTGGACCGCTTCGCCCAGTTCGGGCTGATCGCCGCGCGAGAGGCCGTTACCGACGCCGGAATCGCCTTCGAGGGCGGCCTCGCGGCGCGCACCGCGACCATCGTCGGCACCGGCGTGGGCGGCCAGACTACCCAGGACGACAACTACCACCGGCTCTACGCGCGCAAGGCGCGACGGCTTCATCCCTTCACCATTCCGCGGCTGATGGTCAATGCCGCGGCGAGCGCGATCACGATGGAGCTTGGGCTCACGGGTCCGGCTTTCGCCGTCGCCAGCGCCTGCGCCTCGGCCACCCACGCCATCGGGCAAGCCTTCCACATGGTGCGCGCCGGCAACGCCGACGCGGCGTTGCCGGCGGCACCGAGGCGTGCATCACCTTCGGCACGATGAAGGGTTGGGAGGCGATGCGGGTGATGAGCACGGACACCTGCCGGCCGTTCTGCAAGACGCGCTCGGGCATGGTACTGGGCGAGGGCGCGGCGATGGTAGTGCTCGAGCCGCTGGAGGACGCGGCCCGGCGCGGCGCCACGATTCACGCCGAGATGGCGGGCTTCGGCATGAGCGCCGATGCCGGCGACATCGTCCAGCCCTCGGCCGAGGGCGCCGCGGCGGCGATCGTCGCCGCACTCGACGACGGCGGGCTGGAACCTGCCGCCATCGACTATGTGAACGCCCACGGGACCGGAACCGCGGCCAATGACCGGACCGAGACGGCGGCGCTGCACCGAGCCTTCGGCGAGCACGCCGCGCGGCTTGCCATCTCGTCGACGAAATCGATGCACGGCCACGCCATGGGCGCGGCGGGCGCCTTGGAGCTGGCCGCCACGATCATGGCGCTCGAAGAAGGAATCATCGCCCCGACCGCGAACTTCGTCGAGCCCGACCCCGCCTGCGATCTCGACTACGTGCCCAACCAGGCCCGCGAGGCAACGGTGCGGGCGGCGATCTCTAACTCATTCGCGTTCGGCGGCCTGAACGCGGTGCTGGCGCTCAGGCGTTTCGACGGCTGAGGCGGCCAGCCAATCACCACTTCTCGGCGAAGGGGCGGACCTCGAACTCGAAGGACCAGGCCGAGGGCTCTTGGCGCGAAACGTTGAAGACCGATTCGGCGATGGCGTCGGGCTTGAGGAAAAAGGATTCGGGCCGATCGGGCATCATTTCGCGGGTGCGCGGCAGATCGATCGCGCCGTCGATGATCAGCAGCGCGACGTGAATGCCCTCGGGCCACAAGTGGCGCGCCATCGATTGGGCCAGGCTGCGTTGCGCCGCCTTGGCCGAGGCAAAGGCCGCGAACTTCGCCCCACCGCGGAGCGAGGCCGTTGCGCCAACGAAAACGATGGTGCCGCGGCCCGCTTTCTTCATCGCCGGAATTACCTGTTGCGCGGCCAGAAACGAGCCGAGCGTATTGATGCGCCACGCGGTTTCGAGATCGTCTCCGCCGACCTCCTCGACCGACCCCCACATGCCTGACCCGGCGTTGTAGATCAGGACATCGACCTCGCCGAGGTCGCCGCGGATGGACTCGAAGGCCCCGGCAATGGCCGCACCGTCGCTGACATCGCAGGCGTAGCCACGGGCATTGGGAAGCGTCGAGACAAGTTCGCCGGTGAGCGCCGTTCCGCGCGCCAAAAGCGCGACTGCGTAGCCTTCGGCGGAAAAGCGGCGGGCGAACGCGGCGCCATTCCCCGGGCCGACGCCGACAACGGCGCAAACCCGCTTGGTCATCGGTTTTCCGTATGGCCGGCGCGAGCGCTAGGCATGGCCGGCTTCGCCGGCAAGGCGTCCGACGTCGAAGCCGATCTTTTGCATGGCGCCCTGCCATTTGCCGTCCAGGTCGCCACCGAACACGAACTCGAGGTCAGCCGGACCATGCAGCCAGCCGTTCGCCTGAATCTCGGTCTCGAGCTGGCCAGGCGCCCAGCCGGCGTAGCCGAGCGCGAGCAGGCTGTGGGAGGGGCCGTCGCCCGAGGCGATCGCGCGGAGAACGTCCATCGACGCGGTCAGCGCCATGGACTCGTCCACCACCATGGTGACGTCCTGGGAATAGTCTGCCGAGTGCAGCACCAGCCCGCGACTCATCTCCACCGGTCCACCGAAATGAACGCGTATCTCGTTGCCACCCGGCGAGGGGTCGATGCCAAGCTGGGTGAGGAGCTCGGCAAAGCTGATGTGCTCGACCAGCCGGTTGATGACCAGGCCCATGGCGCCGGCCGCGGAGTGCGCGCACATATAGATTACCGTGCGCTCGAATCGAGGGTCGGCCATGCTGGGCATGGCGATCAGAAGCTGTCCCTCAAGGTAGTTCGCCTCGTCGTTCATGAGCGCCTCACCATAGGCCAGATTTAGACGTTGCGTCTGCCAAACTCACAATATTATGACCTGCCCACCTCTGCGAAACCAACTAAATAAGGCGGTCGAGGTCGATTGTGACATCGAGGGAGTGCCCCACGATGCATCTGGCGCCGATCTGGCATGCCGCCCGCCTTGCGCTCGCGTCTGTGCTGTGTATTGGAACAGCAATTCTCGTGCCGAGCCTCGGCCACGGGCAATCGCCGGCGCCGGGGGCATCGCCATGGCAGTCCATCGAGTACGCGCAGGTACGGCTGATCGCCGCGCAGGACAATGTGGGCGGGGATCTTGAAATCGACGTGGCGCTCCATGTGCGGCTCGATCCCGGCTGGCACACCTATTGGCGAGCCGCCGGCGGGGTCGGGTTTCCTCCGCAGATCGATTGGTCCGGCTCGGCAAATCTCGCCCGCCTCGAGGTGAAGTGGCCGGCGCCGCACCGCATCTTCACCTACGGATATGAGGCGATCGGCTACGAGAACGAGGTCGTCTTCCCGATGCGTGTCACCCTGGCGCGGGCCGGCGCGCCACTCAACCTGCGGCTCGACACCATGATCGCGGTCTGTCGGGACATCTGCATCCCGTTCGAGGCGTCCCTGGCGCTCGACGTGCCCGCCGGGGCGGCGTCCGACACGGCCTACGCAGGGCTTCTGGAGCGCTATGCGGCCAGGGTCCCGACACGCCACGATCTGTCGGGCTTTGCCATCGAGTCGGTACGAATGGTGAGCAGCGGGTCCGGCGCGGCGATCGAGATCGGCGCGCGCGCCGACCCGCCATTCGACGCCCCCGATTTGTTCATCGAGGGGCGGCCGGGAACCATCCTGGGCGCCCGCGAAGCGACCTCGGCGGGCGATGGAAGATTCGAAGTCACTGTGGCATTCGACCAAGGCACCGCGGGCTGGCTGGAGGATGAGCCACTGACGGTGACGCTGGTCGACCGAACGCGGGCGATCGAGCGAGCGCTCGTCGCCAGCTCGGTGCCCTAGGCGCGCGGTCGCCTTGATGGAGCTTGCAACCGGCCGCAAAGGCGTCTTAATTGCGCCAAAGATGGACCGGTTGGGGAGGTGAACATGTCGATCAGGATTGGTGATGCAATGCCCGAGGGCACTTTGACGCAGATGACCGCGGACGGAGCGGCTCCGGTGAATACCGCCGAACTCTTTCGCGGCAAACGAGTGGCGTTGTTCACCGTGCCAGGGGCGTTTACACCCACATGCTCGCAACAGCACCTACCCGGATTTGTCGCCAACGCCGACGCGCTGAAGTCGAAGGGCATCGATACGATCGCCTGCATGGCGGTCAACGACGCCTTCGTGATGGGGGCGTGGGGCGAGGACCAGAACGTCGGTGACAAAGTGATGATGCTTGCCGACGGCAACGGCGAGTACACCCGGGCGCTGGGGCTGGAGCTCGACCTAACGGGTCACGGGCTGGGGTTACGCTCGGCGCGGTTCTCGATGATCGTCGAAAACGGCTCGGTCACCGCACTCAACATCGACGAGGGCGGGGGGCTCGAAATCAGCGATGCCGACACCTTGATCAGCCAAGCCTGATCAAGAAAGTGCCGTGGCGGCGACGCCGGTCTCACGGGGCAAGATATGCCGCCTGCCCGCGTCGGGCGAGCTGGTCGGCGCGCTCGTTCTCAGGATGCCCGGTATGACCTCGGACCCAGGCCCATTCGACCTCGTGCCCGCCAATGGCTTCGTCGAGCCGCCGCCAAAGATCGATGTTCTTGACCGGCTTGCGGGCCGCGGTACGCCAGCCGTTGCGTTTCCACTTGGATATCCATTTCGTGATGCCGTCCTTGAGGTAAGTCGAATCGGTGCTGAGCCTTACCTTGCTCGGGCGCTTGAGCGCCAAGATCGCCTCGATCGCCGCCCGCAGTTCCATCCGGTTATTGGTGGTCTCGGCCTCGCCCCCGTAGAGCTCGCGCTCAACCCCTTGGCAGATCAGGAGCGCACCCCATCCCCCCGGCCCAGGATTGCCCGAGCACGCACCATCGGTGAAGATCTCGACGAGCGCGTCAGCCAACCGAGCCACCCCTGCCGGCGCACGGCCAAGGTCGGTGCTCGCCGATCAGGGACTGGGCGCGGCAGAGCTTGCACATCGCGAAATACTACGTACTTTGCAGTGACGGCAAAAGGTGGCAGCGCCCCGTGGCCCCCCGGCCAGCATGAAAAGGAGGAAGAATGGACACTGAACCCACGACCGAGCCGGTGATCGCGCAGAAGGGGCCCTTCGAATCCGAGCTCCAGGAGGGCAAGACGGTTTACTGGTGCCGCTGCGGTCGCAGCGCGAATCAACCCTTCTGCGATGGCTCACACAAGGTGACCGCGCTCGAGCCGATCCCCTATACCCCGGAAAAGAATGAGACGGTCTATTTCTGTGGGTGCAAGAATTCTGGCAACAAACCCTTCTGCGACGGGACCCATCAAGGGCTCTGATCCGACCACCCGAAAGCGGCGCGCCTGGATGCGCGCTGGGCGCGGCCGGCGTTGGCTGTGGTCGGGGATCGCCGCGGTGGCGCTTGGGGGTTGCGGGATTATCCTGCCGCAGCCACCGGTTATCTGCCCGAACGTGGGCGTGGTCGCCGAGGCGGTCAACCTGACCCAGTTCACCGCCGAGGGCGGGCGCGACGTGACCGACGTGCGTTACGTCGCAGAGTTCAGCGACATCGAATGGTCGTGCGATCTCGACGGCTCGACCCTCGAGGTCGAGCTGACACTGGTCGTGGAGGCCGCGGCCGGACCTACTTCGAACGCGCCGACGGCGGACTTTCGATACTTCGTTGCGTTGGCGGCGCGAGACGGCGGCTTGATCGCGAAGGAGACATTCGCGAGCCGCATCGCGCTCAGCTCCGACAACGGGACCGGTAGCCTGGTCGAGGAAATCGAGCAGCTTATTCCGCTCAGGCCCGACCAGAGCGGCGATGACTTCGAGATCTTGATCGGGTTTCAGCTGACCCGCGAACAACTCGACTACAACCGCGCGCGAGGCGTGCAGTAAGTCCAGGTCCGCTCGGGGGTTGATGGTTGACGAGCCGCCCCGGCCCGCTATCATCGGCGGCATCAGGCGAGAAGGCCTGACCATACAGATGATCTCTGCGGGAGAGTTCGGGGGGACATGGACCCCCTCGGCGCCGAAGGAGCAACCGCCCCGGAAACTCTCAGGCCCAAGGACCGCAGGGGGATGGGTCTCTGGAAAGCAGGCGGCCACTGAAGTCGGTGACGCCTCACCGAAGGGGTAAGCCGGGCACGAGTTTCCGGTGACTCTCTCAGGTTCTCAGACAGAGGGGGCCGAAGCCGAGTAGCGTTGTTCTCGGCCGCGGCGAACCGTGTAGGAGGACCAGGTGAGGCCAGTGGACAGCCCCCTCAAACAAACGCCGCTCGATTCGCTGCACCGCGAACTTGGCGCCAAGATGGTGCCCTTCGCCGGCTACGATATGCCGGTCCAGTATCCGAGCGGCGTGCTCGCCGAGCACAAACACACGCGGACCGCGGCCGGCCTGTTCGATGTATCGCACATGGGCCAGGTGCGAATCACCGGCGACGATCCTGCGTCGGCACTTGAGCGGCTTGTCCCCGCCGACCTCCAGGGACTCGCACCGGGGCGCATGCGCTACACGATGCTTACCAACGAGGGCGGTGGCATCCGCGACGATATCATCGTTACGCGTGAGGCCGATTCCCTGGCGGTCGTGGTCAATGCGAGCTGCAAGGACGCGGACCTCGTCCACCTTCGGGCGGAACTCGCCGAGTGCACGGTCGAACACCGCGAGGAGCTGGGGCTGGTGGCCCTGCAGGGGCCGGCGAGCGCGGCGGTCATGGAGCGCTTGGTGCCGGACGCGGCGCGGCTTGGTTTCATGGAAAGCGCGGCGATGAAGGTGGGTGGGACCGCGTGTGTGGTAAGCCGCTCAGGCTATACCGGCGAGGACGGCTTCGAGATCTCGGCGGAGGAGCGCGAAGCCGAAGCCCTCGCGCGGTTGCTGTTGAACGAGCCCGAGGTCGCGCCGGTCGGCCTCGGCGCGCGCGATTCGCTCCGGCTCGAGGCCGGCTTGTGCCTTCACGGCAACGACATCGATGCCGATACCAACCCTGTCGAGGCGGGTCTCGCCTGGACCATCGGCAAGGCGCGGCGCGGGGGCGGCGGCTTTCCCGGCGCCGCGATCATCGCCCGCCAGCTAGCCGAGGGTCCGGAACGGCGACGCGTCGGCATCCGCCCATTCGAAGATGCGCCGACACGCGCACACACCGCTATCCAAGACACCTCGGGAGCCCCGGCAGGTGAGGTTACCAGCGGCGGCTATGGCCCCTCCGTCGGGGCTCCGATCGCCATGGGATACGTGCCCCCCGCCCTGGCCCAAACCGGGACCGAGATCGCACCTGTCGTCCGCGGGCGCGCCCGCCCGGCGAGCGTGGTCCCGCTGCCTTTCGTGCCCCACCGATACGTCAGAAACTAGGACGAGGAGTGGCCCCATGGCCAATGTGACGCGGTTTACCGAAGAGCACGAATGGCTTCGCGTCGAGGGCGAGCTGGGCACCGTCGGCATAACCACCTACGCCCAGGGGGAGCTTGGCGACATCGTCTATGTCGAGCTGCCCGAGATCGGGACCGAGGTCGAAAAGGGGGCCGAGCTCGCCGTGGTCGAATCGGTGAAGGCGGCGAACGAGATGTACGCACCGGTGAGCGGCGAGGTTGTCGAGATCAACGAGGCGATCGCCTCGAAGCCGGCGATGGTGAACGAGGATGCCATGGGTGAGGGCTGGTTCGTGGTGATCCGACTGGCCGATCCGAGCGAAGCCGAGGCACTGATGGATGAGGCCGCCTACCAGGACCACATCGGCGAGGGCGGTCCCTGATGCGCTATCTGCCGCTTGGCGATACCGATCGCGCGGCGATGCTCGATGCCATCGGGGTGGCGAGCGTTGACGAGTTGTACCGTGACGTACCGGAGGTGGCGCGAACGACGGAGATCCGCGGACTGCCGGCGCATCAGGGGGAAATGGAGGTCGAGCGCGCGCTGAGTGCGCTTGCCGCGAGGAACGTCGCAGCCGGCTCCGTGCCCAGCTTCCTGGGCGCCGGCGCCTATCGCCACCACATTCCGGCAAGCGTCGATCACATCATTCAGCGCAGCGAGTACCTGACCTCGTACACGCCCTACCAGCCCGAGATCTCCTAGGGGACGCTGCAGAGCCTGTTCGAATTCCAGACCCAGGTCGCGATGCTGACCGGGATGGAGGTCGCCAACGCCGGCATGTATGACGGCTCTACGGCCTGCGCCGAGGCGGTGCTGATGGCGTGCCGAGTGACCAAACGTCGAAAGGCGGTCGTCTCGGGCGGGCTTCATCCCCACTACCGGGAAACCGTACGAACCAGCACCGCCTTCAGTGGGATCGAACTCGTACTCGCGCCAGCCGACGTTGAAGCCGCCGAGGAGCTGACCGCCGAGATCGACAAGGCGACGGCCTGCGTGGTCGTGCAGAACCCCGGCTTTTTCGGCCAGGTCCGCGATCTCAGCCCACTTGCCCGGGTATGCCATGAAGCGGGCGCGCTCTTGGTCGTGGTGGTGACCGAGGTCGTCTCGTTGGGCGCGGTTACGCCGCCCGGAGCGATGGGCGCCGACATCGTCGTCGCCGAAGGCCAGTCGCTGGGCGTCGGCCTGCAGTTCGGCGGACCCTACGTCGGGCTGTTGGCAACCGCCGAGCGTTTCGTGCGTCAGCTTCCCGGGCGCCTGTGCGGGCAGACCGTCGACGAGGACGGACGGCCGGGCTACGTGCTGACGCTTGCCACCCGCGAGCAGCACATTCGGCGGGAGAAGGCGACCAGCAACATTTGCACCTCTTCAGGCCTGTGTGCGCTGGCCTTCTGCATACACGTGAGCTTGCTGGGAGAGGCGGGCATGACCCGGCTTTCACGCCTCAACCATGCGCAGGCCGTGACCCTGAGCGCGATGCTCGGCGAGTTGCCGGGGGTGGAGGTGATCAACGACACCTTCTTCAACGAGTTCACGCTGAGGCTCGAGGGTCCGGCCGCACCGGTCATCGAGGCGCTGGCAGCGCGCGGGATCCTCGGCGGAGTGCCGGTTTCCCGGCTCTACCCCGAACCGCCGGTGCTCGCGAACCTGTTGCTCGTCGCCGCCACCGAGACGGCAAGCGAGG
>PVBE012793242.1_pt1 | contig 19468 bp, 17 predicted proteins | sample 1631181 | NCBI WGS metagenome assembly PVBE01 (sample SAMN08397723, study PRJNA350692) | Marine metagenome, whole genome shotgun sequencing project. | isolation source: water | place: Pacific Ocean | collected 2012-04 | reverse complement strand
GAGGTCGATACCGATCATCATGATCTCCGTCATGGAACTTTCCTCCTTGTCCATTGCCAAACGGATCTGTAGCGGGGCTGCTTTCCCGAAGGAAAACAACCCCGCATGAGGAAAGCTCCATGACATCATTGCGAGCGAGCCTGCGCTTCGAACTCTTTTACGCCTTGCATCATTTCTTGACCCCTCGGGGCCCGGGTGACGGCGGCGAGCCGCACCGGGCGCTGGCGCGCCCCGTGCTGGAGGCGCACGAGGCTTTGGGCGGCGCGGCGCTCTTTTGGATCATCGCCAACGATGCACTTGCGGCCCTGCCCGCGACGGCCGATTTCGAAACCATCCGTCAAGCCGTGCTGGCACTGGACGCCCGGACGTTCGCTCGTCGGGTGATCGGCGGGATGCTGCATAGCGAGGAACGTGCCCAAGATATTCTGGCGGGCCACGCGACGGTGCCGGAGGCGACCGCCGCCTTGCCGCCGGTGAAGCGGGAATGGCTCTCCCACATCGGTCTCTACCCGTTTCGCACCGAGGCGCCCGTCGCTCGCGCCATCGCAGCCATTCGCAGTGATCCCGAAGCCGCGAAGCAGCTGACCGACAGCGCAATCACTGCCTTCTGGGACGCCCACTTCGGCGAGTTGTGGGCGGCCATGGCCAGCGTCTATGCCGCCTCGACGTCGCGATTGCAGGGGATGCTCGATTGCCACGATCTCTCGTATTGCTTCGATGCGCTGACCTTGCCGGCGGAATTCGATGTGGCGAGGGGCGAGGTTCGTGCCCGCAGGGGCGGCTATCGGCTGGCACTGGCGGAGACCGAAGCGATCTATCTGATGCCGTCGGCCTTCAACGGCTGGCGGTTCTGGACCGTCGACGCCGCCGGCGATCGCACCATCGCCTACTTCCCCGTCTTCGACGAAGACCTGTCGGTTGGCGTCGAAAGCGGAGCCGGATCCGAGCCGGCTTCCGAACCCAGGCTCGACCTCGTGTTCAGGGCCTTGGGCAAGGATGTTCGCCTCGGAATCGTCGATCTGCTGGCCGAGCGGCCGCGCACCGCGGGGGAACTCGCTGAGAGCTTGGGCATGCCCAAATCGACGCTTTCGCATCACCTTTTCCTGCTTCGCGAAGCCGATCTTCTGGAGAGCCGGAGCGGCGAGGGCGGCAGACGGCTGTCCCTGCGCAAGCAACCCTTCGAGCGGATGACACCTGCGGCGCTGGCCCGGTTTTTTCCCCCAGCTTCTGCTTCCGACCGCTAGCCGGTACCATCGTGAGTCGCTACCTGGCGCTTCTTCGAAACCGGACCTTCTTTCTTTTCTGGCTCGGCTTCTCTCTTTCGGTGACCGGCGATTCGATGACCCAGGTGGCCTTGGTCTGGCATGTCTACAGCCGGACCGGCTCGCCCGAAGCCGTCGGCCTGCTGAATTTCCTCTTCATTGCCCCGGTGATCGTCGGTGGCCTGCTCGCCGGTTGGCTGCTCGATCGTTTCGATCGAAGGTCGGTGCTTATCGTCGATTGCCTGGCCAAGGCGGTCATCGTCAGCCTGATACCCTTGCTCGGCACCTTCGGTCTCTCGGAATTCTGGTATGCCTACGGCGTCGCCGCGGTTTTCGGATTGTTGATGATGGTGCCGCTGGCCGGCGTGCCGGCGATGATCCCTTCACTGGTCGAAGCCGAACGGTTGCAGACGGCGAACGCCCTCGAGATCGTCAGCTACACGATGAGCGGTGTCGTCGGCGCGCCGATCGCAGGGGTTTTGATCGGCTTGATCGGTGCCGCCGACGTCTTGTTGGTCGACGCCGCGAGCTATCTGTTGTTCGCGCTGGCATTGAGCGGAATTGGGCGGGACGAGCCGGGGGACGGGGCCTCGGGTCGCCACGGCGGCGGTCAGGGCTTCGGGGTCGCGTTCCGCCTGTTCCGGGGCAATCCTATTCTGAAGACGACGACCTTGATGTTCATGGCGGCCAATCTCGGCTTCGGCGCATTGTTGGTCTGGTTGCCGATTTTCGCCGCCGGTCTGCCGGGCGGCGGGCCCGAACTCTACGGCTATCTGAGCGGCGCGATGGCGGCGGGGGCGGCGCTCAGCTCGGCCCTCGCCGGCATGATCGTGCTGCCGTTGAGCCTCGGCTTGCTGATCTGTCTGACACAATCTCTGTCGGGGTTCGCGCTGCTGCCGCTCTTGCTGGTGAACAACGTCTGGATCGCCTTCACGGCGGTCTTTCTGGTCGGCTTCTTTCGAGCACCGATGACCATTTGGGCACAGACGCTTCGGATGGGGATCATCCCGGCCGAGCAGCGGGGCCGGGCCTTCGCCTTGCTGCGCATGATGATGCAGAGCACGACGCCGCTCGGCGGCCTCGGTGCCGGGCTGGCGTTGCCGCTGGTCGGTGGCACCGCAATCGTCGCCGCCGTCGTCGTGACGACCGCTTCGGGTGGGTTGCTCGGAAGCTTGAACCGACCACTACGCCTCGCCGGCCAGCCGCGCATCGGCGTCGAGATCTAGCTCCCCAAAATCCGGTTACACCGTGACTTCGGTTATTTCCGGCGGGTCGACGGCCAAATCGCCGCCCTATTCACTATCCTCCGGGGGCACTGTCGGCGGCGCCAGGAAGATCTCCTCCAGGTCCATCCCCTGCGCCAGGCGGGAGACCAACTCGCCGAAGCTCTTGCCGCCGAAGCTGCCGCCGGTCGCCTGATGTTCAGCCATCAGGGCACGGGCCTGGTGGGCGGGCGACTGCGCACTTTTGCCGGGACCGCCGAGTTCGCCGCTGGCGGCCGTGGCTTCGGCCGAGATATCGACGACGACGCTCGGATCGGCCGTCGGGCCCGCATCCGCGTTCGGAAGGTCGCCTTTCGGTTTCGGTTTGGCATCCGCCTTGAGGGACTGGTTTTGCTGTGCGTGCAGCGCGTGTTGCTCGATTTTCATGTTCTTCCCGGCCGCGAAATTTCGGCGGTTGGTTTCGTCTCAACCATGCCAGAGAAGCGATTTGTACCACGCGGGAGGTAAACGAACCCTTTGGCCGGGTGGTTAACATGGCAAAATCGGTCGGAGAAAAAAGGTCGAAGACGGAAACTTCGGCACTTCATGATGAATTTAGGTTAGACCTTTTGCACCACACATTAACCAGATTTTTACCCAGCTCGGTAACACTTCGTAACAGAGATGCCTCCGTGGGGCGGAGGCGTGGTGGGGACCAAGGCGGCATTTCGCCGTCCAGACAGGGGAGTATCATGGCAACATTCGATTTCGAACGTGATGTGCGGCTGCGGTTTTTGAATCTTGGCGCAGACGTCCAAGCGACGCTCAGGGAGATCTGGCCGATCGTCGAGGGCAATCTCGCCGACATTCTCGATGGCTTCTACGAGCATGTGATGAAAGTGCCCGGCCTTGCCGAAAAGGTCGGCGCCCAGAGCAACATCCCACGCCTGAAGGCGGCGCAGCGAGAGCATTGGGGCAAGCTCTTCGAGGGCAGCTTCGACGATGCCTACTTCGATCGCTGCTATGTCATCGGCAACACGCATTACCGCATCGGCCTGGAGCCGCGCTGGTACATGGCCGGCTATTCCTTCGTCGTCGACAAGCTGGCGGGGGTCCTGATCGAGCGCTACCGGCGTGATCCAAAGGCCGCGGCCGCTGCGATCTCGGCCGCGACCAAGGCGATCTTCCTCGACATGGACGTCGCCATCTCGATCTATTACGCGGCGATGAGCGCCGAACAGCAGGAATTGACCGACAAGTCGATGGCCTTTGTCCGCGAGGTGGAGGGCATGGTCGGCGGCGTCGGCTCGTCCGCCGCGCAGCTACAAACGACGGCCCAGACGCTCAGCTCGAATGCCGAGCAAGGGGCGGCACAGAGCACCGCCGTGGCGGCGGCGGCCGAAGAGGCCAACGCCAACGTGCAGACCGTCGCCAGTGCCGCCGAAGAGCTTTCGGCTTCGCTGCAGGAGGTCAGTCAGCGGGTCGCCGAGTCGGCCAGCATCGCCGAAGGCGCGACGCGGCAGGCGAACGACACCAACGATCAGGTCAAGGGCTTGTCGCAAGCGGCGGAGAAGATCGGCGACGTGGTTTCGTTGATCAACGACATCGCCGGCCAGACCAACCTGTTGGCGCTGAACGCCACCATCGAGGCGGCCCGCGCGGGCGATGCCGGTAGGGGCTTCGCCGTTGTGGCCTCCGAGGTCAAGAATCTGGCCAGCCAAACCGCCAAGGCGACGGACGAAATCGCCAGCCAGATCAACGAGATCCAGGCGGCGACCGGCACCGCGGCCAAGGCCATCGAGGAGATCACCGAGACCATCGAGCGGGTCAACGAGATCGCCGGCTCGATCGCGTCGGCCGTCGAAGAGCAGAACGCGGCCACCGGCGAGATCAGCCGCAACGTCCAGGAGGCCGCCACCGGCACCCAGGACGTGACCAAGCACATCGCCGACATTTCGGCCTCGATGCAGGGGACCGGTTCGGCCTCGGGCGAGGTGTTGAGCGCGTCGAGCGGCCTGTCGACACAGTCCGACAACTTGAACGAAGCGGTGCGGGGCTTCTTGGCGAGCGTAAACCAATAAGCCACTACTGCTTTCGTATATTCCCGGGTTTCTCGCCGGCGATCAGGCGCCTTCGGGTGTCAGCAACACCAACACCTCGTCCGTCGACCTGACGTCCGCCACCAGTTGCATGACGTTGATCAGCGTCGCGTTGTGTTCCTCGTCCGTCCTGGTCGCCATGGCGTCCGAGAACATGATGTTGACGAAGCCGAGCGCGGCGCTGTCGCGGGCGCTGGATTCACAACAGGCGTTGGTCAGCGTGCCGGTAATGATCAAGGTATCCCGGCCACGCTCGCGCAACTGCTCCTCCAAGTCCGACGAGCCCTGGATGAAGGCGCTCGGCCGGTATTTGGGAACAACCAGGTCCTCCGCCGCGACGTCCATCCGGTCGGCGATCCGATGCCCGTACGAGCCGGCCTTGCTGTCGGCGATGATCCGTTCCCGCCACTCGGGCGTGCCGAAGTGGGCATAGCTGTGACGAGTCCATTCCTCGCCGAAGATCGACTGGGTCCAGGCGACCAGCCCGCCGGCGTTGCGAACGCCGGCCGCCAGTCGGTTGATGTTCGGAACGATGGCGCGGGCCATCGGGATCTCCAGCGGCGAGAGCCCGGGCTCCAGCCAACTGTTTTGCATGTCGATGACGATCAGCGCGGTTCGCTCGGGCGCGATCGATCGCAGCGCATGCTGGCGACCGCGAAACCGGATGCAGGAATCGATGATCTTCTGGGGGATGTCAATTCTGTGCATCGCGACCTCCGATCGTTTTTCGTTCGTTCGACGTTCGTCGTGAAGCGCCATGCTACGCCAGACCCGCCGAAGGCCGACAGCACTGGTTTCGATGTGGCCGGCGCCTGGTAGCCGAGGCCATGCGCCGATGCTAGGGTTTTCGGGACGGCAGGACTTTGAGAAGGCAATATAGGAACGCGGCCCATGCTTTTGATCGGCGTCGACGTGGGCGGAACCTTTACCGATGTCGTCTATACCGACACCGAAGCCGGCATCGTCGAAATCCACAAAGTGCCCAGCACGCCGGCGGATCCCTCGACGGCGGTGGTGAGCGGTATCGAGGCTTTGTGTCGGCGCCTCGAAGTCGATCCGGCGAGGATCGATCACGTCCTGCACGGCACCACCGTAGCGACCAATGCGGTGCTGCAGCATGACGGCGCCGAGGCCGGCATGATCACGACCAAGGGCTACCGGGATATTCTCCACATCGGCCGTCATCAGCGACCGGAGAATTATTCGATCCGACAGGAGATACCCTGGCAGGACCGCCCCTTGATCCGGCGCCGCCACCGCTTCACCGTCGAGGAGCGGCTGAGGCCACCGCATGGCGAGGTCGAAACGCCGCTCGACGAGGACGGGGTGCGGCGCGGGCGCTGAAAGAGGCCGGCGTCAAGTCGATCGCCGTCTGCTTCCTCTTCTCCTATCTGAACGCCGAGCACGAGGCCCGGGCCCGAAGCATCGTCCTGGAGGAGTACCTTGATTGCTTCACCACCACCTCGGCTTCGGTGGCGACCCAGTTCCGCGAGTTCGAGCGCTTCACCACCACGGCGATGAACGCCTTCATCGGCCCCAAGGTGCGCGACTACGTCGAGCGGATCGGTGCCGATCTCGGGCGCTTGGGCATGCGGGGCGATCTGCACGTGATGTGCTCGAACGGCGGTGTCGCGACGGTGGCGATGGTTGCCGAGCGCCCGGTGATTACCTTGCTATCGGGGCCGGCCGGCGGTGTCATCGGCGGCGCCTGGTTGGGCGCTTCCGCGGCGCGGCGGAACCTGATTACTTTCGACATGGGCGGTACCTCGGCGGATATCGGCATCGTCGTGGACGGCGTTTTCGCCGAGGCCAGTGCCCGGGACACCTGGATCGCCGGCTATCCCCTGCTGGTGCCGATGCTGGACATCCACACGATCGGCGCCGGCGGCGGCTCGATCGCGCACCTGGACAGTGGCGACGCTTTTCGCGTCGGCCCGCGCAGTGCCGGCGCGGTTCCCGGGCCGGCCGCCTATGGACGCGGCGGCGACGAGCCGACGGTGACGGATGCCAACGTCGTGCTCGGCCGGCTCGACCCCGATTTCTTCCTCGGTGGAGAGATGCCGCTCGACCCCGAAGCCTCGCACCGCGTCATCGGCCGACTGGCCCGGACCTTGGGGCTGGACGAGGCCGAGGCCGCGGAAGGCGTCCTCACCATCGTCGCGGCCAACATGGCGAACGCGATCCATTCGAGGACGGTGCAGAAGGGCATCGACCCCCGCCAGTTCTCGCTCGTCGCCTTTGGTGGCGCCGGGCCGTTGCACGCGGTTCAGGTGGCGGCTGCGCTCGGTGTCGAGGAGGTCGTCATTCCGCGCTATCCCGGCATCACCTCGGCCGTCGGTCTGCTGACCACCGACCTTAAATACGATGCCATTCGAACCACTTTCCAAAAAAGCGCTGCTCTCGACCCGGTCCGGCTCGCCGCCGACTTGGAGGCGATGGCGGAGGAATTGCGCGACCGCTTCCTGGCCGATGGCATCGATGCCGGCGAGGTCGCTTTCCAACGCTTCGGCGATCTGCGCTACGAAGGCCAGGGATACGAGCTCCGCGTCGCCATTCCCGAGGGCGAGGTGGGTCCGGCGATGCTGGATGGCGTGCTCGACGCCTTCCAGAAACAGCACGAGACCGAAAATGGACACGCCTTCCCGGAAAGCCCGATTGAGATCGTCAACCTGCGCCTGGTCGGCGTCGGCCGGATGCCGAGGATCGGCCGCTTCCAGGTCGAGGGCGGTGGCACGGTGGCGGCGGCCTTGATCAAGACCGGGCGCTGTCGATTTCGTGTCGCCGGCGAAATCGCCGATCTGGAGACCCCGTTCTACGCCCGCGAACGGTTGCCGGTCGAGGCGCTGGTCGACGGCCCGGCGATCATCGTGCAGAAAGATTCGACGACCGTAGTGCCGCCGGGCAGCAGCGTGCAGGCCGAGCGAAGCGGCAACTTGATCGTGACGATTGGAGAAGCGCGATGAGCACGACGTCCACCTCCGACAGCAATATCGCGGTCGATCCGGTCACCGCCAGCGTCGTCCAGGGGGCGCTGGAGAACATCGCGGTCGAGATGGGCTACAAGCTGATGCGGATGTCCTATTCCTCGATCATCCGGGAGTCGGAGGATTTCGGCGCCGGCCTGGTCGATGCGGAGGGCAGGGGCCTCGCTGAATCGGCGCAGTCGACGCCGCTGCAATCGGGGCCCATTCCCGGCTACGTCAAGGGCATGCTGCGCCAATTGGCGGAACGGGGCGAGACCATCCATCCGGGCTATATCATCATGCACAACGACGCCTATGCGGGCGCCAGCCACGGCCCGGACGTCGCCTTCGTCGTGCCGGTCTTCCACCAGGCCCAGCTCGCCGGGTTTGCCGTCACCACGGCACATCACCTCGATATCGGTGCCCTGACGCCCGGCAGTTGCGGCATCGTCGACGCCATCGACGCCTACGCGGAGGGCCTGCAGTTCAAGGCGATCAAGGTCTACGATCAAGGCCGTCGCGTCGATCCCGTTTGGCAGATGCTGCGCGACAATATTCGCGCCTCCGACCTTGTCGTCGGCGATATGGAAGCGCAGGTCGCGGCCGGCCGGATCGGCGCCGAGCGCTTCCTGGAGCTGATCGAACGTTACGGCCGGCCCCACTTCGAGGCCGCTTGCGAGACCGTGATGCAGCGGGCCGAGCGGCTGATGCGGAACGCCATTGCCCAGGTGCCGGACGGCGAATACCGGGCCCAGACCTTCATCGACGGCTTCATCGACGATCCCGACCCGGCCCGCCGCGAGCTGGCGATCGTCGCCACCCTCAAGGTCGAAGGCGAGGAGATCAACGTCGACCTTACCGGCACCGCTGGCCAGGTCGCCGACCGTCCCATCAACATGCCCTTCGTCGGCACCGTCGACGTCGCGGTCTGGCTGACCATCCGCTCGGTTCTGTTGGATACCGCGACGCACGGGCATATTCCGGTGAATGACGGCCTGACCCGTCCGATCCACACCACCGCGCCGCGCGGCTGCCTCGCCAATCCGATCTTTCCGGCCCCGACCATCGCCCGCTTCTGTCCCGGCAACCAGCTCTCCGACACGGTGATGAAGACGCTGGCCGAAGCGGTTCCCGACAAGGTCTCGGCCGGGATCGGCAATCTGCGCGTACTGGCTTTTTCCGGCCTCGTCGGGGAGACCCATTGGGTCCACATGGAGATCGGCGAAGGTAGCTATGGCGGCCGGCAGGCGATGGACGGCATGGATGCGGTGGACACCCTCTATGCCAACACCCGCAACAACCCGATCGAGGATATCGAGACGCATCTGCCCCTCCGCGTCGACCGCTACGAGTTGCGCCAGGACGCTTGCGGTGCCGGCAAATGGCGTGGCGGCCTCGGCGCGGTGCGTGAGTTCGTCTTCCTTTCCGACGGCGGCTGCTCGATCGAGGGCGAGGGCCATCGCTATCAGCCCTGGGGTTTCGCCGGCGGTGGCGACGGCTGGACGGCCGGGATCCAACTCGTCGGCGCCGATGGGGAGGCCGAGGAGCTGCCCTCGAAGGTGCCCTACAAGGCCGCCAAGACCGGCGACCGCTACGTCTGCATCGGCCCCTCCGGCGGCGGCTACGGCCCACCTTTCGAGCGCCCACCTGAAAACGTCCTCGACGATGTCCTGGACGGCTATATCAGCCGGGAGGTCGCCTTGGCCGACTACGGCGTCGCCATCACCGAAGGTGGCGAAGTCGACCCGGCCCGGACCGAGGCGGCCCGAAAGGCCGGGGCCTGAGCCAGGGCATGCGGATCAAGGTCGTCAATCCGAACACGAGCGAGCGGATGACCGAGTCGATCCGGCTCGCCGCTTGCTCGGTGGCCCGGGCGGAAACGGAGATCGTCGCGGTCAACCCGGAATTCGGGCCGGGTTCGATCGAGTCTTACTATGACGAACATCTCGCCGCGCCCGGCGTCATCGAGGAGGTGATCAAGGGCGAGTGCGACGGCTTCGACGCCTTCGTCATCGCCGGCTTTCGCGATCCCGCGCTGCAAGCATGCCGCGAGGTGACCTCGCGGCCGGTGATCGGCATCGGCGAGGCCTCGCTACACGTCGCTTCGATGCTGGCGGCGAGATTTTCGATCGTCACCATCCTGCCGAGAATTCGCGTCCTGCTGGAGGAGATGGTGGAGGCACATGGTTGCGGGAGAAAATTGGCGAGCATTCGGACGACGCCGCTCTCGGTCCTCGAGATCGGACAGGATATGGCCCGGACCCGCGAGACTCTGCGTGACGAGGCCCACGCGGCCGTCGAAGAGGATGGCGCCGAAGCGATCGTACTCGGCTGCGCGGGCTTCGCCGACTTCACCGCCGAGCTCGAGGCCGAACTCGCCATGCCGGTGCTTGATGGCGTCGTCTGTGCCGTCAAGCTGGCCGAGGCCCTGGTCGAGCTGGGCGTTGCGACCAGTAAGTCGATGACCTACCGTTGGCCCGAGACCAAGCCCTATACCGGTGCGTTCGAGCGTTTCGGTACTCGCGATCCGGAGCAATCGTCATGACCGACCTCGACCTCGTGGTGCGCAATGCCACCGTGGTGACCGCCAGCGATACCATTGCCGCCGACGTCGGCGTCAAGGACGGCAGGATCGCGATGCTGGGACAGGCCCTGCCGGCGGCGGCCGAGGGGATCGACGCCCGGGGCAAGTATTTGTTGCCGGGCGGCGTCGATTCGCACGTCCATATCGAGCAGGATTCGACCGAGACCGGAGCCTGGCCCGGCACGGATTTCCATTCGACGACGGTATCGGCGGCCTGCGGCGGCACCACCACGGTGATCCCCTTCGTTCGCCAGACCAAGGGCCAATCGCTCAGCCAGGCGGTGGCGGCGTATCGGAAACGGCCCGAGGGCAAGGCGGTGATCGACTATGCCCTGCACCTGATCGTCACCGATCCGACAGCCGGCGTGCTGGGCCAGGAACTCCCGGCCCTGGTCGAGGAAGGTTACACCTCGTTCAAGGTCTACATGACCTACAAATCGATGATGTTGAGCGACTATCAGATCCTCGAGGTGATGGCGGCGGCCAGGCGCCTGGGCGCCATGGTGATGGTGCATGCCGAGAACGCCGATTGCATCACCTGGCTGACCGAGAAGTTGCTCGAGAGCGGCCGCACCCGGCCCAAGTTCAAGGGCGTCGCGCATCAACCGGCGATCGAGCGCGAGGCCGCGCACCGCGCCATCACACTGGCCGAGATCGCCGCCGTGCCGGTGCTGATCGTACATGTCGCCGGCGGCGAGGCGGCGGAGATGATCCGCTGGGCCCAGGGCCGTGGCCTGCGGGTGCTGGGCGAGACCTGTCCGCAATACCTCTTTCTGACCGAAAGCGATCTCGACAAGCAGGGCCTCGAAGGTGCCAAGAGCGTCTGCGCGCCGCCGCCCGGCAGCGAGGCGAACCGGCAGGCGCTCTGGCGGGCGATGGCCGGCGGGGTCTTCCAGGTTTATTCCTCCGACCATGCCGCTTTCCGCTACGACGACCCCAAGGGCAAGCTGATCGAGGGCCCGGCGACACCCTTCCACCGCATTACCAACGGCGTCCCCGGGGTCGAGACCAGAATGCCGTTGTTGTTCTCGGCCGCGCTCGAAGGCACGCATTTGGATTTGAACCGCCTGGTCGCGGTGGCGGCGACGAACCCGGCCAAGATCTACGGGCTGTATCCGCGCAAGGGCACGATCGCGGTCGGTAGCGATGCCGACTTTGCGATCTGGGATCCGGGCAAATCGGTCACGATCTCGGTTGGCGGGCTGCACGACGGCATGGACTACACACCTTACGAAGGCATCGAGGTCACCGGCTGGCCGGAGCTGACGGTCTCGCGCGGCGAGATCGTCTGGCGCGACGGCGAATTCACCGGCACGCCCGGCCGCGGCCGGTTTCTGCCTTGCGAGCGCCCGCACCCGATCAACGAAAGCGCGCTACTGGACGATCTCGGCGTGCCGAGCGAATGAGCATGGTCCTGAAGAAGACAAACCCGCGCTTGCGCACTGAATGGAGTGGAGGAAACGAATGAAACTGATCGATCTCAGCCGGGAGCTGTACCACCGGACCCAGGTGCACCCCGCCCATCCGCCCGTCATCGTCACCACCTGGAACGACCACGATCAGATCAAGACGGCGGGAAACACCCGGTTTTCCTCGAAAGCACTGGCGATCTCGCTGTCGGACCATTCCGGCACCCATGTCGACGCGTTCTGCCACTTCGACCCCAGCCCGGAGGCGGCCAGCATCGATCAGATGCCGCTGGAGGATTTTTATACCGAAGGGCTCTGCCTCGATTTGTCGCACGTGCCGTTGAAGCATTCGATCACGGTCGAGGAGATGGAGGCGGCGCTGGCGGCCACGGGCGAGGAGATCAAGCCCGGCGACACGGTGTTGATCTATATGGCGGTGACCGAGCGCCTACTCGGCAAGCCCGAATACGGCCACGACTTTCCCGGTTTGGAGGTCGAGGCGGTGCATTGGCTGGCCGACAAGGGGATCAAGATGTTCGGGGTCGAGGCGGTCAGCCCGGCAACCGAGGGCGAGAACAACTATCGGGCTCATCTCGCCTGCGGCGAACGCGGCATCACCCATATCGAATGCCTGACCAATCTCGACAAGCTGATCGGCAAGGGCCGCTTTCGCTTCATCGGTTTTCCGCTGAAGATCAGAGGCGGGTCCGGCAGTCCGATCCGCGCCGTCGCGGTGTTTGATGAGGACTGAATATCTAGGCAGGACGACCATGCGGACCATCACCGAGCCGGCGCGCCGGCTGGCTTTGTGCGAAGATCATGACGTCATCGTCGCCGGCGGCGGCACCGCCGGCATCGTTGCCGCGGTCGCGGCGGCGCGCAACGGCGCGCGCGTCTTGCTGGTCGAGCGCGGCGGCTTCCTCGGCGGCGTTATCGGCACCCAACTTCTGGAGCACAGTGCCGGCTGGTTCGATGCCCGGGGCGAGCGCATCGTCGGCGGCCTACCCGAGGAGCTGGTCGAGCGGCTGCAGGCGGCCGGCGCCAGCCCCGGCCATTTCAGCGATGATACCGGCTACACTCGTTTTCGGGTGCCGGTGAACCATGAGGAGTTCAAGTCGGTGGTCACGGCCTGGCTCGACGAGGCCGGAATCGAGGTGCTGCTGCAGAGCCTGGTGGCGGGAGTTCTGGCGCATGACGGCGGTCGCGCCCTGCTGGTGGAGAACAAGTCCGGCCGCAGTGCCCATGCCGCGCCGGTGGTGGTGGATGCCACCGGCGATGCCGACGTGGCGGCTCAGGCCGGCTGCCACTTCCTCTCCGAGCCGGGTGCTGAGACCCAGCCGGTGAGTCTGTTGTTCAAGCTCGGCGGCGTCGACCACGAACCGCTGATCGACTACGTCGAGGCACATGCCGAGGAGTTCAAGCTCGGCGTGGCGCCGGCCGAACTGCGCGGGCGCGAGCACGTCAACCTCTGGGGCTTCGGCCCGTGGCTCGCCGCCGCGCACCAGGCGGGCGTCCTATCGCTGCTCCGCAATGAGCTGCACTGGTCGGGCTGGACCCGGACCGGGGAAGCGGTGATCAACGCCAGCCGTGTCGCCGCCGACGCCACCCGGGCCGAGGAGTTGTCACGCGCCGAGGTCGTGCTCAGGCGTCAGGTGCTTGAGTTCCTAGCCTTTTTCCGCGCCTACGTGCCGGGCTGCGCGAACGTGCACCTGGCGGCCACCGCCGCCTCTGTCGGCGTGCGCGAGAGCCGGCGGCTCGCCGGCGCCTATGTGTTGGCCGATGCCGACGTGCGACAGGGCCGGCGCTTCGCCGACGGCGTGCTGCGCGGCGGCTTTCCGATCGACAGCCACGATTCCAAGGGGGCCGGCTTGGACGCGGCCGAGGCCGTACCGGCGAGCTACGACATCCCCTATCGCTGCCTCGTGCCGGAAACGGTGGATGGCATCCTCGTCGCCGGCCGTGCCATCTCGGCCGAGCGTCGGGCGCTCGCCAGCGCGCGGATCTCGGGCACCTGCATGGCCATGGGGCAGGCGGCGGGCACGGCGGCGGCGATGGCGGTAGCTCGAGGCGTCACGCCCCGGGCACTGGAGATCGGCGCCCTACGCCGGACGCTCGAAGCCCAGGGCGCGATCTTGTAGCTTTTTCGGCGGCTTTCGCAGTCGGCGCTCTCGGGCGCGGCGACGCGCCGTGCCTTGCCTTGCCGTCTTCCACCTCTCCGTGGCCGGCGGGGCATCTGCACCGAGGATGCCAAGCGCGTGGCTGGTTCGTTTATGGGGCCGGCGAAGTGTGGCTTGGCCTTGGCGATCTGCCGCATCGCCTGCGTCAAACCGACCCATCACTCCATGGGACCAACTAGGGGCCACGGTTGTGGCGGCTGAGCCAATTCCCGGCCAGGGCGACGACCCGGGCCACGTCGCCGGCATCGTTGTAGAGATGCAACGAGAAGCGCAGCACGCCCCGGCGCACGGAATGGCGGACGCCGTTGTCGGCGAGATGGCGGGAGAGGGCATCCAACGCCGTATCGTCGGCGCTGTCGTGGCCGGCGCCGATCTCGCCGACGGTGACCAGGCCGGCGAGATGCGGCCCCGGCTCGCCACCGCAGACCGGCAGGCCGAGCGCCAGCAGGCCACCGGCGAGTTGGTGGACGAGCCCGCTGACATGCGCCTCTATCGCCTCGGCGCCTAACCCGGTAAGCAGGTCGAGCGAGGTTTCGGCGACCGCGGTGGCCGGGAAATTGTAGTTGCCGAGGTCGAAGCGCCGGGCGCCGGGCATATAGGCGAAGTCGGTGCCGCCCAGCATCGCCTCGTGCGCGCCCGCGCCCAGATCGGCACCAAAACGAGCGAGATAGACCGGCGCCAAACGCTCCGCCCAAGCACGCCGGCAATAGAGGAAGCCCATCCCGTAGAGGCCCAAGAGCCCCTTCTGCGTCGAGACCGCCATGGCATCGATCGCCAGCGCCTCGACATCGGTGGCGACGGTACCGACCGACTGCACGCCGTCGACCAGGAAAAACACGTCGCGCTCGCGGCAGGCGCGGCCGAGCATCGCCAGATCGGCGCGGAAGCCCGGCGAGAAGGTCACCGTGGACGCCGTCACCGCGCGGGTTCTCTCGTCGATCGCCTCGGCCATTCGGGCGACCGGCATGGCATTGTTGTCGGCCGGCACCGTGCGGAGCTCGATTCCCTGCCGGCGCGCCAGGTTGAGCCAGGGATAGACGTTGTTCGGGTGCTCCAGCTCGGGGCAGAGGATGGCGTTGTCGCCGGGCCGCCAATCGAGGCTGGCGGCGATCGCGTTCAAGCCCTCGGAGACATTCTTGGTGATCGCGACTTCGTCGACCGCCGCGCCGATCAATCCGGCGAAGCGCGCCCGTGAACGTTCGACCGTTTCGAAGAGGGCATCCTTGTCGAGGATGCCGGCCACCTGATCGTCGAGCACCTGGTTGATCGCCGCCCGCGCCGGGCGCGACAGCAGGCCACGGCGCGCGACATCCATGTATGGCCCTTCCTCGGCGCCGGGGAAGAGGGCCCGTGCTGCGGCGACTTCGCTTGGCCGGGTCGCATCGTTCATTCTCTGCTCCTCTTCGAGAGGTGGCGAGCTTACAAGGTTGCCAGGAATTGGCCGAGCGCTTCGTTCACCGCTTCCGGCTGGTCGGTTGGCCACAACGGTGATGATATTAGCAAACCGAACCAGCCCACTCCAAATCGCACTCGTCGTGGCGCGGCGACGCGAGACGATGGCCGTTACCTCGGCTCTTGAAGTAGAGGCCGGAAACGGTGGCGCGCAGGCCATGGCCATGGCGAGAAATGCGGGCTGGCGGGATCGTGCTTCGCGTGGCATTAATGGCGGCAGAGGGGTGGTCGCACCGGTAGTACGTCAATCGGGCGAGGGCTCACGAAACCGGTTTCCTCGGGATGTCTCGGCCGAGCCGTCCCGACCCACGCATAACGCTTAAGGGAGTGAAATGAAGGCAATGCAATACGAAGCCCCCGGCACCGTGGAGGAGGCGATCAGTCTGCTCGCGAAAGCCAATGGCGAGGCCAAGATACTAGCCGGTGGCACCGACCTGTTGGTGCAGCTGCGATCGCGGCTGATCCAGCCCGGACTCATCGTGGACATCAAGAAGATCGCCGAGTTGCGGACGATTTCCGCCGAGGCCGATGGCGGCTTTCGCATCGGGGCTGCGGTCAGCGGCGCCGAGATCGGCGAGCATGCGGCGCTCGCCGCGGCCTGGCCCGGCGTCGTCGAGGCGACCGAGCTGATCGGCTCGACCCAGGTCCAGGGACGGGCGACGCCCGTCGGCAACCTTTGCAATGCTTCGCCGGCCGCCGACAGCGTTCCGGCCATGGTCGTGGCGGGCGCGGTCTGCACCGTCGTCGGTCCGAACGGCAGCCGCCAAGTGCCTGTCGAGCAGATCCCGACCGGACCGGGCCAGACTTCGCTCGCCGCCGGTGAGCTGGTGGTCGACATCGTGCTTCCGGCGAAGCCGGCCAATTCGGGGGACGCCTATCTCAGGATGATCCCGCGCACCGAGATGGACATTGCCATCGTCGGTGCCGGCGTCTGCCTGACGCTGGATGGCGACGGTACCTGCACGGCGGCACGGGTGGCGCTGGGCGCGGTGGCGCCGACGGTGCTGCTGGTCCAGGAAGCGGCCGACGCGCTGATCGGCGGCAAGCTGGACGACGCGGCCATGGGCAAGCTCGACGCCGTTGCCCGAGCCGCTTGCAAACCGATCGACGACAAGCGTGGCACGATCGAATATCGAACCAAGGTCGCCGGCGTCATGGCCAGACGGGCGGCGAAAATCGCGCTAGAGCGCGCGGGGAGCTGAGGCATGAGCAAGTATCACGTATCCACCACGATCAATGGCGAGGCGACGGAGTTTCTCTGCGAGGGACAGCAGACGCTCTTGGACGTGTTGCGCGACGAGTTGGGCCTGACCGGCAGCAAGGAAGGCTGCGCCTCCGGCGACTGCGGTGCCTGTAGCGTCACCGTCGACGGCCGTCTCGTCTGTTCCTGCCTGGTCCTCGGCGTCGAGGCCGAGGGGGCCGAGATCGAGACCATCGAGGGCATGGCGACGGGCGCCGAGCTGCATCCCCTGCAGCAGAAGTTCCTCGAGGAGGCGGCATTGCAATGCGGTATCTGCACGCCGGGCGTTCTGGTCGCCGCCAAGTCCTTGCTCGAGAAAAACCCCGATCCCACCGAGAGCGAAGTTCGATATTGGCTCGCGGGTAACCTATGTCGTTGCACGGGCTACGACAAAATCATCCGCGCCGTCATGGACGTCGCGGCCGAAGCGAAAGGGGGTTGAGGGATGGCCAGCGAAACCAAGGAACTGAAATGGGTCGGCAAGCGTAACATCCGCCCGGACGGCATCGGCAAGGTGACGGGCCGCGACAAGTTCGGCGCCGACTATTCGCTGCCGGGCATGTTGGTCGGCAAGGTGCTGAGAAGCCCGCACGCCAACGCCAACATCAAGTCGATCAAGACCGACAAGGCAAAGGCGTTGGCCGGCGTCAAGGCGATCGTCACCGGTGCCGATTTTCCGGAACTGGCGCCGGGGGAAGACCTGATCGGCGAGGGCATGCTCAGCATGCGCGACCTCGGCCACAACTGCATCGCCCGTGAACGCGCGATGTACGAAGGCCATGCGGTCGCGGCCGTGGCCGCGATCTCGGTGGAAATCGCGGAAGCGGCGCTCGGGCTGATCGAGGTCGACTACGAGACGCTGCCGCACGTTATCGACGTCGACGAGGCGATGCGCGACGACGCGCCGCTGGTCAATCCCGAGATCTTCACCGACGGCGTCGAGCCGGCGCCGGAGAAACCCTCCAACATCGCCAAGCGGGTCGAGTTCGGCCTCGGCGATATCGATGCCGGCTTCGCCAAGGCCGACATCGTGGTCGAGGAAAGCTACACCACGAAGCCGGTGCACCAGGGCTATATCGAGCCGCACGCGTGCCTCGCCAGCGTCGACCAGGACGGCCAGACGACGGTCTGGAGTTCAAGTCAAGGCCACTTCATGGTCCGGGGCTACAGCGCCACGATCCTCGGCTGGGACCTCTCCGAGGTTCGCGTCATTCCTGCCGAAATCGGCGGCGGCTTCGGCGGCAAGACGGTGGTCTATCCGGAGCCGCTGGCGATGCAGCTCTCGAAGCAGGCCGGCAGGCCGGTCAAGATGGTAATGACCCGCCAAGAGGTCTTCATCGGCTCGGGCCCGACTTCGGGTGGCTCGCTGACGGTGAAGGTCGGCGTCACCAAGGACGGCACCATCGTCGCCGCCGATGCCGAGATCAAACTGCAGGCCGGACCCTTCGGCGGCTCGCCGATCCAGCCGGCCTGCATGTGCGCCCTTTCCTGTTACGACATCGAGAATGTCCGCATCGTCGGCTACGACGTCGCGGTCAACCGGCCCCGGGTCGCGGCCTATCGGGCGCCGGGGTCGCCGATCGCGGCCTTCGGCGTCGAGAGCACGATGGACCTGGTGGCGCGAGAGCTGGGCATGGATCCGATCGAGTTCCGCCTCAAGAACGCGGCTCGCGAGGGCACCCAAGCCCCCTATGGGCCGCGCTTCCCGGTGATCGGCAACGTCGAGCAACTGCAGGCGGTGCAGTCGCACCCCAACACCAAGGTGGCGCTGGGCGAGAACCAGGGACGCGGCGTCGCGTCCGGTTTCTGGTTCAATATCGGTGGGGATTCCAGTGCCACCGTCAACGTTAACGAAGACGGCACCGTGGTGCTGGCGACGGGCAGTCCGGACATCGGCGGCAGCCGGACCTCGATGGCGGCGATGGCGGCCGAGGTGCTGGGTATCGATTACGACCGGGTCCGCCCGATCGTCGCCGATACCAGCTCTGTCGGCTATACCTTCCTGACCGGCGGCAGCCGCGTCACCTTCTCCACCGGTATGGCGACGGTACAGGCCTGTCAGGAAGCGGTCAGGGAACTCTGCGATCGGGCCGCCAAGGTCTGGGAAGTGGAGCCGGACCAAGTGGTTTGGGACGATGGCCATGCCCGTCCCGCAAGCGCCAACGTCGGTGACTTCGAGCCGATGTCGCTGGCCCAGATCGCCGCCGACACGACCCGGACCGGTGGCCCCATCGGCGGCCGCGCCTCGATCACCGCGCAAGGTGCCGGGGCCGGGTTCGGCACCCATGTCTGCGACGTCGAGGTCGACCGGGAGACCGGCAAGGTGACGGTCCTGCGCTACACCGTATCGCAGGACGTCGGCTGCGCGATCTCGCCCGACTATGTCGAGGGACAGTTGCAGGGCGGTGCCGCGCAAGGCATCGGTTGGGCCTTGAACGAGGAGTACGTCTACGACGCCGAGGGGCATATGGAGAACCCCGGCTTCCTGGATTACCGCATCCCCGTAGCCTCGGACTTGCCGATGATCGACACGGTGGTGGTCGAGGTCGCCAACCCGATCCATCCCTATGGCGTTCGCGGCGTCGGCGAGGTGCCGATCTGTCCGCCCCTGGCGGCGGTGGCGAACGCCGTTCACGACGCCATCGGCATTCGGATGACCGACCTGCCACTGTCGCCGCCGAAGGTGCTGGCGGCGATCGACGGCGAGAGATAGCCGGTTGGCACAAGTCATCCTGACCACCGACCTCAGCCGCCAGTTCGCTGGTGGCGAGACGCTGGTCGAACTCGAGGGGGAGAACATCCGCCAGATCGTCCGGGGCCTCGACGAGCGCTTCCCGGGGATCGGCGCGGTGATCCGAGCCGGCATGATCGTCGCCATCGACGGTCAGATCTACTCGGACCCCTTCCTCGAGCCGGTGCAGGAAAACAGCGAGGTCTGCTTCCTGCCGCCGATCGGTGGTGGCTGACGGTTGTTCGATCTTCCTGGCTGCCCACATCGTCATGTATGGAGCTTTCCCCGACGGCAAGGATTTTCTTTGGGTCTGGTACCGGTTGCGGTCATGTATACGTCCTTTGTCGGG
>PVBE012761822.1_pt1 | contig 19468 bp, 17 predicted proteins | sample 1631181 | NCBI WGS metagenome assembly PVBE01 (sample SAMN08397723, study PRJNA350692) | Marine metagenome, whole genome shotgun sequencing project. | isolation source: water | place: Pacific Ocean | collected 2012-04 | reverse complement strand
AGGGTCCGTAGGGGACTTCCACCCCCAAGTCGTCGCCGGGCCACCACAGCCCGGCAAATGGTGCTTTCGCACCGTGCGCCATGCCTGGCACACCGCCCCCGCGGAGGCTGCGGACCGCAGGTCCGCCGCCGTGAGCGACAAGAATCTAGATCGGATCTCATTTCATGAGATCCGATTTAGTAAGAATATTCCTCGAACAGCGGATCGACCGAGCCCTGCCAGCGGGTCTCGTAGGCTTCCAGCAGATCCTCGGCCGGCGTGCGGCCGGCGTCGATGATGCTGCGCAGCGCATCGAGAAAGTGGTTCTCGTTGTCGCCGAAGCTGTCCAGCCGGGCGCGCCGTTTGAGGCCATGGCCGGCGATCTCTACCACCTCGGCGGCCCAGTCGAGTACGGGCCGGCCGAGGTGCTGGGTCCCCAAGGCGCGCCGCGGCACCTCGCGGGCCAGGGCGGCGCGTTCCTCGGCGCTCCAGTCGCGGCAGAGCTGCCAGGCGGCATCGAGCGCCGCCTCATCGTAAAAGAGGCCGGTCCACAGGGCCGGCAGCGCGCAGAGCCGGCGCCAGGGTCCGCCGTCGGCGCCGCGCATCTCGAGGAAGGTCTTGAGCCGGGCCTCGGGAAACAGCGTCGTCAGGTGGTCCTCCCAGTCCTGCAAGGTCGGCCGCTCGCCGGGCAACGCGGGCAGCCGGCCCGCCATGAAATCGCGGAACGATTGGCCCGAGGCATCGACATAATCCTCGCCGCGGTGAACGAAATACATGGGCACGTCGAGGGCATAGTCGACATAGCGCTCGAAGCCCATGCCGTCCTCGAAGACGAAGGGCAAGAGCCCGGTGCGGTCGGGGTCGGTGTCGCTCCAGATATAGTTGCGGTAGCTGAGAAAACCGTTGGGCCGGCCCTCGCTGAAGGGCGAGTTGGCGAACAGCGCCGTGGCGATGGGCTGCAGCGCCAAGGCCACGCGAAACTTCTTCACCATGTCGGCCTCGGAGCCGAAATCGAGGTTGACCTGCACCGTCGACGAGCGGAACATCATGTCGAGGCCCAAGCGCCCCCGCGTCGGCATGTAGCGGCGCATGATGCCGTAGCGGCCCTTGGGCATGACCGGCGTTTCCTCGAGCCGCCACTTGGGCTGGAAGCCGAGCCCGAGAAAGCCGATGCCCAGGCCCTCGGCCACCTCGCGCACCTGGTCGAGATGGTTGTGCACCTCGTTGCAGGTCTGGTGCAGCGTCTCCAGGGGCGCCCCCGAAAGCTCGAGCTGGCCGCCCGGCTCCAGCGTCACCGCCTGCTGGTCGAGGGCCAGCGCGATGACGTTCTCGCCTTCGTACTTGGGCTTCCAGCCGAAGCGCTGCAGGCCCTCCAGTACTTTTTGCACGCCGGCCGCACCTTCATAGGGGATGGGCCGCAAGTCGGCATGGAAAAAGCCGAACTTCTCGTGCTCGGTGCCGATGCGCCAGTCGGCCGGGGGCTTCGAGCCCCGCTCGAGGTATTCGATCAGGTCGGTCCGGCTCTCGACCGTCGCGCTCTTGGCCCCAGTTTCGGCCATCGTTACCTCGTGGATATGGTGGGGGCCGCCCGTCGCGACGCGGTCGAAATTTCTGCTTGCTCAGGTAGCAGTTCCCAATACCCCCCGCAAGTCCCGTCAGCGGTCACTTTTTGGCGAGGTTCAGGGCCTGCCAGAGGCCCAGAACCACCACGCCGGCCGTGTCGGCCCGCAGCAGCCTGGGCCCGAGATCGACGGCGACGGCCGCCGCCAGGGCCTCGAGCCGGGCCGCCTCGTCCGGCGCAAAGCCGCCTTCGGGCCCGATCAGCAGGTCGGCCGGGGATGAGGCGGCGGCAAATACCGCCGCCGCCGGCCGGCCGCCGCCGCGTTCGTCGCACCAATATAGCGGCCGCGCCACGGGCCAGGCCGCCAGCACCTCGTCGAGCGCCATCGGCTCGGCCAAGGCCGGCACCTCGAGCCGGCCGCATTGCTCGGCCGCCTCGCGGGCGTGGGCCGCCAGGCGCGGAAGATTGAGGCGCCGCACCGCCGCGTACCGCGTCAGCACCGGTTGCAACCGCGTCACCCCGAGCTCGGTCGCCTTCTCGACCATGATCTCGAGGCGGGCCCGTTTGAGCGGCGCGAACAGCAACCCGAGATCGCCGGCCGGGGGCTGGGCCAAAAGGCGTTCCCGCAGGGCCAGCCGGCAGGCCCGGCGCCCGCTTTCGAGCACTTCGGCCCGCCATTCGCCATCGCGCCCGTTGAACAGCGCCACCTCGTCGCCAGGGCCGAGCCGCATCACCCTCAGCAAATAGTGGCACTGGTCGTGATCGAGCTCGAGGTTCGTTTCCGAATCCAGCACGGCTTCAACGAAGAGTCGGATTTTGGGACGCTGCAGCGGCATGGCCCCAGCATGGCACAGCTTGAGCACGGGCAAAAATGGCGTTAGTGCTTGGCCATGTCCGAAGAGCGCGACCAGGGTACCGACCAAACCATCGCCGACGCTCCGGCCGACAACTGGGTCGACCGCCGGGCGCCGCCGGGCTGGCGGCCTTATTTCAAGCTCTCGCGCTTCGACCGCCCGATCGGCGCCTGGCTCTTGCTCTGGCCCGGGCTTTGGTCCCTGGCCCTGGCCGCCGGCCAGCCGGCGGCGCCAAGCTGGCGGCCCTTGGTGGCCGCCGGCTGGCCCGATCCGATCCTCTTGATGCTCTTCTTCCTCGGCGCTTTCGTCATGCGCGGCGCCGGCTGCACCTACAACGACATCGTCGACCGCAACTTCGACGGCCTGGTCGAGCGCACGGCATTGCGCCCCATCCCCAGCGGCCAGGTCAGCGTCGCCCGGGCCGCGGCCTACATGATCGCCCAGGCCCTGCTGGGTTTCGTCATCCTGCTCAGCTTCAACCCCTTCGCCATCTGGCTGGGCATAGCCTCGCTGGGCCTGGTGGCGATCTATCCCTTCATGAAGCGCATCACCTATTGGCCCCAGTTGGTGCTCGGGCTGACTTTCAATTGGGGGGCGCTGCTGGGCTGGGCCGCGGTAACCGGCACGCTCTCCTGGGCGCCGCTGGCGCTTTACCTCGGCGGCATCTTCTGGACGCTGGGCTACGACACCATCTACGCCCACCAGGACAAGGAAGACGACCTGCTGATCGGCGTCAAATCCACCGCCATCAAGTTCGGCGAGGCCCGCACCAAACCCTGGCTCTACGCCTTCTACGCCGGCACCATGATTTCTTTGGCGGTCAGCGGCATGCTGGCGGAACTGGGCCCGCTTTATTTCATGGGCCTCGCCATGGCCACCTTCATGCTGACCTGGCAGGTCCGCACGCTACGCCCCGACCTGCCGGGCAACTGCCTCATCCGCTTCCGCGCCAACCACCCCTTCGGCCTGGTGATCTTTTTCGCCATCGCGCTGGGCCACGCGGTTTAGCCGGCATCACGGACTTATGATCGGCCGAGCGGCGTTATGGCGTTATAGAATCTCACGCAAGCGCGCGATGATTTCGCCGTGCAGCCGTGGCGGCGCGGCGATGATGCCGTCGTGGCGGGGGTCCTGAAGATTGTAGACCAGCGCCGAGCCGTCAGGCGCCGAGACCAGGCCGCCGGCCTCGCGCACCACCAGGTCGGCGGCGGCCAGGTCCCAGTCGGACTTTTCCGCCGTCGACACCGTGCCATCGTAATTCCCGGCCGCCACCAGCGACATGCGGTAGGCGATGGAGTTGATGAAGACGTAGTCCTGTTCGTAGACCGGCGGCCGGTTCTTGAGCTTTTTCATGGGCCCCGAACCGGCCAGCAGGCGCGCCGCTTCCAGGTCGGGGCCGTCGGTCATTTGCAGCGCCCGCCCGTTGAGGCGCGCGCCGCCGTCTTGGCTCGCCTCGAACATCTCGTCGGAGGCCGGGTTAAAGACGGCCCCGGCGATGGTGCGGCCTTGCTCCACCAGGGCGACGCAGACGGCGAACTCGGGCTCGCCCTTGAGAAAGGCTCGCGTGCCGTCGATGGGATCGACGATCCACAGCCGTCGGGCTTCGAGGCGCGCCGGGTCGTCCTCGCTTTCCTCGGAAAGCCAGCCGTAATCGGGCCGCGCCGCGCGCAGCTCTTGCTCCAGCAGGCGGTCGACGGCGATGTCGGCCTCGCTGACCGGGCTGCCGCCGTCTTTGTCCCAGGACCGCACACCGTTCTGGAAGTATTCCAGCGCCAGGGCGCCGGCCCGCCGCGTCGCCGCCAGCATCAGTTCATGGTCCGCTGTCAGATCCAAAAACGTGGCTGTGCCACCCGAGTTGCTCATGCGCCGGCTACCGTCATGCCGTCGATGCGCACGGTCGGGGAATTGACGCCATAGCGGAACTCGAGGTCGTCGGCGGCTTCCAGGGCCGCGAACATGTCGGCCAGGTTGCCGGCCACGGTAACCTCGCTGACGGGATAGGCGATCTCGCCGTTTTCGATCCAGAAGCCGGCGGCGCCGCGGCTGTAGTCGCCGGTGACGTAGTTGATGCCGAAGCCGATGAGTTCGTTGACGTAAAAACCTTGCTCGATGCTGGCCATCAGCTCGGCCGGGCTCTTGGCCCCGGCTTCGAGGTAAAGATTGGTGGGCGAAGGCGAGGGCGGCGTGCTGGTGCCGCGGCTGGCGTGGCCGCTGCTGGTGAGGCCGAGCTGGTGGGCCGAGGCGCGGTCCAAAAGCCAGGTCTTAAGGAGGCCCTTTTCGATGATGGTGGTGCGCCGGTTGGCTACGCCCTCGCCGTCGAAGGGCTTGGATGCCAGGCCGCGCCGCCGGTGGGGGTCGTCGACCACCCGCACGGCCGGCCGGAACAGTCGCTCGCCCATACGGTCCTTGAGAAAACTGCTGCCGCGGGCGACCGACGGGCCGGAAATCGCGCTGGCCAGGTGGCGCACCAGGCCGTTGGCGACGCGGGGGTCGTAGATCACCGGCACCTGGGTGGTCTCGACCTGGCGCGGATCGAGCCTGGCCACGGCGCGCCGCCCGGCCGATGCGCCGATGGCTGCGGGGTCGTCGAGATCGTCGCCGAAGCGGGCGCTGGCGAAGTCGTAGTCGCGCTCCATGCCCGTGCCCTGGCCGGCCAGCACCGAGACGCTGACGCTTTGGCGCGAGGCCAGGTAATGGCCGCGAAAGCCATGGCTGGTGGCCAGGGCCACGGCCGACATGCCCCAGCTCGCCTCGGCGCCTTCGGAATTGCTCACGCCTTCGATGGCCCGGGCCGCGTCCTCGGCCTCGGCGGCCCGGGCGTAAAGGGTCTCGGCCTCTTGCTCGCTGGCGTCGAAAAGGTCGAGGTCGGCAATGTCGCGGGCCAACAAATTCGTCTCCGCGAGACCGGCATGCGGATCTTCGGGCGCCGCCCGGGCCATGGCCACGGCGCGCGCCACCATTTCGTCAAGCGTCGCCGATGCCGTGTCGGACGACGACACCACGCCCTGGCCCTGGCCGACGAAGACGCGCAAACCCAAGTCGCTGGATTCGGATCGCTCGATGTCCTCGCGTTTGCCCAGGCGCTGGCTGACGGCCAGCGAGGTGGTCTCGAAGGTGACCGCGTCGGCGGCCTCGGCACCGGCCCGAGCGGCGCGGCCGAGCACGTCGCCGAGCAGCCCCAAAAGTCGCTCGCCGGCCTGGGCCGGGTGGCTGGCAAAGGTTTGGCTCATGGCATTATCCCGTCGTCGCTGGCGCCCCTTATATAGGGTTTCCAGGTGCCGCCGTCGCGCTTATTTCCAGATCGGCCGGCCTGAGCCCGGCAGGCCGAGACGCGGCCATTTTTCCGTCACCAGTTCGACGATTTCGGCCGACATGCCCAGCGGCCGGCCCCATTCGCGCTCCGTCTCGGGGGGGATCTTGGCGGTGGCGTCGATGCCCAGCTTGCTGCCCAGGCCCGAGACCGGCGAGGCGAAGTCGAGGTAATCGATGGGCGTGCCTTCGATAATAGTTGTGTCGCGGGCCGGATCGACGTTGGTGGCCAGCGCCCAGACCACGTCGTGCCAGTTGCGCGCATCGAGGTCCGAGTCAATTACGATGACGAACTTGGTGTACATGAATTGGCGCAGGACCGACCACACCCCCATCATCAAACGCCGGGCATGGCCGGGATAGGCCTTCTTCAGCGAGACCACGGCCAGGCGGTAGGAACAGGCCTCGGGCGGCAGCCAGAAGTCGGCGATCTCGGGAAACTGCTGCTGCAGGAGCGGCACGAAGACGTCGTTCAGTGCCTCGGCCAGCAGGCTGGGCTCGTCCGGCGGCCGGCCGGTGAAGGTGGAAAGGTAGATGGGGTCGCGGCGCTGGGTGATGGCCGAGACCGTGAACACGGGAAAGGGCTCGGCCGCGTTGTAGTACCCGGTATGGTCGCCGTAGGGCCCTTCGAGGCCGCGCTCCTCCAGCGAAACATGGCCCTCGATGACGATCTCGGCGTTGGCCGGGACCTCCAGCGCCACCGTCTTGCAGGGCACCAGTTCAACCTTTTGGCCGCGCAAGAGCCCGGCGAACTGGTATTCCGAAAGCGTGTCGGGGACCGGCGTCACGGCGGCGATGATGGTGGCGGGATCGGCGCCGATGACCACGGCCGCCGGGAAGGGTTCTGAACGCGCGGCGCGCCAGCGCTCGAAGTGCTGCGCCCCGCCGCGGTGCTTGAGCCAGCGCATGAAGGTGCTGCGCGGCCCCCGCACCTGCATGCGGTAGATGCCGAGGTTGTATTCCGAATCGTCTTCCGGCCCTTTCGTCACCACCAGCGGCCAGGTGATCAGCGGCGCCGGCTCGCCCGGCCAGCAGGTCTGGATGGGCAGCCGCCCCAGGTCCGCCTCCTCGCCCTCCAGCACCACCTCGTGGACGGGTCCCGAGGAGAGGCGCTTGGGCTTCATGCTCAGCGCCTGCTTCACCAGCGGCAGCATTTCGGCCGCCTCGCGCAGCCCCTGCGGCGGCGTCGGTTGGCGCAAAAAGGCCAGCGTCTCGCCCAACTCCCGAAGACCGCCGGGCTCGCGCCCCATGCCCCAGGCGACGCGCTCGATGCTGCCGAAAAGATTGACCAGCACGGGCATTTCCGCCGGCTTCCCGTCCGCCCCTAGGGGCTTCTCGAAAAGCACCGCCGGCCCGCGCTCGGCCAGCAGCCGGGTCTGGATCTCGGTCATCTCGAGATTGGTCGAGACCGGCTCGGCCACGCGCACAAGCCGGCCCTCGTTCTCGAGCCGGGTGATGAAGTCGCGCAGCGATCGGTAGTTCATGAGCACTTTCCGGCCCGGCGTTGAGCCCGGGCCGGCCCGAGTATATACGGGGATACACTGGGCGACACAGGGTGCGAGCGATGAAAGACCAGGCGGCGATCGAGCGAGCTAAGAACTATCCCTTCGCGGCGCCCGAGGGCGATTTCCTCTTTCGCGACGGCGAAGTCCTGCCCTATGCCGAGACCGCCGGTCCCTGCGTCCCTGTCATCGCGTTTGGCTCCAACGCCGCGCCGGAGCACCTGGCGCGAAAATTCGCCGACATGCCCGGCACCGCCATCGCGGTGCAGGAGATCGAGCTTCTGGACCTCGACATCGTCTTCTCCGCCCACCTCACGCGCTACGCCTCGATCCCGGCGACGCTGGCGCCCTCGCCCGGCACGGTGGTGCGCTGTCACCTCACCCTGGTGCCCGAGGAGCGCATCGAGCGGATGCACGAGAGCGAGATGGGCCGGACGCTGGGCGCCACGACCAACTATTCCTTCGGCCGCCTCGACGAGATCCGGGCGCGCCGCCCCGACGGCGGCAGGGTGACGGACCTGCACGCCTACCTCTGCAACCACGGGGTCTGCGGGTTCGAGGCAGACCCGACCGCCCTCAGCGCCCGCGCCGGGCCGAGGGGCGCAGTTTTGTTGCCCAGAGCGAATCCGAGGTCCTGGAAGCGGCCCGCCAGCGCCTCGCCCCCGAACTCGGCCTCGACGAGTTCATCCAGACAGCGCTCGACGACCGCCGCCAACGTGCCGCCTGGACCCAGACGCTCCGCGCCACCGCCCACCCTGTCGAGGTGCCCGGGTTCGTGCCGCTGGTGCCGTAAGAATTCGTGAAAGCGTCCGGAAAAAGCGTCCGCGTCCCTTTAATTAAGGAATGTTAACGAGAAGGGTGCCGATTTCTTAACGAGCTTTCGATTTGCCTATAGAAGCTAATTCAGCGCTGAACTCTAAATTAAAGTTGTTTCATACCAGGTATCTAGAGATGACGAGACGATTCTACTTCATGCCGCCAATCGACCTTGCGGTCGGCGAGAAGGACGCTCGCCACTAGGCAGACCGGAACCAGGGCTTCCGGTCGCAGGCCAGCGTGCGGAGCCGCCGCCGCCTCAAGTGGCCACTCGCTCCGCTCGCTGGGCCACTTGACCCGGTCGTCTTCGAGCGCATTTCGGGGAGACTTTGCGGTTGCGCGACCCGGGGTTGTGGGGGAGAGTCGAACGAGCGAACTGTGTTGACAATCGAAGTTGAAGTTTCTCGCCCATGGCCGATTCGAAAGCAAAACCGCCGGGCAAGTTCAGGCGCTTCTTTAGCCGGTCCTTTTTGAGCAAGTGGCTCTCCAGGGAGGTCGAAAAATTTCCTGGGGGATCGCTGGCCAGCACTTTGACGGAGGATATCGAGGGATCTCCCCTCGATGCCCGTCCCGGCGAGGCAATCGTCCAAGCCACGGGTGACGGCAGCCGCGCCGGATCCGGCACAGCCCTACCTGCGCCTGACGCGCCACCTGGCACGGCGCGACGTGCGGCGGGACAGCGACGGCCAGGAAGTCGAGACCGATCTGGTCAGCGCCTACACCCGTTCGATAGACCTTCTAGGCCGGCAACCGGACCTTGACGACCTGCAAGCCTGGCTGGACCGGGAAGCGCCGATATCCGTGCGCGTGATCACCGGTCAGGCCGGGGCCGGCAAAACACGGCTGGCGCTCGAGCTTTGCGAGCGGGCGGCGAAGGCCGATTGGCAAGCGGGGTTCGTTACACTTGAAGAACTGACACGTTTCGCGAAGCAGGGCGACCTCGATCTTTGGGACTGGAACGCCCCGACCCTGGTGGTGGTCGACTACGCCGCCGGCCAGGCCACGGCCTTGTCCGGTTGGCTCAGCAACCTGGCAAGCCGAGGGCTCGAACCCGGCTCTACGCGATTGCGAATCTTGCTGCTCGAACGCCAGGCCGATCCCACGGGCTGGTGGCAAACCGTGTTCGGCCGGGGCGGCGGCGACGCCAGGGCCGTGCAGGCCCTGCTCGACCCGTCGAAACCCGTAGCGCTGGCACGGCTTCGCGATCCCACGACCCAGCGCGCCATCCTGACAGCAACACTTGAACTCGCCGGCAGTTCCGAACGCCCACCGGAACCCGGCTCCGACCCCGCTTTCGACCAGCGCCTCGCCGAAATCGCTTGGGGCGGCGAGCCGCTGTTCCTGATGATGGCCGGACTGACGGCGGCCCAGGCCGGCATCGGTGCGGTCTTGGCGCTCAGCCGAGACAAACTGGCGTTTGAACCCGCTGATTCCGAACTCGCCCGCATTGGACGCGCGGCGCAAGCCCATGGCGTGCCTGAGCCCCTGCTGATCCACTTGGCAGCCATGACCACGCTACGCCAAGGCCTTGACCGCGAGGCGGCGCTGGCGACCGTTGAGCGTGAAAAGAGCGAACTTCACCACCAGGGCGCCCCCGACGCCCCCAAGATCCATGCTGCGTTGAACTCGGCGCTCAGGCACGAAGGCGGGCGCCTGCAACCGGTTCAACCCGACATGATCGGCGAGGCCCTGCTGCTGCGCGCCTGGGATCTCGAATCCCCCCGGGCCGAAACCGACAGCAGCGAAGCGGTCCGACGGGCCGCCGAGGTGGCCCACGGCCCGGTCGGCGAAAGCGTCATCCGCACCTGCCAGGATTTCGCCATCCACGGCCACCGCCTACCGCTCGACTGGCTTGACGTTGTGGGAGTCGCCGCGGCGGACCTGCCGACCCTGCTCAGCCTTCTCAATGCCTTGCCCGATCAAACCGTCGAACTCCGCGAACGAGCCCTTGACCTGCAGCAAAAAGCAGTCGATGGGCTACGCACAAAGGGCGCCGCCGACGTTTCGGACAAAGCCTCGCTGGCGACAAACCTCAACAACCTGTCGAACCGTCTGAGCGAGCTCGGGCGGCGCGAGGACGCGCTGGCGGAGAGCGAGGAGGCGGCGGAGATCTACCGCGCCCTGGCAGCCGAACGCCCCGACGCCTTCCGGCCCGACCTGGCCATGTCCCTCAACAACCTGTCGGTCCGCCTGAGCGAGCTCGGGCGGCGCGAGGAGGCGCTGGCGGCGATCGAGGAGGCGGTGGAGATCCGCCGCGCCCTGGCCGCCGAACGCCCCGACGCCTTCCGGCCTGACCTGGCCTCGTCCCTCAACAACCTGTCGAACCGTCTGAGCGCCCTGGGGCGGCGCGAGGCGGCGCTGGCGGCGATCGAGGAGGCGGCGGAGATCCACCGCGCCCTGGCCGCCGAACGCCCCGACGCCTTCCGGCCCGACCTGGCCATGTCCCTCAACAACCTGTCGGGCCGTCTGGGCGACCTCGGGCGGCGCGAGGAGGCGCTGGCGGCGATCGAGGAGGCGGCGGAGACCTACCGCGCCCTGGCCGCCGAACGCCCCGACGCTTTCCGGCCCGACCTGGCCACGTCATTGGGGGCTTGGGGGCAGGTCCTGCGGGGCGCGGAGCGGCACGATCAGGCGGTGGCGGCATTCGCGGCCGGTATCGAGGCCCTGACGCCACAGTTCCTTGGGCTGCCCGAGGCGTTCGGGCAATTGATGGGGGCTCTTGTCCGGGAGTACGGGCAAAGCTGCGGCGAGGCGGAGCTGGAGCCGGACCAGGAGTTGCTGGGACCGGTTGTTGCCAAGCTGGTCGAGATGGGGGTTATCGAGCCGGGCGGCGATGACGACGGGGGCGAGGGGGAGGCGAGCTGAACAAACCGTAATCCGAGATCCCCGCACCAATCCGCCAGCCCTTCCGGAACCAACTCACAGACGACCGGGTCAAGTGGCCCAGCGAGCGCAGCGAGTGGCTGCTTGAGGCGGCGGCGGCTCCCCACGCTGGCTTGCGACCGGAAGCATTGCTTCCGGCTGCCCAGTGGCGAGCGTCCTTACTTTGCGATGTCGCGGGAGATGGGGCGTGAGGATGGGCACAAACTCAAAACCAAGCACCCCCACCCTGACCCTCCCCCATCGAGGGGGAGGGGAAAAACAAAAGCCCCCCCTCCCCCCGCCGCTTGATTGTCACGGGCCGGCGCATAATTTAAGGTCCGGGCCATGTCGCGAGCGAGCGCATGAGAACCGCCAGGGACTACACCCGTTCGGCCCTCAAGGGCGCCACCCGGCCGTTGGGCTGGGTGGACCGGGAGCGCAAGGGCGAGCTCGATTTTTGGCTCGACCACGCGCTGCCGCCCTCGTCGATCTACCAGATCACTTTTCGCGCCGCCGACGGCTGCAACCTGCGCTGCAAGACCTGCCACTTCAGCATGGATTACCGCAAGGGCCAGAAGACGCTCTTGATGGATCCCGAGCTGGTGCGCGAGGTGGTCGACCAGAGCCGTGGCTGGGTCAGCCTGATGGGCTTTTCGGCATCGGGAGAGCCCTTGATCAATCCCCAGATCGACAAGATGATCGGCTACGTCTCGGCTGCCGGCATCAAGTCGAAGATCGGCACCAATGCCATGCTGCTGACGCCGGATCTTTCCCGGCGCCTGCTGGAGGCCGGGCTTTCCATCCTCAAGGTCTCGATCGACGGCGCCACCGCCGAGACCTTCGAGACGGTTCGGGTGGGGGCGAGCTTCGAGAAACTCTGCGACAATCTCGAAGCCTTCTGGCGGCTGCGGAACGAGACGGGCGCCAAGACCAAGATCGTCGTCAACACCGTCATCACCAAGGACAACGAGCACGAAATCGAGGACATCAAAAAGAACTTCGGCCACATCGCCGACAAGTTCGCCGCCAAGTATCCCAGCACCTTCGGCATCATGTCGTCGCTCTGTGATTACTCGCCCTCGGCCATGACCCAGAAACGCTGCAACCAACTGGTCAAGCGCATGACCATCATCACCGACGGCCGCGCCACCATTTGTTGCGGCGACAACCAGAACGTCGGCGTCGTCGGCAACGTGCGCGAGACCAGTGCGCTGGAGGTCTGGCGCTCGGCGCTCTACAACGAATGGCGCGGCTACCACCGCAGCGGCCAGACGGAAAAGATCCCGTTATGTAAAGACTGCGTCTTTGGTTGAGCGCCACAGGCGCCCCCACGGGGGGTGATTCCCAAGGGACGGACATTGACTTACTATCGCGCCGGCTGACACTGGCGCGAGCCCCATGCTCTTCAATTCCCCTCTGTTCGTATTCGTTTTCCTGCCGCTGGCGCTAGTGGTCTTTTTCGTCGTGGCGCTTCGGGGCAAGAACCTTCATTGCGTGCTCTTTCTCGGGCTCGCCTCGCTGGTCTTCTACGGCTACTGGAACCCCAAGTACCTGGTCCTGATCCTGGCCTCGATCTGCGGCAACTTTGCCCTCTCGCAGGGCATCTGCCGGGCCCAAGGCGGCCGGCGGCGGATGCTGCTGGCCTTGGGCGTCGCCTTCAACCTGGGGCTCTTGGGCTATTTCAAGTACGCACTCTTTTTTGTCGAAAACGCAGCATTGCTGCTTGGCCGGGCCTGGTCGATCGAAGCCATCGTGCTGCCGCTGGCGATTTCCTTTTTCACTTTCCAGCAGATCGCCTACCTGGTCGATTGCTGGCGCGGCGAAACCTCACCGCCGGCGCTGGCGCGCTATCTCTTGTTCGTGGCTTTCTTCCCCCAACTGATCGCCGGGCCCATCGTTCACCACTACGAGATGCTGCCCCAGTTCGAGAAACTGGGCGAGCGGCCGCGGCTGGGCAACCTGGTGGCCGGGCTGACGATATTTTTCGCCGGACTGTTCAAGAAAGTCATCCTGGCCGACGGCGTCTCGGGCTACGCGGATGCGGTGTTCGAGGCCGTGGCGGCGGGCACGGCGGTGGGCGCGCTGGAAGCCTGGATCGGCTCTTTTGCCTTTGGTTTTCAGATCTATTTCGATTTTTCCGGCTATTCCGACATGGCCATCGGCCTGGCCCTGATGTTCGGCATTCGCCTGCCGCTCAATTTCGCCAGCCCCTACAAGGCCACCTGCATCATCGATTTCTGGCGCCGCTGGCACATGACGCTGTCGCGGTTTTTGCGTGAACACCTCTACTTTCCCCTGGGCGGCAACCGCGCCGGCTGGGCGAACCAGATGCGCAACATGATGATCGTCATGCTGCTGGGCGGGCTGTGGCACGGTGCCGACTGGGGATTCGTGCTGTGGGGCGGGTTGCACGGAGTTTACCTGGCGCTGAACCATGGCTGGCGCCGCTGGTCGCCGGAGGGCTTGAGATTGCGCCCCACGCTGGGCCGCGGCCTCACGTTGATCGCCGTGATCTTCGCCTGGGTGCCGTTCCGGGCCGAGACCTGGCCCGAGACCCAGGCGCTGTGGCTGGCCATGCTGGGCGGCGGCACTCAAGCGGGCTCGGCCATCAACGATCAGGGCCTGGCGCTGCTTTTGCTGGCGGCGCTCCTGGCCGTCGTCTGGACGCTGCCCAACACCCAGGACTGGAGCGGATTTGCCGAAACCGAAGCGAAACGCCTGCCGCGCTGGGCGCTTTGGCAAAAAACCGCACCCTGGGCCGCCTTCAACGCCGGCCTGGCTCTGGCTGCGCTGGCCGTCATGGTGGGCCGGCCCGAGACCCAGGAATTCCTCTATTTCCAATTCTGAAACATGACCGTATCGACCGCCCCCCTTTCCGAGCGGCGCTATGCAGCGCTCTATCTGGGTTTGCTGGCGCTGTTCCTGGTCGTCTTCGGGGCCGGCCTGCCGGCGCTGGGCGGGCTTTTCTTGTGGCGGGCCGGGGAATTCACGGCGCTCCCGGAAATCGTCGCCCGCCAGCAGGCCGACGGTTCCATTTACGGCAGCGCACTCCACGACGACGAATTCGCCCACAAGCTCGCCCTGGCCACGGCGCGCCGGGCCGAAGTGTTGGCGCTGGGCTCCTCGCGCGTGCTGCAGCTGCGCCAGGAATTCTTCCTCCGGCCTTTCACCAACGCCGGCCGGGCCATGAGTTCGCTGCTCGAGGGGGAGGAATTCCTGGCTGCGCTGCCGGCCGTCGCCCGGCCGCGGCTGATGATCATCGGGCTCGACCCCTGGTGGTTCAATCCCCAGCGCCCGGCCTATGCGCCGCGCCGGCCGCGCTCGGGCTTGAGCGTCGGGTTCCTGCACCTGGTGGCGGACTGGCTGTGGCAGGCCAAACTGGGTCTTGGCGATCTTTGGCGCGTCGCCGTCCGGGGCCGCAAGGCCAACGGCCTCACCAGCCATCCCGGCATCGGCGTCGCCGCCATTATCCGGGCCGCCGGCTACCGGGCCGACGGCTCGCGCGAATACGGCCGGCGCTATACGGCCCAGGACCCCACGTTCGATGATCAGGGATTCGGCAACACCCTGGGGCGTCTGGCCAAAGCAGACGGCCCTTTCGAGCACGGGGAACAGGCCGCCGCCGCCCGCTTCGCCCAGTTCGACGCCTTGCTGGCGGACCTGCGGGCGGATGGCGTCACGCCGGTGGTCATCATGACGCCGCTGGCCGGCCGCGTGCTGGCGGCCATGGACGGCATGGGCGTAGCGTTCGGCTACCTGGCCGAGGTGCGCACCTACCTGGCCGGCTTGCCGGTCGAATCCTACGACTTTCTCGACCCGGCGGCGCTGGGCGCCGGCGACTGCGAATTCGTCGACGGGTTCCATGGCGGCGAGGTGGTCTATCAGCGGGTTCTCCTGGCCATCCTCGAACGCAACCCGGCCAGCGCGCTGGCGCCGCTACTCGACGCCGCCGCGCTGCGTGCCGCGACCGCCGCAAGCGGCCGCGCCCTGGGCCCCCGAAGCGCGGCTGAATATTCCGCCACCGAAGCCGATTTCCTCGAACTCGGCTGCGCCAAAGCGGCAGGCGGGTCATAACCCCGCCCCGGGCAACGCTCGTAATCATGCCAAGAGCAAACGGAGAACCGGAATATTCATTCCACAGCAATATGTTAGGCGAAAACAAAAAAATAACCTGCGGGCGAGAACTTGCGCCGTGCGGCAAATCTGCGCAGAATAAAAATTACGTTGCGTTGGTAGCGGAGGGAATTTTTCTTGGCCCATGTCGAATATATGAATCGCATCCGCGACTACTATTTGTCGCAGGGATATGAAAAGTCCTATGTCTGGTCGCATTACGAAGAAGTTCCCTTCGTGCCACTGAAGAAACCCTTGTCGGAGTGCCAGGTGACGCTGTTTTCGACCAGCGACGTATCGATCAAGTCTGCTGCTGACGAAGGGCCGAGCGAGGCGGAAACCACGGTTGGCAACGTCTATTCGATCCCCTGGGACACGCCCCTGGACAAGCTCTATAGCCGCCAAGAGAGCTTCGACCGTTACGCCACGAGCCTCGATGACATCAACAGCTATCTGCCGCTCACCCGCCTGGACGAATTCGCGGCCGAGGGCCGGTTCGCTGGCCGCACCGCGAACTTCCACAACATCAATCGCGGCTACAGCCAGCGCATGATGCTCGAGCAAGCGGCGCCGGCCGCTTTGCGGAAATGCCGCGACGAAGCGGCCGACGTCGTCATCCTCACCCCGGTCTGACCCGTCTGCCACCAGACCGTGAGTCTGGTTGCCCGGCATCTCGAGAAACATGGCTATCCCACCGTGATCATCGGTGCCGCCCGCGACATCGTCGAGCATTGCGGCGTGCCGCGTTTCGTATTCACCGACTTTCCCCTCGGCAGCCCCTGTGGCGAGCCCTTCGACGTCGATATGCAGCACCAAATCGTTGGCCTGGCCCTCGACCTGTTGGAGACGGCCAGGGCGCCGCGCGCCACGCTCGAGGTGCCGATCGAATGGCGCGCCGGCGAGGCCTGGAAGGATAAGGTCTTCACCGTGGAGCAGCCCTTCCTGCCGCCCGCGGTGCATGAGCGTTGGATGAAGAGGAAGGAAGCCTACCGCGAGCAGAAAGCCGGGGGCGAGGCCTGACGGCGATGTTCTCCGACAGACGGTGCGGTCGCCGCGAATATCCGCTGCCCAATCGACCTCAGCCGCCGATCGCGCCGGCCTCGCGCAAGGCCCGGATTTGCGCCGGCGAATATGACAACAGCGATGCCAGCACGTCGTCCGTGTCGGCGCCCAATCGGGGCGCGGCGCCGGGCGGACGCAGCTGGGAATGGGAAAAGAAGAACGGCGAACCGACGGTGTCATAGTCCTCCAGCGCCCGTTCTCCCCCGTCCACAGCCACAACCATGCCGCGGGCCCGGACTTCGGGTGAAGCCAGGGCCTCCGACATTTGCCGCACATTGCCGACTACGATGCCGCTTGGCCGCATGCGGTCGATCCATGTCTGCCGCGGCTGTTCAAGCAAGGCGGCGCCGATTATCCGGTCCAAGTCTTGCCGGTTGGCGAGGCGATCCGTCATGGTACGGAAGCGCGGGTCATCGACCAGTTCCGGTCGTTGCAATACCTCCGTGCAAAGCATGCGGAATTGACGGTCGCTGCTGGCAATCAGGAGTACCGGCCCGTCGGCGCATTGGTAGATGTCCATAGGCGCCATGAACACCGATTTGTTGCCGACCCGTGGCATGTCCCGACCGGTGCTCAGGGTGCTGTGGGCATATGGCGTCATGGCGGCCAGGGTGCAGTCCAGCAGCGAGATGTCGACAAACTGTCCCTGACCGGTGCTGCCGCGGGCGATCAGCGCCGCCAAAACCGCCTGCCCCGCCATCGCTCCGGTCAAGCTGTCTATGATACCACCGCCGGCGCGGACCGGCGCGTTGTCGGCAAACCCGGTCATTTCCATCAAGCCGCTTTCCGCCTGCGCGATGGGGTCGTAACCACCGACGTCGCGTAGCGGACTGGTATGGCCGTAGCCCGTGACGGAACAGTAAATCAGGCGCCGATGCTGTTGGCGCAGGGTTTGATAATCCAGGCCATAGCGGGCCATTACGTTGGGTCGAAAATTCTCCGCCAGAATATCCGCCTGTAGGGCCAATGCGCGCGCTACCTCCCGGCCCTCGGGATGCCGCAGGTCGATGGCGATGCTGCGCTTGGAGCGGTTGACGCTGGTAAAAAAGCAACTTTCGCCGTCTTCCGTGTGCGTTGGAAAACCCCGTGTCTCATCACCCTTTGCCGGCTCCTCTACCTTCAGAACCTCCGCCCCCAGGTCAGCCAGGTTCATGGTCATATAGGGACCGGCCAGCATCCGCGTGAAGTCGAGTACGCGGATTCCGCTCAGCGGTGCATGGCATACCGTCACCGGCTGTCCTTTCGACCTATTGGGCGGCGTCCTGCTCCAAGGCCACCGCCTTGCCCTCGATGCGCAGTTCATCGCTGGCGTTATCGACGATGACGTGGTTGTCGTAGTAGGTCAGCGTCGGCCGTACGCCGAAGCGCTTTTCCATCATTGGCCACCAGTCGTCATCATACCAGGCTTCGGCTGCTTCCCTGGATTCCCACAGGTAGACGCCGCCGCCACCCTCGTCGCCGTTCAGGTAGTATTTGCGGATCAGTCCCGTCATCCCGAGATACATCGGCGCCGAGGCCTTACCCGCTTCGACCGCTTGTTCCTTGCTGCGTTTAGCGCCTGGAATTTGCACGATTGCGATGAACATCTCTGGTGGTTCCTTCAACAAGATTGACGTGCGCAGAATCAATTTGAACCCCTGCATCCATTGGCGCAAGAAGGGTTTTTGCTGAGGCGGATCTAGCGGACGGGGGAACGGGCGGTGTGGCGCGCCACACCATATCGATGGCGCTCCATGGCGAACCCGAATTGATCGTTCGGACTCCGCATCAGACCAAGCCGATCAGCATTTGCGCCAGGCGTTCGGGCTCGGTGACCATGCAGTCGTGGCCGGTGTCGATATAGAGGAGCTGCCAGTCGGGCGCCCGTTCGGCACGCTCGACGAACTGCTGCATGTAGCCCAGCGGCGTCTGGGTGCAACGGATGTAGGCCTTGCATGGCACGCCCTCGCCGGCACCCGTAAGCTTGGAGGCCTGCTGGAAGGTGGCGAAGGGCTGGGGCGTGCAGTGGCCGTTGACCCAGGCGGCCTGGGCGGGGTCGGTGACGCCGTAGAATTCCGCCGGCACCGGCGGCAGTTGCCAGCCGTTGTGATCGGCCGCCGCCTGCTTCATGGCCTGGCGCCGCTCGGGCACCTGGAAATCGAGCGCCGAACGGCCGTCCTCGGGCACGATGGCGTCGAGGTATATGAGTCCGGCCAGGCGTTCGGGCAGCCGGTCGGCGACGCCGCCGACCACCAGGCCGCCGTAGCTGTGGCCGACCAGCACGGCGCCTTCCAGATCCTCCCAGACCAGCACGTTGACGATATCCTCGATGTGGCTGTCGAGGTCGACCTCGGGCGTCGCCAGATGGGCGCGTTCGCCGAGCCCGGTCAGCGTCGGCGTGAAGACCTGGTGGCCCCGGCCGCGCAGACTGGCCGCCACCTCACGCCAGCACCAGCCACCGTGAAAGGCGCCGTGGACGAGAACGAACGTGGTCATGAGATTTCTCCCTGCTGCCCGGTCAGAACTATCCCATCCCGCCCGGCACCGCCAGCGGTCCGGCCCCTGCCTTGGAAAGCCGGTCGGCCAGGCGCGTGGTTTCGGGCAGCCGGAAGCGCGGCGTGGCGCGCAGCACCAGATCGATGGCGCTGGCCAGCGACACCCGGTGGCCGATCGAGACATAAAGCGGCTTGACCCCGGCGCGGCTGCGCAGCACGGCGCCGATGACCTCGGTGTCTCCGCCCTCACCGTGCAAAAGCGGCACCCAGTCGCCCTTGGCCGGACCGGGCTCCGCGTGGCGGCCTATCAGGCGCGACTTGGCGACGCCGATGGTGGGCAGATCGAGCAGCACGCCGAGATGGCAGGCCAGGCCGAAGCGGCGGGGATGGGCGATACCCTGGCCGTCGCAGAGCAGCGGGTCGGCTGGTGCTGCCAGTTTTTCGCAGGCTGCCAGCATCGCCGGCGCCTCGCGGAACGAGAGCAGCCCGGGCACGTAGGGAAACTTCGTGGCCTGGCGCGCGATGGCGTACTCAAGAGGCTCAAGCGTGGCCATATCCAGCACCACGAGCGCCGCCTTTGCGATACGGCCCCGCGCCTCGAAACCGACGTCGGCGCCGGCGATGCGGTGCACGGCACCGAAGCGGTCGCGGCGCTCGACCCGGCCGGTCAGGCGGTGTTGCAGCTCCCTGGCCTGGGCCAGCGTCCGGGGCCAGGCATGGCGGCGGTTCTGTTTCACGCTTTCTCCCCGCCAGTTGTTGCGCCAGCATACGTTGTCTCAGAGGCCCGAAAACGTTAATAATGGTGTCGGGCTCTACCACCGGAGCCAATCGGGGGCGGCGAAACGGCGGCAATGCAAACCAACATTCTCCGTTTCTTGAAGTTGACGCTCGATTCGGTTCGCGATCTGGCGCCGATCATCGTCGTCATCGGATTTT
>PVBE012288373.1_pt1 | contig 19476 bp, 19 predicted proteins | sample 1631181 | NCBI WGS metagenome assembly PVBE01 (sample SAMN08397723, study PRJNA350692) | Marine metagenome, whole genome shotgun sequencing project. | isolation source: water | place: Pacific Ocean | collected 2012-04 | reverse complement strand
GCCGTCGAACACGCCAACGCGTACCGACTGGACGGCCACGAACCGCGAGTTACGAGGACGAAACCGACCACGATCACGTGGCCCGAGCACGAGCCAGACGAGGACGACGACGAGCCGGACGAGGACGAGCACGAGCCGGACGAGGACGAGCCACGGGCCGCGGAGAAGGGCCACCACAAGGAACAGCTGTGGTTCGGAACGGGCTGGGTCAGCAGGCCTTCGGCACGAGACGGAAGCCGTCGGCGAGCGCCTCCTCGCACAAACCCATGCCGGCGTCGGCGCACCAGCCGAGCATCTGCAGGCGCAGGTCGCGATTGGCCTGGAGCGCTGTGAACCCGATGTGGCCGTCGAGGCCCGGGATGTTGCGCAGCTGCGGCACCAGCGAGCGGTCGCGCGCCAGGCGGGCGCGGCGGACGACATTGCCCACGTCGGTGCGCTTGATGCCGAGGCGTTCGGCGACCTCCGGGTAGCCCTGGCCTTCGACCTCGACCAGAACCAAGGCGGCGCGCTCGAGGTCGGGCAGCCGGTTTACGGAGGCGAGCACGGCGTCGCGCAGGCGGTGCGCGAGGGCGCGGCGCTCCCGCTGCCAGAGCGCACGCTCCGGATCGACGCAGTCGGTGTGCAGCGCGAACTCGGCCACGCCACCCGAGCAATCGTCCATCGTGTCGCGGTACTCCGGGCGGCGCCGGCGCAGGTAGTCGATGGTGCGGTGGTCGGCGATCGACACCAACAGGGCGTAGCGGAGCGTGTGGCGCTCGCGACGGGCGCCACGGATGAGCTTCTGCATCGCCTCGGCGGCCTGCGCGACGAGGTCCGAGACCTCCTCGGAGTCCGGATCCTGGCGGGACTGAGCCAGCCGGCGCCGGACGCGGGCGGCCAGGCGCCGCCGGAGCACGTTGAAGACGAAGGCGGCGAGCGGCTGCGCGCGGTAGCCGACGTCGAGGCAGCCGTTGAGCGTGTCCTCGAAGGTCACCACGGTGTCGCATTCGGCGCTGCGCAGGGCCTTGCCGATGATGTTCATGACCGCGCGGCGACGTGCCTGGCGGATGTCGTCACCACCGCGAGCATAGGCGGAGCGGACGGCGTTCTCGAAGCGGGTGAGGGCCGGCTCGACACGGAGCGGAGCGGCGACGCGGACGGGCGTACGGATTGCGATGGCGTTCACGCTGCACCTCCTTCCGAGCGCGTAGACGATTCGCGGCGGCGAAGCCCGAGCAGCAGAAGCGCGAGGCCCCACGGGGCGTCGGAGCCGTGTCCGCTGGTGTTGCAGCCGAACTGAAGGTCGGGACCCGGATCCTCGAGCTCGACGATGTCGGCGGGGAGCGGAGCCGGCTCGTCGTCGCCGTCGCGCGGCTGCGGGCGACCGACGCCCGTCTCGGGGTCGGGCGCCTCGGGGGCCCTCAGGGTGAACGCGTGCTCGTGACGGTCCGAGACCGGCCGGTCGACTCGGCTGCTCTGTCCGGGGACGTCGGGCACCTCGGGGGCGATGGTGTCGTCGATGCCGGGCTTCGGGATGGGGAGGACGAAGGCGACGTCACCGTCGAATTCACGGCAGAACTCGTCGGCGGTCATCGCGCCACGGATCCGGGCGTCCTCTTCGGCGACGAGGAAGACCTCCTCTCCGACCGAGATCAGCACCGCCTCCGTGTGCGGCGGCATGTCGACCAGGTGGCCGCCGAGCTCGTCGCATTCGATTGAAGCCGCGTTCGCGGACGCCGTCAGCGCGAGCAGCGCGGCGGCGATGGAGACGATGAAGCGCATGGTGTTCTCCCCGAAAACCGAGCCTCGTAAGAATCCGAACGAGGCGTTTCGGGAGATAGACACTGCAAAAGCGACACCAGCGAAGATCTTATCCGTAAGGTACTGAAATCAGTCGGATTATCCGTCAATCGAGCGATTGATCATTTCGAGCACACGCCGTGATCCCGGGCCGGTCGCGTGCAGCTCGGCGCGCCGTCCGCTGCCCTCGTGGCGCAGCCGGATCCAGAGCACGTCGGGCGGAAACAGCTCCGGGACGCGCCCCGGCCACTCGACCAGCGCGACCCCATCGGTGCCCACGACCTCTTCGAGCCCGAGGCCGAGCGCCTCGTCCGCATCGCCAATGCGATAGAGGTCGATGTGGTGGAAGACCAGGCGGCCCGGATGGCTCTGGAGGATCGCGAAGGTCGGGCTGTTGACGTAGTGGTCGGGTGGCACCTCGAGGCCGCGCGCCACCCCCTGGGCCAGGCACGTCTTGCCCGCGCCTAGAGGTCCGTCCGCCGCGACGACGTCACCGGCGCGCGCGGCGCGACCGATCGCCTAGCCTAGAGCGCCGGTAGCGTCCGCGTCCGCGAGATGCACGACGATGCTCACTCGAATAGCTCGCGACGCAGTCTCGCCACCACCGGCTCGTCCGCTGGTGGCAGCGGCAGCGCAACCAGCTCGGCGGGTGTCACCCAGCGAAACTCGGCCACCTCGAGACATTGGGGCTGACCCGACACCACGGCGCAGCTGTAGACGAGCAGGAGCACCTCGCGCGTCTCATAGACATGATGTCCGACGGCGTACACGTCGCCGACCTCGACATCGATCCCGAGCTCCTCGCGCAGCTCGCGAGCGAGCGCGTGCTCCGGCGGCTCACCGAGCTCGATCTTGCCGCCGGGGAACTCCCACCAATCTGCTAGATGCGTGCCGGCAGGGCGACGGCTGACGAGGAAGCGCTCGGCTTCGGGCGTCCGGGCGCGGCCGCGGATGAGCCCCGCGACGACGACGATCCTCGAAGCCGTCAGGCGCGGAAGCCGGTGCGCGCCCGCGCGTCGGTGGAGCGCGGCTTGAGGCGGATGCCCATCACGTCGTCGTAGGCCAGACACCAGGTCTGCTCATCCGCCTCGACGGTGAGGAAGGTGTCGCCGAGGGTGATCGCGGAGATCTTCCGCACGGCCGCGGGGCCACCCGACTGGCTCGAGAGCAGCAGCTCCAAGCCAGAGTCCTCCTGGGCGGTGAACGTGGCGTCTTTGCCGTCCACCTCGTTGCGGGAGCCCAACATCGAGCTCAGCAGTTCACGGGTCATCGGTCGCTACTCCATTCGGTCGTAGTCACAGCGTCGGATGCACAGCTCGGCCATCACGTTTCCGTCCTGGTCCTCGAGCTCCTGGCAGCCATATCCCTGCGGGCACTCGTCGGGCGCCGGCATGCAGGGCTCGAAGCAGTAGCTGCCCAGGTCGTTGCCGTCTTCGTCCTGAAGAGACAGGCAGCGTTGGCCGCCGTCGCCGCAGCTGGTCTCGGACATCATCGGATCGCACCCGGCCTCGCAGTGCCGGCCGGGCGCGGGGATGCACTGGCGGGTGTCGAGCTCGCACACCTCACCGAAGGCGCAGTGGAAGTTGCCGCCACACCCGCGCGGCCGGCATCGCCCGGCGAGGCACTCCTTCGTAGCGTCCAGGCAGTCGTCGTCGACCTCGCAGCCCGGCACGCACAGTCGCTGGTCGCGGTCGCAATGGGTCTCGGGCTCGAGGCAGTCGGCGCTGCTGACGCAGCCGTTCGGCACTTTGCAGTGGCCCATGCCGTCGCACTCCAGGCCGTCGTCACAACCCGCGTTGTCCGCGCACGCGGGGCCGCAGCGGAGGCCGTGGCAGACCTCCTCGTTGGGGCAGCCAGTGTCGTCGACGCATCCGGGCTGGCAGAAGAGCGCCTCGCTGCAGAACGCATCCGGCGGGCAGTCGCTGTCGCGTTCGCAATCGCCGCTGACGTCCGCGCATTCGCCGCCGCGGGGACGGCAGGTGTGCTCGCCATCGATCTCGACGCAGTCATACGTCGCGCCGAGGCGCTGACAGGTGACGTCGTCCGGCTCCGGGGTGCAGCCGCGCACGCACCAGGTCAGACCGCGCGGCCCGACGGGGCGGCACACATCGCCGCCCCGCGCGCAGGCCGCGTCGTTCCCGCAACGGCCGCAGGGGTCGACCTTGGGCGCGCAATGGCCGAGGCAGGTGTCGCAGTAATCGCTGGGCGGGCATTGCAGGTCGCGCTGGCAGGCGTTGGTGTCGACCGGCACGCAGACCGAGTGGCAATCGCAGCTCGAGCCATCCGGGCAGCCGCCGCCGTCGCCGCAGCCTGGCAGCGCCTCGCAGAACCCCTGGACGCAATGGCCACGGTCGCCGCAGTCGAGGTGGTCGTCACAGCCGGTCCGGCAGGCGCCATCGTCGTCACAGAGCGTGCCTGGCGGGCAGTCGTCGTCGGCCATGCACGAGGCCATGCCGCCTCCGCCTCCCGCGCCACCATCGACGTCGCCGCCGCCGCCGTCACCCACTGCACCGCCACCTCCGCCCGCGCCGCCGGCCGCCGCATCGCCGGACTTGTCTCCGCTGCCCTCGGGCGTGCAGCCCACGAGCGCAACGACGATGATCAGGTGGAGGCAGTGAGGTCGGGTCAATTGCCGATCGTGAACGGCAGCGTGACCTTCTGGTTCGTGCCATCGAACGCAGGGACGCGCAGGCCGCCCAACGCCCCGCGCACGCACCGGTTGGCGGCGTCGGTGCCGGTCGGCATGTGCACATTGATGAGCCGACCCGACGGGATCACGACGATTTTCACGTCGAGCTTCTTCGCCTTCGGGTTGCGCGCTGCCTCGCGCTGCAGGCAGCTGGTGAGCTTGCCGTAGCGCTTGCCGACCACGCGGTCGAAGGCGCCGCGGTTGAACTTCTCGCCGGTCCCGGAGGATGCGTCGATGGAGCTGGAGGCGGCGAGCCTGGCCTCGTCCATCTGGCGACGCCGGTCAGCGGCCATCGCCTTCTTGTGACGATTGCCGCGCTCGGTCTTGATCCGGTCGCGTTTCTCCGCGTCGGTCTCGGGCAGCTCCTCCTCGGGGAGCGGCACCGCGGGCAGGCCGCTGTTCATCGCGACCACGAGGGTGCCGAGGTGAGCGCGGGTCGGCTCGGGCAACGACGACTGGTACCAGAACCAGCCCCCGGCCCCACCGCCGATGACCAGCGTCAGCGTCCCAACGACCATGAGCGCCATGCGTGTGCGGCGCCTGGCGGCGTTGATGGCCGCCTGCTCGATGCGCTGCTTCTCCAGCTCCGCGCGCTCGTGACTCCACGCGACCAGGGCTTCGTCGAAGGCGGTGAACTCGGAGAGCCCCAGACGTCGGTCGGTCTCGATGTCGTAGAGGACGGTCTCCGCGTTGACCTCCTCCTTGCGCATCTGCTCGACGACTTCGATGCGCGTGTACGGGCCGTAATCGATCCCGCCGCGCTCGACGAGCCAGCGCGAAGCGGTGCCGTCGTCGTCGTCAACCTGCCCGCCACTGTGCAGCTCCGGGATGACGAAGCCGCCGCTCTGCTGGGTGGGGCGTGCGTTGCGGTTCTTCCGGCGATTCCCCGACGGGCGGTTGGCCGGCCGCGGGGCCGGCGTCTCGTCCATCACCTCGATGGAGGCGGCCGGGATGGGTCCGGTCTCCGGACAGCCCGGCACGACACGCACGGGCTCGGCCGGCCGCTCGCCACGTGCGGCCTCGACCACCTGGAGCAACTCGGTCTTGAGCTCGTTGGCGTCGCGGAATCGCTGCTCGGGGTCGACCGCGACGCAGCGCCGCAGCACCGACACCATCGCCTCGGGCAGGCGCTCGCGCACCGCGTCGGGCAGCTCAGGCACCGGCGAGGATGGCGGCTGTCCGGACAGCAGGCAGTACAACAGGATGCCCACCGCGTAGATGTCGTCGACCAGCGGCGGCGCCTCGACGCCGGAAAGGTCGGGCAGACACGCCGCGTCCCAACGCGACATCTCGGGACGCCGCGCCTCGAGCGCACCGCGCAGGTCGGCGAGGCCGAAGTCGGCCACCTTCACGCGCCCGGTGCGGTTGATGAGGATCGCGGACGGGCGCAACGTGCCATGCGGCATGCGCGAGCGGGCGTATTGCAGCCCGTTGCAGACGTGGGCGATGAGGTTGTAGGCGCCCTTCAGGGTGAAGTGCTTGCCCGCCGTCGCCTTCTTCTCGAGCAGTTCGGCGAGGGTCTGCCCGTCGACGTACTCGCGAGCGATGTAGCGGCGGCGCCCTTCCTTGCCCATGCCGAAGGTGCCGACGATGTTCTTGTGCGCGAGCTCCGTGGCGGCCTTCACCCCGGCGCGCAGCTGCTCGGTCGTCTCCTGGTCGCCGGCGACACCCGGCTCCATCATCAGGATGGAGATCTTCTTGCCGCTCTTCTGGTCGACGGCACGGTAGATCCCGCCAACGACCTCGCGGCGCAGCCGCTCGTCGACGACGAACCGGCTCCCGACGGTGTCTCCCTGCTTGAGCTGGACGCTATCCGGGCGCGCGTGTGCGGGCTCGACGGAGTCGCCGTTGGCAGACGAGTTGACGGACTCCACGCGGGGGATTTCTCCGGGCGGACGCGAGCGTGGATAAATAGCCCGGCGACGCGCCGTGCGCAACGCCCGGCGCGTCCGGCACCCCATCTCTGGGTGGTGGGAGGTGGCGGACGCCCTACCTACGGGCGGGCCGACCCTGGTCAATGCGAGGCGGTCTTGTTGTTAGTCGGGGTCGCAGGGCCCGTCGCACACCTGAATCACGCGGCCCTCCTCGAGGAACACGCGCATGTGCTCGAAGTAGCTCTCCAGGTGCCGAATGGTCTCGTGCGCCCCGTTATCCTCCTCGGGAGGCTGATTCCCGACCGGTGCTGGCTCGAGCGCTTCGTCGTAGACGGTCAACGTCCCGAGGGCCTCCGCGTCTCCGTCCGGCGGGGCCTCGACTGTCTCCAGACCCCAGACGGGCTTGGCCGAAGGGGCCACCAGCCTCAATCCGGCGCTGCGCGCCACCATCTCGGTGACGAGGTTGCTCACCTGGCTGTCGTGGACCGCCATGTGGTCTGACAACCGCAGCTCGGGGCGACCCGGCAATCGATCGTGCACCAGGTGGGCGGCGAAGCTCGCGGCGTCGATGCGGTCGAGCTTCTGTTGGAACACCGAGAGCGCCAGCTGCAGCTCCAGGTCGTCGGGGTAGCGCGCCTCGACCAGCAGGCCGAGGTCGTTCCAGCTCACGGCCCGCTGCAGGAAGTGCACGAGCCCTCCGCCGCCGACGACCAGGGCACCGCGCTCGAAGACGCGGGAGACCGTCAGGATGACCGCCCCGAAGGTCGCGCCATTGGAGATGCCCAGATAGCTCACCCGGTCCGGGTCCAGCCGATCCGCGAAAGCGCCGACGGCGAGCTGCTCGCGTACCAACCGGGCGAGCACGGTGAAGTCGGCGTACGACTGGGTCTGGCGCGCCGTCAGCCGGTCGAGGAACCCGGCGTTGGTGACCAGCTGTACGGCCGTCGCGTTCATCTCGTCTTCGTTGAAGCCGGCGAAGTCCACGGCGATCGCTGGGAGTTGGAGCCGCTGTTGGAGTCGGCGGAACGACGACCAGGTGATCTCGTAACGCGAGCTGAAGAAGCCGTGCCCGAACACGACGACCGGGCGCGGCTCGTTCAGGTCGGCGGGGAGCGTCATCACCACCGGGAGCACGCGCTCGCCAAACACACGGGGGCGGCCGTCTGCCTCCAGCTCGATGCGGCCTTCGGGTGAGACCCATTCGGGCAGCGTCAGCGTGCCCTCGACGATGCGCTGACCATGCTCCTCGTCGACCCGCTCGCCCGCGATCTCGAGCTCCGGGAGCACCAGCTCGGCGGCGGCGTCCTGCAGCGCCAGATGCGGCGCCAGCAGCTCGACCCGCGAGCGGGTGTGGAAGCTCCACGCGAGCACCACCGAGTCCATCGAGATGCCCGCGGCCTCCAATGCGGGCCGGACCACGGTCTCGAAGCGCGGTCGCTGCGACTCCAAGCTCGGCGCCGTCGTGGCCACCCCGTCCCGGAGCGCCGCGAATGCCGGTCCGGCCTCGTGCGGCTCGCCGTCCAGGGTCGTCAAGCTCGTCCGCAGGACCGCCACGTAGTCGGTGTCTGGGCGCAGCGCGATGTGCGGGCGGATGAGCAGCGCCTGTCGCCCGGGCCGGCGCGCGCGAAGATCCACCTCGGCCAGGACGGGCCAGCGCTCCCCCTCCAGCCCTGCGAGCAACAACACCGAGGCGTCGGCGCTCAGCGTCGCCGCCGGATCGGTCGCGTCGGGCAGGCTCGATGGCGCCACGCCGCCGGGCAACGCGGCCACGACCAGCGGGATCAGGCTGAAGCCGTCCGCGTCGTCAAAGACGGCCGGCGTGTTGCCTGGAAGCGCCTCCACGGGGAGCCGGACGCGAAAGCCGGTCGCGGTGTCGGCATCCTCCACCAGATAGCGGTCGCTCGGGTACTGCAGCGCCGGCGACTGCGGCACCAGCGGGTTGCCGCCGGGCACCTCCTCGATCTCGACGAGACGACGTGCGTCCGGCGCCGCGGCGTCTCCGATCGAAGCGTCGGGCGCTGCGTCCACCGCGCCAACGTCCATCGCGCTGCCCTGGTCGGGATCGGATGGGGCGGCGTCAGACGCGTCCGAGTCGCACGCACACAGACAGATGCTCAGCAGCGGCCAGGCCCAGTTCGCGGGCCGTCGCGCGGCGAATGACGGGTGAAGAGCCAGCCTACGGGACCTCCAGTCCCTCGCGCAGCTTGCGTGAGGGGGCGCCCGGTCAGCAAGCGCGAGCCTCGTCAGCGTCCGAGCTGGCGACGCGCTTCGTAGACCGCGACCGCTGCGCATTGGGCGAGGTTCAGAGACCGCACGTTGGGGTTGTCCATCGGAATGCGCACGTGCTGGTCGGGCCACGCCTCGAGGATCTCGTCCGAGAGCCCGGTGTCCTCCTGTCCGAAGACGAGCAGATCACCCTCGGCGTACTCGACCTCGGTGTGCGTGCGCTCGGCGTGGGCGGTGAAGAGCCAGGGGCGCCCCGCGCTCAGGACCGCGCGCCAATCCGGGGTGACGGTGAGGTCGATCCAGGGCCAGTAGTCGAGGCCGGCGCGCTTGAGGTAGCGGTCGTCGAGGCTGAAACCGAGCGGCTCGACCAGGGTGAGCGGCGTCCCGGTGGCTGCGCAGAGGCGGCCGATGCTGCCGGTATTGGGGGGGATGAGCGGGTGGACGAGGACGACCTTCACCGGGTCCTCGTAGTCGAACCGACTCTAGAGTGCCACCCGCGCGATGAAGTCGTCGGGGCGGCACGCGGGGGCAGCGCGGTTGATGGAGGCCAGCTCGTCGGCGAGCTCGTCCCGGCTGACCGGCACCAGGCGGCGGTAGTCATCGCCGTCTAGTGCCTGCTCGGCGAGCTCGGCGATGTGCGCCACCGTCCAGCCTCGCAGCGGGCCGACGAGCAGCGTGGCGCCCTCGAAGGGCTCGGTGCCGAGGTGACGAGCGCGGCTGTAGGCGAGGTTCAGGCGCAGCACGGCGAGCTCGGCGGCGAGACGGTTGGCGGCCTGCGCCGGCGGGTTCACCTGGTCGGCGCTGAGCACCGTGGCGGCACCTTCGCCGGGCAGCGCCTTGCGGATGGCCTCGGGGTCCGTCAGCAGGAAGCGCTTCTCGCCGCGGCCGAGCTCGATGCCCTCCGGGAAGAGCCCCTCGAAGTGGGCGTCCAGCAGGCAGCCGTCGTCGCAATTGCCGGCCCAGGCTTCGGCGTCGAGCGTGCAGAGCTCACCAGCGAAGTAGAGATGGCCGTTCGGGTCGGGCGCCGCGTCTTCGCCGATGCGAGGCTCGGCGGGGGTCGGCAGCTCGATGCCACCGGTGTCGGCCCCGTGGCGCGACGTGGCGTCGAGGCCGGGCGTCATCGGCGGTGCAGGCTCGGAGACGGGCGGCACGACCCAGGCGTGACGCTCGCCGCCCTGCCCTTCGGTGGCCGCGATCGTGATCCGGGTGGGCTGCCGCTGCTGTTCGTAGTCGGCGATCGGGGGCAGGTCGGCCCGCGCCTCGACACTGCCAGGTACGCCGGGCTCGGCGTGGTCTGCGCAAGCGGCCATCGAGAACGCCAGCGCCACAGCGGTCAGGGTCGTGTACCTCATCTGCCTTTTCCTCTCGCGGTTTCCAACTGCGAGTGGAGTACGGCGGGACGGAGGGAACGATGAGCCGCCCGGGTCAGCGAATGGGGATCGCCTTCGTCGCCTTCTTATCGGGCACGTAGACGAACGCCCCCTTCGCGGTGCTGGCGACCGCGATGTTGAGCACCGGTGGGAGCTCGGCCACGGTCCGCCGCGCCCACGGTCCGGACGCCGTCGGCTTGAAGAGCGACACGCGCTTGTCGCCGCGGACCGCCAGCTCGAGCAGACCGTCGCCGTCGACGTCGACCGGGTGGATGCCGAAGAAGGTGAACTCGTCGTAAGACGTTCCGAGGCGCTCGACCTTGGGCTTGCCGTCGGCCCACGACAGCCGCGCCAGCTGGGCCTTGGCCGACTTGCCGTAATTCGCCTCCCAGCCGTCGGCGAAGTAGACGCGGGCGCCCTTCCCGTCGAGGTCTGCGATGGCCACCGCCTTGACCCCGCGGTCGACGCCGGACACGAACTCGCGGCCGGTGCCCACGTTGACGAGCAGGTCGCCCATCTCGCCCTTGGCGTCGCCGTAGACCCGCCCGATCACCTCGTCTGGCTTGCCGTCGCCGTTGAGGTCCGCAAACCCGCGGCTGCTGGCCATTCGTACCTGGGGGCCCTCGATGACCGAGCCGTCCGCCTTCATGTGACGCGGCCGCACGAAGTACTTCGTCTCGTAATGCGCGAACGCGAGCTCCGACTTGCCGTCGCCGTCGACGTCGGCGACCGACAGGTGAGCACACTCGGTACGCGGTCCCTCGAAGCGCCACATCGTCTCGACCATCTTTCCCGTCTTCGGGTCGTGGGCGTTGACGACCAGCGGCACACGCAGGAAGTCGCGCCCGGCGCCCCACGCCACGTAGAGCCGGTGGCCCTTGCCGATGTCGCCCGCCGCGACCCGCTGCGCCACGCCGGGGCCGCTCACCCGCCACATCTCCTGACCGGTGGCAGGGTCGTAGGCCCACAGCTGGTCGCGCCAGGTGCCGAGCGCCTGCTGGTGCTTCCCGGCATGCAGCGCCGCCGCGAAGACGCGCTGGCTGCGGGGGAGCCCAGCGGGTTTCGCCGCAGGCGCCGCCTTCTTCTTCGTCGGCTCGGGCTTCGCCTGGGTCGACTTCCCGGGCGTCGGCTTCGGTGCGGGAGTGGGAGCGGGGGCGTCCGACTGGACACAGCCCGTGAGCAGGAAGAGCAGTGCCAGGGGCTTCATCGGTGGGCGTCCATCAGCTGAGTGAAGCGCTCGAACAGGTAGCTCGCGTCATGCGGACCGGGGCTCGCTTCGGGGTGGTATTGCACGGTGAAGAGCGGCTGCCCCCGATGCACGAGCCCTTCGACGGTGCCGTCGTTGAGGTTCACGTGGCTGACCTCGGCGCCTTCACCCAGGTTCTCGGCATCGACCGCGAACCCGTGGTTCTGACTCGTGATTTCGACGCGTCCGGTCGCGAGGTCTTTGACGGGCTGGTTCGCCCCGCGATGCCCGAACTTCAACTTGTAGGTGCGCGCGCCCAGGGCCTGGCTCGCGATCTGGTGACCGAGGCAGATGCCGAAGACCGGCCTCTTGCCGACCAGGCTGCGCACGGTGTCGACCGCGTAGCCGACCGCGGCGGGGTCGCCCGGTCCGTTGCTCAGGAAGACGCCGTCGGGGTCGAGCGCGAGGGCCTCGTCGGCCGTGGTGCTCGCGGGGACCACCGTCACGTCGCAGCCGTGGTCGACGAGCAAGCGCAGGATGTTCCGCTTCACGCCGAAGTCGTAGGCGACCACCCGGTACGGCGTGGAAGGCCGCGCGGGAGCCCCGAGAAGCGGCCCCTCCCCTTCGAGCCGGTGGGTGCCGTCGGTCCACGCATAGGGCGCCTCGCAGGTGACCTCCGCCACCAGGTCGCGACCCTCCATCGATGGCTCGGCCAGAAGGCGCGTCTCGAGGTCCGACCGGGGCGCTTCACCGCTGAGGATGGCGCCGCGCATCGCGCCCTGGACCCGGATGCGCCGCACGAGGGCGCGCGTGTCGATCCCGCACAACCCGACGACCCCGTTTTCGACCAGCCACGGCTCGAGGTCGCCCTCCGAGCGCCAGTTCGAGGCCCGCGGGCAGGGGTCGCGCACGATGAAACCCGCGACCTGCACGCGCCCGCTCTCGAGGTCGTTCGCGCAGACCCCGTAGTTGCCGATGTGCGGGTACGTCATCGTGACGATCTGCCGGCAATACGACGGGTCGGTGAGGATCTCCTGGTAGCCGGTCATCGAGGTGTTGAAGACCACCTCGCCGCCCGTCGCGCCGCGCGCACCAAAGGCGTATCCCTCGAAGACGGTCCCGTCCTCGAGCAAGAGCCTCGCAGGCTCGCGCCGCGTGATGCTCACCGGCCGGGTCCCTCGGGCGAGCAGACGACGCGGCCGCGGACCAACGTCCACGCGACCCGACCGGGCAACGTGTGGCCGATGAACGGCGTGTTGCGCGAGCGGCTGGCGAGCGTGCTGGGCTCGATGCGGACTCGGGCGTCCAGGTCGACGACGGTCACGTCGGCCGGTGTGCCGGCCGCGAGGCGCCCGGCGTCGATGCCGAGGGCGCTCGCCGGACCGCTCGTCAGACGCGCGATGGCGTCCGCGAGGGTCAGGACCTCGGCGTCGACCAGCCGAAGCAACAGCCCCAGCGTCGTCTCCAGGCCGAGGATGCCCGGCTCGGCGATGCCGAACTCGACCGCCTTCTCCACCGCGCTCTGCGGCGAGTGGCCGCTCGTAACCGCGTCGATGGTGCCGTCGCGCAGGCCTTCGTGCAGCGCGTCGACATCTGCCTGCGGCCGCAGCGGAGGCCGCACGCGCAGGTTGGTGTCGAACGCTTCGGCGACCTTGGCGTCGGTGAGGTGCAGATGCGCCGCCGTGACCGCGCAGCTGACGGCGATCCCCGCGTCCTTGGCGCGCCGGATGGCCCGGACCGCGCCGCGCGTGGAGATCGGCCCCAGGTGGACCCGCGCGCCCGTCAGCTCGGCGAGCGCGATGGTGCGCAGCACGATGATGTCCTCTGCGGCCGCAGGGACGCCCTTCAAACCGAGGCGGGTCGCCACCTCGCCCTCGTGCATCACGCCCTTGTGAGCGAGGCGTGCGTCCTCGGGGTACTCGAAGACCGGCAGCCCGACGGCGCGCGCGTATTCGAGACCGCGACGCAGAAGCGCTGCATCGGCGATGGCGTGGGCGCCGTCACCGAACGCCACCGCGCCGGCCTCGCGCAGGTCGAACATCTCCGTGAGACGCAGTCCCTCGCAGCCCTTTGTGAGCGCGGCCACGGGGCGTACTCGAACCGTCCCGAGGTCCATCGCCCGACGGACCAGGTGCTCGGTGACCGATCGGGTGTCGTTCGTCGGCTGCGTGTCCGCCGCCGGACACACGGTGCCGAACCCGCCGCGCGCGGCCGCGCGACCGCCCGTCTCCAGGTCCTCTTTATGCTCCTCGCCGGGCTCGCCGAGGCGGCAATGCATGTCGACGAAGGCGGGACAGACCAGCGCGCCGCGGGCGTCGATGACGGTGGCGCCCGCGGGCGGCGTGACCGCGCCTTCGTGGACGGCCGCGATCGTGTCGCCGGAGATCTCGACGCCGCCCTGCGCGTCGACGCCGGTCGCCGGGCAGAGCACGCGGCCGTTGACGATCCAGGTGTTCATCTCAACCCTCCTTCCCCATCGCGCAGTCGCGGAGCACGGCCATGCGAACAGCGAGGCCGTTGGCGACCTGGTCGAGGATGATCGACTGCACGCCGTCGGCCACGTCGGGGTCGAGCTCGACGCCCCGATTGATCGGCCCGGGGTGCATCACCACGCAGTCGGGCTTCGCAGCGGCCAGGACCTTCTGGGTCAGCCCGTACGCGAGGTGGTATTCGCGGTCGCTCGGGAAGAGCTCCTCATCGAGGCGCTCCTTCTGGATCCGCAGCATCATCACGACGTCCGCGTCTTCCACCGCCTCGGCGCGGTGGAAGGTCTGTGTGCAGCCCATCGTCTCGATGCCGATCGGGATCATCGTCGGCGGCCCGCACACGTAGGTGTTGGCGCCAAGGGTCGCGAGGCCCGCGATGGCGGAGCGCGCCACACGGCTGTGGGCGATGTCGCCGATGATCGCGACCTTCAGGCCCTCGATGCGGCGCTTGTGCTGGCGGATGGTCAGCAGGTCGAGCAGCCCCTGCGTCGGGTGCTCGTGCGCGCCGTCGCCCGCGTTCACGATCGACGCGTCGATGTGCCGCGCGAGCAGGTGCGGCGCGCCCGCGTGCCGGTGACGCAGCACGATGATGTCCGGGAAATACGCCGCGAGGTTGCGCGCGGTGTCGAGCAGGGTCTCGCCTTTGACCACGCTGCTCGAGCCGCCGGTCACCGAGAGGGTGTCGGCGCTCAACCGCTTGGCGGCCAGCTCGAACGACGCGCGGGTGCGGGTGGACGCCTCCATGAAGAAGTTGACCACCGTGCGCCCACGCAAGGCGGGCACCTTCTTCACCGCGCGCCGGCGGATGTCGACGTAGGAGTCCGCGTTGTCGAGGAGGCGGGTGATCTCCTCGGCGCTCAGCGCCGCAAGCTCCAGCAGGTGTCTGCGCTCCATCTCAGCCTCCTGGTCGCTCGGGGAGACCCCGCAACACGACCCGGTCCTCGTCGTCGAATTCGGCCAGGTGCACCTTGATGCTCTCGTCGCGTCCGGTCTCGACCGTCTGCCCGACGTAGTCCGCCCGGATGGGCAGCTCGCGGTGGCCCCGATCGACGAGGGCTGCGAAGCGGATGCACCGCGGGCGACCCCAATCCATCAGCGCCTCGAGGGCGGCGCGGACCGTGCGCCCGGTGTAGAGCACGTCGTCGACCAGGACGATGTGCTTTCCGCTCATCTCGAAAGGCAGGTGGGTGGGGCGGACCTCCGGGTTGGCCATCCCCTCGAAGACGTCGTCTCGGTAGAGGGTGATATCGAGCTCGCCCACCGGCGCCTCGATCCCCTCTGCCTCCGCCACGTGTGCGGCGATGCGGCGCGCGAGCGGGACTCCACGGGTGCGCACGCCCACCAGCGCCAGGCTGGAGAGGTCGTCGACCTCCTCCACCACCTGGTGCGCGATGCGGCGTACGGCGCGGCGTACGGCGATTGCGTCCATCACGACGCGGCGCTCGACGAGCGTCATGGGCCCTCCTTCGCGTGGGCGAGACCGTGCACTCCACGGAAGAGCCGACTCCAGCGGATCTTCTCCCACGGCGCGGTGAACGAGCTCGCGCTGTCCCAGCTCAGCCAGATGAACATGGCCTTGCCCTTGATGTTCCCGGCCGGGACGAAGCCCCAGTAACGGGAGTCCTGCGAGTTGTCGCGGTTGTCGCCCATCACGAAGACGTGGCCTTCGGGGACCTTCCACGGGAACGGCGCCGCGATGCTGTTGCCGGGCGGGCACTTGTCGAAGCCGCCGCGGTCCGACCAATCGTCGGGTGGGCGGTCGTTGGCCGGCCCGATGCGGCTCGTGCCCTTGCAGCGGAGGGTGTTGAACTTCGTGTTGCCGAGCGCGACGCCGTAGTGGTCGTGGGCGTAGCAGTCGTCGCCCTGCGCCCCGAGAAAGGCGCCCATCCGCTCGAACTGGCCGAACGAAGCCTCAGCGACCGGCTCGCCGTTGATGGTGACGTAGCCCGCCTTGGTGTCGCCGGCGACGTCGATGATGTCCCCCGCCACGCCGACCACCCGCTTGATGTAGTCGAGCGACTTGTCACACGGGTAGACGAAGACGATGACGTCGCCGCGCTCGGGTGAGTCCCAGTCGGCGAGCATCGAGTTCGCGAAGGGCAGACGGACGCCGTAGCTGAGCTTGTTGACGAAGAGGAAGTCGCCGACGGCGAGGGTCGGGATCATCGAGCCCGACGGGATCGTGAAGGCCTCGACGATGAACGCCCGCAGAAGCAGAGCGATGCCGACCGCCCAGGCGATGGACTCGATGTACTCGCGGGTGGCGCCCTTCCGGACCGGGCCGAGGCGAGCGTCGACGCGGGCGTCGAGGTTCTTCAAGGCGTTGTAGATCGCGAGCACGCTGGGCTCGGGGATCGCGGCCTCGAGGGCTTCGAGGGCGGATTGAACCTCGGCGCGGTGCGCTGGGTCGATGCGCGACCCGTACTTCTTGAGCAACCGCCGCGTAGTCTTGGCCGCGTGCTTCGCGCGACGGCGCGCCTTGCCGAGCCGAGGGACGTCTTTGGTGGTGGCCGGCGGCGTCACGTCAATCCGTCTTCAAGATGGCGAGGAACGCTTCCTGCGGGACCTCGACGTTGCCGACCTGCTTCATCCGCTTCTTGCCGGCCTTCTGCTTCTCGAGCAGCTTCCGCTTCCGGCTGATGTCGCCCCCGTAGCACTTCGAGGTGACGTCCTTCCGCAATGCCTTCACGGTCTCGCGCGAGATGATCTTGTTGCCGATGGCCGCCTGGATGGCCACGTCGAATTGCTGACGGTCGATGACCTTCCGGAGCCGCTCGCAGAGGACCTTCCCGCGCTGATAGGCGCGGTCGCGGTGGACGATGATCGACAGGGCGTCGACGTTCTCGCCGTTGAGGCGGACGTCGAGCTTCACGAGCTTCGAGGCGCGGTAATCCGAGACCTCGTACTCGAAGCTGCCGTAGCCCTTCGTGATCGACTTCAGGCGGTCGAAGAAGTCGAAGACGACCTCGCTGAGCGGGAGGTCGTAGTGGATGAGCATGCGCTTGGTCCCCGAGTAGCCGAGATCGCGCTGGATGCCGCGACGTTCCTCGCACAACTGCAGGACAGCGCCGCAATACTCCGTGGGGACGTGGACCGTCGCGTTGATGTAGGGCTCGCGGATCTCGGCGATCTCCTGGACGTCGGGCAGCAGCGCCGGGTTGTCGACCTCGATGGTCTCGCCGGCGGTGGTGTCGACCTTGTAGACCACCGTCGGGGCGGTGGTGATGAGATCCATGTCGAACTCGCGCTCGAGGCGCTGCTGGATGATCTCGAGGTGCAAGAGCCCCAGGAAGCCGCAGCGGAAGCCGAAGCCGAGGGCCGCGGAGGTCTCCGGCTCGAAGGAGAACGCGGCGTCGTTGAGCCGGAGCTTCTCGAGGGCCTCGCGCAGATCGGCGTAATCCGACGAGATGATGGGGAAGAGGCCCGAGAAGACGACGGGCGTGACCTCTTTGAATCCGGCGAGGGGCTCGAGTTGGTCCTTCAATGCGGCTTCGACGAGGGTGTCGCCGACCCGCGCGTGGCGGACCTCCTTGATGTTGGCCACCACGAACCCGACATCGCCAGAGAGGAGCGCGTCGACCGCGACCGCGCCCGGGCTGAAGACGCCCACCTCGATGACCTCGTAGGTCTGGTCGGTGGCCAGCATGTGGACCGATGAGCCGCGCCGCATCGAGCCGTCGACGACGCGGACGAGCATGATGACGCCGCGGTAGTTGTCGTACCAGGAGTCGAAGATCAGGGCGCGTAGCGGGGCGTCAGAGTGGTCTTCGGGGGGCGGGATGTAGTCGACGATGGCCTGCAGCACGCCTGGGACGCCTTCGCCGGTCTTGGCGGAAACGGGGATGGCGGTGCTGGTGTCGAGGCCGACGACCTCCTCGATTTCCTTCTTCGCCCACTCGATGTCGGCGGCGGGCAAATCGATCTTGTTGAGGACCGGGACGATCTCGAGATCGTTGTCGAGCGCGAGGTAGACGTTGGCGAGCGTCTGGGCCTCGACACCCTGGGTCGCGTCGACCACGAGGATGGCGCCTTCGCACGCCGCGAGGGAGCGCGAGACCTCGTAGGTGAAGTCCACGTGACCGGGGGTGTCGATGAGGTTGATCTCGTAGTCGACGCCGTCCGCGGCCCTGTACGTCATGCGCACGGCCTGCGCCTTGATCGTGATGCCGCGCTCGCGCTCGAGGTCCATCGAGTCGAGGAATTGCTCGCGATGCTCCCGGTCGGAGACGGCGCCTGTGAGGCTCAGGATGCGGTCAGCGAGGGTCGACTTGCCGTGGTCGATATGCGCTATGATCGCGAAATTACGGACATTTCTGGCCATCGACCGGTGGAGTCCTACGCGCTGGTTGCGCGCATTATAGGGATTGGTGCGCCCTTTTCAATGCCGCCCTCCGGGCGACTTGACTCGTCCAGCCGTTTGGCCGATGTATGGGCGAGGTCCAGGCTTTTCGAGCATGTACATGCGCCACACCATGGTCGCCGTCGCTTTCCTGATGGTCGCCTGCGGCGGTTCGAGCGATACCAAGCCCGACAAGGGCGCCAAGGGCACGTCCGACGACCACGCGGGCTCGTCGCGGTTCGACATGAACGGCGACGGCGTCCCCGACGTCTGGAAGTACTACGCGGCGGTCGACGGCAAAGACGTGCTCGCCCGCAAGGAATTCGACATCAATTTCGACGGCAAGGTCGATATCTGGCGCTACTACAACCCCGAGGGGAAGTTGACGCGCGACCAGATGGACATGGACTTCGACGGCAAGGTCGACGTCACGAGCTTCTACGAGGACGGGAAGGTCACCCGCAAAGAGGTCGACCTCGAGTTCGACGACCGGCCGGACCTCTTCAAGTACTTCGAGGACGGGCAGCTCGTTCGCGTCGAGGGCGACTCCGACAACGACGGCAAGGTCGACTACTGGGAGAAGTACCGGGGCGGCAAGCTGTACGAGATCGGCTCTGACGAAGACGGCGATGGCCAGCCCGACCCCGACCTCTGGAAGCGCGTCGAGGGGTAAAGCCCTCCGCGCTACTCCTCGATGAACCTTTGCTGCACCTGAAGCAGCGCTCCCATCGCGTCGTAGATGCTCACCTCGTACTCGCCCGGCAGGACCGTCACGCCCTGCCCGCGGTCGAAGACGCCCGGACGCGGGATCGCACAGCTCATCAAGATGTTGGCTTCGATGCCGTCGCGGCTGCAGTTGCGGTTGTCGCCCAGCCAGGTAAAGCGGCGCACGTCGGGTGACGGCTTGATGTCGAACAGGCCGCCACCGGGGATCTCGATGCGCCCCGCCTGCACGTCGACGCGCTCACCCGCCGCCACGTTGCGGATCACGTAGCTGTCGTTGAGCGTCACGTAGTAGCGCCCGGCCGGCACGATGGCCGGGCGGTCCTCCCCACCGCTGCTGATGTACTCGAAGCCGTCGGCCACGTTGATGAAGCGGTAGATGTGGAAGTTCGTGTGGCTCGCCGGCACGCGCCGCGCCGGAACACCGTAACTCGTTCCGTCGGTGTCCCAATTGCCTATTTCACGCATCGTGATCGCCTAGATCGCCCATCGTGATCACTTAGATCGCCCATCGTGATCAGCTGGCGCGACTGGGGGCGTCAATTCATCGACGGTCGGCGTGCTCCTTGGGCCAAACGGCCTGTGAGTTCATCTTCCACATGGCGACCACTCGCGTCGAGGCGACGCCGTCGAGGACGGGGCTCTCGGCGTCCCGATCCTGAGGTTCGCGAGTGGCTCTGCGGACGTGGCTCGGGCCCACGTAGTGTGATTGGCGCGTGCGCGTGACGGTCCTCGATCCGCCGGAACATGCGACGCCATCAACTTCGAGAATGGGGCCCGCGTGGCCGTAGGGTGGGCACGCGG
>PVBE012279082.1_pt1 | contig 19477 bp, 21 predicted proteins | sample 1631181 | NCBI WGS metagenome assembly PVBE01 (sample SAMN08397723, study PRJNA350692) | Marine metagenome, whole genome shotgun sequencing project. | isolation source: water | place: Pacific Ocean | collected 2012-04 | reverse complement strand
GATGCGGTGAAGTTTCAGAGTTACACCGCGGAACGCCTAACATCTGCAAACGATCCTGAGCGCTTGGAGCGGGTCAGGCGGTTTGCTCTCGATGAAACGGCACATAGGCGACTGGCGGAGGAGGCCGCTGCGGTAGATATCGCCTTTATCTCCACCGCCGTTACAGAGGATTGGGTACCGCTTCTCGCGGAGTTGGCGCCGGCGATCAAGATTGCCAGTGGCGATCTCAATTTTGAACCGCTAATCCGCTCTGCTGCGGCGCAGGATAAGCCTCTAATCCTATCGACGGGCCTCGGCACCATTGAGGAAGTCGACCAGGCCGTGGATTGGATTCGCGGTGAGACGGGTATTTCCAGTCTCTCCGAGCGGTTAGTGCTGCTGCACTGTGTGTCTGCCTATCCGACGCCAAACGAGGACGCTAATATCTTGAGCATTCCCTTTATGGCGGAGCGCTTTGGGTTGCCTGTGGGCTATTCAAACCATGTCGTAGGAATCGATGTTTGCCTTGCGGCGGTGGCGCTCGGTGCATGCGTAATCGAAACCCATTTCACCGACTGTAAGACCGGCCGCAGCTTCCGCGACCACGAGCTATCGGTGGAGCCCGACGATATGCGCGAGCTGGTGCAGCGCACGGAATTGGTGCGGGCAAGTCGTGGCCGTTGGGGCAAGTTTCGCCAGCCAAGCGAAATGCCCTTGCTCGATGCGGTTCGTAAGGGCGTTGTCGCCGCCCGCAGCCTCCCCGTCGGCCAGATTCTTCAACGGGGGGATTTGATGTTTGCGCGCCCTGCAACTGGCATACCCTCGCATGATCTTCCAAGTGTTCTGGGTAAGCGCTTGGTACGTCCGCTCGAGGCCGGCGAGCTGCTGACGACTGGCGTGCTGGAAGACTGAGCCACCCATGTGCGGTATTGCCGGCTTTCTCGGACCACAGGCTGTGATAGAACCGCGGCTTGAGGCCGCACTAGCGACAATGGCCAGCCGTGGCCCCGACGCGTGCGGCAGCTATCGGTGCCGGTTACGCAATAACAACCTGGATCTTCTCCATGCCCGGTTGGCGATCATCGATCTTGATGCCCGCGCCCATCAGCCGTTCGAGCGCGACGGGCTGGTCCTGGTGTTCAACGGCGAGATTTACAATTACCTGGAGCTGCGCGAGACCCTGGCGGCGGTGGGCCATCGCTTCTCCACCTTGTCCGATACCGAGGTGATCGTCGAAGCCTATCGGCGGTGGGGTGAAGCCTGCGTCGATCGATTCGAGGGCATGTGGGCAATCGCGCTGTTCGACGCATCTCAAAATCGGCTTTGGCTGAGCCGTGACCGATTCGGCGAAAAGCCGCTTTACTACATGCATCATGGCGGCGCGTTTTTGTTCGCGTCCGAGGTTAAAACCCTGGCCGCTCTGGCCGGTGGTTGGCCACCGCCAAACGTTGATCAGATTCGCCGTTACTTGGTGAACGGATACAAAGCGCTATACAAGCGGCCGCGGACCTGGTTCGACGGCGTCACCGAGTTTCCCGCTGGCAGCTCCGCCCTCATCGCCGAGCCTGGCGCGGTCGTGGCCACGCCGTATTGGCGGCTCCACTATTCGCCCCGTCAAATGTCCGCCTCGAATGCTCTGGAAGGAGCACGCGAGCGTTTGTTTGATGCGGTACGGCTCAGGCTGCGGTCGGACGTGCCGGTCGCGTTTTGCCTCAGCGGCGGCGTCGATTCGAGCACCCTTGCCGGGATCGCGGTCAAGCATTGTGGCGCCTCGTTGCATGGCTTCTCGATTGTCGATCACGATCCGCGTTACAATGAGCGCGACAATATCGATCAAACCGTCACCTTTCTGAACGCCGATCTACAGGTGATCGAGACCAGCACAGAGGGGTTTTTCGAACGGCTTGATCGGCTGGTCTCGGATCGCGATGCACCGGTCGCGACGATCACCTATTATCTTCATGCCGCGCTCGCAGAAGCAATCAGTCAGGCCGGATTCAAGGTGGCGATCTCGGGCACGGCCGCTGACGAACTGTTCACCGGCTATTACGATCATTATGGCTTCTGGCTCGCCGAAATGCGCGATCGCCCTGAGTTCCCCCGGCTGGTCAACGATTGGCGGCAAAGTTATGGTCGCCACGTGCGCAATCCAATTCTTCAGGACCCGCTTGCTTTCGCCAAGAACCCGGCCCAGCGGGACCACATCTATCTCAACGCTGACTTGTTCCAAAACTTACTCACCGCGCCGTTCGACGAGCCGTTCGAGGAGAGCGACTACGCCGACAATCCCCTGCGCAATCGGATGCTGAACGAGCTTTGCCACGAGGCCGTACCGGTGATCCTCAAGGAGGACGATCTCAACTCGATGCGGGTGTCGGTGGAGAATCGCTCGCCCTACCTGGACCGGAGCCTTGCCGAGTTTCTGTTCGAAGTGCCGAGCGAGCACTTGATCCAGGACGGCTACGCCAAATTCCTTCTGCGCGCCGCTGGCAAGGGCATGGTGGCCGATCCCGTGCGCCTCGATCGGCGCAAGCGCGGCTTCAATGCCTCCATTGACTCTTTGGTGAAACGCTCCGATCCCGAGACCAGGGAGTTGCTGCTCGCGGATAGTCCGATCTTCGAGATTGTGCGCCGCGAGGCTTTGGAGGAGTTTCTCACCAGCGATATGACAGACAACAGCTTTTCGAAGTTTCTCTTCAGCTTTATCTCTGCGCGTATGTTCCTTGATCAGCAATCTGCAAAACCGCATTTGTAGTTCGATGATGCGCTATTGCAACCGCTGCATCTTGCCCGATAGCGGCCCCGGCATCACCCTCGACGATTCAGGTCTGTGCACCGCTTGCCGTAGGCACGATGATAAGGATCGACGCATTGAATGGGACGCGCATTTCGCCGCCTATAGTGTGGCCTCGCTGGCATTTCTGTGCGGCAAGGCCGGGGTCCGTGCCGACCGGATCGAGCGATTGCGTGAGCCGAGCCACAAATGCACTTTGGCTGCCTTTTGAGGCCATTATGAATGCACGGGCCTTAGAATCGGCAATCACAGTCCGGCGTTCACCGTTCGAGGAGAGCTTGCTAGGCGGGCCGGTGCTGCGGCTCGACCTGGGCGCGGGTGCTCTTGAGTTCGAGATTGACGCGGTTGTTGCCCAGGGGCGCGAGAGCGGCGTTCGTTTGATTTCCGTGCGCTTGCCGTCGGCGGACCAGCCCGGCGCGGCCGCACTGACCAAAGCTGGGTTTCGCAAGATCGAGCAGCTGGTCACGTGGCGGCGGTCGATCATGCCAGTGCCGAAGCGCGGCCACCTCGTCGATCTTGCCCGCGAGGAGGATCATGCCGCCTGCATCGATATCGGCCGGAGCGCCTTCACAACTGATCGCTATCACGCGGATCCCAAAATACCGAATGCGATCGCCGACGCGCTAAAAGCTCGCTGGATCGAGAATTCCCTGAACGGGCGCGCTGATGTCGCTCTGGTCGCACGGGACAATGCCGGTGGCGTTGCTGGCTTCAACCTGATCGTGGACACGGGCACAGACCCGATGATCGACCTGATCGCGGTCGCTGAGCGCCATCGCAGCCAAGGTATCGGCCGAGCATTAGTGGTGGCCGCGCTCGACCACTACCGGGGTCGGGCTGAGGCCATGGTCGTCGGCACGCAAAGTCAAAACACTGCATCCATGGCGCTCTATCCGGCGCTCGGTTTCATCTGTTTCGCGGAGCAGGCCACGTTCCATTGGACACCATGAACGTTAGAACCATGCGCGCCGGAGTCATCGGTCTCGGTGTCGGCGAGCGCCACGTCACTGGCTATGGCCAGATCGCGGACTGTGAGGTCACAGCGATTTGCGATCGGGATCCTGTCAAACTGGCCGAGGTGGGTGACCGGCAAGGGATCGCCTGTCGCGAGACGGATTGGCGAAAGATTGTTGGGCATCCTGACATAGATCTGGTCTCCATTTGTAGCTATGACGACACCCATACGGAGCAAGCTGTTGCTGCGTTTGGTAATGGTAAGCATGTCATGATCGAAAAACCGATCGCGCTCAATCGCCGTGAAGCCGAGGCGATATTGCGTGCGCAGCAGGACAGTGGCTGCTTGATTACGTCAAATTTTATCTTGCGTCAAAGCCCGCGGTTCCAGGAAGTCTGGCAGATGGCCCGCGATGGCGCCTTCGGCGAGCTCTTCTATATGGAAGGCGACTATGTGCATCAGATACTGTGGAAAATTCTTGAGGGATGGCGCGGGAAGATGGATTTTTATTGTGTCACTTATGGTGGGGGCATACACCTGATTGATCTCATGCGCTGGATAAGCGGCCAGGAAGTGACAGAGGTTGCTGGCATGGGCGGCAAGGTGCTAACGCGGGGCAGTAGCTACCGGTATCCGGATACGATCGTGAATCTGCTACGATTCGAGAACGATCTTATTGCAAAGACGGCAACAACCTTTGGCTCGCAGCGTCCGCAGCTGCATGCCTTGCAGGTTCATGGGAGCAAGGCAACCTTCGTTAACGAATACCCCGATGCCCGCCTGTACCGCGGCGATAACGATGAGGGTACCGTTGTCACGACGCCGTATCCCGCTATCGCCAAGAGTGATCTCCTGCCAGATTTTGTCGCTGCGATACGCGAAGGACGCGAACCGATTGTCGGCGCCCGTGACGTGTTTCGGGTAATGGATATTTGCTTCGCCGCTTGGGAGTCGGTCGAGACAGGACGCAGCGTAGCGGTGTCCTATGGCATATGAAACGGACTCCATCGATGGCTGATCAGCTAGCGATACCGTTTGGCCGGCCAATGCTGGGTCCCGAAGAGATCGAGGCCGTGATGCGCGTTCTTGCCGGGCCGCAACTGGTACACGGGCCTGTTGCTGAGGCCTTCGAGAGCGCTTTCGCCGCACGGGTCGGCGTGGCGCACGCGGTTACGCTCTCGTCGTGCACTGCGGCGCTCCATCTAGTCCTGCATGCACATGGTATCGGCCCCGGCGACCAAGTCGTTGTGCCGGCTATGACCCATGTCGCGACGGCACATGCAGTGGAGTTCTGTGGTGCCGAGCCGGTCTTCGCCGACGTGGATTCGGCAAGCGGAAACATCGATCCCGAGCAACTCGCTCAGGCCATGGGACCGCGGACCCGCGCGGTGATTGCCGTGCATTATCTGGGATTGCCCTGTGATATGGCGCGGATATTGCCGCTGGCAAGAGAGGCAGGCGTTCCCGTAATCGAAGACTGTGCGCTGGCTGTGGACGCACGCTATGGTGAGCACAAGGCCGGCAGCCTCGGGGTCGCCGGCTGCTTTTCTTTTTATCCCGTCAAGCATATCACCACTTGCGAGGGTGGCATGCTCACGACCGACGACCCCGCGCTGGCTTCTAAGGTCACGCAACTGAGGGCGTTCGGTTATGATCGGACGCTCGGCAAGCGGGCTAAATCCGGTATCTACGACGTCACCCAACTGGGATACAATTACCGCATGAGCGAACTGCACGCTGCCGTCGGCCTCGCCCAGATCGACAAGCTAGACGGCTTTCAAGCGGCGCGCGCGGCCAACTTTCTGGCGCTTAGCGAGGCCCTTTCCGATATCGATGACGTTACCATATTCGCGCCCGTTCAGGGGATGGCCAGATCATCCCACTATTGCCTGAATGCCATTTTACCGCGAGACGGCAGCCTGTCGCGAGACGACGTCGTCGCGGCCTTAAAGGCATCAGGGATTGGCAGTAGTGTGCATTATCCGAGCGCGGTACCATTGTTCCATTATTACCGCCAAAAGTATGGCTACCAAGCAGGCGTCTTCCCAGTGGCCGAATGGCTTGCCGCGCAGACCATCTCGCTGCCGGTTGGGCCTCATTTGGCACCTGAGGATCCGCAGCGTATCGCCGACGCTGTAAAGGATGCGATTGTCAGGTTACGCACTGTAGTAGGTGTTTACCAATCTTGATGTTCGAGGTCCTACATATTGCGTAACGAAACTTATCGACACGCCTGCGAAACCTTGCGCGAAGAGCGGGTTTTGCTTGTGGGCGGCGCAGGTTTTATCGGTCACAATCTGGCTTTGGAGCTGCGTCGCGGCGGTGTCGAGACCATGGTGTCCGACAACCTTATGGTCAATAATTTAGTCAGCAATGTGAGCCGAAGCGAGACCGAAGCGGTGCAGCGCCAGCTCTATCGGAACTTTCTCCTCGATCGTTTCGAGGCAATGCGCGATACGGGTGTCCATTTGCGTACCGCCGATGCCCGCGCAATGGTCGACTTGAGTCAGGTTTTCGACGAGTTTAAACCGACCAAAATCGTCCACTTAGCTGCGATCGCGAGCGCCGTGCAGGCGCGCAACAATCCCGGACTCGCCTTCGATCTACAACTGGTCACGCTGCGCAATGTACTTGAGCTATGCCGGCTCCAACATGGCGCTGTCAATCAAATCATGTTTCTCAGCTCTAGCACGGTATATGGCGATTTTGAAACGCCGGAGGTGGACGAGACCGCGCTTCCACGACCGCGCGGCATCTATGCTAACGGTAAGTATATGGGCGAGAGACTCGTGCGAACCTATTCCGAACAACATGGCGTCGGCTCGGTGATTGTGCGGCCGAGTGCACTTTACGGCGAACGCTGTGTCAATAGACGGGTCAGCCAAGTGTTCATTGAGAACGCGCTATCCGGCAAGTCGCTCATGCTGGAAGGTGGTGGTGAGGGTCGCCTCGACTTCACCTATATAGACGATCTGGTGGAGGGTATGGTTCGGGCACTCGCTTGCGATGCGAGTGGTGACTACACCGAGACCTTCAACATCACCTTTGGCCAAGCTCGCACTATCAGAGATCTGGCAGACTTGGTTCACGAAGTCGTGCCCGAAACTATCTTAGAGGAGTGGCCGCGCGTAAAGGACAAGCCAATCCGTGGTACGCTATCTAATAAGCGAGCGAAGACTATTCTTGATTTTAAAGCGGCTTGGCCCCTGGAGAAGGGCTATCCTCGCTACTGTAACTGGTATGCTGAACAATGGCGAAAAGCCGAGCAGCAGAGCAAACTGGATTAATTATCTTCGCGCGCTACGATTCAGCGCGCTTACCCGGTAAAGCGCTGCGCCCACTTGCGGGCAGGGCGTTGCTCGGCTGGGTGATCGACCGCGCGCATCAAGTGTTGGATAATCTACCGGTGATGGTCGCGACGTCTGAGCGCGCTGTCGACGACCCGATCGCGGACTTTGCTGAAAAGGAGGGGATTGGTCTTTACCGCGGCTCGACACACAACGTGGCAGGACGCGCCTTGGCCGCAGCTGAAGCTGCAGGTCTTGGCGCGTTCGCGCGCATATCTGGAGACAGTCCATTCTTCGACTATACATTGCTTGAAGATATGATTGTTCGTCAACAAGACGCGGATCTCGACCTGCATACTAACGTTATGCTGCGGAGTTATCCTGCGGGAGCAAGCTGTGAAGTGATTAAGGTTGCCGCCATGCGACGCCTCGTGGTCGCGGCCCGTAATGCGGAGGAGCGTGAGCACGTGACACTGTACTTCTACCGCCATCCCGAACAGTTTCGCATTGAGAATATCAAAGCCTCGAACGACCGCTATCAGGGGGTCCGTCTCGTGGTCGATACCGCCGCGGACCTGGCCCGCGCGGACTGGATAGCCAGGTGCCTTGAGGGCCGTCTCGTTGCTGCAACTCTGGATGAGATCTCGGGTCTCGCAAGAACCTGGGACCGAAACCAATGCTCGGAACTGAGGCCATGAAGGTTGCGCAGTGCGAACCGGCACGACAGTTTTCAGTTGGCCATGACGGCGAGATCGTTCTCTCTCATTGTGCCGACGTTTATCTACGACCATGCCGGCCGGTTCCCTATGCTGAATGTCGACTCCGGCATCGATGACTACGAGGCGATACCGTTGACTGTGAACACGCTCGAGGACCTGGTCCAGGCTAACTGGCTTGCCTTCCGCCTCGTCTATCACCACAACGATCACAGCCTCGACACCGTGGTGAACCTCGCCCGCGAATGGCGGCGCATGCGCCGCCACAAGGGGAGAAGATCGGCATGAGCGATCTGGCAGTCCTTGGCGGCTCTCCTGTGTTGCCCGATCCCCTCCCCCCCTATCCTTCAATGGGACGTGCGGAAGAAGAGGCGGCGGCTGAAGCGGTGCGCTCGGGATGCCTGTCCGGATTCTACGGCAGTCCCGGCCCTGAATTTTTAGGCGGACCGCGGGTTCGAGCCTTCGAGCAAGCCTGGGCAGCCCGGTACGGCACTGCCTATGCGGTGTCGGTCAACTCAGCAACTTCGGGCCTGATCGCAGCGATGGGGGCGATCGGCCTTGGTCCCGGCGACGAAGTGATCGTGCCCCCCTGGACCATGTCGGCAACCGTCGTGGCTCCCTTGTTCTACGGCGCTATACCGGTCTTTGCCGACATCGAGGAGGATACCTTCTGTATCGACGTCGGATCGGTCGAGGCGGCCCTATCGAACAAGACCCGCGCGATCCTGACGGTCAACCTGTTCGGCCATCCGGCACGTCTGGCCATCCTTCGCGAACTGGCCGACCAAAAAGGAATTTTTTTGGTCGAGGACAATGCCCAGGCCCCGCTGGCTGTCGAGAATGGACAACTCGCCGGCACGGTTGGGCACATCGGCATCTTCAGTCTCAACTTCCACAAACACATCCACACCGGCGAAGGGGGGGTCTGCGTGACCGACGACGAAACCCTGGCAACAAGCCTGCAGCTGATCCGCAACCACGGTGAAAATATGGTAGAGGATTGGGGCATCGCCGACATCACGAACATGGTCGGCTTCAACTTCCGCTTGACCGAGATCGGTGCCGCGGTCGGGTTAGCGCAACTGGCCGACATCGACAACCACCTAGCCCGGCGGCGCCATATCGCTGAGGCCCTGACCGAAGGGACGTGTGACCTGGAGGGCTGGACTCCTCCCCGGGTGCGGGAGGGCTGCACCCACAGCTATTACGAATGGGTGGCCCGACTTGATGCTACCGTTCTTGGGATTACCCGCCAGACCTTTTCCAAGGCGCTTGCCGCCGAGGGCTTCCCCCATTTCACAGGCTATGTCGAACCGCTTTATCGGCTGCCGCTGTTTCGCCAACGCAAGGCGATCGGCCGAGACGGGTTCCCCTTCACCCTGACGCAGCGCACCTACGATTCCGGCATGTGCCCCGTGGTCGAACGGCTGCATCGCGACGAAGCGTTGTTGTTCGAATGCTGTGCCTTCGACCTGGACGAACGGACTCTGGAACGACTGGTTGAGGCGGTCCGCAAGATTCATGCTGAGCGCGATGCATTGCGGCCCCTGGGGGAGAACTGATTCATGGCTCGCGTTGTTGCCAGCATCGAGGCCCGCATGGCGTCATCGCGCCTGCCAGGTAAGGTGTTGGCGGACATCGCGGGCAAGCCCGCCCTACAGCGGCTTCTGGACCGTCTGTACGCTGCTCAACAGATTGACGCCATTGTCCTCGCCACTACTACTGGTGAGGTCGATGATCCTCTCGCCCAATGGGCCAACGACGCGGGCCTGCCCTGCCACCGGGGCAGCGAGGACGACGTATTGCGCCGGGTGGTCGAGGCCCAACAATCCATGTCCTCGGACGTGGTGGTGGAGATCAACGGCGACATGCCTTTGCTGGACCCCGCGGTGGTCGACCGGGCCGTCGAGCGTTTTTTTCAAGGCGGTTGCGATGTGGTTAGCACAACCTGGAAGCCGTCCTATCCCCAGGGGATCGACGCCCAGGTATTCCGCTTGGAGGATCTTGAGCGGGTCGCCAATACGATCCAGGACCCAACCGTACGCGAGCACGTGTCCCTTTATTTCTACGAACACCCGAAGCGCTACCAGGTCGTCCACCTGGAAGCGCCGCCCAGATTGCGCCGTCCCGATGTGCGGCTTGTCCTCGACTATGCCGAGGACCTAGACCTGATCCGCGCCGTCTACGAACGGCTGGAACCCGGGTTGGGAGGCGCCTTCGGAGTTGAGGAGGTGCTCGCCCTGCTTGACCGGGAGCCGGTGCTGGCCGCAATCAACCGCCACTGCGAGGAGTTGTCGGCACGATGAGCGGGAAAGGCTTGCGCACGGTTCTCATCGGATTCGGCCAAATAGCGGCGGGGCTGCAGACGGACGCGCACATGGCCCGCTACTTCTCGTATGCCACCCACGCCCAGGTCCTCGCCGGCCATCCGGACTTCCAGTGGCTCGGAGTGGCTGATCCCAATGCCGAGGCCTGCCAGGCCGCCGCGGACACCTGGTTCGTGCCGCACGTCGACGCCGACGCCTTGAGCCTTGCCAGGCTTGTCGACGCTGAGGTCGCGATCATCACCGCACCACCCGCCGCCCGCCCTGCTGTTCTTGATGCCTTTCCCAACCTCAAGGCAGTGTTGGTGGAGAAGCCCCTTACCCTCGATGAAACTGACGGAACTGGGTTCGTAACTCTCTGCCGTGAGCGCGGCATCCATCTCCAAGTCAACTTCTGGCGCCGTGCGGACCTTTTCTACAGCGATCTGGCCGGCGGGCGCCTGGCCGCCCTCCTCGGAAAGCCCCAGGCCGTCTTCGCCACTTACGGAAACGGACTCCGCAACAACGGCACCCATCTGGTCGACTTCGCGCGCCTGTTACTGGGAGAGGTCATGACAGTGCGGGCCTTGGGGCCGGCGACTCCGGCGGCGGGCACGCCACTTGCCGGCGACGTCCACATACCACTCGCCCTCACCCTCGACGGTGGAATTCTGGCAACGGTCCTGCCACTGGATTTCGACCACTACCGGGAAGTGGGACTTGATATTTGGGGAACCAAGGGGCGTTTAGCCCTCTACCAGGAAGGCCTAGGTGTGTTCCACTATCCCCTCGCCGACAACCGGGGCCTGGAAAATGAATGCGAGATTGCCAATGATCGGCCGCAAGTTCTGGAACCGACGGTCGGGCAGGCCCTTTACCGCATGTACGACAATCTGGCCGCTGCGGTCCGTGACGGCACCCCTTTGTTCAGCCCAGGAGAGTCGGCCCAGCGAACCGAGGCCGTCATCGCGGCGGCCTTGCGTTCTTCCACATCCGGTGGGACCCTCGAAAAGCCATGACATCACCCGTTTGCGACGTTCTCATCCTGGTCGAGGATCCCGGCGCCGCCAACAATGTGCTGGGGCTGGTCGAGGCGCTTCGTATCCGGGGCCGCTCGGCCCGCCTGTTTGCCGTCGGCCCGGCGGTCGATTATCTGCGGGCTTTCGGGGAGGCTCCGGAGACTGACCCGGGCCGAGATGCCGATGCGCTCATCGATCTTGTCGACCCTGGGTTGGTCCTGGTGGGAACGTCGGAAAACACCGATAGCCTCTGCCTGGCCCTTGTAGTTGCCGCGCGCGCTCGCCACCGACCCAGCGCCGCCGTCGTCGACGGACCGTCGAGCGCTGCGTTCCGATTCCGTGGCCACAGTTCCGATCCGTTGGCCTTTGCCCCTGATTGGCTTCTTGTGCCGGAATCCTTCACCCGCGACGCGTACAAGGACTTGGGATTTTTGGAAACCCGGATGATTACATCTGGGCATGCTTTGTTCGATCGTGTCCGCATCGTGGGAGAGGCTTTGGCCGAAGAAGGTCGCGACGCTGTTCGTCACCGGGTCCTCCCCGATGCTCCCGACGGCCGCCCAATCCTTGTATTCGTCGCGGAGAGGTCCGATGGGCTTGATCCAGGTGCTTTCTCGCGGCGCTCAGATTACACTCTGCAGGGACGGGGCGGAAGCAACCGACGGACGGATATTGTCCTCGAGGAAGTTCTCGATGGCCTGACGGACCTGGCCACCCGCCCCTATGTCGTCCTGCGCCTGCATCCTAAGAACACAAGGGCGGAGTTCGCCGCATATGAGCACGAGGTGGACGAAGTCAGTGCCGGCGGACAGGCCTATGAAATTGTCTCCGCCGCCGATGCGGTCGTCGGTCTAACTTCCATTTTGTTACTCGAAGCGGCAATTCTAGACCGTCCGACCCTAGCGGTGGTTCCCCGAGTCTCCGAGCGATATTGGCTGGCTTCGATCGCCATGGGAATCACGCCGGCGGTTGACAGCCGGACTGAACTGCGCCGAACCCTTAGTCGACTGCTTGCTGGCGAGACTCTCGGCAGGCGGGCTCAAGAGGTGCTAAAATTCGGGGCCATCGACCACATGGCCGAAGCGCTGGGCCTTATCCTGACCGACGCCTCGACTTGACCTACATCAAAGATCTCAACGACGGCATCATCCGGGTGATGACCGTCCACAAGGGACCCAGCACGACCAACGCCTTTAACTTGACCTTTGGCAATGCCCGCACCATCGCCCAACTCACGGCTATCGTGAAGGATGTCGTGTCCACCGCCATCCTCGAGGAACGCCCCCGCGACAAGAGCAAGCCGATCCGCGGCACGCTGTCGACAGAGCGGGCACAGAGCGAACTCAATTTTCTGCCTCAGTGGCCTTTGGAGAAAGGTTACCGCCAATAATGCGAGTGGGATATCGAATAGTGGGAATGCGTCCAGTGCCGGCTGAAGGCTAGTTGACCTTCCGATGATCGGAATTGTCGATTACGGGCTAGGCAATCTGACCTCGGTCGCTGGCGCCGTTGAGAGAGTGGGATTTGAGCCCGTTATTTCGGCGGATCCAGAAACCCTGGGCCATGCGAAGAAACTGATTTTGCCCGGTGTTGGCGCCTTCGGCGATGGCATGGCTAATCTGTGCGAACGCGGGCTCGTCCAACCCCTCACTGACATGGTGACCCGACGCGAGACACCGATACTCGGCATCTGCCTTGGTTTCCAGCTCATTGCTCTGTCCAGCGAGGAGTTCGGCGAGCATGAGGGCCTGGGTTGGATCGATGCCCGTGTCACTCGCCTGGAACTTGGCGATGAGAGCCTGCGTATTCCCCACGTCGGTTGGAACGAACTCTACCAGGACCAGGAATCTGTGCTGTTCGACGGCATCCCTGACGAAGCTTTGTTCTACTATGTCCACACCTATCGGATGGAGACCGAGGACCGCGACCTGGTCGCCGGTGAATGCGACTACGGCGGCAGGTTCGTCGCCGTTATCCACCAGGGCAATATCCACGCTACCCAGTTCCACCCAGAAAAAAGCCAGCGCCACGGCCTGACCCTGCTAAAGAACTTCTTGGAGAAAGGGTGATGCTGAGAAAACGCTTGGTCACCGTACTCACCTTTAACGACGGAACACTGTTTCGAACCAAGTTGTTCGAGCCGGACTACCGCTACACCCACAACTTCGTAGACGCCTGGTCGGTCGACGAGATTGTCATCCTCGACATCACCCGAACCGCCGGAGCCAACAAGCAGAAGTTTTACGACGTGGTGACCCAGATTGCCCACGACTGTTTCGTACCCCTGGCAGTGGGCGGTGGAATCCGAACCATCGACGACGTAAAACGGTGCATGGAAGCCGGCGCCGACAAGGTAGTGGTCAACACTGGGGCCATCAAACGCCCCAAGTTCATCTCCGAGATTGCCAGACTCTACGGCGCCCAATGCGTGGTGCTGTCCATTGACGCCCGCAATACCGGTGGCAGCTATGAGGTCTTTTCCAATTTTGCCTCCACGTCTACGGGTCTGACACCGGAGGACTGGGCCCGGCGTGGCGAAGACCTGGGTGTTGGCGAGGTTCTGATCACTTCGGTAGAGCGGGACGGCTCTCTCCAGGGCTACGATGTGGACCTTTGCCGGCGAATCGCTGGTGCGGTCACAGTGCCGGTCCTGATTCTGGGGGGTGCGGGATCATGGAAGCATTTTGTCGATGGCATCGAAAGGGGCGGTGCCTCAGCCGTCTGCACCCAGAATATTTACCATTTCACCGAAAGCAGCATTCACAGCGCCAAGGCCTTTATGGCAAAGAAAGGCATCGACGTTAGGATGTGACTATCGATCTGCCGAAGGAACAGCAATCGCGATGATTCATTTCTGCAAGATCTGTCTGATGCCGAACACTCGGCCACGGATCGAGTTCGACACGGACGGCGTCTGCAATGCCTGCCACAACGCCGAACGCAAGAAGGCCATCGACTGGAATGCGCGGTGTGCCGAGTTTGTCGATCTGATCGAGTCCTACAAAGGCGGTGACGGGCCTTACTACTGCCTCGATCCCTGGTCGGGTGGAAAAGATTCGAGCGCCATTGCCTATCGCCTCAAGTTCGAGTTCGGCCTCAATCCCCTGCTGGTCACTTTTTCACCGCTGATGCCAAACGCTATTGCTGAACACAACCGCGAGGAGATGATCCGCCTCGGCTTCGATCATGTCATGGTGCGTCCCAACCAAAAGGTGAGTCGGCACCTGTCGCGGCGCTTCTTCATTGAGCGCGGCGACCCCAAAATCCATTGGAACGCGGGGATCAACTCAGTGCCGGCTCAAATAGCGGTAAAATACAAGATTCCGTTGGTCTTCTATGCCGAACACGGCGAAAGTGAGTACGGTGGCCGCGTGCTCTCTGAAGAGCACCGAAAGAAACGTGATCTCGCCGAAGTGCTGGAACACCAGATCGGTGACGACCCCTTCAACTGGATGGACGACGTCGTCGGCGAACATGACCTCGCACCTTATTTTTATCCCGAACCGGGTGAGTTGGAGGACGTCAGCGTGACCGCCTTCTATTTCAGTTACTTTTTTCGATGGTCGATGCTGGACAACTGGAACTACATTCGAGATAAGTTCGATTTTCGGACTGCGGAAAATGGCCGTACTAACGGTACTTTCACCGATTTCGACAGCCTCGATGATAAAATCGACAACCTATTTTATCACATGCAGTTCATCAAGTTTGGGTTCGGCCGGGCGACCCGCGACGCCTGCCGGATGATCCAGAACGACCAGATGACCCGCGCCGAGGGTCTGGACCTCGCTCGCAGATACGACGACGAGTTCCCCAAGACCTTTCACGACGAACACTTGGAGTACCTCGGTCTAGCGGAGACCGAATTCACGGAGGCCGTCGACCAACACCGCGATCCCGAGATCTGGAATTTTGCGGGCAACCAATGGAGTCTGCGCCATCCGCCGGAGTAAGAAATCAAGGCACGATGACTAATACGGTATTTCAGGATTTCGATTGTGACCTCTGCGGCTCACCCGACGCGGCTGAGATTGAGGTCACCCGGCACTACGGCACGGGTGGCCCTATCCACGTTTGCAAGAACTGTGGCTTTGTTTACGTGCGCCGCCGCCGTACCGCCGACAGCATCGCCGATGAATGGTCGGACGGTATTTACCAGAAGGGCTACACCGCCCGCTTTCCCGGCGTGAAGGCGCGGCAGACCTATGTGGCCGACTTCATCGATTCATCTTTGGGACTCAACGGCAAGACAGTCTGCGACATTGGCGCCGGCGAAGGCCGGTTCCTTGAAATCATCGAGCGCGAGCACGGCGCCAAAGCCTTCGCCATCGAACCCTCCAAAGCCAATTGCCGGATGATGGAGGATTCTGGGATCGAGATCTTCGCCGGTACCATCGAGGATTTCCAAGCCTCCGCACTGGCCGGGAAAAGAGCCTTTGATTTGGCCACCATTGTCTGGACACTTGAGAACTGCCAATCCTGCCGCATCATGCTGGATGCCGCTCATGATGTCCTCAAGGACGATGGCTATTTGGCAGTGGCGACGGGCAGCCGGATTTTGGTGCCGTTCAAGAAGCCCATGCATTACTACCTGGGCTCGCTCGACCCGACCACCGACTATCACGTAACCAGCCAGCACATGGACACTCATGCCTTCCGCTTCAGCGCCAACACCATGCAGGGCCTGTTTGCCGTCAGTGGGTTTGAGGTGACCCATGTGAATCGTTATATCGATACCGACTACCTAGTGGTGATCGGGCGTAAGATCGGCCGGTCGCGAGACATCCGCTGGCAGGGCGACGACTGGCGGGCAGTCATCGATCATTTCGAGCGTTGGCACAAAGATACGCAGAACCACTTCAAGGATGCGTGACATTGTCGTTTTCCTCAACGGGGCCTGGAGTCTCTCTACCCGTCGCCGACACCTGCGCCGCCTTTGCCGAGTGCTCGCCGAAAAGAGCCGACACGTCAAAGCCTGGCTAGCAGTCGACTGCCAGCCAGTCGGTGGCGTTAACACCCCCGACTTTGTTGCCGAGATGGAGGCACTCCGGCCGGACCGGATTTTGATCGCTGGATACTCAAGTATCTTTCGCGATAAATTTATTGCGGTTCCCAAACGCGGCACTATCAACCTCCGCGCTGGATGCTTGCCACTGTTCCACATTCTCTTCGATGGCCGTGCCGAGGTATTGCGCTGGCTAAGAGAACATAAGAATTCTGTGTTACCAGCATGAACCGAAATCGCGAGGCGCAAGTGTCGACAACTACTCTCGAGACTGCACGACTAAGGCTCGAGAGATTTGCAGCAGGGCATCTGAGTGAACGGTACGTTAGTTGGTTAAATGATCCCGAGGTAGTTCGGTATAGCGAGCAACGCCATCGCCAGCACAGCATGGAAACTTGTCGGCAATACGTCCGCACTATGGCTGATGCGGGAAACTCTCTGTGGGCTATTATTGGTGTCGATCCAGCTTTCGGACATATCGGAAATATCGCGGCAGTTCTGGATAGAAACAACCAGCTTTGTGACGTCGCTATCCTTATCGGCGAGCGCTCGGCTTGGGGTCATGGGCTCGGGACCGAAGCCTGGATTGCGGTCTGTAACTTCATGCTCGGCCCTATGGGAATGCGAAAGGTAACCGGCGGCACGATGGAGAATAACAAGGCTATGGTTCGTATCATGGAGAGGGCTGATATGGTTCCCGACGGACGCCGACTGGCGCACTACTTGATTAAAGATGAAGCCGTGAATCTTGTTTACTTTGCAAGCTTCCCGCCAAAGGATAAATAGCCGATGAACGACTGTACAGCTATGCAGCGTATTGCCTACTGCCATAATAGTGAGATCCGGCATTTCATGTTGGATGTATTGCGTATGCTTAAGCAAGAAGTTGGATCTGAAATTCACGTCTACTGCGGTATCCGGGAGCAAGTATCTTTTTACGATCAGGCGCTGGCTGATGGCGAAATCGATAGTGTGAGTGCCATCAATCAATCCCGGTATCCTCATTCCGTGTCGCGGATAAGCCACCAAAAGATCGTTGACGAGGCGCGCGAGAATGAGCGTCTTCTTGGCACGACTTACAATCGTATGATAATGGGCAGCAGGACCTATGGACGCGGGTTCTCACCCGGTGGTTTTTACCACCCGCGCGCGATCTATGCCGAGGCTGCCTCTTATATTCAAATATTGGATGCGTACAATCGAGAGCTTGCCGTATGGAAACAGGCGTTCGATAAGCACCGGTTCACGCTGGTCATTAGCCCGACGCTGCTTTGCCGCCAACTGGCTGAGGCACACAGCCTACCGACACGGACCTATTTTGAGACAGGGCAACATAATTGGTTTTTCTGGACCACAAATCGCTACGAGGAGAGTTCGGAACTTGACTGGGTCATGGCAAGAATGCCGGATCAGAAACCCGTGGATATTGGTGGCACCTACGGTGCGACCGCTGCGATACACACCAAGATATGGCGTAACATGCGGCTGGACCGCTGTTTGCGCCTTGCGTTTAGGGAAATTGTACAGAGCTTGTACTGGCATCTGCGTGGCTTTCAAAAGGCACGTTCTTATCGAATTCGCGACAAGGTAGCGTTTCATTTTCGTCGACGCTGGCAAGGGCAAAAAATTCGCCGGCTGGCAACGACTCGACTGTCGGACTTGAAGGGACAGCGGTTTGTCTTTTTCCCGTTGCATGAGGAGCCAGAAACTGTACTGACTATAGGTGCGCCGGAACGGACCAACCAATTGAGTGTCATCGGCGCGATAGCGCGCGAACTACCGGCTGGTGTGTTACTCGTAGTTAAAGAATCGGCTATCGCTATTGGTCGCCGACCGAGCGAGTTCTACCAGCAAATTATGGATTTCAAAAACGTCGTGTTGTTGGATGTGACGGAGAGAGGGCTAGAAGTTGCTCGAGCTGCGGACGCTGTCGTAACGATCCGCGGGACGGTCGGCCAAGAGGGAGGCATCCTCGGCCGTCCGGTGATCCAGGTGGCTGAACACGGAACCTACCACGCGATGCCGCATATCAGGTACTCGGATATCGATGGCGGCTTGAGAGACGCTCTGAATTGGGCCCTGGGCGGAGAATTCGATCACGCCCGGGCACGCATCGATGGCGCGCGATTCTATGAAAGCCTTCGTGCTGTCTCCGTCGACATGCGGGCTTTTCAGCGTCAGCTGCCGAGCACTTATGATGAAGACCTGCCGGCGGCGGCGTTCGAGGCATTGAAACGCAGTCTAAAATTCGACTGCATAGAACCTTCACTTCCAAAAAAAGAGCTGCCGAACAGAATTTTAGATTCTTCCCTGAATAACTAAATAACGGGGATAGATTTCTTTCTCAGTAATCCAGAATACGGCCGTTTCAGTTGTTATCGGGCACTGTTTCTGGCCGTGCATCAGCGGACTGCTACTGGTGTGTTACCAGACCATGCTACGGGCTCCACTGTAATCTGTGTGAGTCGGTTCTGAATGCCTAAGTGTCTGACCCGAAAAGAGTTGAGTGATTTCAGGGTGTTGTGGTTCTCTCGTTTGTGTCCAAGCAAAGGAGAGAACACAATATGTGGACTGCAATCACTCGCCCCCAGTATGAGCGGTCTGGCCTGCGTTACGCAAGCGACCTGACGGACAAGGAATGGAAAGTGATTGCTCCGCACCTTCCCGCCCGCAAACGGCATGGCCGGCCTCGGACGACTGACTTGCGCGAGGTGCTGAACGCGATCCTGTACATGGCGCGCACGGGCTGCCAGTGGCGGATGTTGCCTCGGGAGTTCCCGCCGCGCAGTACGGTCCAGCGTTACTTCTATGCTTGGCGTTCCGACGGAACGTTGCGCACTCTCAGCCATCACCTTCTCATGGCCGCGCGTGAAGCGGCGGGACGCGAGGCCAGCCCGTCGGCCGGCGTGATCGACAGCCAGTCCGTGAAAACCACGGAAAGCGGGGGTATCCGGGGCTTCGATGCGGCCAAGCTGGTCAAGGGGCGCAAGCGCCATATCATCACCGATACCAGTGGATTGCTGGTCGGCGCCATGGTCCACGCCGCCGACATCCAGGATCGCGATGGTGCGCCGGCATTGCTGGCCTCGATCCGACATGCCTTCCCTTGGCTTCGCCATGTCTTCGCCGATGGTGGCTACGCCGGGCCGAAGCTCACCGGAGCGCTGGCCAAACTCGGCGCCTGGACGCTGGAGATCGTCAGACGCTCGGATGCGGCCAAGGGTTTCGTTCTGTTGCCCCGGCGATGGGTGGTGGAGAGGACCTTCGCTTGGCTCGGCCGCAACCGACGCCTCGCCAAGGACTTCGAAAAAACCATCGAAAGCGCCGAGGCCTGGCTGCTGATCGCCAGCATTCAACTCCTCAGCCGAAGAATCGCAAGGGCTTGAAATCAATGAATTCATTTCGAGCCGGACTCTTAG
>PVBE011120242.1_pt1 | contig 19481 bp, 15 predicted proteins | sample 1631181 | NCBI WGS metagenome assembly PVBE01 (sample SAMN08397723, study PRJNA350692) | Marine metagenome, whole genome shotgun sequencing project. | isolation source: water | place: Pacific Ocean | collected 2012-04 | reverse complement strand
CTTGAGAACACCGGCTGGCACCTAAGCGATCACGATGAGTCACAGGTCGCCATCCCCTACGAGAGTACCGCGGGTGGCTTCCTTCCCTACGGGCACTATGGCTACCCGGACTACCCCGACGGGCAGCTGCGCTCGAGTGCAGCAGACATGGCCCGATACCTCCTGGCCTATGACCTGGGTGGAGAGCTCGACGGTGTACGGATTCTCTCGGCTGACTCCGTAGATCAGATGTTCACCCGACAGATCCTCGATGTGGAGCCGTACCAGGGGCTCTTTTGGTATTGGTCCACCGAATACGGCGGTCCGCTCGTCGGTCACGACGGCGGCGACTATGGGGTGGCGACCAGCCTCTACCTGGACCCGGAGTCCGGCGTGGGGACGGTGGTCCTGGCCAATGTGGACTGGACCGGCAGAAGTAGCGCCGCGATAGCCACCATCGAGTCCTTGTTGTTCGAGATCGGGAGGTCCCAGTGAGTCAGAGACCCCAGTGGGTGCCAGAAGACTGGCTGATGTTCTCCCGAGGCTATGACCTCGGGACGGAGGTACCCGGCGGAGTCGAGGGTGCTTTTGACAGCCCCAATCCATGGATCCAGGTGGTTGCCATCACCCTGGCGGCGGAGTCTGGTGACTTTGGGCAAGTCGATAAGCTCCTTGAGATTGCGACCCAGACAGACGACTGGCACCTCAGAGACTGTGCCCTGCGCGTCTTCTCCCAGGCGGCATCACCATCCTCCATGGGTCGCCTGGCGGTCTTCTTTGACCATCCGGAGTACGACGCGCGGATCACGGCCTATCAGGGAGCGATGATGTCCGGGCACCTGCCTCTGGCCCGGGCTCTGGCGGCCTGCAGAGAGGGCAAGGACTCAGAAGAGCGCTCGCTCATCGAGGTCCGGATCAGCAGCATGCTCGAGCCTCTGGACGAGGGTGACTTTGTGATTGATGAGCATGAGGTCGTCACGGACAAGGGCTACCAGGACATGGTGGCCCGCAGGATCCGTGAGATCGAGATGCAGCATGGTCCCGGTCAGGTGGTGCAGTTTGGTCAGCCCATGGATGTGTTTGCTATCTCTGGTGGCATCCGGACCCTGCTCGAGGAGGACGATGCCCAGGACTGGGGCGGAGCGATTTCAGACATGCTGGATACGCTCGAGGGCCTCCTGGGAATCTCCACCGCAGCCTGCATGACCGAAGAGGTGGAGCCCATCATGCCGGCCATCCACGACATCCTGGCCTCGCTACGTCGAGACCCAAAGCTGCTCAAGCTGGTCAATGGTCGGCGCAGCTTCTTCTGTCACACAGTGGACTGAGGCGCGGGTGGAATCCGCTGGATTCCGGCGGCCTCCATCGCAGCCCTCAGCCCTGCGAGATCTGTGTAGAGGCCCTCTGAGGTCCAGGTAGCTGGGGGGTCTTCGGAGAGCCGTGCGATCTCCTGGTGAATCTGCTCTCGCGCCTGGGCCAGTTGCTCTCGCAGCCCCGCTTCTGCCGGAGGGGTCTCACGCAGGCATTCATCCAGCCAGGAGAGGTGAGGTGCCCAGACGATCAGACGCCCCTTGACCACGGCGACAAAGCTCCGGGCCAGGATGCGGTCCCGGATCTCCAGGATCTTTTCGCGGGTCTGTACCGCCAGCTCGTTCGCTCTCTCGAGCGCGGCCTTCTGGGTCTGTCTTCGGAGTGCTCTGGTTCGGTGCAGGCCGATGATGGTGCCAATGGCGATGATGCCCAGGATGATCCAGACCCACCCAAAGCGGATGAGCCGATCGAAGTCGTTTTCGGCCTGACTGGCCCACAGCAGAGTCAGTCCGTAGATCCCGATGAGGATGAGGAAGGAAAACCACGTGGTGTGGTAGACCCGCTGGGATTGGTAGCGGTTGCGCTCGACTTCATCCTCCAGATCGCACAGGGCCATTGTGTGCTGAAAGATCTGGTCCATGTCTTCTTGCGGGCTGCCCTCTTCGGGGGATCTTTCGGGGGCCATCAGCCCGGACTCGGTCAGTCGGAGAACCCAGTTCCCAGCAGGCTCGCGGGAGGCCAGTCCCCGAAGTGTCCGGAAGCGGATGTGGACGATTCGCATCATGCCTCCTGGGGTGCCTGTAGCTTCTGTGTGATGGCCTGGTGCAGCGAGTGAGCAGCCTCCCAGGCGGGCTTGGACCACTGGGCTTGCCAGTCGCCGCTCCACAGCTGCTCTGCGGTGTAGCCCGCGGATATCTCCTGCAAGAGCTCTCCTGCCTCGGGTCCGAGGAGCCACTCCCGGATGGGTCCCCAGTGCACGGCGGGTGCGTCGATAAAGCGTCGGAGCACAGCGCCACTGTCGACCTCCTGGGAGGTGGCCCCTAGCGGCCGTAGCCCCAGGTGGATGATCCGGACCCTGGGGTCGATCTCGATGGCCAGGGCCTCCGGGTCACGCCCGACGGCCTGCTCTGAGGCCTCGCACTGGACCGTCCAGCTCACAGGTAGGCCAGCCACTTCAGGTCCGTGCGCCTCTCCTTGAGGCGCCGCCAGGCAGCACAGGCAGGCCAGAGGATCAGGACCACCAAACCCCAGCCTGCCAGGATGAGACCGATGGACAGCTCGGTTGTCCGGGGTATCGATACCGATCCGTGCATGACCCAGGACCAGGCGTTGCCCAGCCCGTGCGCGAGCGGCAGGTGCAGCAGGTAGAAGAACAGCGGCACACGCCCAAACATGCTGAGCCAGCGGGCCACTGGCCCTGTGGAGCGGGCCGGTCCGGCGAGGATCAACAAGGAGATGCCGCAGGTCAGCAGGATGTAGTCCACGCTCGGGGGGTACTTGCTGGGATTGAGGAAGTCTGCTGCGGTGAACATCCAGCCGCGACTGGATGACTCCCAGGTGCCGGGGTCTCCAAGGTGAAGCCCGCGGAGGAGGGCGAAGCCCAGGAGCATCCCACCACCTGTGGTGGCGATGGCCTGAGGCCGTGCGCGTGTCAGCCATGGTCCCAGACCGACTCCAGCCATGGCTACCGCTAGCCACGGAATGAGTGCGTAGGATGCGTGGACTGGGTGGCCCAGGATCTTGAAGCCGTGGGGGGCGAGAGTGAAGCCCACCACAGGGATGTCACCTCCTCGCAGGCGGAGCAGATCGAGCACCACTGTGAGCACCACCCCGCAGGCAAGAAGCCATCGTCCGGGGATCCGGCTGAACAAAGCGAGGATCACCATCGATCCTCCCAGTGCCCACAGTACGCCGAGGGAGGTTCGGGACATGGTCCAGTGAAAGGAGAAATTGACCCAGGTGATCTCCAGCAGGACGATCCACAGTCCACGGCTGAGCAGGTAGGACCTCATCTCGTCTGGTTTGCGCTTGCGGCGAAGCCCGACGCCTGCACCCATCAGCAGCACAAAAGTCGGTGCGCACAGGTGGGTCACCCAGCGGCAGAGGAAGAAAGGGATGGTGGTCTTGTCCAGATCTTCGGGCGAGAGACCCCCGGGTGCCGTCCAGGCTCGGGTGTGGTCCAGGGCCATCAGGATGATCACGAGTCCTCGCAGGACATCGAGGGCGCTGTGGCGATGGTTCTGCACCGAATCACGCTACCACCTGCCTGAAAATTCATGGTTTTCCACAGGATGTCCGATTCAACGGGGCGAACGGACAGGAGAAACAACTTGATCAATTTCCCCGGGCTCTCAGTCACACAGGCAATGGGCCCCTCGACCGCCAGTCCTGCTGGCATCGCCCCGCTTTCTGGATCCATCAAGGTCGTGGGTGAGCAGCTCAACAAGGCCATGGACCTCGGAGTCCAGGTCTCCAACCGGCTCAACCAGCTTCAGCAATCCGCGGGTATGTATGCGAGCGGTGCGGATGATGGCATCAGCCGGCTTGGGGCGGGTGCGGATCCCTACCGCAGCGGGCTCGAGGTGATTGCGGCGACCAACCACTTCTCTGCCGCTGCCGCAAATGGGGTCATGGACATGGGCCAGGATGTATCCATGGAGGGAAGTCCCATGAACCTGGTGGAGATGGTCCTCGGTCAGATGGCCGGCCTCGGCGAGGCGGCCATCGAGCACCAGGCATCCAACCTGCCGGGCATGTAGCGGCCCCACTCAGAGGGCGGCCGAAGCCACCCAGGGCTGCCATCCGGCCTGGTACAGGGCGTACATCACGCCGAGGACGGCCACATTCAGGCCTGCCCAGCCCGTGGAGACCCACCGAGGCAGGCGGATCTCATCGGGCTTCAGCCCGTCGAGTGACAGCGGCCGAACCACCCACCAGTAGACACTGGTGGATAGCACCAGGCCAGCCAGGACATCTGCGAGGAAGTGCTGCTTGACCAGCATGGTGGAGGCGCAGATGAGGGCTGCGAGCACGAGCAGCGGTCGACCGAGGCGGGGGTCTGCCTTGAGGACGATGAGCCCTCCCAGGACGCTGGTAGCCACGTGCAGAGAGGGAAAGCAGGTGGTGGGCTCGTCGAGGTAGTAGCAGAGCATGAGTCCCCAAGAGGTAAATGAGTTCACCTCTACGGTGGGGGGACGAAGGGTCATCTGAACGGGGAAGACCACGAAGCACACAAAGGCGATGCACTCGACGAGCAGGTAGGCGATGGCCGTGCGCTTGAGCAGGCTGGAGTGTCGCACCACGAATCCGGGCATGGTGGCGGTCATGAAGATGGCCACGTAGGCCAGCATCCAGTCCGGAGCCAGCGGCGTGGCCCGGTCGATGGGAGTGGTCAGATCGTGGGATGGAAGGGACATAGTCCACTGGTTGAGGCCGTAGTAGGCCGAGTACACGACCACCACTGCACCGACCACGGCGATGTGCCAGGCGATCGCACGAGCCCTCTCGGTCTTCACATCTTGACCGTATAGGGGAAGCGGTAGTGGAACTTGAAGAATGCCTGGCCGATGTGCCAGATGGAGTCACTGATCTCTCCGAGCTCCCCGATGCCGCCGCCGACCTTCTGCGGGATGTAGACCTGAGACTCCCACCCGGTGCTCACCAGGAAGCGCTTGGTGATGGGAATCTCGACAGTGATGCCGGGAGAGAGGCCGGGCCGGAGGAAGTGGGTGTTGAGGAGCGTGTCTGAGTACAGGTAGGCATAGGTCAGCTGCAGTCCCACGCCTACATTGGCCTTGATGCCTGCATCCAGCAAGGGAAGACCCACGCTAAGCGGGCTCCAGCTGATGCCCATCATTCCGGTATTCCCGGTTCCTTTGGGGGAGAGGAAGAGGGTGTCTGGGATGAATATCGATGGCGAGAAGCGCACCTCATTGACCTGCTTTGCTGCCCGTCGGTACTGGCGCGGGATCCGCTTCTTGTTCTTCTTGATGGTCTTCTTGTCGATGATGGCCTGAACGGAGAGCTTGAGCCCGGTGTGGATCAGCCTGTCCTCTGAAACCGGACCGGTGATGATGTGGGCTGCCGGTCCGATCCCGATGTCGACAGGGACCGTGACCTTTCCAGCCATGGCGGGGTTGAGCAGTGCAATCAAGGCGAGGATCATGGCGTCACTCCGGGACCGTGTACTCGATATCGAAGGCAAATGTATGGATGAGTGCCATGGCATCGGGTGCGTGCCAGCGTCGGCCTTCTACGATCACTGGATGGGACTGCGCAGTCCGGTAGGTGTGGCCTGGCTCCAGATGCTCATTACCGGTCTCGGCCATGGTCATCACCACGCTGTGATCGCATCCCCAGTCCGCCGACTGCCCAGCGTTGAGATCCCACAGATCGTCGCACGCCAGCTTCCAGGAGTTCACGGCCATCCGGGTGAACTCGGCGGTCGCATCGTCGATGACCGGGATGCTCAGGAGTGTGGGGCCGCGGCCACCCCACCAGACCCTGGCCGTAGGACCGATCGTGGCATCGGTGAGCACGTAGTAGAAGGAGGAGCCCTCAGAGGAGTATCCAGGGCTCTCGTAGCTCTCGGAGAGGTCCACACTGGTGCGCTCGTGGACCGTCAGGTCGATGAGGATATTGGTCGCGCTGACCACATCCCCAAGTGCGATGCCTTCAATGGTGTACGCATCCTGGTTGGTCCAGGTGCCTGCCGCGAGATCGGCGTTTTCTTCCCAGGGAATCCACACTCTTAGCGACTGGGTAAGGTTCTGTGCGTCGATCCACGGGGTCTCGTCATTGAGGCCGGTGGCGACCTCTTGTCCCGGGGTGTGGACCACGCGCTGAGCGTGGATGATCACGGATGCCTCGGTGCCATCGCCGTCGACCACCGGCACGTGAAGCACGGTGACTCCATCCACCTCGCTGCACACCGCGCGTGCCTCGGTCTCGCCCAGGGTGTCCCGGAATCGGATCTGCTTCTCGGTCTCTCGCCAGTGGGTCTCCGCCATGCGCTCGCTGCAATTGAGTCCCGGATCACACCGTGAGGACAAGGTGAGATCCCCGTTGGCCATATTGCCCCGACCGGCGCTGACCACCGGGGGCAGGAGGGAGATCTCGGGGAGGATGAGCTCGCGGCTGTGGAGGAGCTCGAGGGCATCCATGTCGATGTCTGGGTAGCCGACTGGGCTGAACCAGAGGTCGACCTGCTGGGGCTCTCGCCTGAGATCCAGGTTCAGGGAGTAGACCATCAGGCTGGTGTCCGTGACCTCGCCCACAGCGATGAGTGCCTGCTCGGATGCCCCGTCCGCATAGGTGATCTCCACCACATGCTGGGCCCCGTTGAAGACGTCTGCCAGGCCCGTGTCTGTGGGGCTGGGCAGGTCGAAGACATTGCCAGAGACGGTGTAGATGCCTGGATAGGTCTGGTTGGCCTCGGGCACATTGCCCATCGTGCCGATGAGGGTCACGGTGGGTATGTCGATGTCTGTGGGGGTCTGGTTGGCCGCATCGACGGGCTGAGCGAAGTAGCCGTTGATCTCCTCATTCCACGCATACAGTCCGGGCACACCATCCACGCTCGTGATGGTGGTGGTGCCCTGGGCCCAGTCCTGGACCTTCTGTGCCTGGTAGGGGATGTACTGGGGAAAGCAGGTCTGGGCATTTGCAGATTCGCCGCCGTTCATGGGGTCATTCTTGCCGTAGAGGTAGTCTCCGTCCCAGACGGGCCCGGACGAGTCCACCCGGTACCAGGTCCGGAATTGATTCCTCAGGGTGTCGAATCCTGTGGGGTGCCAGCCGACGTGTCGACCATCGTAGGGGTACTCATCGGAGATCCCCCACCCCACGGCGGTGCCGCCGTTGAAGTGCAGCAGAGTGAAGCTGTGACCAAGCTCGTGGATGAAGCCGTTGTCGCACTCTCCCCACGTCCAGAGGCCTGTCCAGCCTGTCCAGCCGGCGGCCAGGCCTGCGTTGTCGATGTCAGAGTAGGACCCATCGTCATTCTGCACCCAGCCCATGGCAACCGAGGTCCCGAAGCTGTACGGCGAGCTATCCCCGGATGAGCCGGTGGTGTAGCTCAGGCCGCGCCCTGTATTGGCAGCACTCAGCCGGAGTGCCATCTGGTGCTTGAGGATGTTCCAGCGGCTGGAGTCCGAAGTGATGTCCGTACGTTCCCCTTCTGAGGTGACCCTTCGTGGGCCTTCGGACGTGTTCACGATGAAGTAGTCGAGTACCCAGGGAAGGGAGTCCGCCAAGACGACTTCAGCGCCTGGGACCACGGGGAAGAAGTCCCAGACCAGGTTGGATGCGCTCATGGTGGTGGTGTCGAAGTCCTCTTCGCCGAACAGCACGATCTTTGACCGGGTGATGGTGGTCACATGCGGGGCAGCGAGATTCTCCAGGGTCTGGCTGAATAGGTGGAGCTCGTCATCCTGGACATGGCCGACCTCGAGCGTCACCCCCTGCTTCATCCAGTGCCAGGGCACAAGAGTGCTCCATGCATCGGCACTGTATGGGTCGAGCTCGACCGTGGTCAGATCCTCCTCCAGGGCCTGGGGAATGAGTCGTGGGTCATCCATCGGGAGCACACCGAGTACCTCTCCAGCGAGGGTGGCTCGCAGTCGGAGGTCTGTGTCCTCGGGGAGGGCCTCGGTGGGGGTGAAGAGAACCAGGGTGGCTCTTTCCTGAGCGGGCCGGGGTGCCCAGCGATCCTCGACCACGGCCACTACATGGGTCTGGCCGAGCTCGATTTCCCCGCCGAGATCTGCGGTGCTGCCGGCCTCGTGCCAGGTCAAGGCGGCGATGAGATCCTCCTCGCAGTCCTCCAGGCTCAGGTCACCCGTGTCGTCGGCATCGGCATCGGCATCGGCATCGGCATCGGCATCGGCATCGGCATCGGTATCGGTATCCACATCTGATTCGCTGCCTGTGTCATCGCCATCGGTGCCGCTTCCGCCGCCCGCGGTCTTGATGACCGCTGGGTCACAGGCGAGGGTCAGGATGAGGATGCCTTGGCTCAGGGTGCGCAGGGTCATGCGGGCTCCAGCGTTGGGAGAGCATTCTACCTGGCGGCAGCCTTTAGTTGTGGGGCGATGCCCTGGGCGAGCAGTCTTCCGATGATCGCATGACCCCTGGGTGTGGGATGCACATCATCAAAGAAGTGGTCCGCCCCCAGCCCATGGAAGTGTGCGGGGGTCTGGACCAGGATGGCCCCGGGTCGCTCGGCAGCCTCCTTCATGGCCGCTCGATATTCCGGGCGTGGGGCCTCCAGCGGGTGAGGCCCGAGGTCCCGATTGGAGGGAAGCATCAGGAAGACGGGCAATGCACCTGCGGCTTCGGCGAGCTCAGCGAGATGGGCGAGGTTTCTCCGGTATGCCTTGAGCGGCACCCTCCGGCCCTCCGAGCCCTCGGTCAGTGCCCAGCCGACCTGCTCTCCTGGACGCCAGCCCAGGAGCAGTCCCTCCATGAGTCGGAAGGTATTGGAGAGCCTGAGTGCTGCCTTGAGGGGGCTTCCCTCTGCACCAAAACGAATGGCGTCTGGTGCTGGTCCGGGCTGGCTATCGCTCCACAGGGTAGCAATCACCACCACATCGGGATGCAGGCTCTCAAGGCGGTGGGTGTACAGGCGTCGGGCTTGCTCGGATGAGTAGCCGGGGACTCCGCCGTTGATGACCTCTACCTCTCGGCCAAGAGCGTGCTGGAGGTCTCTTGCGGCTACAGCTGAGAAGACATCCGCGTCCTGGACCATCACACCGTAGACCGAGGAATCGCCCAGGGTGAGCAATCGGAGCACGCCGTCTCGCTTGGGTCCTGGTGCTCGGTTGCGTGTCCCGCTCTCGTTGATCCTCGTGGGCTGTGGCACCCCAAAGGCACGGCTCTCCCCGGGAATCAGCTCCCAGCCCAGGAGGTCGGACCCTCGCATGGCGGTCTCTGTGTCTCTCGCTTGATCCGCCTCTGCATCCTTGTGCTTGGGGGAGAGGGGCCAGCAGAGGAGCTCGAGCAGCAGGAGCACCCCGATGGCGACCACAAGGGACATGCGCAGCTTTCGTGCGGACGAGGGAGGAGGGCCTGCGGGCGGTGCATGGCTCACGAGGCGGGTGTGCCTCGCTGGGCGATGCGCACGGCGCATACCTTGTACTCGCCGGTGCCCGTCCGGGAGTCGCCCGCATCATTGGTCAGTCGATTGGTGTTGGACTCGGCGAAGTGAAAGGGCATCCACACACAGCCGGGCTGCATCCGGGGACTGGGCACAGCGGTGGCCTCGATTCTGCCCCTGCGGCTCTGGACCACGACTGTAGTGCCGTCCTCGAGCCCGAGTCTCTTGGCATCGTCGGGATGGATCTCCACGAAGTTGCCCCTCTGCTTGAGGCTGGTGCCTGAGTCCCGGCGGGTCTGGGTCCCGGCGTTGTAGTGGTAGAGGGTTCGCCCGGTGGAGAGCAGCAGCGGGAAGTCCTCGCAGGGAAGCTCGTCGCTGGGCCGGTAGCTGATCGTCTGGAATGGCGCTCGACCGATGATGGGTCCATCGGTGTGGAGCGTGGGCGTGCCGGGTGCGTCAGGAGAGGGACACGGCCACTGGACGCCGCCCTCCGCCTCGATTCGCTGATGCGAGATCCCCGCGAATTTGTCGGTGACCTGCGCGAACTCCTGGTAGACCTCGCCGGGGGACTGGTAGTCGGGCATGGGGTAGCCTACCGCTCGGGCGATTTCACAGATGATCTCCCAGTCCGGGCGTGCCTCGCCGGGGGGGTTCACGGCCTTGCGCACCCGCTGGACTCGGCGGTCGCTGTTGGTGAAGACCCCATCCTTCTCCGCAAAGCAGGCAGCCGGCAGGATGACATCAGCGTACCGGGTGGTCTCATTCATGAAGATGTCCTGGACCACCAGGAACTCACAGCTACTCAGGCGGGACTCGACCTTGGAGGCGTTGGGCTCGGAGACGATGATGTCTTCACCCATGACATACAGGCCCTTGATCTGACCATCCTGGCCCATGTCCTTCATCATCTGATTCAGGTTGAGTCCAGGGTCTGCACTCAGCGGTACGCCCCATGCCTCTTCGAAGCGTGCCTGGGTCTTGGGGTCCCCCACAGACTGATAGCCGGGGAAGAAGACGGGACTGGCACCGGCATCGTTGGCTCCCTGGACATTGTTCTGGCCGCGCAGCGGGTTGAGTCCTGCGGATCGCACGCCGAGGTGTCCGGTCATCAGCACCAGGTTGGCCAGGCCGTAGACATTGTCCGTGCCGTGGGTGTGCTCGGTGATGCCCAGTGTGTAGTAGACCCCGGCCTTCCGGGTAGTGGCGTAGGCACGTGCAGCTCTTCGGATGAGTGCTGCGGGAACACCGGTGATCTGCTCGGCAAGCTCTGGCGTGTAGGCCTGCACATTGTCCGCCACCGCATCGAATCCCTCGGTGTGATCCCGAATGAACTCGTGGGCCACCAGGTCCTCGGTGATGATCACATGGGCCATGGCATTGAGCAGCCACACATCCGTTCCTGGACGAAGCTGCAGATGAACATCGGCGTGTCGGGCCAGCCAGATCTGTCGAGGGTCTGCCACGATGAGGGTGGCCCCTCTTCGCACCGCACGCTTCATCTCCATGGCGATGATGGGATGGGCCTCTGTGGTGTTGGAACCGATGACAAAGAGCAGATCCGCATCCCGGATCTCGTGGATGGAATTGGTCATCGCTCCTGCACCGAACATCGTCACCAGACCGGCGACAGTGGGCGCGTGTCAGGTGGCGGCGCACTGGTGGCAGTTGTTGGTGCCAAACGCAGCCCGGGAGAGCTTCTGCATCAGGTAGTTCTCCTCCCCGGTGCAGCGACTCGACGAGATGAAGCCCAGTGCATCGGCACCGTGGCGGTCCTTGACTCCCTTCAGTCCGCGGGCCGCCGCGAGGATGGCATCCTGCCAGCTGGCTGGGTGGAGGTGACCATCTTCACCACGGATGAGCGGGGTCTTCAATCGCTCCTCACTGTGGATGAAGTCCGTCGCGAAGCGACCCTTCACGCAGAGATTTCCGTCGTTGAGGGTCTCGCCGGGCGGCGGACTGGTGACCTTGACCACCTTGTCTTCTGCCACATGCAGATCCATCTGGCACCCGACCCCGCAGTAGTTGCAGGTGGTCCGGACCATCCGGGTCTGGGTGTCGGCGGGTAGGGCGAGGTCAAGGGGCTTCTTCTCGCGCATGGCGCCAGTGGGGCAGGTGTCGATACAGCCGCCGCACAGCTCGCAGTCCGACTCGATGAGCCCAATGTCTGCGGCTGTGGTGATTGTGGTCTGTGAACCACGGCCAGCCAGGGTGATGGCGCTCACGCCCTCCACCTCATCGCAGTAGCGAACGCACCGGGCGCACAGGATGCACAGCGATGGATCGAAGTGGATGTACGGGTTGGGATCATCGCGACCCTGACGGGGGGCCTCGACCGGATTTAGGTGGAGGGGGCCTCCGTGGGTCTCACAGTGTTCCCGGAGCCTGTCCGGCGGTGCTGCAGCATCCTCGTGATTCTGGCCATGATCGGAGGCATACATGCTCAGGAGAAGCTGCTGGTGGCGCTTGACTCGTTCGGTCTGGGTGCGGATGACCTGACCGGGTTGGGCCTTCCAGGTGCAGGCAGGCTGCAGCCGCCGCTGACCCTCGACCTCCACCAGACACATCCGGCAGCATCCAGCTGGCTCCAGTCGAGTATCGTGGCACAAGGTGGGGATCTCGATTCCCACAGCTTCGGCGGCATCGAGCACGGTACCGCCCTCACCGGCCTCGACCACTCGACCGTCGATCTCCATCTCGAACCGCTGGGTCATGTCGTGTCCTTCGGCCCGAAGGCCTCGGGAAAGTGCTTCATTGCGCTGGTCAGCGGCAGGGGAGCAGCGATGCCGAGGCCGCAGATGCTGCCCTCTTCCATCTCCCACGCCACATCCTCCACCGTATCGAGTGCAGCGGGGTTCTTGTCTCTGCGGTAGCCTGCGAGCGCACGATTGAGGAGTCGGGTTCCGATTCGACAGGGAGCGCACTGACCGCAGCTCTCCGCCTCGAAGAACTCGGTCTGGGCGGCTGCCATCTCTGCGATATCCACGGTGTCATTGAGCACCACCACCCCGGCGCTGCCGAGCATGGAGCCCGCATCCGCCAGGGACTTGAAGTCCATGGGGGTGTCGGCAAAGTCCATGGGCAAGAAGCCTGAGGATGCCCCACCCGGGCTGAATGCCAGCGGGGTCCCCAGGTAGCCGCCAGCCACTTCGACCAGCTCACTGAGCGTGATCCCCAGTGGCAGCTCATAGACTCCGGGCTCGGCCACATGGCCGGAGATGCAGTACAGCTTGGTGCCTGCCTGAGTTCGGCCGAGGTCCCTGAACCACTGCCCGCCCCGCAGCGTTATGGACGGCACACAGGCGAGTGTCTCCACATTGTGGATGAGGGTGGGCTTGCCGCGGAAGCCAGAGACCGTGGGGTAGGGAGGCTTGAGTCTGGGCATTCCCCGCTCGCCCTCCAGAGACTCCAGGAGTGCGGTCTCTTCCCCGCAGATGTAGGCGCCGTGGCCGCTGACCAGGTGGAAGTCCAGGTCGGAGAAGGGGTGGGCCTTCAGTGCACCCTCCAGGCTCCGGCGGCAGCCGCCGAACGCCCCGCGGACGTAGATGTAGATGTCCTTGGCACCGATGACCTTGGCTGCGATCGCCAGCCCCTCGAGTACCAGCAGGGGCCGACGAAGCATGAGCTCGCGGTCCTTGAAGGTGCCGGGCTCGGCCTCATCGGCATTGCAGACCACGTAGCGCTCTTCCTCCTCCTGGCTTCGCACACTCCGCCACTTGAAGGCAGCAGAGAATCCCGCCCCACCTCGGCCCTGCAGACCGGAGAGCTCGAGCTCCTCGAGGAAGGCCTCCACACCCATCTGCTCGAGGCGGGCGAGCGCGCGGCGGTCCGTGGTGTCCTCGCCTGCCAGGTTCATGGGGAGGTCCGGGTTGTCAGGGCTCACCGGACAAGAACGACTCAGATCAAGGGGCTCGTGGGCCGCATCCAGCATGGCCACGGGTCTGTCGCATTGACCGAGGCAGCTGACCTCCTCTGCCTGTATTCCCTGGGCTTGCAGGTTCGAGAGTGCCTCCCGGGCCCCCTGGATGCGGCAGCTCAAGGAGGTGCATACCCGGCGATCAACATGCGGGATCAGGTGGTAGAAGCTCGCAATTCCGTAGATCTCTGCCTCGGGCACCCCCGTCTCTCGGCTCAGTCGCCGGAGATTCTCGGCGGTGGGGCCGCCCAGCGCCTCCAGGCGCTCCAGGATGCCCTCCTTGGTGGCGTTTCTGGGCTGCATGCCTCTCCCTTCAAGACATCCTAACGCCTTCCAGTCATCGCTCTTCCGGGGTAGTCTCGCCTTCTTCACCCTGCTTCACGCGGAGACTCTCATGCTGAGTGATGTCGAGATTGCTGCTGCTGCCACGCCGGCTCCCATCACAGAAGTGGCGGCTGGTATCGGCCTGGAAACCGAGGATCTGCATCTGTATGGTCGGGACAAGGCCAAGGTGGATCTGAGTGTGCTCGACCGGCCTCGCCGGGGCACTTCCCCGCCCAAGTTGGTGCTTGTCAGCGCCATCACGCCTACGCGTGCGGGAGAAGGAAAGACCACCACGACCATCGGGCTGGGACAGGCGCTCTCCAGCCTGGGCCAGAGCGTCTGCCTCGCCCTTCGCGAGCCGAGCCTTGGGCCGTGCATGGGGGTCAAGGGTGGGGCCACAGGCGGGGGATACTCCCAGGTACTGCCGGCCGACAGCATCAATCTGCACTTCACCGGTGACTTCCATGCGGTGACCAGTGCGCACAATCTCCTGGCAGCAGCACTCGACAACCACCTGCACCACGGCGATGCCCTGGACATCGATCCGCAGCGGGTGATCTGGCGGCGGGTGATGGACATGAACGACCGGTCGCTGAGAAACATGATCATCGGGCTGGGTGGGGTCAACCAGGGCATCCCCCGGGAGACGGGATTCGACATCACGGCGGCCAGTGAGGTCATGGCAATGCTCTGCCTGGCGGAGAGCCTGGACGATCTGCGTGCCAGAATCGACCGCACCCTGGTGGCCTATAGTCGGAGCGGTGAGCCGGTCACGGCTGGCAAGCTCAACGTCACCGGTGCCATGCTCGCGCTGCTCAAGGACGCGGTCATGCCCAACCTGGTGCAGACCCTGGAGGGCACGCCGGTGCTCATCCATGGAGGCCCTTTTGCCAACATCGCACACGGCTGCAACTCGGTCATTGCCACCAAGATGGCCATGCAGCTTGCGGACTGGACGGTGACCGAGGCGGGCTTTGGCTTCGACCTGGGTGCGGAGAAGTTCTTCGACATCAAGTGCCAGGGTGCGGGGCTGGATCCGGTGGCGGTGGTGCTGGTCGCCACGGCCCGGGCGCTCAAGGTGCACGGTGGCATCAAGACCCGGAGAGAGCTCATCATCCCGTCTCCCGAGAAGGTGGAGGCAGGACTGGTGAACCTCGCCAAGCATGTGGAGAACATCCGTCGGTTCGGCAAGCGCCCGGTGGTGGCCATCAACCGCTTCCACACGGACACCGAGGAGGAGCTCGAGGTGATTCGTCGCTGGTGCGAGGAGATGGGCACCCCAGTGGCCATCTCGGACCACTTCGCCCGGGGGGGCGAGGGTGCCCAGGACCTGGCCAGAGTGCTGATGGAGGTCGCCTCGGAGCCAGCCTCTCCGCTGCAGCCTGTCTATGCGTGGTCTGAGCCCGTGGTGGACAAGATCACTGCGGTGGCCCAGGAGATCTACGGTGCGAGAGAGGTGGTGCTCACGGCCAAGGCCAAGGATGATCTCAAGGACATCGAGCGTCTGGGATTCTCAGGCCTGCCCATCTGCATCGCAAAGACGCAGAGCTCACTCTCAGACAATCCCAGACTGCGAGGCCGACCGACCGACTTCGAGGTCACAGTACGGCGGATCTTCGTCAACGCCGGTGCGGGCTTCCTGGTGGTGATGACCGGCGACATGATGCGCATGCCGGGCCTGCCGAGAGAGCCTCAGGCAGAGCACATTGAGGTGGTCGATGGTGTGGTGGTGGGGATCGGCTGAGGGTTGCAGCAAGCACTCACGGCTTTTGCTTCTTCTGCCGCTCCTCCTCCTCCTTCTTCTTCTTCCGCAACTCCGACTTCTTCCGCTCTGTGACGTAGTCGGGCAGGAAGCCTAGAACCCGGAAAGTCGTCTTGGCGTTCTTGCGCCGGCTCACAGGCTCCGGGCAGACCTGCTCGAACACCATGCCTCGGGCCCACACCTCCAGGGGGTCGGGCTTGTTGTAGGCCTCGGCCTGCGCCGCATCCTCGTGGTTGGAGCCACCCGCAGACATATAGGCCTTCTTGACGGCATCAAACTCTGCGTATCGCCGGGCGGATGTCTTGTCCTTCAGCGCCTTGGAGAACCCGATGTAGTACTGCCCGCCCTTCTTCTTGGGCAGATTGGACTCCCAGTCTCCACAGCCGGTGCGATTCGCCTGCGCTCGGGTCACCTTGAAGGCGAAGTAGACCGGGTTTGGAAACTCCATCGCAAGTTCCTTCGACTTGCTGTGGGACCCGTCCAGGTCTCCGCGAGCCGGTCCGCTGAATCCTCTCGCCTTGACCATTGCATTGGTGGCGGTCTCCACGTAGGCCGAGCCTGTGCCCTGGAGCATCTCACCTACGTAGCGATCCGTGCACCCCTTGGGCTGATCCTGACAGCACTGGGCGAATGCGGCGGGGTCTTCGATCTGGGCGACCAGCTTGCCGGTGAGGATGTACCGGACCTTGACCGTGGCGTTGTAGCTGGCCTGTCCTTTTGCGTTGACGGCGAGCGGGATCCCCATGCTGGCAGCCATCTGGCTGGAGACGTTGACGACCTCGTTGTGGGTGACGCCACCACCGTCCTTCTGCTTCCAGGTGATGTGCTCAGAGCATGCCAGCTTGGTGGCGAGTGTCTCATCGAGGTTCTCGGCATCCCAGTCGAAGAACCGGCCAATGTAGTCCGAGCCATCGGTGTCAGGGTCCTTGCGCAGGTGGAGATTGGAGGTCGTGTCCTGGGCATGCTGGGGCACCATGCCGGTCTTGGGACAGGCCACCAACAGCAAGCTCGTGAGCAGAATTGCACGCATTGAACGCTCCGATGTGGGCTCTGGCTGGAGCACCGCCGCTCCGCCTCTGGAGGACCATGGTATGCGATTTCACGCTTCCTGTGGTGCCGCCATGCCCGACCCATACGGCTGAGGCTAGATTTCATTCGATGCGGGCTGGACGAAACTCCTGGAATCCGCAGGTCAGGAAAGGCGCGCGGTGGAAAGATGACTCATCCTTCTTTCACTTCCGGTAGACTCGCGAGCCCTTCCTGGAGGAATGATGTTTTCGCGTGTTGGACTTGGCTCTGTATGTGTCTTCTCTCTTCTTGCTCTCTCCGGTACGGCACTCGCTGAGGATCCGCCGGCCCTGCCTGAGGGCTTCCCAGTCCAGGAGACGCTGAAGGCGGAGGCGGGGCAGCTTGCCCTTGGCATCGACCCGTATCGACTCAAGGATATGAAGGAGAAGAAGAATGCAATGGTCTCCTACACCAACTTCGAGATCATCGAGGTGGGGTCCAAGCAGTCCAAGGTGAAGCGGGTCAGCGAGGCAGTCTTGCCCAATTCCCTCATTCTGCCCCTTCCCCGGGGAGAGAAGGTCGAGGTTGGTGATGTGGTCTTCACCTGGTGGCAGTCCGGCGGCGGGATCCAGCACGCGATCGTGACGGGTGGGACACCCCGCACGCCGATGGTGCGCTACCTGACCCTCCCTGACTCCATCAAGGCCTCCAAGGAAGAGCACACGCTCAAGCCAGAGTCCTTCATCAAGCTCGACACGCCCTATGAGCATGGGTCCACGGTCATGTTCCCCGTGCACGGAAACTACAACCTGGGCACGGTGCTCAACTCATCTGGCGACAAGCTCCTCATCTTCGCTAGCGCCAGGCTGCATGTGGTGGACAAGTCCCGGACTGAGCCTGTCCCTGCCGTGCCGGGCAAGCTCAAGAAGGGCAAGGTCGTCTATGTCCCCCGGTACGGGAAGATGGGTCCGGCCAAGGTGCTCAAGGTCGACAAGGAGACAGGCAAGGTCACAGTCGAGCTTCAGTTTGCCAGCAAGGACAAGCAGGTGATCCCCTACACCCAGATCGCCGAGTCGCTCCCATAGGGCACTCGGACTCTCAGGGCAGCGCCTCTACCATCTCCAGTCCATAGTGGGCCTGGTCCGCCTCGGAGAGCTGGAAGTGCGCCACGATCTGCCTGCGGATCTCGTTTGGCCGCTCGGCGGCGAAGCGCCGCATGAGGGCAATCTCTTGGGCCCACTTGCCGTTCCGCACGCCCCATCGCTTGCTCTCGGCAGCGATCTCTGGCTCCGCGGCTGCCGCTAGCGCATCGACGCGCTGGCGCACGCGGGTGGGGGCCAGGGTCTTGCCGAGGTGCAGTGAGGCCCTGGTCAGGAAGAGTTCGCGGAAGTCCGGGTTGTCCAGGAGCGTGCGCAGCAGAACCGTGGAGAAGCGACGCTTCGCTCCCGTGCCTTGCGGGTTGGTCACATGAGCCACACTCCGGTGGGTGACGTTGGAGAACCCGGTGTCCAGGTCGTAGAGGATCCATCGCCATCTTCCCTCGGGTCCTCTGGTGCGCCAGAAGCGGATGTTCCCATTGTCCGTGTTGCCGAAGAACATCTGGAAGAATTGGTAGTCGGCAAAGTTCTGTAGATCCATCTGTGTGCCTGCCCAGGCGTAGGTCTCGGGCTCCTTGAAGCCTCGGGTTCGGGCCACATGCATCAGGTGCTCGTAGGCCTCCCCGCTGCCACGCTCCGCCCGACCATTGGCCACCAGGAGATCGACCTGGTCGGCATTGACCCCGTGGTTGTCCACCAGGAAGTCAAGGTGGACCTTCTCGCGGATGTTGTACAGACCCCAGTACTTGCCGTTGATGTAGAGCACTGCCTGGCGGTGGCCCTGGTAGTCCAGCCCTGTCTTGGCCACCAGGCTGGACATCAAGAGGTCCCGGAAGTGGGACTTGAAGGCATCCTGCCCGGACTGCCTGAGCACGATCCGATGCACATCGGTCAAGCCCTTGTCGGCAAAGAGCGGATAGCGAATCCGGCTCGAGCCGTAGACCTCTCGGGCGATGAGCTGGAGGGACTTCTTGGGCAAGCCCCGGCTGTAAGCGCCGAAGATCTTGAGCCCTACGGCCATGTCCAGCCCGAGTGTACCGCCGGGCTCATATAGCTCCAGGTGTGCGGGCAGCTCCTTCTGGCTCCAGAAATTGGCACCCTTGTGAGGATACTTGGGAGATGCGGAATCACCGCTCATGTACAGCCCTTCCTTGAGCTCGAACATGTGTCGGGCCTTCACCGTCAGGGCCAGGGTGACGAGGTCGTGGGAGTGACCCAGCAGGAAGGTCCGGGTCACGGTGGGGCTGGGCAGCCGGTCGGGACGGAAGGCGCGCGCGCGGATGGTCGTGGACCGGGATATGGGGATGGCACCGATCGCCTGGCTTGAGCCCCGGTGGGGGATGCCTCCGTCTCGGGTGTAGCGGATGATGGTGCCTGGCGGGATCGGTCCGAATTTCACCTTCATCGTGGCGGGCCCGGGGCCACCCTGGGTCAGGATGATGGGTGGCTTTGCGTAGCCGGAGAATGCGGGTCCATCGTTTTGAGCGCCCCGTGTGGGCCGAGTGAAGAAGAGGCGCTGGGCCCCGGTGTTGATTCTCCTTCCTGATGAGAGCCCTGGCTTGAGTCTGCCGGTGTGGAAGACATCCATGACTCTTCCGGTGGGGTGGGTCAGGCTGAGGCGCTCACCACCTGGGTCCACAGAGAGAGGCACCTGGTTGTCTCCGCAGGGATCCTCTCCGCAGCTCTCGCCAACCAGCTCGAGCACCCGGACCTCGCCAGGCGCCATCTTGCCGCGAGAGAAGCGCCACTTGAAGGGTTGGCGCGCATCATCGGAGAGACCGATTCCGCCCAGGTCGATGACCTGCTTGCTGGTGTTGAGCAGCTCGATCCAGTCGGGTCGGTCACCCACGCTGGAGCGGGAGTGCTGGGCGACGACCTCATTGATCTGAAGGTCGGTGGGGTGGACCTCGGTGTGGCCCAGGTTGGCATCAAAGCCTCGCGTGGTGTTGGGCATTCCCGGGGTGGGGACTGGGTAGACGAGCCACAGTCCCG